>OLRQ01000024.1_pt1 | contig 173842 bp, 147 predicted proteins | sample 1671971 | NCBI WGS metagenome assembly OLRQ01 (sample SAMEA3136631, study PRJEB25190) | human gut metagenome | biome: human gut; feature: human-associated habitat; material: faeces | place: Austria | collected 2013
TAGTATACAGGTAAATCCACGAAGTTACAAAGTGGAGGTCATTACATATTGTCTATAGAAAAAGGATTGCCATACGAACATCCTATGACAATCCTTACAATCTACTGCATAAATAAAAGATTATAACTGATCTTTTACATCTTTAATGCTGAAGCTGGTACGTCCCATCTTATCCTTACCTAAGCATACCACTTTTACATGATCTCCAAGGGTAAGAACATCCTCAACATGATTGATACGCTCATTTGCAATCTTAGAAATGTGAACCATTCCTTCTTTGCCCGGAGCGAACTCAACAAATGCACCGAACTCCTTGATGCTGACAACATCACCCTCTAAGATCTGTCCCTCATAATAATCTGTTGTGATGATCTGGATCAAGCGAATTGCCTCCTGCATCATCGCTTCATCTTCGCCACAAACAGAAACGGAACCGTCATCTGTAATATCGATCTTCACACCGGTACGCTCGATCAATGTATTGATCGTCTTACCGCGCTGACCAACAACATCACCAATCTTCTGCGGATCGATCTGAATCTGAACGATCTTCGGAGCATATGTGCCCACTTTCTCACGAGGTGCACCGATTGCCGGAAGCATAACCTCATTCAAAATGTACATTCTTGCCTCACGTGTGCGGCGAATTGCCTCCTCAACGATCGGTCTTGTAAGTCCATGAATCTTAATATCCATCTGGATCGCTGTAATACCATCTTTGGTACCTGCCACCTTAAAGTCCATGTCACCGAAGAAATCCTCTAAGCCCTGAATATCTGTCAATACCAGATATTCATCGTCTGTATCACCGGTTACCAATCCACAGGAAATACCTGCAACCGGTTTCTTGATCGGTACACCTGCTGCCATCAATGACATTGTAGATGCACAAATACTTGCCTGAGAAGTTGATCCGTTGGATTCAAAAGTCTCAGAAACAGTACGGATTGCATATGGGAACTCTTCCTCACTTGGAAGTACCGGAACAAGAGCTCTCTCTGCCAATGCACCATGTCCGATCTCACGACGTCCAGGTCCGCGGCTAGGTTTTGTCTCACCAACAGAATAAGACGGGAAGTTATAATGATGCATATAACGCTTGCTTGTCTTATTTGGATCTAATCCATCAACACGCTGGCACTCAGAAAGCGGTGCAAGCGTTGTGATCGTACAGATCTGTGTCTGTCCACGTGTAAACATCGCAGAGCCATGTACTCTCGGTACAAGATCAACCTCTGCTGCAAGCGGACGGATCTGATCGATCGCACGTCCATCCGGACGTTTGTGATCTACTAAGATCATCTTACGAACTGTCTTCTTCTGATACTGATATACAGCCTCATCAAGGATCTCTAACCAATCCTCTTTATCCGCAAATGCCTCTGCTAACTTCTCAGTTACAAGACGAACATTTTCTTCTCTTGTCTGCTTATCGTCAGAAAATACTGCCTCTTCCATCTCTGCCGGAGGAACGATCTCTTTGATCGCTGCAAACATCTCCTCAGGGATCGCACAGCTTGTATACTCATGTTTTGGCTTGCCGACCTCAGCAACGATCTGATCAACAAACTGAATGATCGTCTGGTTTACTTCGTGACATTTATAGATCGCTTCGATCATCTTGTCCTCCGGAAGCTCATTCGCACCAGCTTCGATCATAATAACTTTTTCACGGGTAGAAGCTACGGTCAAACGCAGATCTCCGTTATCCCACTGCTCCTGATTTGGATTGACGATAAACTCACCATCCACAAGTCCCATCTGTGTTGTAGCACAAGGACCTGCAAAAGGAATATCAGAAATACTTGTTGCCACTGCAGAACCGATCATAGCAACTAACTCCGGACGACACTCCGGATCTACGGAAAGTACCAGATTGTTCAAAGAACAGTCATTGCGGTAATCCTTCGGGAACAACGGACGCATTGGTCTGTCGATAACACGTGCTGTAAGTACTGCATTCTCAGAAGCCTTACCTTCACGTTTATTAAATCCTCCCGGAATCTTTCCAACGGAATACATCTTCTCTTCAAACTCTACAGACAATGGGAAAAAATCAATTCCCTCGCGTGGCTTATCGGATGCTGTAGCCGTACATAATACAGTTGTGTCTCCATAGTGCATCAATGCTGCACCGTTTGCCTGCTTAGCAACTCGTCCAATATCAATTGATAAAGTTCTGCCTGCAAGCTCCATTGAATAAGTCTTGTATGACATATATTAACCTCATTTCCGTGCTGTAAAATATACTCGGCACAAGGCAGGCACAGCACACTCCCTGTCTCGTCCGGATGCAGGCATAGCCGAAACAACTGAAAAAACGACCTGCTCAGATTATCTTTTCAGAAGTCTCGGAAACCGCCTGCACACTATCTGTATAATTATATCATGGAACCATATGATATGCAACAGCAAAAAACCGGTTGTGCAATCTATACACAACCGGCCGATACAAGCCATTACTTTGATTATTTTCTAAGACCAAGCTTCTCGATCAATGCACGATATCCTTCAAGATCTTTCTTCTGAAGATATGCAAGAAGGTTACGTCTCTGACCGATCATCTTCAACATACCACGTCTGGAATGATGATCTTTCTTATTAACCTTTAAGTGCTCTGTCAACTCACGGATACGCTCTGTTAAGATAGCGATCTGTACTTCCGGTGAACCTGTATCCTCTGGAGTACGTCCATAAGTCTTGATAATTTCTGCTTTCTTCTCTTTACTGATCATAATAAAATCCTCCTATCAATTATTTTCTCCAATCACTAAGAAATGGACGGAGTGACCACTTTCTGAGTGACGGTATTAACAACTTTCACATATTAACACAAAACCGATTGCCTGTAAAGTGTTATCCGAAAAAATTTATTCCCTTTTCTGTCATAAGCGCATCCAATGCAACATCATGCTCCTGTGCTTCCATCCGCTGCACAAGTTGAAACGAAAATGCATAACCGATCTTGAGTACTCCTCCGGCATTCGTTTTACACAATCCATATTCCGCAAAGTAGCGGTCATAAAATCCGGCACCATACCCGACCCGGTAACCTCTTTCATCATAAGCAAGCCCCGGCACCAGCATAACTCCATCTTCTGCCCGAACCGGCTCCGCACCAGCCGGCTCTAATATCCCCATGGCGCCTCTGTGCAGATCGTTCATTGCCCTTGCTTCATAAAACTGCATCCGATTTCCTTCCACGCGAGGCACTGCCACTGCTATTTCCGGCAGTTCTTTCCACACTCTCTGCAATAACTGAAGTGTATCGATCTCTGTACGGCAGGACACAAATGGATAGAACCGGCGCGGTCTCTTCTGACGTAAGAAAGCCATCATATGATCTACTGCCTGCTGCTCTGCTGCCTCTCTCTTATCCCCTGTTAGTTCGGCACGCATGGCACGCATTTGTCCACGAAGCTCTTCCTTGGTCAATTAATGTCCCTTCTTTCTCTCTTTCGCTGCCATTTCCTTACCAAGATCTCTTGTCGTTCCGTCCGGATTGACAATCGTTACATTGTTTAATTGCGCACGCAGATTATTTTTGACGGAGTCGATATACTCTTTGCGCAATTTCTGCTGTTCTGCCTTTTCTTCTGCCGTCAATCCTTCTGATTTTGATTTGTGATACAATTCGTTAATTCTTGCAATTTTCTTATCATCCATATTTTCCTACATTCCTTTCTATGATCTTTTGCTCTAAATATGCTGCACATATGTTGTTCAAACAGTAACTTCCGGTATGAGAAATTTCCGTTACTTCTTCTTTTCTCCCAATTGCAACAGAAGCTGTTCTGCCACTTTCAGTCCATCCATCGCCGCCGAAGTAATTCCTCCGGCATAACCGGCGCCCTCACCGCATGGGTAAACCCCTTCATAATTTGCCTGCAGCGTATCATCCCGTATAATGCGGATTGGAGATGACGTTCTCGTCTCCACGCCGGATACGATCGCATCCGCTCTTCCAAATCCATGGATACGTCTTTCAAACTGCGGAATGCTCTCCGCAATGGCATCGCCAATCTCTTTCGGTAAAATGCTTCGCACATTAGTAAGCGTATATTCCCCACACAGACACGGCGTCACTTCGCCAAGTGCTGTACTTTCCCGGTTCTGTAGAAAATCCCCTAATAGCTGTACCGGAATCCTTCCTTGCCCCTGCTCATAGGCGGCCTGTTCCAACCGACGTTGAAACTGCATACCGTCAAACAGCCCCTCGCCAAAATCTTCCGGTCCCACCGTTACGACAATGGCGCTGTTCGCATTGGCTCCGTCTCTGGCATATTCACTCATACCATTGACAACCAGCCTTCCACACTCCGAAGAGGCATTGACAACCTGTCCACCCGGACACATGCAAAAAGAATACACGCCTCTGCCATCCGATGTTGTATTGGTCAGTTTATATGAAGCCGGTGGAAGGATCTTAGCCGCCTCTCCATACTGCGATAAACCGATCATCTCCTGTGGATGTTCCATCCGCACGCCTACAGCAAATGCCTTAGGCTGCATAACAACGCCCTGTTCTTTAAGCTCTATAAACGTATCTCTTGCACTATGTCCTGTGGCAAGTATCACGGCCTCACACGCCATCTGCGAAATTCTACCCGCCTGTTCATATTCCACGCCACAAATGCGGTCCCCCTGCAATAGAAACCTCACAAAGCGCGTGTCAAAATGCACCGTTGCGCCCAGCGCTAAGATCTCTTCCCGGATCGACCGTACTACCTCTCGAAGTTTATCGGTTCCGATATGCGGTTTCTGCATATACAAAATCTCTTCCGGTGCTCCATGCGCCACAAAACATTCCAGCACTTTTCGGTTTCTGCCGGAAGGATCCTTTACCATCGTATTGAGTTTGCCATCTGAAAAGGTTCCGGCTCCGCCTTCCCCAAACTGCACATTACATTCCGGATCCAGCTCTCCTGTCTGCCAAAAATGATCCACCTTGCGCCTTCGCACATCGACATCGCTTCCCCGCTCCAAAATAACCGGTTTTAACCCGGCTCTCGCCAACTCTAATGCAGCAAATAAACCTGCCGGTCCCATGCCGACCACAACCGGAGCACTGATCGTATCTGCAAAGGTAACAACTTTTCTTTGCTTTGATGCTTTCACCAAAGTAACTTTCGATTGAAATGCTTTCTGCTGCAACAGCTTATGTTCGCCATCCAGACAAAGCGTCACGGTATAACTGAACACGATTGCATCCTTATGCCTCGCATCGATGGAACGCCGTTTCACCGTCAAATCCCGCAATTGTGATTCTTTGCGGTGCAATAACTTTGCCGCCGCCTTGCGTACCAATGCATATTCAGACTCCGTCAATATACCACGACGAAGTGCTTCGGCAGGCACCTCCTGTTGTACCTTGGCCAACGGTACTTTTATCTGTGTGATCTGTATCATGATCTACTCCTTATCTTTGTTTTTAATGCACACGCCGCACTCTGCCCTGCCAAATGTCCACTAGACCAAGCCCACTGCAGATTGTAGCCGCCACAGATCCCATCAACATCCGCCAGTTCTCCGGTAACATATATTCCCGGATACTTGATCAGTTCCAAAGTGTCAGCCTGCAGTTCGCTTAAAGCCACGCCTCCGGTTGTAACCTGCGCCTTGTCGAAATCACTCACCTTCCGGATATGTAATTTTTTGCCTTTGATCTGATCTGCCAGATCGTTTCGCCATCTGTCCTCCTGCAATATTTCAGCTCCATCTCCAGGGCTCTTATGCAATGCCTGCAACAATGCTTTCGCTAATTTATCCGGAAGCATACCGTCCAAAACATCCCCCAGACTTCTTCCAACTCCATAGGTATTAACCCGGCGCAACAGTTCTTCCATAACCTGTTCTTTGGTATGATCCGGCATAACATCAAGTTTTAAATAGGGTTCTTTTCCTTGGTACAAGAGGCGGGAAACTCTTCCGCTGATCTGAAATACCGGAATACCGGAAATCCCTTTGGCAACCATCTGTATCTCTCCGATATCTTCTGCCAGTCTGCTGCCCTCACACCACAGTTCGACCTGTCCCATAATTCGGACACCACTCCATAATTTACAGCAGGCATCATCGAGTTCGATCGATGTCAATGCCGGCAATGGCGGTACGATCGCCACTCCAAGTTCCTGCAGCATACGATAACCATCTCCGGTCGTACCCTGTGCAGGAGCCGCACTGCCGCCAACTGCTAATATCAGTTTACGTATAAGATATTTATCGCGGTCCGTCTGTACTTCATAACCGGTAATATTCTGACCGGACAGATCCTTTCTCGGAATGATCCGCTGCAACGTTTCGTCACAATGAACCTCCACCTTATACCGATCCATCTCGCGCTCTAACATAGCTCGTACCGAAGCCGCCTGCCCGGATAACGGATAATAATAACCATCACGTTCTTTTGACATCACACCGCTTTCCCAAAAATAATCAATGACTTTTTGGTGATCAAACCGCTGTAGCACCATTTGAACTAACGTATCATCACTGCTGTGATAACAGGATATTTCCTGATTTCGATTCGTAAAATTGCAGCGTCCGTTCCCAGTCGCTAAAATCTTTTTACCCGGTTTATTTTTCTTTTCGATCACGGTAACATTAGCGCCCAGCTTTGCAGCCTCAATCGCTGCAACCATTCCGGACGCACCGCCTCCCGCCACAAGTACAGGTATGCTTCGCATCTTCATCCTCCCTGTTCCTTTTATGATTGCTCTTATGAAGAATAATTTTCCAATAAGCCATATAAGGCATCTTCATCTTTTACTTCAATGCCATTTTTTAATGACATCTGCTCCTCTTTCGACAAAGTATCCGTAGATATTCCGGTATATTCATAAACCGTCTTCTGGTCACCATAATATACAACCACTTCTCCATCTACTGCGATCAAATAATAACGATATTTTACTTTTGAAGGATCATAAATTTTTCGCACAATGATCCGATCTTTCGAAAATGTTGTGATCCCTACACTTTGCAAACCATTTAAGAACTCCTCCACCGGAAGATTCTGCATGTACTTTTTGAAATAGCCATCTGCTTCTTCCCTGTTAAAACCAACTAATTCCTCCGGAATCGTTTCGTATTCTGTCGTGGTCTGGTCTTTCACTTTGTCGTAATTTTCAATCTGATACACTGTATTAACCGATAACATTTCCTCTGTGTTTGCCACCGGAAGCCCCTCTGACAGATCTTCGAATTTGACCTCGACCTGTTTAGAAACTTCTTTTTGTACGGCTCCGGCAATCTCCTCACGATATGACCGGCTAAGCTGCGTATACTTTCCCATCGCTGCACGATAACAATAATAATTCATTAACACAACGACTGTCAATGCTCCAAATGCCGCACTCCAATATAAAAATCTGCGTTTTCTCATTCTTGTTTCCTCCTTACTAAGCATCCACACTTAGATCACTGCCCTGTTTGGACCGTATTAGATGTCTTAGTACCATTTTCCCACGAAACAAGAAAGATATACCCTTATCCCGACATAACTACCAATTCAACGCTCTATAGTTAAAATTGCCACAAATTTCTGTCTGCTCAATATAATGGCAACCGGTTACCTGCCACCTTAATGGGACGACACCCAATTGCCAGATTTCAAAAATAAAGCAACGCGCTCGTTGGCATCGTCTACTATCTTCTCATCATACCCAAGCATTTTTAGCAACCGGATCGCATTTCTTGTGCAGGCACGACCTTCACGCAAGCAATAATCAAACGTCACTTTATCATCTTCCACCTGTTCTTCAAAGTGATAATTATCGTATTCTTTCTCCAATAAATACGTCAGTTCAATATCATGCGTGGCTGCAAAACATAATCCGCCCTGTTCTGCTATTGCCTGCAAGATCCGGCTGGAAGCAGCGATTCTTTCGACTGTATTGGTTCCTCGAAGTACCTCATCGATAAAGCAAAGCACCGGCAATTCCGACGATCTTGTCAGATCTAAGATTCGTTTTAACGATCTGATCTCCACAATATAATAACTTTCCTGACTTAATATATCATCTCGCAGCGCCATGGACGAGGCGATACAAAACCACGAAGCCTGATAATTCTCCGCTAAAACCGTATGCAATGTCTGCGCTAAGATCGCATTGAGTGCTACTGTCTTGATAAATGTTGATTTTCCCGATGCATTCGATCCCGTCAATAACACACTGCGCTCTGCCGTAATAGAATTTCTGACTCCCTCCGGGATCAACGGATGGTACATTTCAGTTACTGCAAACTTTCCATTTGCCTGATGTGACAACTGCGGTACACAATATTTTCCATACATAATACGGCAAGATGCCGTTGATAACATCGTATCTAAATATCCTATCGTATCATACATGATTCGCAACTGCTGCTCGTATTTTTTTGCCTCACGGATCATTGTCGACATTTTGACCAGATCTACATGGAACAAAATTCTTATATAGTCCATCAACGAATCCATAATATCTCCGGACATCCCGCTTCCACCATTCACCAAAAAACAGAAACGTCTGTATTTTCCAAAACAGGATGTCTGCTTTTTTAGCTGATCTTGATACTTTTCAAGACCCGGAATCGTCTTCCTCGCAACGCCCTCGCATTGCTCTACCATATGCAGTATAAACGTAAACAGCCGTATATAACTGTCCACCTTTGCCTTAGCCTGATAATACGATATAATATTTCCACCCATGATCACAATACTGGCGATCACCATAAATTCCGGTGCAAAGGCACAGCCTATAAGAGCGCCGACCAAACAGACACCTGCCAATATATGAGGCAGTGCCCCGATCGGTTTCATATCCTGTATTAATTCCAAATGATCATACACGGACATTCGTTCTAATTTTCCGATCTCTGCAAGCGCCTCCTGTAAATACATGCGTTCCTGTGTATTCTCCAACAGATATGTGATCACTCGCTCGCGTTCTTCCATTTCTGCATCTGAAGCAATCGGATGACGGAGTGCTGCATACAAATATTCTTCCCCGATCGAAGTCCGTGTATGATTCCATACCTGATACACTTTATCCATATCCAGATCATTCCAGGTAATATCGTCCACAAATTCATGCTTTTGGCTTTCCTCCGCCTTTTTTTCTAACACCTTATAATAGCTGACAATAGCATTCCACTGTTCCTCCGAATAATTACGATCTGCAGATTTTCCCCATGAGTTGATCAAAAACTCTCTCATCCGCTTCCTTCTCGCCTTTTCATCACAGACCATTTTGATCCCGATAAGCACCAAAATTACTACTACAGCGATAATGATTTTAATTCCTATGTCCATTTTGAAACCTCCACATGTAATTACGAAAGAAAAAGAGAGTTTATTGCAACTCTCTCTTTCCAATTAGAATTATTGTATGATGCAGGCACTAAGCTACCCGTTATACATAAGATAACTCTCCGCCGGGACATCATTTTTATAAAACACGTCCGATCTTGATCGGCTTACGATAATAAGCACTGGAAATCTTAATTCCATCACTCGGGTTACTTGCATGAATGATCTGACCGTTTCCAATATAGATCGCTACATGGCTGACATGTCCACTTCCATAGAAGAACAGATCTCCCGGTCTTTCGCTTCCCTGTGATACGCTTCTAGTCGCAGATGCCTGTGCACCGGACGTACGTGGCAGTGAATGACCAAAGCGCTGGAATACACGCATCGTAAAGCCGGAGCAATCTGTTCCGCTCGTAAGGCTTGTACCACCATATACATAACGATTGCCCAAGAACTGCATTGCATAGGAGATCAAGGAAGATGCTCCTGAAGAGCTTCCACTGTCTCTATCCTGTGATCGACTGCCGCCCTTTTTGCCGGACTTTTTACTCTGACCTACTTCTTTGATCGAAACGGCACGATTCAGATTGTAAGTCATCTTAATAAAATCTTTCGATACAAATGCTCTGTCGTCATCAATAGCGATCATAACCCAATTATTCAGGTCAGCATACATTTTCTCTTTGTCTATCCCCTTTAGCTGAGACTTCTTCACATTTTTGCGGATATATTCATCCAGCCAGCCTTTGGTTAATGTCTCTCTGGTAATCTTATAATCTTCATCTGCTGAAATCTGGTCAAATACGTTTGCCTTCGTTGACGGCAGATAACGTACATTTAACGTTTCAGTTGTAACCGTTGCACGCAATGTTGCTACTTTCTGAGCCTTTGCCTCCGCTTTCTCATCCGTGATCAGATAACTTGCTTTGACAAAACCTCTCACACCACCGGATACGATCTTAGCCCATCCCTTTTTGATCTTGTATACATGACAACCGGAATTATTTGTCATCTTTCCGACTATTTTAGCATTCTCACTTGGTCTTTTACGTACATTCACATAATTCTTGACCTGTACCACGCCCAAACGATCATACACAAGATTCAGCTTGATCTTCTTCGGCGCAGGTGTTGCTGTCGGTGCAGGTGTTGCTGTCACCGTCGCCTGTACTGTCGTACTCTGTGCAGGTGTTGCTGTCACCGTCGCCTGTACTGTCGTACTCTGTGCAGACTGATCGGAAGTGCCGGTCTGCTGTACAACAGCGTTAGTCTGTGCCACACCCTCAGCCTTGTCCTGCTCCGGTACCTTAGTAAGTACTTCTGACGCCTCCTCAAGTTCCATATCCTGCAGAGCATCTTCGCAATATTTATCAAAAGATACCGCTAATCCTGCCAATGGCTTTTCCGTCTGTTTACTCCAATCATTACCCGCCGAAACAACATGTCCCAGACAGATGACACCCAAGGATGCAACTGCCATTCCGATCACTACATGTAATTTATTCTTATCCATGTTATCCTCCATATTCTCATGATCCTGTCTGCAACAAACACACAGGATCCTCATTTCTCCATCGACCGCCTGCAACGCAGACGGTCGTAGAAAGTATTTCTGTTATTTATTTTGTATAATTGTTACAAATATATTACGAAGTATAACAAACTGTTAAGAAATTGTCAAATAATGATGCACACTAGTCCGCCATTTCCATCATTGACCACTTTTTGAATGGTTTCCTGCAATTTGATACGACTCTCATCTCCCAGTCGATCCACTTTCGTATCCATCCCCTCTTCAACCAATTGACGGACGGTTTTTCCAAAGATATTGGTATCCCATATACCTTTTTCATCATCTTCCCCATGCTGATCTGCAATGTAGGCAATCAAGTCATTGGCCTGTTCCTGTGTACCAACGATCGGGGCTATCTCTGTCTCGATATTGGCCTGTATCAAATGAATAGATGGGCTGACAGCTCGAAGTTTCACACCATACTTACTGCCGTGCTTGATCAGTTCCGGTTGATCGATCTCAATCTCATCTACCGATGGTGTCACAACGCCGTACCCCTTACGGTGTACTTCCTCCCACGCATTTTTCAGTTTGTCGATCTCTGCATGATTGTCAGCATATTCTCGCAGCAAATGGATCAATTGATACTCGTCATCTATCTGTGTCCCCACCAATTCACTAAGTATCTGATAATATCTTCCATCATCAAATAATGTGTCGATCCGGACTTCTCCGTTTTCCATACCGATCCGGCCAATCCGAAACCCCTTGATTGCATCACTGGTGATCGCCAGATTGGCGGCTGTCACATCACACAGTCTGCTGATCCCACCCAAAATCATACGAACTTTTTGCACCAGTTCCTGCTTCAGCCAATGATCCTGTGGCAGCATCTCTACCCATTTCGGCAAATGGAAGGCTAGTTGGCGTACCGGAAAAGAAGACAGGATTTTTTCTAAAATTGCAAGAACGTCCTCCCGGCGAAGCTGGTTACAATTGACAGCCATAGCGACCGCATGATATGTCTGCTCCAGTTTTTCCACCAATGCTGCGGTCTCTGAACCATAAGGTTTTGCCGAATTTACAAGTACCACAAATGGTTTTCCTATCGCTGTCAACTCCTGGATCGTTCGTTTCTCCGGATCTTCAAATGCCTCTCTTGGCAAATCCCCAAAAGAGCCGTCAGTTGTCACAACAATGCCGATCGTTGAATGATCATGAATCACTTTTCTTGTGCCAAATTCGGCAGCCTGTGTAAAAGGCATTGGACTTTCTGACCAAGGAGTCATAACCATTCTTTCATTTTGTTCCTCGTAAAGTCCCTCTGCTCCCTTAACTATGTAACCGACGCAATCGATTAAGCGGATCTTAACTTCATTTTCTCCAAACAGTTTAACATTTGCCGCCTCTTTGGGAATAAATTTCGGCTCCGTTGTCATGATCGTTTTGCCGGCAGCCGACTGTGGGAGTTCATCTACGGCACGTTGTCTTTCATGTTCCTGTTCCATCTCCGGCAAGACCAATAATTCCATAAAACGTTTGATAAAGGTCGATTTACCGGTTCGCACCGGTCCGCAGATTCCCAGATAAAACTCTCCTCCTGTGCGTTCAGCAAGATCTTTATATACTTGAAATTCACTCATCAGGCATTCCCCTTCCATAATATATGCCATGCTACTCTAAGGTTTCTACCACAATCTATGCACCGGCACAACAGAATATGCCACAAAAAAGCAAAGCCAGCGCTTGCTTTTGTCACGCTATACAACAGCAATTTTCTATACCAAAAAAGACAGTGCATTCATACACTGCCTTTCATACTGTTATCCATATATGTTTATATCTTCAAAGAACCAGACAATGCTGAAAGCTGCTGTATCTCCTTCAAAATAGTGTTCTGATTTGCCACAAAAAACAAACTTACGATGATCAGACAAACCGAAATAAGCAATCCAAAGATCGAGCATACGAGCCCGGCAATTGCCATCCCGGTACCAGCCTTTTGCTTTGCCAGTACATAACCGGATAATCCCAATCCTACAACGGCCAGAATCAATGTGATATACTGCGAGCAACAACATAACACGATCGATAAAATACCACAGATCATTCCGGCTACTGCCATTCCCGGGTTTGGCTCCTCCGGCACATAATATCCCTCCTGCGGAGCTTTCGTGTAACCATTTTCTTCCATTATGACCCCTTTCCGCATTATTTCTGCGTGGCACGATACTTCGCATAGCCCTTGGAATAATGCATTTTTTCATCCTTTGTCACAAACACCGCTTCGACATTGTCCAAAGAGTCGATCAATTCCATCCCTTTCTCCAAACCTAAGCCGAAACAAGTGGTAGACAATCCATCTCCATCTACAGATGCTTTTGAAAGTATTGTCACCGCCATCAACGTATTATCCACCGGGTAACCGGTAGACGGATCCAATATATGATGATAGAATTTTCCGTTCTGCTTAAAACATCTCTCATAAATACCGGAAGATACCACAGAGAGATCCTTCACTGCTACGGTATCAATTACTGCATCCCGATCTGAAAACGGTTGTCTGACTCCGATCCGAAACGCAGTTCCATCCGGTTTATTGCCCAAACATAATATATTTCCACCCAGATCGATCAATGCTGATGTCACACCATCCTGACGCAACAGATCTTTTAAGCGGTCTGCTATATATCCTTTGGCGATCCCTCCAAATTCAATGCCGGTGCCGGGCACCGAAAACGATAAGCGATCATTATGCAAACGAATATGCTCATCTCCCACATAGGTCAGCGCCTTGCGAATCTCCGCGTCCTGTGGCACAGTTGGCTGATCTGTCGAAAAATCCCATAAGCTGCTAACAGGCTCTATTCCCATCGTAAAACATCCTTTAGACAGTTTACCATATTTGAACGAATAATTCACCAGTTTTTGCAGCGTATCATTTACCTGAAAAGATATGCTTCCATTGGAACTAACATGGCAAGCAAGCTCTGTATACGCTTCCGGCAATGCCTGTTTCAGTTTCGTCTCATACTCTGTTCTCTGCTGTTTAGACAACATGATCGTTTGTCCTTTTTGCAAAGACTGACACAATTTGCCCGGAAGAAGCTCCTCATACTTCTTTGACAAAGCATTGATCCGGTACACAGTACTGGTTTCCTTCGTCCGACTGATCACATTTTCGTAGGAACTACATTCCGACACACACTTTTGCAGTGTCTTTTTCGTGCCGCCTTGATAGATCGTGATCTGATAGGTCGTATCAAACGCAAATCCTTGTATATTCTTGGTCTCATTCTGCTGCTTCCGCGGCAAATGACCACTCCCGATCAGATACACCATAACTCCGGCTATTATAAAAATAGCTAACGTATTTATCAAGCGTCTTTTATTCCAAGTCTGCATATTGCTCTGCCAATTCCTTTTCCTCTTCTGATAACTGTGCCTGCATTAACATATCCGGACGCCGCTTAGCTGTCCGAATGACCGACTCACGTCGATACCATTCCTGCAATTTCTTATGATGGCCCGACAGTAACACCTCTGGAACCGCTTCATCTCTCCATATTGCCGGTCTTGTATACTGTGGGTATTCTAACAACCCTTCCGAGAAAGATTCTGTTTCTGCCGACATATCATTGTTTAGTACACCCGGAACCAATCTGGAGATCGTATCCATCATCACTAATGCCGGAAGTTCCCCACCGGTTAATACGTAATCTCCAATGGAAACATAATCTGTAACGATCCGTTCCAACACGCGTTCGTCTATCCCTTCATAATGACCACACAGAAAGATCAGATCTTCCTCTTTGGCATACTCTTTTGCCATCTGCTGGTCAAAGACCTTTCCCTGCGGTGTCAGATAGATCACCTTCGCAGCTGCTGATCCGCCCTGCTCCCGGATTCTTGTCATAATATCCTCATAACAGCGGTATACCGGTTCTGCCTGCATAACCATTCCGGCGCCCCCGCCGTATGGATAATCGTCTACTCTGTTGTGTTTATTATCCGCAAAATCTCGAATATTGACAGCTTCCAGCGCCAAATAGCCTGCTTTTAATGCTCTGCCGGTAATGCTCTCTGACATCGCATTGGTGATCATATCCGGAAATAATGTCATTACATGATAATTCATATTTGTTTTTTACACTAATCCTTTCATAATATGTACCGTTACGATCCCAGCGGAGACATCGACGTTTTTAACACATTCCGGTATAACAGGAAGCAGTACTTCTTTCCCCTCGTGTTCGACAACGTATACAAGATTGGCTCCTGTTTCCAGGACATCTTTCAAAATGCCAAAATCTTCTCCCTCTTCCGTAACAACCTTGGCGTCTATAATGTCTGCCAGATAATATTCTCCCTCTTCCAATGGGATTGCATTTTCACGCGTGACATATAGATCGTGGCCTTTGTATTGTTCAATATCATTAATATTATCAATCCCTTTGAACTTCACGATCACGAGATTCTTAAAAAATCGTGTCGATGCAATTTCTAAGGTCTTATATTCTTTTCCGGTATCTAATAAAACTTCTTTTAATTTTTTGTAACGTGTCACATCATCTGTCGTAGGATACACTTTGACTTCCCCACGAATACCATGTGTATTAGCGATTACGCCAACGCGAAACATATCTTCCATTTTTATCCTCCAATAAAAAAGCAAAGCCAGCATTTTGCTTTGCAAGAATTGCTAAAGCAATTCTTGGTGGCATAGCACCACATTGTGAGCAGTTTCCTATAAAGAAATAAACGCCCATAGCATAAGCTACAGGCGTAAACAGTCAGTTTACTGACCAATTTCCACGATAACCTTTTTGTCTGTCTTAGAAGCGGCAGCCTTGACAACAGCACGGATTGCCTTAGCAATACGGCCCTGCTTTCCAATAACTTTGCCCATATCTTCTTGAGCTACTTTGAGCTCTAACAGAATCTCGTTATCTTTCTCAGTCTCCTGAACGGTGACCTCTTCAGGGTGGTCAACAAGGGACTGTGCAAGAACCTCTACCAATTCTCTCATACCTGAAACCTCCCCGTGTACAAGAATTACTCTGTGATTCCAGCCTGCTTCAAAAGCTTGCCTACTGTCTCAGTTGGCTTAGCACCATTTGCTAACCACTTCTTTGCTGCTTCCTCATCAAATTTGAATACACTAGGGTCCTGATTAGGATCGTAAGTACCAATCTCCTCGATGAACTTTCCATCTCTTGGAGAACGGGAATCAGCTACAACTACTCTATAGAAAGGTGCTTTCTTCTTACCCATTCTTCTTAATCTAATCTTTACTGCCACGATTTTCACCTCCTTAAATCTACATTTATATCGTTAAAAGCCAAATGGCAACTTTGGCATGCCTCCACGACGACGTTTGCCTTTACCGCCCATCATACCGGACATCTGCTTCATCATCTTTTTGGATTGCTCAAACTGCTTGATCAGCTTATTAACTTCTGAAATATCAACTCCTGCGCCTTTCGCAATACGACGTTTGCGTGACGGATTGATGATAGCGGGATTACCACGCTCTTCGCGAGTCATTGAATATATGATCGCCTCTGTGCTCTTAAACACATCATCATCTATATTCAGATCAGCCGGAAGCCCCATACCGGGCAGCATACTCAAAATACTTTGAATACCACCCATCTTCTTCATCTGGGCTAACTGATCCAGGAAATCATTGAAATCAAATTCCGCTTTACGGAATTTTTTCTCCATCTCTTTGGCTTTATCCTGATCGATCTCAGCCTCTGCCTTCTCGATCAAGGTTAGCACATCACCCATTCCCAATATACGCGATGCCATACGATCCGGATGAAACTGTTCCAGATCCGAAAGCTTCTCGCCCATACCAACAAATAGGATCGGACACCCGGTAACTGCCTTGATAGAAAGTGCAGCACCACCTCGCGTGTCACCATCTAACTTCGTCAGGATCACACCATCAATACCGATCTTTTCATTAAACGTAGATGCTACATTTACCGCATCCTGACCGGTCATCGCATCAACGACCAGAATCTTCTGATCCACGGCAACACCCGCTTGAATCTCCTGCAGCTCAGCCATCATATCTTCATCCACATGAAGTCGACCCGCTGTATCCAAGATCACCACATTCAATCCATTCTTAGATGCATGCTCCATCGCTGCTTTCGCAATATCAACCGGTTTATGATTTGTCCCCATGGCAAAAACTTCCACATCCTGTTTCTCACCATTGATCTTTAACTGGTCGATCGCTGCCGGACGATACACATCACATGCTACAAGCAAAGGCTTTCTGCCTTTTTTCTTAAGCTTTCCGGCTATCTTCGCCGTTGTTGTCGTCTTACCGGCACCTTGCAGACCACACATCAGCAGTACTGTTATTTCATTGGAAGGTCGGAGTGCGATCTCTGTCGTCTCGCTTCCCATCAATGCGACAAGCTCCTCATTTACCAGCTTCACGACCATCTGGCCCGGTGTCAAGCTGTTTAGAACATCTTGTCCAACTGCGCGTTCCTGCACTTTTTTCACAAAGTTCTTAACAACCTTGAAGTTTACATCAGCTTCTAACAAAGCCATCTTGACTTCCTTAAGTGCTGCCTTTACATCCTCCTCGGTCAAACGACCTTTGCTTCGAAGGTTTTTAAAAACATTTTGTAATTTTTCTGTCAAATCGAATGCCATAAATAACCTCCTCTTTGTCAAACACAAGTCATAGTATAACGAACCAGAAAAACTTTGTCAAGCATTTTTCTTGACAAAGTTTTTCTAAAGTTAAAATCTATTATCATTGTCCGGCGACACAAATACTGCTATTATCGATACGTATAATAGTACTTTCCGGTCGACTTCGGATAAGAGGCATTACGCAGATCCTGTGTTTTTTTAATTTTCAGCTTGGATTTCTTGATCTTAAAGGTATATGCCTTAGATTTACCGGATTTCAAATTGATCGTTAATTTCTTAGCTGAATATACGCCAATTTTCTTTCCTTTGCCGTTTTTTACCGTAATCTTAAAATTCTTCAAATATTTTGCCTTGTAACCACGGTTATTTAACATTCTGGCTTTTAAGACAAGGTTGCCTTTCTTGTCATAAGACATCTTATATACATTCACGCCAAAACTTCCTGCCGGCAATGCACTCACAGCAACTTTCCGTACCGTATATACATTATCTTTTACAATTACCTTGCAAGGAATCGTAAAACCGGTAGACGTCTTTACCGTGATTGTCGCTGTACCTTTCTTCTTAGCTGTCACCTTACCCTTGCTGTCCACTGCTGCAACCTTTGCGTTGCTGGACTTATAAGTAATCCTGGCACCACCTGCATTTAAGATCTTTATTTGATCCTTAAATCCCTTTGTGATCGTCAACGTCTTAGAGTCAATGGATGGAGCCAACTTCGGCGCCGGTGTCGGCGTAGATGTCAGATCAGGCTGTCCAAGAACTGCATAAGCCAACTGATCAACGTCAAAAGTTACAGAAATGGTATATGTTCCCTGCGGCACATTCACTGCAAATGCAAATGCAGGATAACTTCCTGTTGAACTCCACTGGGAATCTGACTCCAAAAAAGTCTTTGGTCCATATACTGTCTCTCCCGCACTATTACGGAATGAATATGTTACATTACATTGCGTTGCTACAGCAATTGCAAACTGAGCCACGCCACTGCTCTGCATCGTAAATGTTGCCTCGATCGGCACTCCTGCCGTAGCTGCTCCGGATGCCTCTAACATATAGCTCTCATCAGTTGCCGCCGAAACGTCTTTCGTACTCAATGGTACCATCCCTACAATAAGTGCCAATGCTAACAGTATTGCTAATACTCTTGATGTTTTTTTCATACTTCACCCTCCTATTCTTTTAAAACAATCATTTTCATACGCTTCATATCTGCCGGATATTCTAAAGCAGATACAAACTTAAAGGCTGGCAGAATCCTACTGCCAAACTGCTTTGTAATAACTATACTAAAATATGTCAGCTAATGCAACCGTATCCTCACAATAACTAAAATCTATATCCCGGGCTCTAATATAATCCCAGCCAGATATATGTGATCCCTATTCCGATGTGATCTCCTCTAACAGCGTGAACAACGTCTTCCATTGCTCCTCATCACCGGATAAACCTTTGGCTTCCAATTCTTTCTGTACCTGTTTTACCTGTGCCTTATGACGTTGAAAACGTGCCACAAGGCCAAGTTTCTGCTCATATTCCCGTAATTGCTTCGAAGCACGCTTGATCGCATCGTATACGCCCTGTCTTGAAATCCCCTCTTCCTCCGCTATCTCTGTGTAACCATAGTCATCCAAGATGCACGCTTCAAACATTCTTTGCTGATTTTCTTTCAACAAGGCACCATAAAAGTCATACAGCATAGATAATTCAACTCTCTCTTCTATCGCATTACTTTCCATTGTGTCCATCCTCCATTTTCAACCGCATCCCCACGGAATATTATTTGATATTCTCGATCTTCAGGAATAAAAAGTCCTGTATAGAGAAAATGCTTGAGACAATTTCTATCCTACACAGATAGAAATCACCTCAAGCGCAACTTTAATCTTTTAAATCAATTATACCGGATAAGCCTTTGTCTCTGTGTCTGCAGCACTTGCATCTACTTTATTCTGCTGTGCCTCGCGGTATTTGAAGAACTCAGTAGCAACCTGTGGGAACAATGCATAAGACAACACATCTTCATCCTGCTGCTTGTACTGTGCCATTTCCTTCTCAATATCTGCAAGCTGTGGCTTGATCAGATCTGCCGGACGGCATGTGATCGGCTTCTCATCGCCAATACATTTCTTCTGTACTTCCGGATTAAACGGCTTAACTGTTTGGCCAAACTGACCGGACAGAAGCTTTTTAGACTCTTTGGTTACCATCTTATAACGCTCACCGGATACTACGTTAAGCACTGCCTGTGTACCAACGATCTGTGAAGAAGGTGTAACCAAAGGAGGCTCACCAAAATCTTTACGTACTCTTGGCACTTCCTCTAATACCTGCTCATATTTATCTTCCTGTCCCATCTCTTTCAACTGGGATACCAAGTTACTAAGCATTCCACCAGGAACCTGATAACGAAGTGTCTGAATATTAACGCCAAGTACTTTTGTATTCATCAAACCACTCTTCAATGCATCTTCACGCATTGGACGGAAGTAATCAGCAATCTCAGCAAGTTTTGCCTGATCCAGACCGGTATCATACTCAGTACCCTTGAATGCCTCAACCATAACCTCGGTTGCCGGCTGACTGGTTCCCATAGAGAATGGGCTGATCGCCGTATCTATGATGTCACAGCCTGCCTCTACTGCCTTCATATAAGTCATAGAAGCCACACCGGAAGTATAATGTGTATGCAGGTCGATCGGAATCTCTACAGACTCTTTCAATGCCTGTACAAGCTCTGTAGCCTTTGTAGGAACAAGCAGACCAGCCATATCTTTGATACAAAGTGACTTTGCACCCATATCCTCGATACGTTTAGCCATGTCTTTCCAGTAATCTAATGTATATGCATCACCCAATGTATAAGACAATGCGATCTGCGCATGACCATTCTCTTTGTTAGCAGCCTTTACCGCTGTCTCCAAGTTGCGAAGGTCATTCAAGCAGTCAAAAATACGGATAATATCAATACCGTTTGCGATAGATTTCTGTACAAAATACTCTACCACATCATCTGCATAATGATTGTAACCAAGAATATTCTGTCCACGGAATAACATCTGAAGCTTTGTATTCTTAAAGCCGTCTCTTAACTTACGAAGTCTCTCCCATGGATCCTCTTTCAAAAAGCGAAGGGATGCATCAAATGTAGCTCCACCCCAGCACTCTACTGCATGGTATCCAATCTTATCCATTTTATCAACAATCGGAAGCATCTGCTCTGTTGTCATACGAGTAGCAATCAGAGACTGATGCGCATCACGAAGTACGGTCTCCGTAATCTTCAATGGTTTCTTCTCTGCCATAGTTCTCCTCTTTTCTGCGCCGGAAGATGTATACAGCCAGCCAAAGGGCTGTATATGATCTTCTCGCGACTAATTATATGTTTCTAGTGTTAAATTCCAAAGATCGCCATAAATACACCGGCGGCAACTGCCGTACCGATAACTCCGGCAACGTTAGGTCCCATTGCATGCATAAGCAGGAAGTTGGTTGGATCCGCTTCAGCACCGACCTTCTGCGATACACGCGCTGCCATCGGCACAGCAGATACACCTGCAGAACCGATCAATGGGTTTACCTTGCCCTTTGTAACCAGGCACATCAACTTACCGAACAATACACCTGCTGCAGTACCTACTGCAAATGCGATCAAACCAAGAGCAACAATCTTTAAGGTTGTAACTTTTAAGAATGCCTCTGCACTGGTAGATGCGCCTACCGATGTACCAAGAAGAATAACAACGATGTACATCAATGCGTTGCTTGCAGTCTCTGTCAACTGCTTTACAACACCGGACTCTTTGAAAAGGTTACCGAGCATCAGCATACCAACCAGTGGTGCTGTCGTTGGAAGCAGCAAACATACAATGATCGTAACGATGATCGGGAACAGGATTCTCTCCAATTTAGATACCGGACGAAGCTGTTCCATCTTGATCTTACGCTCTTTTTCCGTAGTAAATAACTTCATGATCGGTGGCTGGATAATTGGCACCAAAGACATGTAAGAATATGCAGCAACCGCGATCGGTCCCATATATTCTGTCTGTTTCAATTTACCGCAAAGGAAAATAGATGTCGGGCCATCGGCACCACCAATGATAGAGATTGCAGCCGCAGCTTTATCAGAAAAGCCAAACCAGATTGCAATCAGGTAAGCGGAGAAAATACCAAACTGAGCTGCTGCACCAAGCAGGAAACTCATCGGATTTGCGATCAACGGACCAAAATCGGTCATCGCTCCTACTCCCAAGAAAATCAGGGAAGGTAAGATACTCCACTCATCCAAAATGTAAAAATAATGTAACAAACCGCCAACACCGTTTGAAGTATCCTCTGGATTCGCCATGATATCCGGATAAATATTAACCAGGATCATACCAAACGCAATAGGAACTAACAGCAATGGCTCATATTCTTTTTTAATCGCCAAATAGAGAAACAAGCAGCCGACTAAGATCATAAGATAATTGCCAAGCGTTAAGTTGGCAAACGCAGTCTGACCTACTAAGTTCTCTAACGTGTTAATTACGTAATCCAATGTTAGATCCCTCCTAGTTTAATGTTGCAAGTACAACTCCTGCTTCTACAGAATCACCCGCAGCTACATCAATGCTGGCAACAGTTCCATCTTCCGGTGCTACCACCTCGTTCTCCATCTTCATAGCCTCAAGGATCATTAGAACCTCGCCTTTTTTCACTGCCTGACCTACGCTGGCCTTTACAGAAAGGATCTTACCAGGCATCGGGGAATTCACCTTAACAGAGCCCTGTCCTGCTGCTGCCTTTGGTGCTGCTTTCGGAGCTGCAGCTTTTGGTGCTGCTGCCTTTGGTGCGCTTGTTGCTGCACCTGCTGCACCCTCTTCCACTGTTACATCATAAACGTTACCATTCACAGTAATTGTATAATTTTTCATCGATTTGTCCTCCAATTATTTTTGTGTTAGCGACGAATGATAGAACGAACTACCAATCCATCTGCGCTTGCATTTTCACTTGCTGCAATGGCTGCAGTGATCACAGCAACCAGTTCCAGATCATCAACGAGGTTCTCCTCTACCGGCTGCGGTGCTGTTTCTACTGAAGCGAGCTGAGCCTTTGCCTTATCAACCTGCTTAGCATTCTTGCGGTTCTGAGCCCAGCCGATCACCTTGAAGCAGGCAATGATCAGGGATATAAAGATCAATACGCAAAATACGATTGCCATACTAAGGATCGTATTTATGCCGGCCTTGACCATCTTTGCTCCCATTGTCTTATATTCATCAATCTTTTCTTCGGTCTTATTACCGTCTTTGTCATAAGATACCGAATAGATGAATGTCTTACCTTTTGTTGTGCGGATGGTCTCATTGACTGTTGCGGAAGTAGAACTTACCGTAAAGTCTGTAGAGATCTTTTTATCCATCTCGTCACCAAACTTCTTTTTCTGCTTAACAGCCTCTTTGTATTCTTTGATCTGTTCTTGGGCTGTCTTGCGCTGCTCTAAATAGGAATTCCATTCGTCTTCGCTGAGACTGTCTTTCATTCCATCATAATACTCAATTGCGGATTCTAACTGCTCTACCTGACCTTTGTGGTCTGTTGTAAACCACTTCTGCAGATATTTATCTGTTTGCTTTTCCAACTTCTTTTCGTTGAAATTTTTGTTCTGTTTCGTCAAGCTGACGTTACAGCCTGCTACCAGCAAAGCACAGGTGAGAATGCAGAGAATCAAAGACACTTTCTTCTTCATATTGCCTCTCCTTACTTAGATGGTTCCATGTTTCTTGCCAATCGGATACTCACATTTGTTATAAAGCATCTCAAAAGCATACAATAGCTGCTTTCTGGCACTTGCCGGCTCAATGACAGAATCAACATAACCTCTGGCTGCTGCTGCCTCTGTTCCGGACTGAGCTGCGAACTGGGCTGCCTTCTCTGCAAGATCCGCATCCTTATCATCTGCATACATGATCTTTGCTGCAACATTCGCGTCCATCATACCGACCTTTGCTCCATTTAATGCAAATACCATATCAGCGCCAATGTGCTTGGAATTCATTGTTATGTAAGCACTGCCATAGGCATTGCCTGTGATCATATTTACCTTTGGTACATCTGACTCAGCAAATGCTGCCGTAAGCTTAGCTGCTGCAGCAGCGATCGTCTTCTCCTCTTCAACAGAAGTTGCATAACCCTCTACATTCGTCAAGGTAAGTACCGGAATGTTGAACGCATCACAAGTCTTTACAAAAGCTGCTGCCTTCTCACATCCTGCTGTTGTAAGTCTTGCCTCAAAAGAAGCAGTTTCCTTACCCTCTTCATCATATTTCTTAGTACGGTTTGCAACGGCACCAACAGTCATTCCATCGAAGCATAAGAAACCGGTAACCATTTCCTGTGCATAGCCGCTCTTTACCTCTAAGAAGAAGTTGTTATCGCCAAGATCTGCAAGTGCTGCCGCAGGGTCTGCTGCCTCTGCCGCAAAATCAGGTACATCACGATTAAGATCGTCCATACACTCTGCGGAACCTGCTTCAGAATTGTTATTCTCAGGCAGGATGGAAACTAACTCTCTCACTGCTGCAAGGACCTCAGCCTCACCCTCGATCACAAAATCCACTGTAGATGCTGTCTTCTGGAAATCAGCAGATGCCGTATCCAGCTTGTCTGTATAGTTGCCCTCCAATGTGTTTGGAGAATTCACAAAAAGTTTGGCTTCTTTCTGCTCCATGAATGTGAAATCACTCATAGCAGCCATCACTGCAACACCACCACCGCAATTGCCAAAGATTGCACTGATCTGCGGTACTACACCAGAAGCTTTTGCTTTCATCTGGTAAATCTGACCAAATCCTGCAAGTGCATCTGTTGCCTCCTGTAAACGCATTCCTGCACAATCGATCAAGCCGATCACAGGAACCCCCGTCTTCATGGCAAGCTCATAAATATGTGCAATTTTTCTTGCGTGCATCTCTCCAATTGTTCCATTCAGTGCGGATGCATCCTGACTGTATACATACACCGGATTATTCTGGATCAAACCATATCCTGTGATGACACCATCAGATGGCACTGACTTCTCCTGCATGTTAAAATCTGTGCTTCTCTTGGTGATACCGGCACCGATCTCAACAAAACTGTTCTCATCAACAAGTCCCGCAATGCGGTCTTTTGCTGATAAAGCATTTGTGTTACTCATGTTCAGCCCTCCATATTCTGATATTTATCTGACTCATTTCGCCAAGGCGAAAAAGTCATGTATAAACAAAATTTACACCAATGATAATTCTAGCCCTTTTGTGATAAAAAGGCAACCTTTTTCTCATATTTTTTTCGGAATATCATAAGATTAATACAAACCCGGCTGAGGTGTTTTTTATGTATGCAAAACTCCAAAAAATCATCAGTTTCTCACTGTTTCTCATAAGTATCGGCTTGTCTTCTCTATGCTTTGACGCAGGGCTGAACAAACTGCTTGTCACACTTCCTGCCTATTCTCCCAGGTCAAAACAAATCGTTCAGCAAAACATCCAATATACCGCACGTGAGCTGGGGGTGACAGACACCACCACCAAATTTCCTTCCTCGCTCAATGCTAAAGCAGCCTGCCTGATCGATGCTGACAGCGGTATGGTTCTTTTTGCCAAAAATGCTGACGAAAAACTCCCCATGGCAAGTACTACCAAGATCATGACCGCTCTCATCGCACTGGAATCTTCAGATCTGTCAGATACCATCACGTTTTCTTCACATGCAGCTTCTATGCCGGATGTTCAGTTAAATGCCATGTCCGGCGAACAATTCACGCTGCGTGATCTATTGTATTCCCTGTTGTTGGAATCTCATAACGACACTGCAGTTGCTATTGCAGAGCATGTCAGTGGTTCCACCGAAGCCTTCGCTGACAAAATGAACGAAAAAGCAGTAGAACTCGGTCTGTCTTCCACACACTTTGTAACCCCTAATGGTTTGGATGCTGATGAACATTATACGACCGCCAAAGAACTGTGCCTGATCGCATCCTATGCACTGCAGAATCAGACTTTCTGCAAGATCATCCGCACTCCCGCCCATTCCTTTGCAAACCGAACAAACACCAAACAATATCACGTAACAAATCACGATGCTTTTCTGACAAATTATGCAGGTGCGATCGGCATCAAGACCGGATTTACCGGCAATGCCGGATATTGTTTCTGTGGTGCTGCAAAAAGAGGCGATATCACCTTAATCTCCAGCGTCTTAGCCTGTGGCTGGCCACCTCATAAAACATATAAATGGACTGACACGAAAAAACTCATGGACTATGGTTTTACTAATTATAAACTTGTAAGACTGACCGAAACACCAATGCTCCAAAAAATCCCGGTTCACGGCGGTCGATCTAATATTATGCAGCCACGGCGAAGTGTTCCTGCCAGAGACACCAAGTTACTCATGACCTCTGCTGATACACTCAGGATCTGCTATGAACTGCCTCATTCCCTCAAAGCTCCCATCCGCTCCGGAGATATTATCGGATATGAAAATTACTACTTAAACGATACCCTGCTACAAAGCATTCCCATCGCATCCTCTTCAAAAATAAAAGAAGCCGATGCACCTTATGTTGCACGACTTCTCTATCAGCTTTACTGTATCACTGCAATTTCCGGATGATATTTTTCCGCATAGGCGATCGCCGCTGTAATGCGATCATATACTAACTTAGCAACTTCTACTGATTTCATATCCCGATATTCCTCGTAAGGAATCGGTTTCAAATAATATACCTGTGTATTCACTTTACGCAAAGACCACAGATCAAACACTTTCCACGAATCTACCAGTGCAACCGGTACGATCGGTGCTTTCGCACGCATGGCACTCTTAAAGCTGCCCGCCTTAAACGCATCCACATGATTGCCATTGCGATGGCTGTAACCGCCTGCCGGGAAAATAATATATTTACGTCCGTACCCAACTTCTTTACTTACCTCACGGATAACCCTTGCTGCCTGCCTCAGATCATGCAGGCAGAGTCTTTTGCCGCCTACCATATCAATAAACTGTTTTACTAATGGCATCTTGCTGCGCGCTTCATCCATCACTACGGAACAAGGCTCCTCATGCGTCAGCATAATACCAAGTGCATCATATTTTCCCTGATGATTGGCGAACATGACATATTCCCCGTCTTTTGGAAGATTTTCCGCTCCATAGGCTTGCGTATAGATCCGTCCGGTATGATTCATCAAACGGATCGCATGTTTATTATATTCATAACGAAATCGTTCCGAATACTTCTCCGGATGTCTGGAATAATAACCCATCAACGGGATCATCCAGGCACGATGAAGATTACCGGCAATTACATATATAAAACGAATCAATTCTTTTACCACTCTTTCTCATCATTTTCTCCGCAATCCATTACGCAAGCAAGCAGTATACCATACTTCGACAAAAATCACAAATTCCTATTTTCACCTTGCATTCTCTTCCATTTCTAAATATACTGTCAGTAGTTAAAAAGATAATAGAAAGGCATGGAAAAGACTATGGCTTTAGATGGAATCGTGATCGCAAATATCACAAACGAATTAAACAAGATCTTAACCGGCGGCCGGATCACTAAGATCGCACAACCGGAAAAGGATGAACTTCTGCTCACGATCAAACAAAGTAAAGAAGGGACAGACGGTAAAACGATCCGAAGCAAACATATGCTCGTAATTTCCGTCAATCCCAGTTTACCGCTTATATATCTGACAGAGGACAATAAAACTTCTCCACTGCAGGCGCCCACCTTTTGTATGGTTTTGCGCAAGCATTTAAATAACTGCCGCATTGTCGGGATCGAACAGATTGGATTGGAACGCGTTCTTCGCTTCCGTTTAGAACACCTCAACGAAATGGGGGATCTGTGTACCAAGCAGCTCTACGTCGAACTGATGGGTAAACACAGTAATATTATTTTCTGTGAAGAAGATAATACGATCATTGACAGCATCAAACATATATCACTATTAGTAAGTTCTGTCCGAGAAGTACTTCCCGGCCGAACCTACTTTATCCCAAATACGCAGCATAAATTAGACCCGCTCTCACTAACGGAAGAACAATTTATGGAGCAGGTCATGACAAAGCCGGTTACTCCGGTGAAAGCATTGTATACATCACTTACCGGTCTCAGCCCGGTCGTTGCCGGGGAAATGTTATATCGTGCCAGCCTGTCAGACCGCACAAGCACAGATTCTCTCTCCGAAATGGAACAGCTGCATCTGTACCGTAACGTTATGCGGATCATTGACCAGGTAAAAGAAAATGCTTTCACCCCGACGATCATTACTAAAAACGATATGCCGGTAGAATTTTCCAGCATCCATTTGACCGGCTATGAACAGGATGCATCCTATCAGTGTACCGCCCTGTCGGATGTCAGCACGATGCTTCGTTCCTATTATGAAACGAAAGAAATACTGACCCGCATTCATCAAAAATCCTCGGATTTAAGGCGTATCACCACGACAGCATTGGAACGTGCCACCAAAAAATACGACTTACAAAGCCGTCAGTTAAAAGACACCCAAAAACGCGAAAAATACAAAATATACGGTGAGTTGTTGACAACCTACGGGTATGAGCTGCAAGGCGGTGAAAAATCTTTAACCTGCGACAATTATTATACGAATGAACCGGTCACGATCCCACTCGATGAGACAAAGTCTGCGCTAGAAAATGCCAAGCGCTATTTCGACCGCTATGCAAAACAAAAACGAACTTACGAAGCTTTGACCGTACAGATTGCAGAAACCAAAGAAGATATTGAACATTTGGAATCGATCAGTAACGCCTTAGATATTGCCAGACAGGAAAGCGATCTGGCTGATATAAAGCGCGAACTAACGGAATACGGCTATATCCGCAAGCACAGCAATGGCAAGCGCGGTGCTAAACACAGCGAAAAGAGCAAACCGATGCACTTTATCTCTTCCGATGGATTTGATATGTATGTTGGCAAAAACAATTATCAAAATGATGAGCTGACTTTCCATTTGGCTACCGGAAATGACTGGTGGTTCCATGCCAAAGCAAGTGCCGGTTCTCATGTCATCGTCAAAACGGAAGGCAAAGAATTGCCTGATCAGACTTTCGAGGAGGCAGCACGCTTAGCTGCTCATTTTTCAAAGGCAAGCAGTCAGGATAAAGCTGAGGTTGATTATATCCAAAAGAAACACATCAAAAAACCCAACGGCAGTAAACCGGGATTTGTGGTATATTATACAAATTATTCCATGACAATATCAACGGATATTACCGGTATTCGCGAAGTATGAAAGGAGTATAAGAACTAATTATGATACGATCAGACAATCATGTTCACACCGTTTTTTCTTCCGATTCGGAGGAACCTCTGGAACAGATGCTCACACAAGCCGTGGAAATCGGTTTATCTTCCATCTGCATTACCGATCATATGGATTATGATTTTCCGGATCTCGGCAATGGGATGAACTTTGAATTTGATCCTAGGGCTTATATTGCGGCCTTACAGCAGATCCGGCCGAAATTTCCAAATTTGGAAATCAGACAGGGTGTTGAGCTGGGGCTGAAAGATTCCGCCCTCCCACAGGCATCCGCTTTGATCAACAACTATGACTTTGATTTTGTGATCGGCTCTACCCATCTCGTCGACAACACGGATCCGTATTATGATTCGTTTTGGGAGGGCTACGAAGAGGCTGACGGAATCCGTCAATACTATGAAACAACATTAAACAATCTGCAGCTCGGATTCGACTTTGACGTATATGGACATCTCGACTATATTTTGCGCTATACACCAACCATGCGACAGCTCGGTGATGATATTGCCGCCAAAGATTTTTATCTTGAAAAATGCACCGATCAATTTATGGATATTATAGATGAAATACTGCAGCTCCTGATCGATCAGGGGCGTGGCATAGAAATTAACACAGCAGGCTGGAAATATGGATTAGGACATCCGAATCCTCACGAAAAGATCCTAACCCGCTATTTGGAGTTAGGAGGCGAAATACTATCAATCGGTTCGGACGCCCACGAAGCAAAACATTTAGGATATTCTTTTGAACAAGTTCCGGAAGTTTTGTCACAATGCGGTTTCCGTTATTATACGGAATTCAAAGACCGCAAACCACGAATGATCCCGCTGTCTTGATCAATTTTCAAAAAGAACGGAGGTCATTAACAAGCAATTTCAACTGCTTTACCAACTCCTCCATTTCTTCGGGCGTATTATCTGCCCCTAACGTAAACCGTAATGTCCCACGTGCCAGATCCTCACGAAGATGGATCGCCTGCAGCACGTGGGATATTCCTTTATCCCCCGAAGTACATGCTGATCCTGCCGAAGCACAGATCCCCTGCATATCTAAAAGAACGAGAAGAGACTGTGCTTCCACAAATTGAAAACTAATATTTATATTACCCGGCAAACGATGATGAAAATCCCCATTTAGGCGCAAATACGGAATTTCCCGAAACAATTTTTTTATCGTATCATTACGCAGTTTTTTTACATAGGCAGCCTCTTCTTTTCCATGTTTCATCCCCAATTCGACTGCTTTTCCCATCCCTGCAATACCAGGTACATTCTCCGTACCACTCCGCATATGCCGTTCCTGACTTCCTCCGTGCATAAACGCTCTAATAGGCTGATCTTTCCTGATATACAAAAAACCAACCCCTTTGGGACCGCCAAACTTATGTGCGCTTGCACTGAGCATAGAGATTGCCATGTCATGCACATTGATCCTTAAATGCATATATGCCTGTACTGCGTCCGTGTGAAAACATATATTATACTTGGTCGCGATCTTTCCAATATCATCAATCGGCTGTATTGTGCCAATCTCATTGTTTGCAAACATCACAGAGATCATACAAGTCTCCTCACAGATTGCATCCTCCAACTGATCCAACGAGATCATTCCTTTCTCATCTACCGGCAGATATGTCACCCGCATTCCCTTTTTCTCCAAATACTCACAAGTATGAAGTATGGCATGATGCTCGATCTGAGTAGTAATAATATGCCCTCCCGGATGAAGGTCTGCCATTCCGTGAAGCGCCCAGTTATCACTCTCCGTACCTCCCGCCGTAAAATAAATTTCCTCCGGCTGTGCTCCAAGACTGTCTGCGATCGTTCTTCGTACCTGTTCAATCGCTTTCTTGCTTGTCTCCCCATATTCATAATGTCCTGATGGATTCCCATAATACTCCATAAAATACGGCGTCATCGCTTCTACGACTTCCGGTAGAACCGCCGTTGTTGCACCATGATCCAGATAAATCATTGTAATCTCCGTTTCTGTCCACGTAAATTATACTAATATTTTATGAAACATTTCATATATTGATAACGACCCAAAGAAATATTTTTGCTGCGAACGCAAACTTCCAACGGAGGAATACATGAATTTATTGAAAAGCCGTATCATCCAAGGGACACTATTGCTTACTGCTGCGGGATTTATAACCCGTATTTTGGGATTTTTTTATCGTATTTTTCTTGCCGACAAATTGGGAGCTGCTGTACTCGGAAGTTATCAACTGATCTTTCCGATATTTGCGATCTGCTCCTCAATCTATGGCGCCGGTGTTCAAACAGCTATTTCCCAATTAATTGCTGCAGAACAAGGCAAACGTTCTAAACTTTGTTCTTCTGACTCTCCTACTGCGAAAGGTCTGACAACTTTCCAAAATACAATTGAACAAAATTGTCGAGCTATATTACTGCTTGGGTGTATCCTCTCCTTTCTGCTTGCCGGCAGCCTCACTTTTTGGGTATACACAAAAGCAGATTGGATCGCTGCACGTTTCATTATGGCACCGGAGTGTGCACCTTATTTGCAGATTATGTGCATGCTGTTTCCCTTTTGTGGCGTTGGTGCCTGTATTAATGGATATTACTACGGCATACAAAACGCCACCGTTCCATCTATAACGCAGATCGTCGAACAGATCAGTCGTCTGTCATTCGTTTTTATGCTGCTCATCATCTTTCCGGGCAGCGCTGAACATAACTGCATCATTGCGGTATGGGGAATCGTCGTTGGTGAAATTGTCTCCGCTGTCTATAATGTGTATAAATATATGCATCAGCCAAAAAAGGACAAAGCAAATGCTCTGTCCTCCTTTCGACACGGCTTACGCCATTATTCAGTTCCATTACTTTCATTAAGTACCAGTCTGACCGGCACCAAACTGATCATCGCTTTGCTGCACAGTGCAGAATCTGTTTTTATCGCTGCCGCGCTGCGTCAATACGGCTGTTCCACAAAGGAAGCCTTGAGTATTTATGGAATCATATCCGGCATGGTCATGCCATTTATCCTGTTTCCATCCAGTATTACAAATGCCATCGCATTAATGCTGCTTCCTGCTGTTGCAACCTCTTCCTCCGACGGTGACCACGCAAAGGTACACCGCTATTTTTCCACTTCCAACAAATACAGTCTGTTACTGGGTGCTGCCTGCACCGCCTTTTTCATGATTTTTGGCAATTTTCTCGGCGATTTTTGTTTTCACGATCAGACTGCCGGAGAATTCTTACGCCTGTTCTCGCTATTATGCCCATTTCTCTATCTGTCAACAACGCTTACAAGCATTATCAACGGGCTGGGCAAAACCAAAGATACTTTTTTGATCACCTGCGTAAGCCAGAGCATGAAACTTTTTTGTCTCATTGCACTTGTTCCGCATTTCGGCATTATGGCATACATTTATGGCACAATACTCAGTCAGGCATTTATGGCACTGCTCTGTTATCTTACCGCAAGGCACCTGCTCGCATAGTCTGACGATTCCACCACTTAACACCTAATTGCAGCATCGGGCGATTCCACCACTAAACACCTAATTGTTTCGCCTCTTCTTTACAGTGTGATCTCTTCACCGAACACCTGATAGCACAACGCCGTCATTTCCAAATATGCCCCCTGCGTCTCCGGCAGCGACTCAAGTTCAGCCATACCGCGCCGCATTCCGTGATAATACCAATTCTGTTCATCCTTTGGTGCACGAAATCGCTTCCAAAGATCGTTCCCCTCCACTTTATAATCTGCCGCCATACTGCGCAGATTCGATAAACTGTCCGCAAGCACCAACATCCGATGTCTCGTAGAACCGTGATACAACTTTCTAATATGTTCCTGTTTGCGTTCTTTCCATGATCTCTCCTTATTTTCGGTATGTTCAACCACAAGATCTGCTACATCATCCCCAAACTGCTCTCTAATCTGTATCGCGGATAGCTTTGTATCCTCTAATGTGTCATGCAGCACCCCTGCAATACGCAGATTAATATCGGCATGCATGGAAGATAATATTTCTAACACTTCCATCGGATGCACCAGATAATCTAACGCTGTCCCCTTGCGCAATTGTCCCTTATGTGCCATTCCGGCAAGAAGGATCGCCTGATGCAATGCAATCCCCTCTGCCATCTGTTTGTCCATCATCATTTTCTTATTGTCCAAGCCGCTGCTCCTTTCCAGACACAGTGCGATTGTAAATTCCTCTTTACATTTTACCTTACTTTGGCACTTAATACAACAACGCACCTTCCAAAAAGATCACTCGCGGTTTTTGAGGACTTCTGCCGGCTCGATCTTTTGCAAATGTTTTACCAAAAAATGATTGATGGCAAAATACAATGCTATTACGCATACATATAATCCTACATAGATCTGCCATCCAAAATGTATATTACAGCCACTCGCTACATTGCTTACCATCAACGGATACATCGCATCCATCACAACCTTCGCCAACGGAATGCAGACTGCCGTTCCAACAGCGATCACATAAAAGTTTCCATTAAGATACAGTTTGCGAATTTCTTTCATGCGATAGCCAAATATTTTGACAAGCGAGATGCCGAACGCAGAACGATCGATCATCACTTTCATCATCAAATACATTACCACACAAAAGATTACCGCCGAAACGATCAACAATGTATAGATCATGTTCATCATCATGTTTACAAAAATCTCCGATGATTTTTCAATCTCTTGGCGGGATAGGATCGAATACAACTTGCCGGAAGGAATGGATAATTTGCGATCTGAAAAGACCACATTAAAGTAGGTATCCTCCTGACCAAATAGTTCCCGCATGCTGTCTATATTCATAAACACATATAAACCGGCAGAATAATTAGTAACTCCATCTACCGTAAAGGCATAATCTCTTTCTTCCTCTTCATCCGTCAGAATAATCTTGTCACCTTTTCCAAGCTGATATTTCTCAGCGGCAGCACTGGATAAGATCACCCTATTCGCCGATTTCGTGACCTTCGCATCAAAGTATGGATTATCCTTCGTAATACCTAACAGTGTAACATCCAGATTATTACCATACATTTCACGCTTAAGACTCTTCGCAAATCCCGGTGCCCCGTGTGCCGGAACTTTTTCATCCGGATACTTATAGGTATACATATAGGAAAATTTCGTATCTCGTTTGCTCTCAACATTTACATTCTCACACATAACATAGCAATCGAGCGCCAGCATTGTGATCAACATACAGATAAACAAACCAAAAACAACCGTCAAACCGGTTCTCAATTCACGCAGCATCTGACGCAGACGAAATGTCCCAATAAAACCAAACCGATGGATCTGCACCTTTCGCACCGGTGGTTCCTTGGCTTCTTTACGCATCAGGGATAATACCGGTCTGGAAAGCTTTCCACGGATCACAAACCAGTTGACGATCGCTGCCATCACTCCAGGCATCACCAGCGCATAGGCCAAAATATATGGCGCATAAACAGGTGACATCTGCTTAATTGAAAAATACGCATAAGCATCTGCCATCTGGTTCTGTACACCGATTGGAGAATAGCCAATTACTGTGCCAAGCACGCTAAATAACATTGTCACACAGACCGGCAGTGTCAAATAATGACGCAAGAGATCATTTCTTTTGACACCAAGTGCATATAATGCTCCAATAACACTGCTTTCCCGTTCAATACCATGCACAACAAAGACAGAAATCACATAGGCAAATAATATAATAATTATGACTCCGGCAACCAGACCGGCATATTTGTTGATCACCTGATCTTCTGCTGCAGCACCAATACGCGGATTATCTGCCGCTTTCAAAAACTGCGTCAAATTGCTCAGGTCAAACGAAAAATATTCATCAATAATATCATCCGTCTTATTCTTTAATTTGTTCGTTCCCTTTTGTAACTTTCCAGCTCCCTTGGAGGCTTTTGACACCCCCTCTGTATATTCATCTACTCCATCCTTATACGCCTGAAGACCGATCAACTGTTCTTTCACTGAGGACAACTCTAGGCGAAACAACGCATTGTCCGACTTTTGGTACATGTTTTCTAATTTTGTACGGTAATTATCTTCCGTAAGAGTTCCCTGCAGTCCATATTCCTGCAGAGCATCCGATGCCTGTTGTAAATACGCATCAAATACCTGTGATGCTCCCTTTTGCAGATCATCCTTATGATCCGAAAGCTTCGACAAACCATTCCGCAGTGTCACTGCGCCATCATTTAACTTCTTAATGCCGTCTTGCAGATCATCTTTCTTCTTGCCGGTATGTTTCCAATACTCTTGAAAGTACGTATCATTAATATCAGAGGCATCTACCTTATATTCATTGAGTATCTCCTTGAGTTTTTTATCCGTCATCCCCCTCGACAAACGATACGCGTATACATACTCTTCCGTTTTCGCACTCTTGCCGCTGTCTAATAAACTCTGATAGCCTTCCGATGTTAAAAACGCAACGCCAAACTGTTTGCTGTCTACCGTACTGTCACTAATACTTTTCAACGTAGAATTGTAATCCGGTGCACAGCCGATTCCTGTCACCGTGAAAGATTTATCGGCGATCTGAATCGTATCGCCCACCTGAAGTTTTTTCGTCTCGCAATATCTTTTTTCCAACACCAATTCGTTGGATTTGTGTGCCTTATGTCCCTTTTCTACATATACTTTATCGATCGATGTTCTATCCTTAAAGATACGAAGTGTACTGTCATCTTTCACGGAAAAATCCATATAAAAAGTATTTTCTAACTGTACTCCTTTACGTTTTAATTCTCCAATCTGTGTCTTATTCAATGGAACAAACACCGTAAACTGTCCCGCCTCAACATTCTGTTGTTTTTCAAAGTACTCTCCGCCCTGAATGATCGTTTCCGCCGCACCTAACATACTTACAATAAGATACATACTGACAAGTATCAATATCCCCAACGCAAGATAACGAAACAAATTCTCTTTCAGATCACGCAATACTCTTTTTCGTAATATTGTCTGCATAACAATAACCTTGCCTTTCCTTTGCTATATTAAAGATCTTCCAATTCTGCTGCCGGTACTCGTGTTTCATTTTCATAACACTCTCGGATCATGCCATCTTTAATCCGAATAACCTGATGTACCATATTTTTGATCGAATTATTATGCGTGACAATAAGCATTGTTGTTCCATATTTTTGATTGATCTGCTCTAATAACACCAAAATATCTCTAGAGGTATTCGAGTCCAGCGCTCCCGTTGGTTCATCACATAACAGCAATGCCGGATTTTTGATCAGAGCACGTGCGATTGCACACCGTTGCTGCTGTCCACCCGAAAGCTGTGAAGGAAATTTATCCTGATGCTCCGATAATCCGAGAGTTTCAAGCAGATCATCCATATCTAATGGCTGTTTTGTCAAGTACTGACACACCTGAATATTCTCACGAACCGTCAGGTTTGGCACCAGATTATAGAACTGAAAGATAAATCCTAAATTAGCACGGCGATACTCTGCCAAAGCATCCTGTGTCATGCCTGCAATCTGCGTACCATTGACAACAACAGATCCTGAGTCGATCGTATCCAGTCCCCCAATACAGTTCAATAACGTGGATTTACCAGAACCACTCGTTCCTTGAATAACGCACATTTTTCCTTGCTCCACTTCCGTTGTAACGCCACGCAGCACCTGCACTTTACTATCACCGGTGCCATAACTTTTTTTCAGATCCTTTACTTCAATATACATTGCATCCTCCAATCTACTCCGTGCAACTTGCACTCGCCTTAACATAACGCTGTTATGTTATCTGTTATTTTTAAGGAGCTATCTCTGAAACAGCTCCTATAGTAACCTTATTTCATCAACATTTTCCAACAGTATTCTCTGACCGTATATCAGGTACGGTCATTGCCCAAACTGCGGAACATTCCATACCAGCCATTCACCATATAATGTGTCGCCTGCTGGATATAACGAAGTGCTTCTTCCTCTTTCTCAATATGCGTGATCATATAAATAAATGTATCGATCTGCATATGGGATATCCAATGTACGAAAGATTCCTCCAACGGTTCCATGCCTAACTTCTCCGTCATCGCATCCGCCAGCATACGATAATGAATCGTAACCACCCGAATCAATTCGTCAACCGCACCCTCCAACGACGATCCCTGGGATCTTGTCAATAACAGCAATGCACTGTCACGCTGCTCATAAAGTGCATGAATGATCATTTTTGAAACCGCCTCATCCTCTGAATAATCACCAGTTTCAAGATCAACAGCGGTGTCCCCGTCTGCCTCAACACGCTCTTTATCAAAATGTTCCTGCATCATACCCTGAATCTGCTGTAAAACGTCACCCACTAAAGAAACAAACAGGTCATCCTTATCTTGAAAGAAAAAGTACAACGCCCCCGTTGTCACTCCCGCCTCACGGCAAATAGACCGCAAAGAAGCTTTCAAAAAACCTTTCTCCATAAATTCACATACTGCACACTGCTGTAAGCGAACCTTTGTCTCTAGTGATGCAGACTCTGTTCCCATCGCAAACTCCATTTCCTCATACCACTCTATGCTCTGTCATGAAATCCCCATGCACATATCCTCAGTCAAAATGCTATTTCACCGACACAGCCGTAACATAACACCGTTATGTTACTAGAACTTTCCTCATTTGTCAACCCCAATGTACCGATTCTCGCCACAGTCACCGATAATACCTTGTGTACTGTCAATCCGTTTCCAAGCGATCACCTTATTCTTGTCTGTCACAAAATGGTTGTTGCCAAACTGCACAGTAAATGCACGGTTACTCCATTCATACGCACCCACTTGCCACTTCCGTTCGCCATCTCTGCCTTCCCAGATATACACGCAGCGCTCTCCATCATGTGGATAGCCATCCCTGGACGGTATTTTGAAATTGTCGAGCCGAAGTCCCAAGTGTTCCTCCGTTTCCTTTGTGTTCCAAGCAGCGAACCACCCCCGTACTTTCTCTAACAGCCCTTTTACACGTTTATTTGCTGCAAAACCTGCTGCTTCTTTGTCAGATTCATTCGTAAGCTTACTATTTACTTTTGCTGCACTACGGTGTTTCGAATAAGAATATGTTTCTATCGCTTCCAACGCCTTATCAATGGTTGTCCTGCTTAAATATTCGCTTTGAATGTGAAATCCCTTGTCAAAAACCCGCTTACCTTCTTCATTGATATGATAATTATTATGATATAGACACACCTGCCCTCTTCCTCGGATTGGTTGTATCTTCCAAGCATCTTCGCGATCCCATACCATCATCATATTCGGAAAAGCCTCCGTCTGCATTCCACAATCAATATACATATGACGTATTTGTTTTAGTTTGATCTGAAACTGTTTAAATAATTTCAAATACATGGATATATTCTGACTGTCTTTAGCACCCGAACTGATATATGCACGCAATGCACACTTTGGACACTGTTTCATAGATGGCAAATACTGCTTTTCATAAAACAAATCACTATCTGGAATCTCTTTGGCATACAAACAATGCTTGTCATGAAGTATTGATTCTTTTTCAGAATAAATATATTTCACTGTCTCATCACTCATAATCCGATTACGAAATCTTGAAATTGCAGCATCTTTATTTACTGCCACTGATTGTTTTTCTTTTTTGGACTTTTTTTTCTTTGCCACGATCTACATCCCCCCATTCTTCTTTTTATTATCTGATATTTCAAAACATCTGTCAATACCATCTCCTATATGTTACAATATTGCAAAAAGGAGGCTGCTATGATTACTATTGATTTAATCACGGGATTTCTTGGTGCAGGCAAGACTACGTTTATTCGAAAATATGCGACTCACCTGATGGAGCAGGGCTTAAATATTGGTATATTGGAAAATGACCATGGTGCAGTCAATGTGGACGCCATGCTGCTTCAGGACATTTTAGGAGAACATTGCACATTGGAAATGGTTGCAGGAGGCTGCGATGCAGACTGCCACAAACGCCGTTTCAAAACAAAATTGATCGCAATGGGAATGTGCGGCTATGACCGCATTTTAGTGGAGCCGTCCGGCATTTTTGATATGGATGAATTTTTTGACGTATTGCACGAAGATCCGTTGGAACGCTGGTATACCATTGGTAATGTTATTACTATTGTGGATGTTTCCCAGCCACTCCCTCTCTCCGAAACATCACGTTATCTTCTCGCTTCGCAAGCATCCGAAGCCGGAACCATCATTTTCAGCCACATGGATGATGCGAATGACGCACAGGTAATGGCTATGAAGAATTATCTTTTTGACACCTATCATGAAATCAAAATACAAACATTACCAAAACAAGTTATCATCGACAAGCCACTGGATCAGTTAAACGATTCTGATTACAAAGCGATCATGACTTCCGGCTGGCATAATGCCGAGTATACCAAATTATGGTTTGACACCGACAAATCCTATGACAGTCTCTATTTCATGAATATGGACTTTTCAGCAGAATTTCTAGAAGAATCCTGCCCAAAATTATTTCAAGATCCGAACTGTGGTAACATTTTCCGCATTAAAGGATTTCAACAGCTTCCTGATGGAAGCTGGCTGTCGGTAAATGCCACCAAAAATCAGACGGTGCTTACGCCCGTCCCAAACGGTCAGGCAATCCTCATCATTATTGGTGAAGATCTCCATCAAGATGTCATCGAACGCTACTGGGGAAGGAGTTATGTATGAGTATTTCATTATCGGAACATTTTACGTATAAAAAATTATTGCGATTCGTATTTCCATCTATCATAATGATGATCTTTACGTCCATATACAGCGTTGTTGACGGATTGTTTGTATCTAATTTTGTTGGTAAAACAGCCTTAGCCGCTATCAATCTGATCATGCCATTTATTATGGGAATTTCCGCATTAGGCTTTATGATAGGAACCGGCGGCAGTGCCATTGTTGCCAAAACACTGGGCGAACAAAAAGAAGAGAAAGCCATCGAATACTTTTCTCTTCTGGTATATGCCACTGCCATTGGCGGCCTTATTTTATCGCTGCTCGGTATCATCTTTACCCCGGCTATCGCACGCATGCTCGGTGCACACGGTGAGCTACTTAAGAATTGCACTTTATATGGTCGTATCTCTTTTATTTCCATGACCGCTTTTATGATGCAAAATGTTTTTCAAAGCTTTTTTGTGACTGCCGGCAAACCAAAACTTGGATTGTATGTGATCATCAGTGCCGGAGTCACAAATATGGTTCTTGACTTTTTGTTTATTGCTGTATTTCATTGGGGAATCGCCGGAGCCGCCATTGCTACTGTATGTGGTGAATTTATTGGTGGTATTTTTCCAACATTTTATTTCAGCCGTAAAAATTCAAGCTTACTGCATCTTGGCAAAACAAAATTTCATGGCAGAGTACTTCTCCAAACCTGTCTAAACGGCTCCTCCGAATTGATGACCAATGTATCCAACTCTATCGTAAGCTCTCTGTTCAACTTACAGCTTATGAATTATGCCGGTGAAAATGGTGTCGCTTCCTATGGCGCAATTATGTATGTCAATTTCATTTTTATATCCACGTTCCTTGGTTACTCCATTGGAAGTGCTCCGATCATCAGTTATCATTATGGTGCTGCAAATCACCAAGAGCTTAAAAATATATTTCGAAAAAGCATATCTTTGATCGCCGTATGGGGCATTGCATTAGTCGGTGCGGCAGAACTATTAGCACCTTATATCACCAAACTTTTTGTTGGTTATGACGCCAAACTTCACGCAATGACCCAGACCGGTTTCCGCATCTGCTGCCTCGTCTATCTGATCAATGGATTTAATATTTTTGGCTCCTCATTCTTTACGGCTTTAAATAACGGTCCATTATCCGCCTTGATCTCGTTCCTGCGCACGCTGATCTTTCAGATCGCAGCTGTACTGCTGCTTCCTCTGCTCTTTGGCATCATGGGCATCTGGTGGTCTATCAATGCAGCTGAACTACTCACACTCTGTGTCACTCTGATGCTATTATTTACAATGCGTGGGCGTTATCATTATGCCTAAACGCGATAGATCTCAACACCGCCAAAAGTGATCTTGCCTTCGAAAATAATGGTCGGTCCTACCGTTGGCGCTGCAGCCTGCTGCTCTTTCAACCCTCCAAAGGTACAGCCGGTTTGATCCACGATATTCCAATCTGCAGGAATATAAAAATTCACTCCTGCAAAATGAATATCCAGCGTGATCACCGCTGTGCCGGAAGGAATATTCACTCCTGTCATATTCACTTCCATTCCACAGAAGGTACAATCCACAAGCGCACTTTTGAAATTTGCAGACTGCAGATTCTTTTTCGTTCCATTAAACAATCCACTCAGTACAATATGTTCCCCTTGCATATTTGAATCGTAAAAGCCTTGGCTCGCTCCGGAAGTGTCCATATTTTCGCCCATCTGTCCCTCATACTGCTCCTGCTGTCGCTCAAACTGCTCTCCATAACGTTTTGCTCTTTTGCGGTTACGATATGCAGAGGCATGATCTCCAAAAAGCATATTTAATCCTATCGTTCCAAATAATGCCGCCATCAGGATCGACCAGGAAGACATGCTTTCCAATCCTATATAACGACGAAAAACAATAAATAAAATTGCCAGCGAAAACAGCATCCCACCAAATTCCAGATCGATCGCAGCTTTTATAAATCCGGTAATACAAAGCAGTCCAATGATGATCCGTACAATACTAACATCCGGTGCCATCCCAACACTCCGCATTAAAATATAAATCGCTGCCATTAAAAATACAACACCCCAAAATAAATTATCTTTATTCATAGTCTCTTCCTCCTCTACTCTGTCTTGATCGTAATATTTCCCATATCTACATCGGCTTTTATCTGCTGATAGGATTCATATCCCTCTATCTGCTGATCCTTTTGTGCCGTATATTCATTGCTAACACCACTGTTTTTATTTTGACCGACCGAAATGAGTCCTAGATCAGCACTTAAGTCATATGCATATGCCTCCTGCGGTCCGTCAAAATCCATCTTAAAATTACCGGCATCAATGTCTACATTTACATCATATATATGACTGCCCTTCATATCAACATTCCCGGCATCTGCCTCAACCTCTATGTGGTCCAAACTGCAATCTTTCACTTGGACATTACCGGCATCCACACTAACACTTGCTTCACCACCGGTAAGTCCTGTCAAATGAATATCCCCTGCAGACATATTTACAGCAAGCTTTCCATGATCATACATCGCCGCCGGAATCTTGATCGTCATAGAATAACTGCGCTTCCAAGTGCGCTGCGAAAACAAATGAAACGATCCTGTGGACTTACTTTTTACGGTAAGCTTACCATCTTTGTAAGATATCCGAGGCTGCTTATTGCTTTTGCCATCATAATGTATATCGGGCTTTGTAATATCATCATCAACCTCGATAGCAATCTTCCCTGCATTTTCTTCCACATCAATGGCACGAATCTTATCTGTGGAAGAAATTTTTTTCAATATCTGTGTAAAATCTTCTTGTTGTCTGTCCGTATTTTGGTACACAGTGTTTGAGAAATCAGAAACCACAGCAAGTATTGCTGTTGTAATCAGAAGTACGCCAAGAAAGACTCCGGCAGGAAAACGTTTTTTCTCAAATAGCGGCTGTGTGCCTGCTCCATAATAATTCTTTCCACTGGTCTGATATGCTCCTGCATGATTTTTTACAGCCTTGGACAAGTCTTTGTAACGATTTTTCACACTACCACCATATACAAAACAATATACCGCTATTCCCACAATGAATAAAACGCTGCTATCCATTATTTCCTGTATCAGTGCATTGTCTATATAATCAGAAAACATAGAAGGTATCACACTAAACACACACAACGGTACGCCCAAGCACAACAAAACAAACCGCTTGTTTTCGTCCTTTTTTCCCCGTATCATTAGATAAGAACCTGCCTGCTCATCCAGATTAATGGTAAAATGTTTGATCTTTGCATAGCGTTTATGACAATTGGAGGCCATAATAAACAACAGCACTGCAATTCCCACGAACAGGAATAAGGAACCATCCATAGCGTCTGATAGGATATTCGTTATGTACCCCTCTTCCACTGCACCATCACTAACACTTGACAAAAGCGGACTCCAAATACAAAGCATCACTCCAAGGGCAATCATTCGAGCATGCTTACGTCCATCCGAAAGATACCTCCGCACCTCTTCTAATCCCCAACGGGAATCGGATTGTCTGCTTGTGTCATCTGTAGTGGAGTTTCCCATTGTCTCTGACTGCGTCTGCTCCTGATTCACAAAACCGCCAATCCCTAACTCCTCCGCAAGTTCATCCAGATTGCCAAATTCCGAGATTACCGTTCCCACAGCCTCTTTCTCTGACATTCCTTCCTGCATTAATTCTTCATATTTATCTTCCATCATCTCCATCAATTCCGCTTTCGCACGCAATACCTGCGGCGTCTCCGGTAGATTCAAGAACATATTATGTAAATATTCCCTAATTGCCTCCATGCTCTACTTCATCCTTTCCTGACAATAAATTTGTCAATGACTTCCTTCGTCACTTCCCATTCCTTGCATTTTTCTTCGTAATACGCCATTCCCTCTGGCGTCACTCGGTAATAGGTCCGCCGCTTTCCATTTGTCTCATTTCCGGAAAAAGATTCGATGTATCCGTTTTTCTCCATACGGGTAAATGCCGAATACAACGTTGTCTCTTTGATAATATACTTTTCCTCAGAAATCGTCCGAATCTGTTTAGAAATCTCATATCCATACGAAGGATTCTGCTGAAGGAGATACAAAATGATCGTATCATTGTATCCGCGAATGACATCACTGCTGATCAAATTCCTGCCTCCTCTCCGTCATACCACGACTGTCGTAGTACGTCTGTCGTAGGTAGAGCATATCATAATTACTACGACAGGTCAAGTAATATTTTACATAGACCTTTTACAAAATAACTGCTATCTGATACACTGCAATCGGAAGCACTCCATTGCAATAGCGACATATAATTGCGAAACATTACGGAATATATAGAAAGGAACAACAGCATATTATGACGGCTTTACAACAACAATTATTTGATTTACAAGACTTAAAATATCGGGATTTTCATGCCAAGCTGCTGCCGGGTATAGACAAAGAAACGATCATCGGGATTCGAACGCCCATTCTACGCAAATTTGCAAAAGATTTTGCCGCACAGGAAGAGTCCGCACAGTTTCTTCATGAGCTTCCGCATCATTATTACGAAGAAAACAATCTCCATATGATGCTCGTAGCAAATATCAAAGACTTTGAGAATTGTTTGAAAGAAATCGAACGCTTTCTGCCCTATATTGATAACTGGGCAACTTGCGATCTGCCTGCGCCCAAATGTTTTGCCAAAAATAAAGAAGTTCTTCTCGAACACATCAAAGAATGGATTCATTCCACTCATACTTACACCATCCGGTATGGTATGGAAATGTTAATGCGTTTTTACTTGGACGAAGATTTTCGTCCGGAATATCTCAAACTTGTCACCGATACCACATCCGATGAATACTACGTCAACATGATGATCGCATGGTATCTCGCCACTGCACTGGCAAAGCAATGGGATGCGACAATTCCTTATATCGAAAAACGCATCCTCCCTGCATGGGTGCATCACAAAACCATCCAAAAGGCAGTGGAAAGCTACCGGATCACGAACGAACGGAAATGCTATCTAAAAACATTTCGGTAGTATGAACAACAGAGCCGACATCCAAATGGTGTTCGTACAAATAAGCATCTGCAATGCGTACTTTGCCCCAGACTCCATGATCGCCGTCCAAAGATACGGTCACCATCGGTTCTGCTCCCTCCGGTCTTCCCTCACAGCCAAAATCATCCTCTACAATCTCTGTGATCGTATACGCTTTTCTCTCTGGAAAAAGCACGGATTGTTGTACCGAATCATGCGATCCAATCATCTTTTCCATCCAGATCATATCATACCAACGACCAAATTTATAACCACAATGATGAAAAGTTCCTACCGTCTCAAATCCAAGATGTCTATGGAACTGCTCACTGTTTTTTGTCAGATATTCATCTTCCTGCTGCGGATAGCCGATACAGGCGTATACATTAAGAATCCCCATACTGCGCAACTGATCTACCAATGCTTCATACAACCTGCGGCCCAAACCGCCTTTTCTCGCTGTATGCGACATATAAATCGTGAGTTCACTCGACCAATCATATGCCTCTCTTGGATTAAACGCTCCTGCATAAGCGTACCCCTGTATGACGCCATCTTCCTCAATCACCAGATACGGATACTTCTGCATCATAGTTCCCATGCGGCGTCGAAACTCTGCTACCGTAGGCACTTCATATTCAAAGGTGATCGCTGTTTTCTCTACATAATACCGATATATGCTAACCAGCTTGGACGCATCGTCCAGCCTTGCTGTTCTTATCGTAATTTCACTCATGATAAGTCACTCCATTTTTTTCCCAAATTTTCTCCAACATTGAAAGATAGCTGATCCTTGTCGTATCCTGCATGGAATATCCTAAGGACAGCAGCCGCTCCTCGATCTGCTGCAGCGCCTGCTGCCTATCTTCCTCTTGCTCCACCAAAATCTCTAACTCCAAATACTCCCCCAATCCTTCCACACTGTCCAAGCATGCCGTCATGTGATCCAATACGAGGTATTTGCGACATTTTATCACCGAAGGAACCGGATGATAGCCCAATGCGACCAATAATCCGCTCATCGCTGCATCATCTTCGATCGGTATCTCAAGTTCTTTCCTCGTCATGGATGTCTCTTCGAATTTAGGACCTTTATAGGTAACAAACGACTGAATTTCGCTGTCATTTTCTGTAACAGATTGTTCTGTGAAATGTTCCGATAAAATTTCCGTCTCTGATAAATCCGTTACATTCTTTAGCACCTCTGTTTTACGCACTCGCAATGCTTCATCTGTTTTGCGAAAATCCCGATCAACACCGTTAAAATAAGTATCTGTTTCCCGTACAATCTTTTGCAGTACGAAACCGTCTTTCCGCAGTTTTTGCTCTACACGCTTACTGTCAGTCAGCGCAAGCTTGACTTCAACTTCTATCATTGTAATCTCCCCAATCTTGCCAATATATTATCTATATTATCGATTCATACAATACTGACATCCACCCGCCTGTCCCAGACAACCGGCACAGTCCTTGCATTTAGCTAACAGTTCGCCCTTACTGATCAGATACACCCCAACCAAACTCATGATTGGATACAACTTATCCTCCTGCCACTTCACGCCAACTGTATCAGCCTCAAGAAATGAGATTAATTTAGGGACTGCATCAATGTCCATTCCATAATATCCTGGTCCAAAAGACGGACTGCAGTATTGTTTCTGAAGAACACTGTGTTTGCGTTCCAAATAGTCCTGTATCTGTTGTCTACAGACATCCATACAGGCAATCTGAAATACTTCCAAATAATATTTAGCAAGCAGCGATTCTCCCTCGTCTACATTGATATCCGGTGCATGAAACGCATAGATATAGCCATTTTCCACTTGGCTGCGATCGATCCGCTCTAACACATTGCATCGGATCTCCTGTCCACCAAACTGAAATTTTCCATCCTGCACACAAGACTTATCAAATGGCTGTAGAAGCACCTCTACCCGATAAAAATATTTATGTTTTTGCAACAGATTGGTGACCGCACTTACTGCAGTAGATCGATGCTCCCTTCTCATCTCCTCGTCCATTTGCTGCCATCCGGCAATCTCTGCCATCCGCTCCAAAATTTCATTCCAAAAACTGCGAATCGATAACTCCAACACCTGATCTTGTCTGCCAAGCTGATGCATGATCTCATCATACATCTCCGGTCGATGCACTACCGTACAATTACTACAGTCCTTGATCTTACATCCTCGCCCATCAACCAGATAAGACGGATTTCCAAGACATTTCTCCCGCAAATATAGCGGACAATAGCAAAATAGACAGTTAAACTTTTCCACATCTTCTACCGCATGACATGGAAAAAATTCACACGCTCTATTTTGAAAAAAACGATAACTTGCGTCACGCAATGGTAACTCTCCTTTCGCTCATCACTTGAGATAGTGCACAACTGACGACTTCATTCTAGCAACCTCAGCATTATGTGTATGATAATTTCTAACTTTCAAAAAAGTATTTCTGAAAATTAAATTACTTCTTAAATTTATATTTTCCTTTTCCATGACCGAATACTGGTTCAATAAGATCCGCCTGCACCAAATTGGAGAGAAGTTTCGAAGCACCTGAACTTTTCAACTCAAGAAGCTGCATAACTGCACTTCTTCCAAACACCTCGTCAAAACCAAACTTCTCAAAGATTCTATGAATATGAACCGTTGTTTTAACAGAGAAATCCCTGCCCTTCACAGAAAGTATGCTTTCAATGTCCACTTTTACATCTTGAATGTCCACTTTTTCCTTCTCAATGTCCACTTTTGTATCTTGAATATCCACTTTTTCATTATTCAAAAGTCCGCTTATGTGAAGATTTCGATTTTGAAGTTCATTTTTTTCGTTCAAAAGCAGGTTTCGAAGAAACACTTCCAGATATTCTGTTGTTTCGTGAATACCTTTTTGCAGGTTCGTATAGTTGGCACGGACAAGTGCATTTCTAAAATACCACGCATTTTCTGCAAAAATATCATTGGTTGCGACAAAGCCAAGTGTTCTCAAATATTTAATAAAGAACACAGCTGTTGTTCTCGTATTGCCTTCTCCGAAAATATGGATCTGCCATAACCTTGAAATAAATACCGCAAGATGATGAAGAATCTCATCCATTGAAAGACCTTTATAGCTAAAATCTTTCTCCTGTGAAAAATCATATTCAAGCGTTGCTCTCAGTTCAGAAGCACTGCCGTACACAACAGTCGCCCCATCAAGTACCCATTCTTTCTTTGTGATATTATAATCTCTAATCTTTCCAGCATGGTTGTAAATCCCCTGAAAGAGTTTGCGGTGGATAGAGATATACTCATTCGGAGAAAATGAAAACGCTGATTCAGAAAGGATTTCTGCAATACGAGAAGAAACCTTATCCGCCTCTTCGGTACGCGCATCATCAGATAAATGTACTGGTCTTTCTTCATAGTAGCTGTCAATAAGACTCTGAGCTTCTTTCATTGTGATTTTGCCTTCAATATTCTGAATGGCAGTATCAATCAAATATTTAGATGGTTTGAGCCCATCCACCGCTTGAAGTCCGATTGCTGTACTCCAAGCATAACCCTTATGAGCTTTATTCGGTTCAGATTCTCTTAAATATTCCTTAAACGGATCTTTTTCCATATCCACCACCTCGTTTTCCATAGTTTTATAATTCCATCTTTTTCAAGTCTACAGAGCCAGACTAACACATGTTTTAGAACAATACAAGGCACAATTCATTAACCTGTATAATCTGCTTTTGCTTGCGACCTCGTTGATAAAGTGCAGGGCGGATTTATTCGTGTTTCTCATAAATAATCGCACCAACTTCGATTCATTTTTCTCTCTTTTTTCTATAAACAGATTGTAATCTCATTCTGATCTTCTTTAAAAATATCCGCAGCTTATATGGCCTGCACCACAGCCACACATACAATCGGTATCTCAGGTCATCGGTCTTATATTGCTTCCCTTTGTGGGTAAAGTCTGTCATCACACCAAGAACATCGTTCTTTGGGACTCCACGCTCTATCCCAATGCAGTTATCGCCAAGGATATCATAGGAATCTTCATATACCTTGATAATTCTGTGAAGCACGTATTGGTCTGTGCCTCTTTTATACAACACGACATCCCATACCTTACAGCTTTCGCCCTGTTTTACCTCACGCACCGTAAAAGAATCCCGTCCCTGCTTTAACAGCGGCAGCATACTCACTCCTGCATTTTTGTATGTGAGAGTATGATATTTCCGTAGATATTCCTCATAAGATAATCTGGTCATTCCTCTATCGCTCCAATGCCACGCAGCTTCTCCACAATCGACTCCACATCCTTTTGCAGCACATCCTTCGGGGCATCGTATTTCTCATACATTGCCGCGACAATCTGCTCTTTGGTAGTATCTGTTTTCAGGCACTCCACAATAAATGCCGCTGTCTTGTTGCTTCTGACAAGTCCCGCAAATGAGCTTGTCACATCAATCAAAACCTGCTCTCCATCGCTGTCGTGTGTGATAAATATATCTTTTAACTTCATGTGTCTTTCCTCCTGTTCTTGAACTCCTGCCATACAAAACTTTCTTCGGCAAATGTCTTTCTTTACATCCACGCCGGCTTTCGCACCTCTAAAATCCTTTTTTTCATGTCTTTTGCCTGTATAAATCCCTGTTGCATAAGTGTTTCGCACGATTCCTCAAGTGCACTTTCTATTCTGCTTAGCATATCATCATAATGCCTCATGGCAAGTTTTTCACCAATCCCGATATTTTTCAACTCCCGACAAAAGTGCTCTCGCTTGATTTTATGAATGTCATATTCACATCCAATCGAAACAGCCATCTCCGTAGTACTGCTTGGATAGATCATCGTACATACAATGTCGTAAGCTGGTGCTAATCGTATGGATGCCATATCAGAAGCATAAAGAAGTGATACATTCTTAATATGATTATCGGTATTCCCTATGAGATAGTTGAATACACAGATATCCCATAGTTTTAGCTGATCTTCCATTGGATTCGAGGAATATTTTTTCAAAATATCACACATTCTTTTTAGGTAACCTTCTCCATTATGCTCATATTTATGACCGGATGATATGCCCATGGCCTGCGAAAAATCCTCCTGATGCAGTCGAAACGGAACTGTTAACCCATCCATAACCCTACATTTTTCGTCAAAGATTCGATCATATCTATGTGTTGCAAATAACACATCTTCATCTTTACCAGATCCTACATTTACCACAAAGCTGTCCGGCACATCAATTCCCAGATTTTTGGCTGTCTGTAAACATAGCTGTTCATTGGTAACAATCCCGTCTAATCTGACATGACTTTGTTTCACAATATGCGTACTCGGAGCTGCTCCAATTGGTAAATACCATTCATTTGTGTCTATCTTATAATATAATCCAACTTTACCAGAGGCTCCGGTCAGAGACAAATGCGCTTTTGTAACCAACTCTGCCGCTTCTGAAGCACCTTCTTTCGCCAATCTGCATACATCTTCCCTTGTAAGTTTCTGATAACCAGCTTTTGGGACATCCATGCCATCTTCAATAATCTGAATAGCACCCAGACATTCCCTCCCCAAAGCAGCTAAGATTGTCAGATAATCATATTCATCTGCATGAATCCATCCGGCTACACACTTCCTGGTAAAACCTTCCGGTAGAAGACCTTCAAAAAAAAGGCTTGTTTCTTCTGCCGAAAAGTTTTGCGCCTGCAATGGAAGATGAATTGAAATAGGACAACTTGACGGATTATCCAAATACTCTTGTGCATAGGTAAATATCGCATCTTCAGATCCACTTCCTGTTATCTTACCAACATAGATCTGCTCTCCCTGCTGTTCAATAAATACATGAAAATCTCTCATTTTATTTACCTCGCTTTTCCATACATAAATCCATACCTAAAAGATTTACAATCTCAATCGCCTTTCCAATCTCACACGTTTCCTTTCCTCTTTCCAGATCAGATATAAAGCTGACACTAAATCCTGTAAATTCAGCGATATAAGCCTGTGTATATCCCAATTCTTTTCTGCGTGTACGTAATTCGTTTCCAAAAGCTTCTGCATCTGCTATTTTCATAACGCCTCCTTGTCGCATAGTCGAACGGCTTATTTTAATTTTCCGCAAACAAAAAAAGGTCGAACGGCTTATTTTTGATATATTTATCATATACTAAGCCGTTCGGCTATGTCAATACCAGATGCGATATTGCATTCCCTCGTAAGCCACTCTCGCCGCCTCGATATCCATGTTGCAGCCAAGCCGGTAGACCGGCACTACATTAAGCATACGGTCTATGAGGGAAAGTGTCTGCTTCATTCCGTCCGCAGTAAGACTGCGGTTCGTCTGCTGAACGATCATCGGATATACGGCATTTGGCTCTGCCTGCTCGATATGATTTGTGGTGTCTCTTGTCAATATGCAGATGCCCTTTAACGGTACTGCAGTATTCGTGCTTAATCTGTGCTTGCCATCCCAGGGTGTGCCATAGGCGGTCACGCCGGAGTCGGTGATATGAAGAAGCGGCTTATCGTCGTTTACCATGACGGCACGCTCCCCGAAATATTCTCTCCACAGTCGTGTATGTGTGGACTTGCCGGTACCGCTTTTTGCGGTAAAAAGATAGCCTTCGCCATCTACCGCAATGACCGATCCATGAAAAAGCAGGGTATCGCGAGATAAGAGGTGGTCTGCAATCTTGCGATAGACCGCAAGTGTCTCTAAGTAGGCATCGGAAAAATGCCTGATAGGAATGCCCTCTTTGATATCTTCTCTGGCGGATTTTTCACGCTCAAAGTCGATATCGGACTGCGTGTTGGCAATGTAAAAACGGGATGGTGTCTCTAACGCACCATTTGTGGCACATCGTGTCACATTCCCTGTCTCACGCCCCGTTGCACTATCTCCGATTCCATGCACTGCATCATCTGCCACGATATAATCTTTGCAATATTCTCTGATATAATCACAGACAGGGCAGATGGTAAAATACTGTCCTGCCAGACAGATTGTAAAGTTCTTCATATGCGACCTCTGATTCCATTCAAATTATAATTCTACTTCTGTTTCTTTTTCTTCCGGATAAATAAAGCCATTCCGTCACTGCAATCACTGCCGCAATTACTATCAATATAATTCCCCGTATCGGCATCTTTATTTCCTGAATTATCATCCTTCTTATTGTCTGTGGCATCGGACGGATCTGACTTTCCGTTTTCATCGGTATCTTCCTTGTCTACATTTTCATTGGAATCCTCAATTTTGGTATCTGATTTTCTGTAAAACAGCCAGCCACACAAACCTGCAAAAATAACCGTTACCACAATTAGGATCGGGAATACCGGAATTGCATAAACGCTTGCTCTTATCAGCTTTAGCCCCTGATAAAGTGTGTATACACCAAATACGGAGAAGATGGCAACAGCAAGTGTATTCAGCAGTCCATCCGGCGCCTTGCTCTTTAACAAATAGCCAATCAACATTCCAAGAATATCTGCTGCAAAAAGTCCCAAAGAACAGCCGATCCATACGACAAATGCTGCACTCATACCTTCATTAGCACCAAAAGTAATGGCAGTAAGCTGTGTCTTATCGCCAAGCTCTGCTACAAAAAATGTGCAAAATACTGCAAGTGGAGCAAACTGAATCTTTGATCTGCTGCCTTCTTCCTCTTCTTCCTCATCCCCTGCGATCGTTGATGCTGCAAAATAAAGAAAAGCAAATGCTGCGATCATTTTAATAAGCCATTCCGGAATCAATTCACTAACCAATCCGCCGGCAAGAACAGCAAGTCCATTTAGTACAAGGATAGCAATAGCCGTTCCACATATAATATCTCTTAACTTGTACTTAGATGTAAGAGCGATCAGCATAAGCTGCGTTTTATCTCCCATCTCTGCTATAAATTCTGTGAAAAAAATTTTAAAAAATAATATCATTTGTCTTATCCCTCATATATCTCCAATAATGTTTCGTTCGAAAATATATTGCTCTTAACATCATCTTACTATAATGTTTCGTTCAAAGATCATTTTGCCCTTAACATCATCTTATTATGATGTACACCGCATACGCTAAGTAAAACGCAACCATACAGAAACCTTCCATCTTTCCAATTTTTTTCTTAGTCCCTGCAAATATCCATACGCACACGGTAAACACAATAAGTACGCACATATCTATAATGTTCTCTTTGATTATGCTGATCGGACTGATTGCAGAAGCCACACCTAGCACCATAAGTATATTAAATATATTGGATCCTATCGCATTACCGAGTGCCATATCAACTTCATTCTTTCTGGCTGCAACAATAGAAGTTACCAGCTCCGGAAGCGATGTTCCTATCGAAACGATCGTAAGTCCGATAAGCGTTTGGCTCATTCCGAGATCGCTTGCGATCCTCGATGCGGCATCTACAGTAACATCTCCACCAAATGCTATTGCGATCGCTCCACCGACAATAAATATTATACTTACCGGAACAGAAACAATCTTAATGTCCTCATCAGATCCACCTTCAATCTCAACGCTCTTGCCTTCTCTGCTTGCCTTTAATGCAATCTTAACCATATAGAATAAATAGCCGGCAAAGAAAGCAATTAAAATCACACCGTCAAAGCGTCCTAATGTTAAATCTGATTTGTCACCAATTCCGACACTTCCAAACAACATCAAGAGTCCGGCACAGATCAATGACAACGGAATATCTCTCGTTATGGTTTCTTTAGCAACATTTACCGTTGCTAACATTGCACATACGCCGATAACAACCATCAGATTAAAGATATTGGAGCCAACCACATTACTAACTGCAAGCTCATTATTGCCTACAAGGGAAGCCGATACACTTACCGCCGTCTCCGGAAGCGATGTCCCCATTGCTACAATCGTAAGTCCGATAATGATAGATGGCACATGTAGTCTCTTGGCTACGCTTGAACTTCCTTCCACGAATAGATCTGCACCCTTGATCAACAATGTAAAACCAATTACAAGGAACACAAGCACAAGAACAAATGGGGCGTCATTAATCAATTTTTCCATATTTTTCTCCTTTTTCTCTTTCCCAAGGCAGTGTTGTCAGCCGAAGTCTATGCCGAAACAAAAAGGCAAAGCCAGCGCTTTGCTTTTGTCACGCTACATAACAGCAATTTCCTATAAAATTAAAAAGACTCATGTATATCAATTATCCACCTGCGCTTTCTGCACAAGCAGTTAATCGATATACATGAGTCTCATTATTTAAGATTTGCCAGATTATACTCTCGGTTTATAATCAGAATGTTGACAAATCACACTTTCGCGCCAACTACTCCCTCATGGAATATTTAATTACTTGATAAATAATATCAAATGAAGGTGCCTATGTCAACATCATTTTCACGACTGATAACTTTTTAACTTTTTACATTTTCATTCAAACATTGATAACATCTCATCTTTTCAATACGATTTCAAATTTGTTTACAATTATACGAAAAATATACTCGTCCTTGCTCTTGCGTGGCACCAATTTTATCATAAAAACGAATTGACGGTGTATTCCAGTCCAGACAGCTCCATTCCATTTTTGAATATCCATCTTCCTTAACAAATTCTTCTATTTTGGAAAAGAACTTTCTTCCTAATCCACAATGACGATATTTCTCATTTAAAAGCACATCTTCCAAGTGAACCCCTGCTTCTGCCGCAAACGATCCAAATATAGGATAGTAAATAGCATACCCGATGATCTCCTCGTTATATTCCGCGATCAATACTGTTGCTATTTTCTTTTCAAAAATCCAGTAGCACAGATCTTCCTGAGAAGCTGTCATATCTTGAGGTCTTTTCTCGTATGTTGCCAAACCTTTTATCAGTGTTTGTATCTCTGCTATATCATTTTTCTCTGCTTTTCTTACGATAAATTTTTCGCTCATAATCTGTTCTCCTTTACTTGTTGATATAACTCAATCTTCGCACATCAAAAATTATCATGTTGTCACATATTGCTTATTATGTCAGTAAAACAATAGCTATTTTGCAATTCAGAATCCACCATAATGTTTTAAGGTTTCTGCTGCAATTTCAGATCCGACATTCATTGCCTTTTTAATATCATTTTCAAGCATATATGAACAAACAAAGCCGGCGTGATAACTGTCGCCGCATCCTGTGGTATCTATTATACTTTCAACTTTTACAGCCTGCACTCTGTATTCCTGTCCATTAAAGTATGTAACGCTTCCATGTTCTGCAAGCGACACATTGAACAGGCAGTTGTATTTATTCGATAACCCCTTAAACATCGGCAGAAGTTCTTCCGATCCGCTTATCATAAAAAAATCAACATACGGAGCAAAGCGTTCCATATCAGCAAAATCTCTATATACATCAAAATCCACCACAAGCTTAAAGCCATGTGTTTTTTTCAGTTCGATTACCTGTGAAAGACACGAGGCCCAAAAATGAACAAATACCACATCGGATTCTGATAAGATTTTGATTTCGTCATCATTCAGCACGATATTATCGAGAATACTACCATTCCAAGAATCATCTTTATAATACCTATCGCCTGATTCCGTAAGATACGTCATATTATTTGCAGTCTGATGCCTTTCATCAATCCGTATATGTTTTTTATCAATAGCAAATTTTGCTATTGAATCCATTATCACTTCTGCATATTTATCTTTTCCGATAACACCAAGAAGCGTAACATCTATATTCGTAAAACGTGAAGCATGAACAGCAAAATTTAACGCTTCTCCGCCCGGTCTGATCATTTCAATCCCATCAAAAACATCTACACATATACATGGAAGTGCAGTCAGCTTGATTTTATTCATTGCGTCACCTCGGTCATCTTGATTTTATTCATCGCGTCACCTTATGAAATAATAATTTTCTTAATAAATTCAATAACGATCTCGATGCCCAACTTGGCTGCCTTCCTGGCAAACTGAGCATAATCCATCGCTCCGCCCTCACCATCGGAGATTGTGCGAAGTACGGTAAATGGGACATGGTTCATATAGCAAACATGACCAATGCTGCCACCTTCCATCTCTGCCGCGATCGCATCAAATCGCTGATGAAGTTTCTCTTTCTGCCGTTCTCCCTGCATAAACAGATCTCCGGTAGCGATGGTTCCTACCTTGTAATGAATTTCTTTTTCAGCAATACATTGTTCCATCAATGCTGTCATCTTCTCATCACTTGGAATATAAATCTGGTTGATTCCGGAAAGCAAACCAATATCATCTCCCAAAGCAGAAGTATTCATATCATGCTGTACCACCTGACTTGCTAACGCAACATCCATCACGCCCAGCTCCTTGCACAGCGTTCCGGCAACACCAATATTGACCACCATATCCACCTGATATTTTAATATCATGGCTTCCGTACAGATTGCCGCAAACACTTTTCCTACGCCGGACACTGCAGCAACTACCTCTACCTCTCCAATATTACCCTTGACAAATTGAACACTGCTGATTTCCTCTGTTGTACTATTTTCCAGTGACTTCTTCAGATTGTCGATCTCAATCTGCATGGCACCGATCACACCTATTCTCATCGTATATTCCTTTCTTTATTCGCACACTTACAGGCGCTTTATCACTTTGCCGCAAGCGAAAATTTACCGTATTTATTTTGTTGGATATGAAAATTCCATGTTAGTCTGTTTTTCCAAAACAGCAAGATAAGTTCTGCACTCTTCCTTTGCGATCTCCAGATCAAGGTTCTCATAATGACCACACTCTGCCGCAGATGCTCCAAATACCTCTCCTTCATGAGCAATGATCTGAGATAACACCTCTTTCGTGATCTGAAAAACTTTCTTAGGTTCTACATCTCTGACCAGCAGATAAAATCCGGTCTGACATCCCATCGGTCCAAAGTAAATAACCGAATCCGCAATTTCTGAATTACGGATATAGGTCGCAAACATATGCTCTACAGAATGCATATCCGCATTGCTCATATAATCTCCTTTGTTCGGTCTTCTCGTTCTAAGATCATAGGTTGTAATATCTCCATCTTTTCTGGAAATGTAAAAGCCCGGAACCAATACATCATGATCTATCGTAAAACTTGTTATTCTCTCCATAATAATTCACCATTCCTTTCTTGTTCACCATTATTTGTTTTTTCCCTTATTATGAAGCAGCAAGAAATCACATTCCCTTCCTGATACTTACGGATACTCCGCCTCTCATTGATCGAATTTATCATTTCTGTAATGCTTCCTCCAAAAAGCGAACCGCATCTCTGACGCAGTCATCACAGTCGCGGACCACATGTCCCGTTTCTATTCCTTTCAGTTCTTTGCAGATAACCGTTCCATTCTGCTCCATAAACTGCTGCATGATCAAACGCGCATCCTGAAAAGTGTTCATCTGATCCTTATTGATCATTCCTGCTGCCGCCACCGCTCCGGCGATTGCACCGCAGTTTCCTTCCATCGTTGCCAGTCCTGCGCCAAACCCCTGCATGAGGTTTCTCATCGTTTCATCATCTAAGCCTGCCTCTTCGCAAAAAGTGCAGGCAACCGCCTGCGCACAATTATAACCGCTATGTTTTTTGGCTACTGCCTTCTCGCATTTCTCTTGTATCGTATCGCACATCTGCTTGTCCTCCGTATAGCATTATTATTTCTAATGTTTTTATTATAATCAATTCCTGTGAAAATGTCCATGTTCCCGATATGACGTCTCTCAACTTCTACCAATATATTTACTCAAGCTTCGCACATCCGGAGCCGCCATCGGGTCACATATTGCTTATTATGTCAAAGAATATTAAACATTTTGCAGCGAGGTACATATGAGTAAACCATTTATTACATATACCGCACAGGTTGAAAAACTGAAAAGCCTCCTACAGTAATGCCAGCCACAGTGTTCCCGCTACAATGCCGATAAGTCCAAGCACTGCTTTACCGAAAAGTTTTTCCCGAAAGACGATCCATGAAAATGCGATTGTCACCAAAATACTGAGTTTATCAATCGGTACAACAACACTTGCCTGTCCTGTCTGGAGTGCGCGGTAATAGCACAGCCACGACGCGCCGGTTGCCAGTCCCGATAGCATCACGAAGGCAAATTCCTTTTTTTCGACCGTCTTTATCTGCTGCCATTTTCCTTTGACCATGACCATTAGCCAAGCCATAACGAGCACAACCGTTGTACGGATTGCCGTCCCCAGATTAGAATCTACACCTTCTATGCCGACTTTGCCCAAAATGGCGGTAAGACTTGCAAATACTGCTGATAATACCGCATAAATCATCCATTCTTTGCCTGTAGCCTGCGCCTTACTATCCTGCTTTTTGTCGATCATCAACAAAGTACCCGCACCGATCAATACAACAGAAATGATCTTAGGAACGGTAATGCCCTCATGCAGAAAAATAAGTGCTAACAAGATCGTCAATACGGTGCTGCTTTTATCAATCGGCACAACTTTATTGATGTCACCCTTTTGCAACGCATGAAAATAGCATAGCCACGACGCTCCGGTCGCTAATCCCGAAAGTACCAAAAACAGAAATGTCTTGCCACTGATCTGTGTGGTCTGACCACCCGTCCCGGTGATCAAAACCATCAGCCACGAAAATAACAAGACTACGATCGTGCGGATCGCGGTTGCTACATCGGAATCCGTTTTCTTAATCCCACACTTTGCAAGAATAGATGTAATTCCTGCAAAAAAGGAAGAACCTACCGCATACAATAACCACATGCTAACATCACTGCCCTTTCCTCATACTTGCGGATACTCCGCCTCTCATTGATCGAATTTATCATTTCTGTAATGCTTCCTCCGTTTTTTATTATACAAAAACAAGCTGTACTAACAACATATAACAGATCGTGCCCTCTCTTATCTCTATTTTTATAATTATTTTTGATACCGCTTTGATGGGCGATAGACCATCAATGCGATGAAGATCAAAACCGCTGTCGTTGCCAAGCTGAGCGGATATACTAACATGATCGTGGTAAAGGTTCGATGTGCCGGAAATACCGTATAGATCCAGACCAATCGTACCACGCACACGCCAAATACCGTTAAGATCGCAGGTACCAGCGACAGCCCAAATCCACGCAGATAACCAGACATATTTTCGTACAACATACTGAATGTATAGGCAGAAAAAATAATCAGCAATCTGGTATAACCAATCTCTACAACCCTTGGATCCGAATTAAATAATGCAAGCAGGCTCTTTCCAAAGAACAGGATCAACATAATGGATACCGCACAGGCAACCGCTGCCTCAATAATACACAGATACAGTGATTTTTTGCATCGTTTCAGATCACCGGCTCCGTAGTTTTGTCCGGTAAAGGTCGTACACGCCTGACTGAACGAATTCATAATATCGTATACAATGATCTCTATATTCAATGCCGCACTGGATGCTGCCATGACAATCGTTCCCAAACTGTTGATTGCAGACTGGATCACGATATTGGCAACTGCAAACACCGCACCTTGGATTCCCGCTGGAAGACCGATCCGCAAAATACGACCGGCAACTCCTGCATCAAACTTAAATTCCGTTCGTTTGATCCGTATCACATGATCGGTGCGGCATAGTCTGCGAAACAACACAATGGCACTGATCGAATTGGAAAGGACCGTTGCGATTGCAACACCATTTACCGTCATTTTGAAAACAATGACAAAAACCAGATTTAACGCCACATTAAGCACACCCGAAATTGCCAGTGCCTGCAACGGAATCTTCGTCTCTCCGATACTTCGGAAGATCGCCGCCTCAAAGTTGTATAAACAAATGACGGGCATTCCAAGTAGATAAATGCGAATATAAGTCAACGCATAAGGAAATACGGTATCCGGAATATTCATCAAATGCATCAGCGATCCAATGAATATCTCTCCTATTAATGCGATCAATGCACCACCCAATATCGACATGATGATAGAAGTATGTACCGCCTTATGGATCGTCGCCTCATCTTTCTGCCCGATCGCATTGGCGATAATAACATTTGCTCCCAGCGCAATTCCGATAAACAGGTTGAGCAGCAGACCAACGATCGGGCTGTTAGCGCCAACCGCAGCCACGCAGACAGTCTTGGCATCCCCAGTGAAATTACCGACGATCGCCAGATCGGATGCATTAAAAAGCTGCTCCAAAATTCCTGTTGCTGCTACCGGAAATGCATAAAGGATCAATTTATCCCATAAAGAACCATGCAGCATATCCATTTTCTGTTTTGCCATTTTTTCTTTGCCTCATTTCTAGTCGTGTACTCTCAAACCATGAAATGTCCGTATGCCCAAGTTTGAGTTATCTTAATTTTTTTCCAGCAGAGTTTTGTAACTGCAGTCGATACCGATTGCTCCGATCGGTGCCGTAATGATAATAGCGAGCACCGCTACGGACAAAATGATCTTGCCGGCAGCTTTAACTTTTGGCAGATGGCTCCCATCGCCAGTCCTACCAGAAAAATAAACGCTAATGATGTCAACATATCTACTACCTTTTTCCTGAAAATTCAATTCACACGTTCTGTCTCTCTTCCATCCATGTAAGAAGTGCATCTTCCTCCAATGGTTTGCTGTAAAGATAACCTTGGAACGCATCACAGCCAAGCCGCTTCAACTCATCTCTCTGATTCTCATCCTCTACATATTCGGCAATGATCTTAAAATGCAATGACTTACTAAGATACACAATGGAACCGATTATGTCACTGTTTCTCTCATTGCATAAAACATCTCTAGTCAATGATCCATCCAATTTCACTACGTCGAAATAATTTGTCTGTAAATATGTCAATGAAGTATGTCCCATTCCAAAATCATCAATCAGGAATTTATGTCCTTTTGCCTTAATATTTTTGATCTTATCTGCAATATCAATGGAGGAAGAAAGCGCATCCTGCTCCGTGATCTCTAAGCAGAACCACTCGCTCGGGATATCATATTTGGCCACCGTATCATCAATGCATTGTTCAATGCCCTCCCACTCTAAAGACTCATTGGTGATATTGACGGATACCTTAAATTCCTCTCCTGCATATGGTTTTAACTTTTCTGCGGTAGCTGCCGCTGTATCAAAAATATATTGTTCCAGCAAATATAATACATGCTCTTCTTTTGCCAATTCAATGATCAGTGGCGGATAAATAAAACCAAGTTCCGGATGATTCCATCGAATCAGCGCCTCAATACCAACACACACACCTTCACAATTTACTTGCGGCTGATACATGAGGTACAATTCCTGATGTTGTATCGCCTCTACAAGTTCTATCGCCAAACTTCGTGCTACATGTCCTAATTCATCCTCACGTTTTGTCAGTGTCATAATTGCATTATTTTCTTCCTCACGCTGCATTTCCTGAACGAGCAGCTTAAGATCACGCTCCATTTTACGAACACTCTGCTCCTCATACAATCGAATAAATGGCATATAGATGCATACGCCAACCGCCAGACATACCATCTGTAGTATTGCTCCCGCCCAAGAACCGGTTGCCTGATAGCCACTTAGGAAAATCGGTGTTGTCCAATTCACTTCACTAACAAGATGCGGTACCAGTCCCGAATAAATTGCCGCATAAGTTATCAAAAAATTAGCAAGTGGAACAAGCATAAACGGCACAACAAAAATTGGATTTAATATGATCGGAATACCAAACAACACGATCTCACTAATATTAAATACAACTGTCGGTGCCGCCATCCACGCAAGATTACGAGTACCCTTTTTCTTAGCAAAAAGCAATAGTGCCACGACCAAACAAAGCATAGCTCCCGTTCCGCCAAGCAGTACAAATACATCCTGCATTGTTTTGCTAAAAATCCCTGCTGTCACATCTGCGAAATGTTGTTTGATGACTGTGTCCAACATATTATGCCCATGAATACCAAAAAACCACAATCCATGTGTCAGCATAACAATGATCAGCCCCGCTCCCAAACCATTCTGCAAAGGTCCTAAAATATAATTAAACATCCTCTCCATCAACTCTTGCAGACTATCTACTCCAAAACACACACGAAAGAACTGATGCAATAAAGAAAAGCAGCCAACAATGATCACTGCCGGAATAATTTCCTCAATTGCTTCTTCATAAACACTATCCGTATTCGTTCTTTGCTTTTTCAAGCGAAAAAGCCCACTATTTTTCAGCACACAATACATCTCACTCGAAACCAAGGAAACCAGCAATGCACTAAACGCATACATATTACTAAACTTCGTAATAGAAAAATCATCATACTGTATTCCGGAATACCCGGCAAAGGCTGCCAAAGAAATAATGACAAGAATAATAATATTCCCGGTACCTTCATATATTCCCTGCTTTTTCTGTTTTATGATCGAATAACTCACGCTTGTTGCTACAACCAAAAATACAGAGAAAAAATCATTAACTGTCGAATAGACGCACTGCAGCACTTCAGTAACACGTCCTCCAAACAACGTTGTAATAAACGTTTGATATGCAGGAATCGGCAAATTAAGAAACATTGCCGACATATAGCCAACCACCAACAGCGGGATCATCATGATCATCGCCTGCCTGATAGCCCCCAGTACACAACTCTCTTCTAGTTTATCCGTAACACGAATAATAATTTTCTTTACTTTTTCCATCTTCTGTCCCTCTATATCTATTACTTCTAAGATCGTAATTATCGTTCCTTAGGCAAACCGGATCCCCATAATCACAGCCACCTGTATTTAGCCATATTTTACCACATTATTCCTTGTAATACAATTCTTCTACTATCCTAGCGCAATCCATAACACTCCCGCATTTTCAAGTGCCGTGAGCTTACACATCACCTGGTCTAACAGCGATATATGCATTCGTTGCAATAAATCCTTCTATCCTTTTCATAATCTAAGCTTCTACCCCTGCAAAATATCTATTCTTTGCTCAATAAGAAATGCAAATCGCTCTTTTAATCTGGCTGGCAATAAGGATTCCTCACACATCTCTAGGAATGAATTTTTTTGTTTGATAACAGCCATCATCATTTTTTCTGCTGAGGTTCGCGTCAATCCACATTCCTCTGCAAATACTAAAAAATCTTTTCGTCGAATATTTCTTTTTTTTCCATTCATTGCAAGTGCCAATTGCTCTTTATCCTCCGGCATAAACATTTCGTACATACACATATGCTGTGCGAAAGATCTCACTCATACTCCATCTTCCTTTCTTCCGGGAACCGCTTCCATCCCGAACATTGCAAGTGCAACATTCACTTTGTCCATTCGTACTGTTGTTTTGCCTTGTTCTAATTCGCGAACGAAACGCAGTCCCAACCCCGAGCGCATCGCAAACTGTTCCTGTGTCAGACCGGCTGCTTTACGCTGTGTTTTTACAAATTCCGCAATTTTATTCATAACTAATCTCCATTTCAAAATACTTATATAATATATTACACCCGAAAAGGTATAATTGCAACATTAATCGCAGTTTTTATACCTTATCGGGTGCAAGCAGACAAATTTCATTATTTATTATACCTTATCGGGTGTAAGCTTCCGTATTTTTTTACATCATACCCTATCAGATATAATATTATATATCATTATATTTTATACCTGATCAGGTACGCTTATACATTTTAACTTTTACCATATACTTTTTACAGGTCCTGGTTCCCCTCATTCTACACCTGCTGCGGCAACCATGCGTTCCATAAAGAAATGATTAAATGCGGCGATCACTCTTCCAACACCAAGTACTGAAACGACCGTTCCGATCCCAAAGGAATGCTCTTTATAATGGCAATTCCACCTCAAACACTATCATCTCATCCACACTCTCTGCCCGGATCTGTCCATGATGCATCTCCACGATCTGTCTGGCGATCGCTAAGCCAAGTCCGGACCCACCCGTTGCAGAGGATCTTGACGCGTCCACACGAAAAAACTGTTCAAAAATATGCTCTAATTTTTCTTTTGCAATCGTCCGCCCATGATTTTGTACACGAAGCAATACTTTATGCTCTTCTTTCCGTTGCTCCATCGACAACTGGATCACTGTATTCGGATAACTGTAATTGACCGCATTGCGAAGCAGATTATCGAAGACGCGTTCCAATTTATCCGGATCTCCGGACAGATCGACCTCTTTTTCTATTGCAAGTTCCAGTGTCAAACCTTTTTCCTGCAAAATCGGTGCAAACTCACTGGCAATCTGCTCTAGCATACGGCTCAGATGGATTGTTTCCTTTTCCAGGGTCATGACCGACAGATTAAAACGTGTAATATCAAAGAATTCATTGATCAGTTCTTCCAATCGTTCTGCTTTATTTAACGCAATGCCTGTATACCGCTGTCGCAACTGTTCCGATATTTGCGGCTCATCTCGAAGCAATGACAAATACCCGATCACACTAGTAAGTGGTGTTTTTAAGTCATGCGCCAAATATACGATCAGATCATTTTTTTTCTGCTCAGCCTCTTTCACCGCCATCTCATTGCGCAATGCCTGTTCCCGCACAAGATTCAACTCATTTTGCACCCCCTGCAAAGAACGCGACAACCGTAAAGGATGTTCCGGCTGATGCACTAACTTTCCTGCTGCTTCCACGACTTCATCCATCTGCCGGAAAGCACGGAACAAATAATAAATCGTCACAATAAGACAGATTGCGCCACTAGCTGCAACACAGACTGAGATCACATGTAAATTCAACCAATGTAGCATCGACCAATAAGGATCTGTCTGATACCATATTCTCGTGGATAACACCAATTTTGATAATACCACAAGTATTACCAAACCGCCTATGCATATTCCCAGCGTGACTACATACTGCATCAAAAGCTGCATCGCTTTATGATCATGCTGCTCCCCTTGTTTCACTTCTAATGTTATGTTCTTACTCAATGGTATATCCTACCCCCCAAACCGTTTTTATAAACTTTGGTTTACGTGCCGTCTCATGCATTTTATCCCGTATTCTGGCAATATGCGCCATCACGGTATTATTGTTATCCAAATATTTTTCTTTCCAAACAGCTTCAAACAATTCCTCGGAAGAAACAACCTTTCCCTGTTTTCTCGCCAAATACCACACAATATCAAACTCCAAAGGTGTCAATGCAATTTCCTGTCCATTGAGCATACACTTGTGACTAATATTTGATATGTGCATACCTCGTATATCAATCTCCTCATCCTGCTCCTGCGTAACACCTGCCGTATTGTAGCGCGTATATCGTCGTAACTGTGTTTTGACCCGCGCCATAAGTTCTAACGGATTAAAGGGTTTGGTAATATAATCATCAGCGCCCACCGTCAGACCCATGATCTTATCCATATCTTCCACTTTTGCCGTCAACATGATAATCGGGAAATAAAACTTCTGTCTGATCTGCCTGCAAAGCAAAAAGCCATCCATATCTGGAAGCATAACATCTAATAATGCCAGACTGATCGTGGTCTTATCCAGGCAATTCAGAGCATCTTTTGCATTGTAAAACTTATGCACTGTATACCCCTCATTTTGTAAATATACCTCTACCAGATCGGCAATTTCCTGCTCATCGTCTACCACTAAAATACTCTCCGCCATCTGCCTATTCCCCTCTTTCGTTTGCTTATTTGAGGTCATTGTACTACAAGCAAATAGCTTCTGCAAATATCCTTCATCCCTGATACGCCCATAAATTTTTAATCTGTGGTTCCAATGTCTCATACTTCCATAAACAACTCCTGTGTATACAATTTGGATCATTCACCTTAATTCTGCCATCTTTCATTCCCGTCAATACTATAAAATGCCCCTCTGTCGTAAAATCTCCTCTCCCCACACTGCAGATGACCGGCTGTCCCTGTTTTAAGACACCACAAACAGTTTTCTTGCTTAAACTGATCTCACGTCCCACAACACCAAAATGAGAAGCTCCCTCAGTAAGAAGACTCCAACTCGTTCCCGTTCCTTTTAGATAGTACCCATTATCCTGTGCATACTTCGCAATCTTATCCGGCGTTGCATTATGATTTCCGGTCAAACCCACGATCACCATTGACAAACAGGTAGGTGCACAACCGGATAACGCAATGTCGCTGCTTCCATAGGAAACATATCCCCATCTTTGATCCCACTGCAGCAAAAGTGGTATCTTTTCCTTACATTCTTTCTTCGTCAAATGACCGTGTGCTAAGCCATCCGCTGACAAATAACCTTTCACAAACTCCAACATCTCCGCATTATTACAAAGGGAACGCAACAACACGGTGGGATATTTATCCCGATTGTCATAAATATTTATATAGGCTGAATCCTTCTTAGCCAAGCTGTGCAGTCTCTTCTTAATCTGCGTTGTACTAAGCTTTTGCGGTGCCATCTCCTTCGCAGCATGAATAGACATATTTTGTGCAGACACGCCATACTCCTCATCCGACTGCCACTGTCTGACCCAGCTTCCCACATTTCCTATCAATTTCCACATTACGATCACCGTCAAAATAAACGCCAGCACTTTCATGAACCTATGTTTTCTGTGTTTCCTTCTTTCCATAAAAAATAGCCTCCTTTATCTGCTTCTGATAACATCCTAGCAAAATAAAAAAGACTGTTTTTATAATTCGTATCACGACTTTGTGATGTTTTTATTCCAAATTTCTTACAAAATTATGACTGCATCTGTGCGAACTACTTTTGCGCCTCAATCGCGGCCATCTCCGCATTGATCGTGTCTTCAGACGCCGCCATTGCCTGCAATGTCATTTCCAATAGTTTTGGCAACTCCCAGCCAAGCTGCTCAGCGCCTCGTGCGATGACCTCACGAGAGCATCCCGCCGCAAAACCTTTCGCTTTATACTTTTTCTTTAAGGATTTTAACTCCATGTCCTTCGTGCTCTTCGATGGACGTCCTCTTGGATCCGCTTGTATGAATTAATTTATTGAAACTTCCCATACCGGAAGTTGCTGCAAGAACAACATATTGCTTATTATGTCGGCAATAAATAGAATATTTTGCAGTCGACAAACTAAATTGTTCTGTCATCCGAGAACTAAGATAATTGCCGCAGAACGCAACTTTTTTGCGTGATTTCTTATTTTGTTAAGTCTCTGATAAATACATGCCCGAAGGATTGTCTGAGATGTCCTGGTTTAGCAAGGTATCATCCATTTTTGGACGGGACGCTTTCGCTACGATGCGCTACGTCACGTTACTTAATGTCTCTGAAATACGAGACATAAGTAACGACGAGCGCAAAGTCCCTTTCAAAAATGATGAATACCTTGCTTCCGGGACTTCGAGTTTCCGAAGGGCATGTAAATCAATCATCAGAGACAACAAAATTTAGAAATCACCAAGAACGAAAATGCGGCAAGGCAATTACTATAGTTCTCGGATGGCAGAAATCACTCTTTGGTGACTGCAAAATGCAATATAGTCATTGACATAATAAGCAATATGCGGTTCGGACAAGAACTTCCGATATGGGAAGTTTCAGTTAATTTACATATACCGCTCCTCAAATTCATGGACTGGGATTGGCTTGGAAAAATAATACCCTTGATACACTCCACATCCCATTTGCGAGAGACGACTGACCTGTTCTTTTGTCTCCACACCTTCTGTCACCACGGACAAACCAAGGACTTTACTTAGCGAAATGATCATATTTAAGATTGACATACTTCTTTCTAATCGCTCCGATCTGGTTGTCCTCAAAAAGCCCATATCGATCTTTAACACATCAACGTCTATATCCTTTAATGTATTAAGGGACGAATATCCACTGCCAAAGTCATCAATCTCCACTTCAAAACCATAGTTTCTAAAACGACCAATAGTTTCAAGTTCTCCGGCATTTCCCATCATGATCGCCGTCTCTGTAATCTCCAACTTCAAAGTAGATGGAATAATGCCATACCGTTCCACAAGAGATGTGATCGTCTGATAAACGTCCATATACTGAAAATCTTTGGTCGAAATATTTACAGATATGTACAGCTCATCACGTCCCTCTTTCTGCCACTTTGCCAATTGTTGTACAGCAAGCTCCCATATAAATCGATCAAGACGGTAAATAAGTCCTGTTCGCTCAAAAATTTCAATAAAGTCACCCGGGAAGATCAGTCCGCGTTTTGGATGCTGCCATCTCACCAGAGCTTCTGCACCGATCATTTTACCATCCGATGTCATCTGAGGCTGTAAATACATACAAAACTGTTTTTGTTCAATCGCCTCATCAAAATCTCCCACAAGCTGCTTTTCCTTAATCGTCTTGTCCAATATTGTATCGCTATAATATGCAATTGATCTGTCATAATTATCGCGCAAGGTTTTAATAGCAATATTTGCTTTATCACACATGATCGAAACATCTTCGTCTCTATCTGTTATTTCATAGACACCGATATATATATGCATATGATACATATTATTATTAAAAGTCTGTCCCATATCTTGTATCACTTGCATAATCTTCTGCTCTAGAAATTGATCCTTTGGAATACATACTGCAAATTTATCACCACCGATCCTTCCATAGACTGCGTTTTTACCGCAGTATTTTTTCAGAAGATCAGCCTCCATCTTTAACACTTCATTTCCTTTTTCCAGACCAAAGAGATCATTGATCAACTTAAAGTCCTTAATATTAGAACAAAGCAGCAGCCAATCCACATCCGGCGTTTGCTGCAAAGCCTCTGACACCTTTGTTGCAAAATAACTTTGATTATATAATCCGGTCAAAGCATCATGCGTTGCCAAAAATTTTTCTTTTTCAAAGGCAAGTCGTTTTTCCGTAGTGTCTATAAAATTCAAGAAGAATCCGATATACTCCCCTTTTTTTGCAAATATTTTTCGGTATTCAATATCAAAATAATGCGTCACACCGTCAATAACCCATTGACTACTCGTCTCCACACTATTCTGATCTTGAAAATCATTCTCGTTGATCCAACGGCGTATCAGCTGTGTAATTTTTGAAAAATCATCATTTGAAGATGTGATCATACTGCGAAAATGCTCATTTGCATAGACACACTCCTGATTGATATCAAAACAAACTACCGCATTATTCATTTTAGTTACAACGAAAGACAACGTCTTTTCGATCAGTTCCCTCGGCGTCCGATACAGGGTCAGATAACATATCAAAATTGCCGCAAACACAAAAAAAGGAAGTGACAGATCCAACGGAAAGCCGGAAACATTGCACGCCATGTTCAATGCCATGATCACGCAAAGGACTACAAAGATTGGAATATATTTCGTGCGATAAAAGCTCGAAATACGCATGATCTTTGTAAGAAAAGATGCAATCGCGCAAAACATCAAACAATACACAAAAACATAATGCAGATCATAAAAAATAGTTTTGCTGCTAACACAATACATTTGAATCCCTATATAGCTTACCTTTTTTAACGTAAAGACATGGTGAAAGAATGTATTTAAGAGCAAAGAAATCCCATCCAAATACGCAACAATAAAGCATCCGATTCGAAATGCGGACACTTCATGAAATACCCTTGTATATTGTTGGGAATACTGTAATATGTATATCAACACCAGATCAAAGAAAAACAAATAAACACTTTCCATAAAATATGCCACCAGCTGATACTGCGAAAAAGCAAATACGATATTGCCAATTATCGTGATCGTCACAAAGAACAAACATCTGGTAATAGAATCTGCCACATCACTTTTTACCTTTCTGGCATATTTTATACAAATCAATATAGGAATTATTGTTAACAATAATATGACCATGTACAACTTGTCCATATAGATATCCTCCATTCCAACACAAACAATCCTATTACATTATACCCTGAAACGCGTACTTGTCAATTGACTTTCGATTTCAGAGTTCTCTGCTTTATATTGTTATTCGGTCAATTTTATTGTATACTGTCACATGAATAAAAACAAAGGAGTAAAAATTATGGAAACGAAAACAAAGAAATTAGTAACCGCAGCACTCTTCGCAGCACTCGCCTGCGTTGCAACAATGATCATCAAATTTCCATCACCCTTAAAGGGCTACTTAAATATTGGTGACTGCATCGTATTGCTTTGTGGCTGGATGTTATCTCCGGTATACGGTTTTGTTGCAGCCGGTCTTGGTTCCGGATTAGCCGATCTATTATCCGGTTATCTTGTCTATGCCCCGGCCACCTTTATTATTAAAGGTCTTATGGCTCTGATCGCCTGCTATACCTTTAAGTTGATACGCAAATCTTTAGGTCATAATCTTCCTGCACGCATTGTCAGCGGTATCTTAGCTGAGATCATAATGGTACTTGGTTATTATGTATTTGAAGGGTTTATGTATGGCTTTATTGCTTCTGCAGTCAACATCCCGGCCAATGCCATTCAAGGAATTGTTGGTCTGATCCTTGGCACTATACTGATCAAGGCCTTTGAAAAAAGTAAGATAACTATAGAATAAGATTATCTCATAATCATTTTTACCAATGCTTTGCCGTCATACGATTAATCAGATCCGACATCACATCAAAAAATGATGATCGATTATGATGACACCATAATCGATCATCATCCACGACTAATCGTATGGCAAGGCATATAATTACAGTTCTGAATCACTGCCATCATTAAATATATAAAGTATTTCTACTCCACCGGGCTGTCTTCCTTTGCCACATATTCCAAGAAATCAAAATCGGCGTAATGCTTATGTTTCACACGATCCGCACAGGTGATGCCCACCATTGTTCCGGTAAACTCTCCATATTTACAATACTCATCAGAAAACTTTGTGGTATCAAATGGAATGCCGATCTTTTCATAATGTTCACCGTCATATCCCCAGTAAAACTGCGAATGTTTTCCTCGGATCTCCAATCGAAAATAGATTGGTACATCATCCACTGCTTTTCTTGTATTGACAAATTCTGTCTTCTCTCCATTTTCCAGAGCGATAATGGAAATTGCACTCTGTCCCAGCGTTTCGCTGTAATATTTCCGCAGATTGATATAATTCATATTATCATAATAAATGATAAGACCTGCCGAATGTTGATGTACCTCCGGTACAAACTCCATCTTTGTCGTTATCGTTGCATAAACACTTGTGAGTTTCCTTGCCAGAATACTCACCTTATTTAGAGAAGTTCTTGACTCCTGTCCCCTTAATTGGACATATCCTTTTCTGGCATGAATATCTGCAAAGCTCTGAGGCATGAGACGAGGTGCATAATAAAAGTTGCCAAGCTCCGTTCCGTCAAAATCATCAAAGTCCGGTATTTCGGACACCTTATATTCCGGCAATTCACTTTCTTCGCAATATTCCTTAGCTATATTGCTTCCGTCTGCCATGCGAAGCCAGCCATCCTCGGTCCATTTCATTTTCTGGATGGCAGTCTCCCTGCCAAGCGTACAGCGAAGCTCCGGGCGGAATGGTCTGGAGCAAAGATGTACCAAATATACCTCTCCAAGCTGTGTCTCCACATAGCTTCCATGACCAGCCTTCTGCAATACCACATCCGGGTTGAAATACTTTGGCTTTAAATGATCCGGATCATGTCTTTCATTGGACTCTATCGGATTAGACGTAACGATCGGATTCTGTGGATCTCCTTCATAAGGTCCCCATACATTTTGGGAACGTCCCATGGTTACGCAATGATTATATCCGGTTCCTCCCTCGGCACACATAATATAATAATATCCGTTTCGTTTGGTCAGATGTGGTGCTTCAATACAGCCCCTGTCTGTTCCACCCTTCCAGATCCGTTTTGGGTATCCAATGATCTCCTTTTTCTCCGGATCATACTCAGAAACAGCGATCACTCCCGGCTTCTCATAGCCTTCTCTTGTCTCCCAATCCAAAGATACAATATATTTTCGCCCATCATCGTCGTGAAGAATGGATGCGTCGAAACCGGAGGAATGCAAATATACAGGCTCACTCCATGGTCCCTTAATATCCTTCGCGGTGATCAGAAAATTATCCACGTCAAAATAACGGGCATTCATGGAATTCATCACACCATAGATCACATAAAACATATCCTCTTCCTCGCAGTAAGTCAGACATGGTGCCCAAATGCCTTTCGCAGATGGAAGTTTTTTTAGATCCGGATTGCTGTCATCTGTCAGAACATGAGTATAAAGCTCCCAGTTTTTCATATCGCGAGAATGATAGATCGGGATCCCCGGAAACCATTCAAAGGTAGATACGGCAATATAATAATCTTCCCCTTTCCGACAGATACAAGGATCCGGATTAAAACCTTTTAATATTGGATTTCTAAGCATATTTGTTTCCTCCATTTCATAAAAAATGTACTCTCGGTATCTTCTCAAAACGAGTCATTTCGGCTGCATAATAATGATCAATGCATCTACTCCCCACTGATCACACCACTGACTATACTGTGGGCAGACAGAACAATTTCTGTTTCTTTTCCGGAAATCCGTATATGAGCCGGTATTGATTCATCTCCACGGTTTAACAGGATCAATACGATCCGGCCATCCGGATTTTCCCATGCAGTGACATCTATCTCATCGGTATATCTGCTAAAGCCAAGACGCACTGCACCCGGTTGGATAAAATGCGCAAAATGCCAGTAGTAATCCGCACTCATCCTCTGCAGCAATTCCTTGCGGTCCTCATCAAACAAAAACGGTGCATCACAATAGTTTCCCACATGATTTGGTCCCCCCTCTTTATTTAAGAGGATATTCCAGTCATAAAATGCATTCAGACCATGATTCAAATTTCCAATCATATCATGAGCAAGTCGACCGGCATTGACCGCTTCTGCAGCAGAATCAAACTTGTTGTATTCCAGGCAGCTTTCGGACAAAATAAGCTTTTTATCCGGAAACTGCTGTCGTACCAGATTAAGCGCCTCAAAATGATCTCCACTATACCAATGAAATGCCGTTCCGGCAATCATGCCATCTGTCGTCGCATCGATCAGATCGCAGGCTCTTTCAAAAACACGTTCCTTGTTGTGATCCCATATAAAGATCTCTACATGCTCCAGACCGGCCTGCTTCATCACCGGGTATAAATGATCGGTAAGAAATTCTTTTTCCTGCTCTGCAGAATACACGCAGGAGTCCCAGAGCTGGACAGCCTTCGGTTCATTTTGTATTGATATACGCTCCACCTCATAGCCGCGTTTTTCAAACTCGGTGATATAACGGCAGATACATTTTGCCCATAACGGATAATATTCCTTTTTTAAGCTTCCACCATTTTTTCGGGAATCATTTGTCTTCATAAACTCAGGAGGTGACCACGGAGACAACATGATCTTTAATGGCTTTTGTGCCATCTTCTGCGCCTCAGCAAGAAGCGGAAGAATATATTTCTCTGTGTCTGAAAAATCAAATGACTCCAGATCCTGATCCTGCGGATCACTTATGGCAGAATACAAATGTGTTGAAAAATCACAGCTGTCCATATGGATCCTCACCTTCCGGTAATTCATATGGTCCGGATGAAAATACATCGTAAGAAGTCTTTCTTGCTGCTCCGGATCCAGCTGCTGAAACACATAACCTGCCGCATCCGTAATAGCTCCGCCAAATCCTTCAAAGCTCTGGTATTTCACCCGCGGATAAACGTTTATCACCTGATCCTCCACACCGTCATCATCAACAAATTCCACTGTCTTTTCATATTGTTCAAGCTTTTTTATTCCAACACTTTCTACATAGGTCAGCTTCATTCTTTTCCTCCTTCCTTCTCCCGCAAAACCATAACGCCCCAGTCTTTCAACGGCAGACTCTGCTCCTTTTTATAACACTGTCCGGTAAGAATATCTTCCACCATTTCAAAAGGACATGGAATCTCTTTCTCATCTTCGCTGTAGTGAAGAATATAGTGGATTTTCTCATGTTTATCATTGATCCCACTGCGAACGATCACCGGCCACATAATATTATCCTCGAAATAATTATCAATGTGGGCACATACTATGGCGTCCTTCAATATTTCTTTCAGTTTGTCCTTTGTCACATAGCAACCGACATAATATCCATATCCCTGACCAAAAGAATTCTTTGTGATCGCCGCATATTTTCCCCAGTATTTATGCTCATATTGTTCCATTACCTGAGCACTGTCCGGTTTTAGCAATTCTGCAAAATATAAAACCTGCTCTCCGGCAACCTTGATCCGACCCGGCTCAGTAAACTGGTTATAGCTCATACCGAAGCACTCGGTCATACCATGAGGCTGCGCATCCGGATACACGCTTAAATGACGATCTGCCACAAAGGACTTAAAGGAGCTGACAAGCACACCCCCTGACTGTACGTACTTCTTTAGTTTCTGTACAAAGGTATCTGATACACTGTATAACACCGGAGTGACGATCATCTGATATGGCTTATCCTCCTGATCAAATCGTTCTTCCATCTGATGAATATCTATCACATCACATGGAATATTCATTTCATACAGGCAGTCATACATCCGGCGTACCACATCGTTATAGCTTAAATCTTTGTCAATTGGAAACCATCGGAAACCGGTTAAGGACTGATTATCTACTACCAGTGCCACCGGGCTTTTTCTTGAAATGCACAGGACATCCTTTCCGATTCCTGCTATCTCTCTTCCAAACGTTCCGGCTTCTTCATAAGCAGGATTCACAGCAAGATCATGGCTTAAAACACCTTTCCAGTATGTCTCATATCCATCATGAATGGAGTGCCAATTCCAGTACATGATCCCTTCGGCACCACTTGCCAGATGACTGTATCCCTGCAGTCGCAGCTGCCCCGGATACGGCGTCCAGTATTTAAATGCCTGTGCCTGGCATTCCAGTACCAAATAGGAGCTATCCTTCAGAGTGCGGATAGAATCGCCGCCAAATGCAATTTCTGCTCCGGTCAGATCATCTTGTGTCGGATGGTAAATATCCGTTCCCGCAATCGTTACTGCCTTAGACGCTTCATAATGATTTATGTCCGGCTGCACTCCATAAGAATATCCATCCTGTGCAATATCGGCTCCGAATTTCTTCCATTCGAAATCAAAATTATGCGTAATGAACTGGTCCTGCCTCTTATATTTCTTTACGATCTCGGACTGCCACATCAGATATTCTGCCGCCAGACTCCTCTGAAATTTGGCAAATTCACTGGCAAGCCCGCCGTGAATACATCCGGCCATATCCGGAAAATCTGACCAGTCATGGATCGAATTACTCCAATAACGCAGTCCAAACACATCATTTAACCGCTCTGTCGTATGAAACTGCTCTTTAAGATACTCCACGAACATTGCCTGTACCTCAGGAGAAGCAGTGCCGTAATGTTTTGTCTCGTTATCAATCTGAAAGCCGATAACACACGGATTCTTCGCTGTATGTTCGAGCAATCTACAAATCACATTTTCAGCACACTGCCGAAACACCGGATGAACAATATCCATGATCTGGCGCCGTCCATATTTTGCTCTTGTGTAACCATTAAATACCATCACCTCCGGGCATTTCTTTTCCAGCCAGGAAGGAATGGCATAAGTAGGTGTCCCGATCACTGTATACATCCCGGCTTTTTCTACCGCTGCAAGAACTTTGTCAACATAAGAAAAATCGAATTTCCCCTCGACCGGTTCCAAAGTGCTCCATGTCGACTCGGCAATACGGACAGTATTCATACCTGCCTCCTGCATCATGGCAATATCCTCCTGTAAACGTTCGAAGGGCATATACTCCGGATAATATGCTGCGCCAAATATTATATTATTTCTTTCTAAGTCTTTCATAACATTCCTCCATCACGCATAGATTCATATAAGACAGACCTTCCAAAACCATAATGATCTCGGAAGGTCTTTTTTATTAATAGAAAACTGCTGACAAATGCACGCTTTCTGTCAGATTACAAATTACTACTGATCGTTACGATGCTTTCCCTGCTCCAGATCTGCGATAACCTGATCGTATTTCTTATCCAGATCAAAGAATACCATGCAGATTACGACGATCACAACCATTATAAATGGGATCCAAGCAAAGGACCAGTTGATCGCAGCCAATGCTTTTGCGGATTGTACTGCATTCTTTGCATCAAATCCACCGAAGCCTAAAACCCAGCCCAGTGCCGCAGTACCAATACCGGATCCAACTTTCATACAGAAAGAGGAAGCTGCGTTGCCCATGCCGGCAGTACCATAACCGTTGTACCACTCTCCATAAGTGATCGCATCCTGCAAAAGACCAAACATGGATGCTCCTCCACAGGCAAATCCCATACCCTTTACAACAGATAACACACAAGTAAGTGTTACATTTGTTGTAAAACCGGAAAGAAGGAATCCGATTCCGGAAACAGCCATTCCACACATAAACAGATTTTTCTTGGAAACCTTTTTCATGATAAACGGTGTCACAAACAGAAACGCAATCTGTGCCATAGACAGACAATTTGAAATAATTGCATATTTCCCGGCATTTCCAACATTATATTGTGCAAAATATACAGCTGATCCGAAGAAACAGGACATCATAAAGTACATTGCAAAGATTGCGATTACAAGCAGTACCCAGTACTTATTTACAAATAATCCCTTGATCCCCTTGAAGAAAGAAATCCGATTCTCCTTTGTTTCTTTCTGATCGGAACCACTCTCTACGACACGTTCTTTACACATAAAGAATGTGAACATATTCAGGATTACAAATACGATCATTAAAACGATAAATGTCAGCGTCCAACCCTTCTGGGAATAAACATCTCCACCACCAAAAGCTGCTGTCATCTTTAATACGACCGTGTTGATCGTCATCGTACCTGCCGTTGCCAAAAGGTTACGGAAGTTGCCAAGAAGACCTCTCTCATACTGGTTGGTTGTCATCAATCCGTTAAGTGTAGCATACGGAACATTGATTCCTGTATAAAAGATCGTGGATACTAAGTTATATGTCAGGAACATATAAGCTAACTGTGTCTTGCCAACAAATGATGCCGGAACGGTAAACATCAGAACCGTACACACAGCCAGCGGAATACATAATCTGGCGATCCATGGACGGGCTTTTCCCCATTTACTATGGGTATGATCAATAATATATCCCATTACCAGATCTGAAATACCATCAAATATTTTTGAAATTGCAATGATCGAAGCGGCTGCTGCTGCACTGGCTCCCACAACATTCGTGTAATATACCAACAAAAATGCACTAATTGCAGAATATACTAAATTTCCTGCATAATCTCCTATACCATAAGCAAAACGCTCTAAAAAGGAAAGTCTTGCATTTGGATTCATCTTATTATTATTCATACTTGTTACCTCCTATTTTGTAATTTATTTGTCTAACGGAAACCATCCAAAATCAACACAACGTCCCAGATCCCAGCTGTCCCAGCCGACCCAGCCATCTGTGTTGACTGTATCTGTAAGCAACTTATAACTCCAGTAAAAATATCCGGATCCCTTATCCCAGGCCTCTTTCTGCATTTTTGCAACCGCCTGATAGATTTCCTTTTTCTGCTCCGGAGTATATGTCTCTACAGAAGCACCTTCCAGTCCGTTAAGAACAGTCTGTCCTCCCTTAGTATCCCAACCACAGGCAAGAGAATTAAACAGACACCACTCACCGCAGATAACCGGGAAATACTGCTGCATTTCCTCGATTTCCTTCATGAAGTGCTCTTTCACATATTTTTCGTATCCTTCTACTGTCTGCTCACATCCCATCATTTCTGCCATCATCAAATATTGATGGGTATCCAGAACGACATTTTTATACTTTTCTTCCCGCATAAAATCTTTCCAGATAGTAAGTTCGAATCCGTCGTGAATAACGATGTATTTATCCTCTGACAGATATTTTTCAATGCGGTCATACGCATCCAGATAAAACTTTCGGATGAATTCCACGGTAATCGGAGCGCTTCCTTTCGCCATCTCCTCGTCTACCGGTGGATATCTTTTCTGGATATTGAGAAGCTCCCATGCTCCCTGCAGTGCCGGTTCATTGATCAGCTCAATTCCCCAGAGTCCTTCTCTGTGTCCGTATCTTTGTGCCAGTCGTTCCAATACGGTATGAACAAATTCCACCTCTTCCGGATTCTGTGCCCATTTACACACGCCGCAGATTCCGCCATTATCAGATCCGTTCTGTCCCTCCGGTGCAGTATGCAGATCGATCAGTATCTTCAATCCATATTTTTCAGCCCAGTTGAATGCCTTGTCCAGATCCTCAATGCATCCAATAAACGGCTCTCTGTCTCCAAAAATAAAATATGGTACCGGAATACGAACCGCATCCAATCCCCATGATTTGATCGTTACAAAATCACGCTCCGTAATGTACTCACTGCGATGGATCTTGATCCTTGCCTCATACACCTCTTTTGACAACTGTCTTGGAAGCCAATACTCATCCTCTGCCGTGGTTCCTTCAAACAATGCCGGATTCATCCACTTTTCCAGAACAAGCCAGTTTCCTAAATTAACACCCTTCACTTTCATAAATGTTCACCCTACCTTTCTTTTTAGATATTCCGTTTCGGTTGTTTCTTAACTTGTGACTACATTTTATGATGGAAACGGGCTTATTTATATTAAAAATGTTAGATTTTTAACATAATTATCAGATAATATGATATACTTCATCTATAACATGACAGAATAGGAGGAACCCCTGATGCAAGATACCATTTTACTTCAATATCTTTCCAAAAAAATGCACACTCATGCATATAAATTAACCATCGACGGGGAAATTACTTTTTCCTGCTGCAAAGTCCTTGCTTTTCAGGATACCTATATCAAAGACAAGGATTTTCTGGACTTTTTACTGGAATCACCGCCACAGGGAATTCCTTGTCTACGATCCATCCGGCAAAAAGATATTTACGGCATCGTTACAGGCCACAATGCTATTTATATTGTCGGTCCTGTCAGTTTTGCCTCTCCTGTTTATCTGAACTGCGACTACAACGAACTAATGTTAGAAGAAGAAATTGAAAAATACGTTCCACAGGTCAATCCGGATGACTACCTGGAAGATATATTGTTTCTGAACCATATGATCACCGGAGTAGAATCAACAACCGAGCAGATCATAGAGACTAACTGCCTCAATCATGACCATACGGGAAAAGTACAAAAACACTTTAACGATATACTATTTGAAAACCATGAAAATAATGTCCATCATAATCCCTACGATCAGGAGATGCGGGAATTTGGCAGCATCGAAAACGGTGATCTGATCCAATTAGAAAAAAGCCTGCAAGAGGATTATGACGGAACGATCGGCACTCTTGCAAAAGATCCCTTGCGCAATCTCAAAAATCTCGGTATTGTTCTGGTCACTCTCGCAAGCCGTGCTGCGATCCGCGGAGGCCTCTCTCCGGAAATTTCCTTTTCTCTGAGCGATTCCTACATCCAACAGATTGAAGAGTGCAAGGATCTTGCCCTTGTCGCTCCCCTTGCCCACAAAGCAGAATTCCAATATGCTGAAATGGTTCATGAGATCAAAGAGAAGCAGAAAGGCATTTTGAAAAAACAGAAAAATCCCCGCATTAATAAATGCAAGGATTTTATCTTTTCTCATTTACATGACCGGATCACACTGGAAGATTTGGCTGCTGAAGCAGACTGTAACCCCAACTACCTCTCCCAGCTATTCAAGGAATGCGAAGGGATCAGTATATCCGGTTACATTCTTCAGGAGAAGATCAACCGTGCCAAAAATCTACTGATCTATTCCGATTATTCCTATATTGAGATCGCAACTTATCTGGGATTTTCATCGCAAAGCCACTTGGGAACCCAATTCAAAAAACACACCGGATACACTCTGCGTCAATACCGTGAAATCTACGGACGAAAGGAATGATCTAGCGTAATTCCCTCTTCAAAATGAAGCTGTTTGCTGCAGATCTCCAACGCAGGCAACCTATGGGATACAAACAACACCGTCTTATCCGTAAGCTGCTTCAGATTATCAAGCAGCCTTCGTTCCGTCTGCTGATCCAGCGCACTGGTGGATTCATCCAATATCAATACCGGACGATCCGCATATAGTGCTCTTGCAATGGCGATCCGCTGCATCTGCCCTTCTGAGAGTCCCGCTCCCTTTTCTCCAAGGATCGTGTCAAGCTGCATCGGCAGGTCATAGACAAAATCTGCACAGGCAAGATGAACCGCCCTCTTTAGTTTCTCGTCAGGATCCATATCATTTCTGTCAGCGTGATTCCTGTCGACACTATCCGTTTTCGGGCAGTCTGCAGTCCCATCCACCTTTGACTTTCCAAAGGTGATCACATCCCGGATGCTGCCTCCCATCAAAAAATTTCCCTGCGGTACATAAGCAAATAGTCTGTTCATATTCTCTATGGCAATACTTGTACCATTGTTCAAGATCACCGATATCGTTCCTGTCTGTGGACGGTAAATTCCCATCAAGAGCTTTAACATGGTAGATTTGCCACAGCCGGAAGTTCCGGTAACCGCCACAAAATCACTCTTCTTTATCGAGAAAGAAACATTCTGTAATACATCTCTTTTATGTTCGGCAATATCAGTATCTGCTCCATTTGCCGCTACAACATCACCTTCCCGCACCGTTGAACTGCCTGTATCCGCTTTCCCCGGATAACGGAAAGAAACCTGGTGAAAAGTAATCTCCCGGATCTGTTCCGCATATAGCTTCCGGATCTCTTCGATACTGCGACGCTCTGACTCCTCTATATCTTCATATTGCTCCACTTCCATCAGCCGCTCAGCACTGGCGATCATGGTATAATACCTTGGCACATATCCCCCCAGGCCGGCAAGAGGTGACTGGAGCTGCCCGATCAACTGGATCATAGCGGTCAGCGTACCAAAAGTCACATTTCCATGGATAATGCCATAGCCGCAAAATCCAATTCCCAAAAGATACATTCCATTGATCACAAGGCTGAATCCGCTATTACAAATGTTAGAGATCCACGCTTTTCTCATACGGGAGCTTTTATGAAGCTCCATCGTATCTGCCGCCTGTTCCACCGCTATATTTTCTGCTCCAAAGACACGGACCACAAGCATGCTGCTGATCCGCTCCTGTAGATACATTCGGACTTTCCCGTCTTTTTCCTGAACATCCTTGTGAAATCTCTTGAGCGGTTTTCGAAGTACGACCGTAATCACCAAAAAGAGTATTCCACCGGGGATCATGATCACTGCCAGTCCCGGCTGTAAATATAGAATAAGCACCATAGAACCCACCAACCTTATCAGCATCCCCAAAAATCCCGGTAAAATGTCCGTCATGCCGTCCGCACAAACAACAGTGTCTGATGTAAGGCGATTCATCCACTCCTCCGAATGCTTCAAACTAACGCTTCCATAATCCTTTGTCAGCAGGGAATAAAACATCTCCTGCTTCAAGGTATTTTCCATGCTGCTTCTGGTATATTCCGAAACCTGTCTCGTTATGATGCGGATCGCAAGTTGGCTTAAAACAAGAAGTCCAAACCCTATCATTCCCATCACAAAACCATGGCTGTCCTTTGCTACAGCACGGTCAACCATCTGCTTCATTACAAGGGCATAACAGACCCCAAGTCCACTCACGATAATTTCAAATATGACCAACAACACAACAAAGGAACGGTATTTCTTTGTCACTTTTCTAAGCCATGTAAGTGTACTTTTTTCTTTCACCGATACCCTCCGATCCTGTGACACCATTCTATTCTGCCGGAACAAACGGAAGCTCAATCGTATCCGAATCTTTCTCACCGCTATCCTTACTGCCAGATTCCTTGCTATCGTTATTTTTACTGCCGGAATCCTTGCTGCCAGATTCCTTGTTGCCGGAATCCTTGCTGTCAGAATCCTTGCTGTCAGAATCCTTGTTGCCGGAATCCTTGCTTCCAGAATCTATGCTATTATTATTTTTACTGCCGGAATCCTTGCTATCGTTATTTTTACTGCCGGAATCCTTGCTGTCAAAATCCTTGCTGTCAGAATCCTTGTTACCGGAATTTTTGTTATCTGAATCATTCTTACCGCTATCCCTGCTCGTATCATCCTTCTGATCGGATGAAGCTTTGGATGGCATATTGTCATCCACGGATGTCGGATCTGTTGCTGTCTGTTCTGACCTATCCGATTCCTTTGCAGTATTTTGACCGGACTGCCTCATCACTACCGCAGCGACAATGACTGCCAGCATAACCACAAGACCAATCGCCGTAATAATCATTGTTTTTTTCTTATTTTTCATAGCCGGTCTCCTAACATTATCTTCATCATTTTCCTGAAACCGGCACAAATGGCAACTCCGGATTATCTATACCACTTGTTGTAATAATATCCTCCGTTTCAAACTCTACAATCTCCATCTCCGGTGTTTCGTATCTCTCTTTCATAATCTGATACTCCTTTCATTTTCGTATGAATTATTCTATGTCGATGTCCATGTGCTCTTGTTACCCAGTTGCCCTGATCATTCTCTTACTAATTGGATCGGCATACAGACTTTGCGTTATATGCATAAGCACTGAATGCTTTTACCAGTGTCACCAGATCATCCTCATAAGTCCCCTCTGCAGCATGTAATACCTGATAGCAGTACATCATTGCACAGTAATCTCCGCTCAATGTGTTCGTGCCATCAGTTACGGTAAATGTTTTCGAATTTTCCAGCTCATTTGCCCTGATATTTTCCAGAGACAGGATATAATACTGACCTCGTTTCACCGGGGTGATCTCTTTTCCGTCAACTGAAAATGTCAGCTTTGATACATCAATTCCTTCCTTCGGTTCATAGAAGATATTCAATGTGGTTTCCGATTTTAACACCATACTAAATCCGGCAAATTGTCCAAGCACATCGTCTTCAGCCTTTTTAGCAGCAAAATCATCCATATAATCTGAATCCATACCAGATATGTCATTGGAAGGATTTAACTCCTTATTTGCTAGATCATCCACCGCCACTTTGAAATACTTCTGCGAACATGCACCATAATCCAACATAGTCAAAACAAAAGGAATTGCTTCTACATACAATGAACCATTCTCAATTATGTATTGCGCATAGTCTCTGACCGTATATGTATATTTTTTTCCGCAGTTTCCATTTCCGTCAAACATCTGCGCTTTAATGTCCCGTGTCATCTCATAGGATGCTACCTCACACGGAAATCTGTAATATGTTTTCTCTGCATTGATCGTGGTATTCGTCTGTGCCTCGGAAACCAGTACTTTCGTAACAGTTCCATTTGGAAGGGTAAACTGCATATACGCATCCTTATCTGCAATAATCTGATCTGACAACTCCATGTAGAAGTTAACGCCGATATTACCGGTAAGACTTAAGGAATAACCGGCAAGCTTGGCGCCGATGCCGTCAATGATCGCACCACAATCATCACATTTTCCATCATTGTCCGCATCCGGATGGTCACCGTAGGTATTCTTCTTTGTATTCGAATACGCATAAGATACTGGCTCTCCCGGCTCGCCCTCACATCCGCTATAAATAGCATTCTTGTAAACTTTAGCTCCACCTAAGGTCGGATACTTGTCTGTTCCGATGGTCTGTCCCCAGACTTCATCGGACTGGTCAAGCTGTAAGAGATACGCAACCTCACCGGTCTTGTACTGCTCTGTCGTTTTTCCTTCGACTTTTTCGGTTGTTCCCATATCATCGCCTATCGCAGTTCCTGTATAAACGGTACTGTCATAATAACAGTTTGTGATGGTTCCGTTATTGTAATTACCTCCACTTAATCCTCCTACAAATTTACCTGTTGCTTTGACTTCACCCGTGTTATTACAATTTGTAATACTTGAGCTATCATTATCTCCACTCAATCCTCCTATATACTGACTCGTTCCTCTAACTTCACCTGTGTTATTGCAGTTTGTGACGGTTCCGCCATTGGAATTTTTTCCGCACACGCCACCTACATACGATTTACCGCTGACAATACCTGCATTATTACAGTTTGTAATTGTTCCGTAATTACTTCCACTTACTCCCCCTACGCTATCATCATCTTCACCAACGTTCCCCTTATTGCTGCAATTTGTTATTGTTCCGTAATTACTTCCACACACACCTCCTACAGTTTCACTTCCTCGGACAATACCTGTATTATAGCAATTTGTTATTGCTCCCTTAGCAGTGTTAGATCCGCACACGCCTCCTACCTGCCATCCCTTATAGGGTTGACCATAGAAATAAGAGTCCAAAATACCTACATTAGCAATCTTACCACTGTTAACACTGAACAATCCTACAAAACTAGTCTCTTGCTTAAAATACAATCCACTGATTGTGTGGTTTTGCCCTTCAAATATACCAGTGTATGGACTTGCGCTAGTGGCAATCGGTGTCCATTCCTTGAACGATCCCTCATTCAGGGTTCCATCCGGCTTCAGAACATTTTCATTCACAACAATATCCTTGGTCAGAACTGCATTTGCTGATGTATTCTGCGGCACGCCCGAAAGTGTTCCATTTACAAGTCCTGCAAACCAGTAAAGCTGACCTGCATTACTGATCTCGTAAACCTCATCATTGATTTTGTCACCATCTATATCATACTTGTTTGTGGTGAGATCTGCCGGCTGGTATACATTATTACAAGCACAGAAACCATTCTCGCCGATGCTGTGAGATTCCGTTTCTTTCGTCACATATCCGATCGGGCAGTCTTTGCATGCCACATTTTTTATGTGTTCTTTGTCATCTTTCCAAGTATATGTAACATCACCGTCTTTGTTATGTGTATGCTCTTCTCCATTTACCAAAAGACTCGCGCCATCTGCCAAAGTGAGTTTCTCCGGATTGGTAATGCTCGCGCCACTTTCAAACTCAATGCTTTCCCCACTTGCAATTGTTAAATCTTCTTTTAAAGCGGCTGTACCATATACATATGTTTTCGTTACATTATCTTTCGTCTCATAGTCTTTCCATTTCTTTGTGATAACAGAGTTGCTGAAGCTACAATCGCTTAGTACAGGGTCTGAACAATCTAAAGCACGACTAACCACAATCTGGCTTCCTGATACATTAATTGGTTGATTTGACCTAATCACCTTACCTTCGTATCGTTCTGTTGTTGCTTTCGCTTCAACAAAACTGTCTACTATATTAATTTTATCGCCACTGATTACCGTTGAAGAATCATCATTGGCTACCACATGACTATTTTCAATCGTTACGCTACCGCTGCAATCAATTTCGGAAGTCTCCAACGTTGCTCCTATAATATTTAAATTACTATTTAAGCCATCGTCACCTACACTGATTGTTCCGCAACTTAGACTTCCATTATGATTGTTACCATTTATTTCTAATGTAGGCACAATTCCGCTTTCTGTTAAAATACTTTGAATCAACATTTCTGATTTCATAGTATTTGTTCCGGATAAGATAATCGAAAGATCACCATTCATACTTGTAATATGTCCAGAAATAGACGCATTTTCCAGTACAAGTTGATTCTTCGTGCGGTCATAATACCAATTGGTTCCCTGATATATCGTATCATTACCAGAGACTTCATTATTTTGAAATTTCCCATTATCAATAATTTTTGTTGAGCCTATCGTCAAATATTGAGGAGTGGTTCCCACCGTAGTCCCCTCCGCCTTCGCATTCATCACGCTCCAGCCACTGACATCCACCACCGACAGCACCATAAGCGCTGCCATTGCTCCGGCAAGTATCCGTCTTGCTCCTCGTTTTCTTTGTTTCATATCTTCCTCCCTTTCTAATATTACATATCCACCAGATCAGACCACTTCCTTATTCCTTTCATCGATTTTCGGAAAACGGCACAAAAGGTGTCTCCGGCTCACCACTTGTTGTAATAATATCCTCCGTTTCAAACTCTACAATCTCCATCTCCGGTGTTTCGTATCTCTCTTTCATAATCTGATACTCCTTTCATTTTTTTATGAATTCTGTGTTCATGTCCATGTACTCTTGCTATTCGGTTACCTTGATCGTTCACTTACTAATTGGATTGGCATATAGACTGCGCGGTATATGCATAATTGGAAAATGCTTTCACCAGTGTCACCAGAGCATCCTCATAAGTCCCCTCCTGAGCTTGTAATACCTGATAACAGTACATCATCGCACAGTAATCTCCACTCAATGTGTTCGTACCATCAGTTACGGTAAACTTTTTTGAATTTCCTAACTCATTTGCCTTGATGTTTTCCAGAGACAGAATATAATACTGACCTCGTTTCACCGGTGTGATCTCTTTTCCGTCTACGATAAAATTCAGCTTTGACACATCGATTCCTTCCTTTGGTTCATAGAAGATATTCAATGTAGTTTCCGATTTTAACACCATACTAAGTCCGGCAAATTGTCCAAGCACTTTATTTTCAGCCTTATTTGCAACAAAATTATCAATATAACCCTCAAATCGATCCGGTATTTCCAACTCATCATCATTTAAATACTTATTTGCCAGCTCATCCACCGCCTTATTAAAATACTTCTGTGAGCAGGCACCATAATTCAGCATAGCCACAGCAAAGGGATATGCATCCTGATACAAATCAACATGATCAATTAAATATTGTGCATAGTCTCTGACGGTATAGGTATATTCTTTGCCGCACTTTCCATTTCCATCAAACATCTGTGCCTTGATATCCTGTGTCATCTCATAGGATGCTACCTCGCATGGAAATCTGTAATATGTTTTCTCTGCATTGATCGTGGTATTCGTCTGTGCCTCGGAAACCAGTACTTTCGTAACAGTTCCATTTGGAAGGGTAAACTGCATATACGCATCCTTATCTGCAATAATCTGATCTGACAACTCCATGTAGAAGTTAACGCCGATATTACCGGTAAGACTTAAGGAATAACCGGCAAGTTTTGCGCCGATGCCGTCAATGATCGCACCACAGTCATCACATTTTCCATCATTATCCGCATCCTGATGGTCACCATAGGTATTCTTCTCTGTATTAGAATACTCATAAGATACTGGTTCTCCCGGTTTGCCCTCACATCCGTTATAAGTAGCAGTCTTATAAACTTTAGCTCCACCTAAAGTCGGATAGGTATCTGTTCCGATGGTCTGTCCCCAGACTTCATCGGACTGGTCAAGCTGTAAGAGATACGCAACCTCACCGGTCTTGTACTGCTCTGTTGTTTTTCCCTCAATTTTTGTAGTCGTTCCGCTATTCGTGCCTATCGCAGCTCCTGTATAAACGGTGCTGTCATAATAACAGTTTGTGATGGTTCCATTACTTAAATTCATTCCAATCACACCACCAACATGTGAGCCTGTTCCATTGACCTCGCCTGTGGTATAACAGTTTATGATGGTCCCGTTTTTATTATATCCGTTCACTCCTCCTACATATGATTGACCACTGACAATCCCTGTATTATAGCAGTTTGTAATTGTTTTGTTATTATCTCCGCTCACTCCTCCTACAGAATCTTCTGTTCCACTGACTTTGCCTTCGTTATTACAGTTTGTAATTGTTCCGCTATTATCTCCGTCAATTCCTCCTACATATGATTGGCCACTGACAATCCCTGTGTTATAGCAGTTTGTAATTGTTTTGTTATTATCTCCGCTCACTCCTCCTACAAATGATTGACCTTTGACAATCCCTGTGTTATAGCAGTTTGTAAGGATTCCTAAATTGCATCCACACACACCTCCAAAAGAACCGGCAGCATCTGCTGTTCCATCAACTACGCCTTTATTATAACAATTGGTAATTGTTGAACTATTATATCCACACACGCCTCCAACCCGGCTAAAACCACAGAAATAAGAATTTAAAATTCCTACATTTGAAATCTTACCTCCGTTATAACCAAAGAAGCCTACCTCAGATGTATTCTCTTGCTTAAAATACAATCCACTGATTGTGTGATTTTGCCCTTCAAATATACCAGTGTATGGACTATATGAACCATTACAAGTATTTCCAATCGGTGTCCATTCCTTGAATGTTCCCTCATTTACTGTTCCATCCGACTTCAGAACATTTTTATTCACAACAATATCCGCTGTCAGGACTGCATTTGCTGATGTATTCTGCGGCACACCCGAAAGTGTACCATTTACAAGTCCGGCAAACCAGTAAAGCTGACCTGCATTACTGATCTCATAAACCGCATCCTTGCTATCGTCCCCATCTATATCATACTTGTCTGTGGTAAGCTCTGCCGGCTGGTATACCTCATTACAGGCACAGAAACCATTCTCGCCAATGCTGTGAGATTCCGTTTCTTTCGTCACATATCCGATCGGGCAGTCTTTGCATGCCACATTTTTTATGTGTTCTTTGTCATCTTTCCAAGTATATGTAACATCACCGTCTTTGTTATGTGTATGCTCTTCTCCATTTACCAAAAGACTCGCACCATCTGCCAAAGTGAGTTTCTCCGGATTAGTAATACTCGCACCACTCTCAAATTCAATGCTTTCTCCACTTGCAATCGTTAAATCTTCTTTTAAAGTGGCTGTACCATATACATATGTTTTTGTTACATTAACTTCCTTCTCATAGTCTTTCCATTGCTTTGTGATGACAGAGTTGCTACTATCAACATTTTTTATTACAGAATCTTCTGGATATGCTTCATATGTTTTACCAATTTCCGCCAGAATCTGGCTGTCTGATATGGTAATTCCATTCTTTGATGAAATTGCCCCCGCCATATCCTCGGTACTCTTAGCTTTAACATAACTATCCTTTATACTTACTGTATTACCCAAAATTGCATCATTAATTTGATTATTGTTCACAGCAATATGACTATTTTCAATCGCTAAACTCCCATGACATCTGATCTCGGAAGTTTCCACCGTTGCTCCCATTATACTTAGGTTACGTGGCTTCCTTGTGCTTCCTGCAAGGATACTTTCACAAATCAGACTTCCGTTATTATCACTCTTTATTGTCAAAGTATGCTCATTCTCACTATTTCCCGGTTCAATTTGAATATACTGCTCCACGTTATTGGTTCCTGATAACAGAATCGAAAGATCCCTATCGCAACTCAAATTAGTAATAGACACACCTTGCAGTACCAACTGATTCTCTTCACCGTCATAATACTAACCATTTCCCTGATATATTGTATTCTTATTATCTTTTCCATCGTCTTGAAGTTTTCCATCCCAAATAACTGCTATAGTAGTGCCATCGCCTACATACAGATACTGAGGGGCATTTTCTGCCAAAGTAATTCCCGTAGTCTCCTCCGCCTTCGCATTCATCACGCCCCAGCCGCTCACATTCACCGCTGACAGCACCATAAGAGCCGCCATAGCTCCGGCAAGTTTCCGCCTTATTCCTCGTTTTCTTTGTTTCATATCTTCCTCCCTTTCTTTCATTGTCTATGCAACACTTATTTTCTTCATCGGCACACACAACAAACATTTACTTTCTCTTTGTCATTCAGAGATTTTCGCATAATTTAAGATCATTTCCTTGATCCTGAGTAACTCCGAGGTATAGTCCTTGTTGTCCTCTGATCCCCAGATAAATCCGCTGGCACAGTACGTACAGGCCGTCATCATTGTATACACTGTCACACGGAAAAATTCCTCCTTCGGAATATCCGTACGAAATGTGTGATCCTCCTTTGCCTTCTCATACATCCATTCCAGTCTCGTATCGACCGAATAAAGGGATGCATGAAACTCCTCAAGCTGTTTTTCCTCTACTCCCTCATGGGTAACATAATGGTTGAAATTGTCATTATACTGCAATAAATCCTTGTGATGCTGGTACATTTCGATATAACTGTCCAGCGTGAAAGTAAACCTATCAATTGCCGGAATATCTCCTATCGATGTAAGCGGACGTTTCGCATCCAGTGCATCCAGATACTCTTTCCATTTGGCAGCACACACCGCGATCACTAACTCCAGCTTATTCGGATAATAGCGGAATAATGTCGCACGTCCTACTCCTGCCGCCTCTGCAATCTCTCCCATACTGACCGGCTCAATTTTCTTCTCTACAAAAATTTGAAACGCGGCATTGATAATTGCTTTTCGTCTGTTATCCTTCATACTGCTTTTTATCTGTGTCTCATTCATAAAATAACCCTTTCCGTGATACTCGCTGTCTCAAGCATACTGAAAGATTATTGTCTTGTCAATATCGGATGGGGGGAAATGATCATCATTCGCTCATCATTTGTCCATTATTATTCAACACTTTTCCTACTGATCCTGCCGGATTTTTTTCACAATAGTTATTTCTTGGAATGTCCTGCTTCTCCTCTCCTTACTGAAAATCATCCGGACAGCCCGGTACACCCAGTAAAACGGCAGAAGCCAGTGATGTCTTTTCAGTACCGGGCAATAATCATACTGCTCTTTACCCGGAAACAGTCGTTTTATTATATAAGCAGCTTTTGAAATACTTCCATCTTTTTTCCGATGCTGAGACATGCTGTTTACTACTCTGCGCTCTGTCGTACCATATGCTCCGGAAGTCATATAATAATAAAGCAGCTTACTCTCTTCCGGTGTAAGAGCGTGACGAAATCTTTCCGTCCCTTCTTCTGCGAGGGTATCATTCATTCGGAACACTTTCTTGCAAAGATCCCTATTTTCTTTTTCAAAATCTGCAATACCAAGGATCTCACACTGCTTGTCAATATAAGAAAAATCAAGGGAATCTTCCAGACGATTCAAATACACATATTGATCCAATAGAGAACGGATCCCTGTACCGCTTCCATCAAAGTGCTTGAACATATGCGTCATAATGTATACATAGAAATCCTCATCCGTAAAGCGATACTCGAATTGATTTCCTTTCGGACGCAGACGGTCTTTGATCCTGTCATAATAACTTATCCACTCATTATGATGACCCGCTCCGTAAAGCGAAGTATGCATTTCAAAATTATAAACCGGTTCTTTTTCATAGATATCATGATTTCCCTGCTCAAAAACTTCGACCTCATAACCGCGGCTTATCATGTAATCCCGGATCTGCTTCGCATAGTCTTTATCAAACAAAATGTCATTGTCCGACATCTGCCGCATGCCAATGGACGGATAAAACTCTTTTAATATCACGCCCTTTAATGGCATATGCCAGATTCTCTGCTCATCCATATAAGAAAAAATCTCTGCACGTTCCCGATCGAATAAGATCACTTTACGGATTGCTTTGGCAATACTCTGTTCCCACTCTGCCGGAAGCTTCACGCCAGCCTTTTTCAACACGGTTCCGGTAAGTGCTTCCACAAAATGTGCCTTGCTAAATCGATACATCATCTGCATTTTGTCTTCGTCGTATGCTTCCTGAAATGTCTTGATATAAGCCTTCGCAGGCATTTTCTCATTAACACCACACCCTAACAGATAAAGCAGATCACACATCATATCTGAAAGGTCTGCGTTTCTAATTTCTTGCTCCATCCCTTTCTCCTCTCTCAACAATATTTTTCTCATTATATACCCACCCACATGATAAATAAGAATATTATCTTTGGATCACTTGTTGTATAACCATTATTGAAGTTCTAGAGAGTTAGAAATATAAAAATGGAAGTTCTGCTCCTTACAGTATTTTTTTATTTTTTGGATCAGTTTTTCGTCGGTTGTATATTCCAACAGATATACTTCCATTCCGTCTGCTTTGCAAGCTTCCAAATATTTGCTGTAATACTCCCGTGTTTCCCTTGTTTGCTCATTAAATGTCCCTTTATCAAAATCGATACCGCTCCACACAGATTCCTGGTTTACACCTGTCATAATATGATCAACAGCCCCATAGCGTTCTCTATATTTTGTCACATATGTATCCCCACCATTGATGATGACCGCTTTTTTTAATGTCATAATGTTTTGCAAAATCGCTGTAAGACCCTCAAAAATACTTTTGCGCGGAGCATAATAATATACATCACAATTGTCTATAAAAAAACCGTCAACACCTTTTTCAAATAGTTTCTTAGAAAGCTGTTCTATAAACTTCTGCCATGCCGGGACAGACACATCCACCCATTTTTCTTCATCCCAATGCTCGTACTTGCCAATTGTAAACTTCTCGTAAGTTTTATAATATTCCCTGAAGTTTTCAACAGATCCAATATTTAGATACGTATATACCTTTGTTCCATTTTGATGGAGCGATTCGATATCCTTTTTTGTAAAATATTGCGCATCAATTACAATCAGATCATATTTTTTAAAGCGTTCCAAAGATGAGGCGTCCGCATTCAGAAACACCCCATAATCATTTTTCTCTAATGTTTTCCCATAATCATTTTTCTCTAATGTTTTCCCATAATCATTTTTCTCTGATGTTTTTACTTTATCGTCTTTTATAAAAAAGCATCCCATAATAAACATCAGAATAACTAGTAAAGCCACGGCTCCCATCTGCTTGATTTTTTTCCTGCTCAATGACACTCATCCCCTTTCCATAGTTTCCAAATCTATAACACAGTATAACACAGAATAAATGTGATATGGTGAACTAATTCTAAGCCGACAAATTTGCCGCTATACATCATTCATTCAAAAATCTGTTTTCGGTATCTTAAAAACAGCATTGTCAAAACGCGCAAGATTGTGTTATAATTACACGATAGTGTGTGCTGGCATATAAATTCCATCTGTGCACAGCGTGCGAAGCGCAGATGATAGATGTGACCGACACCGGTAACAATTTGATTACGAAGAAAATACGCACGCAGAAAAGAGGATATCATGGCAGAAAAGAAAAACATCTTGACCGAAGAAGGTCTTGCAAAACTGGAAGATGAATTACAGGACTTAAAGGTAAATAGACGTAAAGAAGTTGCAGCAAAGATTAAAGAGGCAAGAGAACAGGGTGACTTGTCCGAGAACGCCGAGTATGATGCAGCGAAAGATGAGCAGAGAGATATTGAGATCCGTATTGAAGAGATCGAGAAGATCTTGAAAAATGCAGAGGTTGTCAGCAGCAAAGATGTTGATGCTAATGCGATCAACATTGGTTCTACAGTTCGCATCAAAGATCTTTCTTCCGGAGAAGAGATGCAGTATAAGATCGTAGGTTCTACGGAGGCAGACATTCTTGGTGGTAAGATTTCCAATGAGTCTCCGGTTGGTGTCGCATTGATCGGTGCGAAAGCAGGTCAGACTGTTGATGTTGAAACACCAAAGGGAACTGTATTGCAATATGAGATCCTTGAGATTCAAAAATAATAAATGCAATACGAGATCCTTGAAATATAGAAATAATAGATTTTGTATAATAGCATGAACTTGCAGAAACAAGAGAATCTGCATACAGAAATCGTCGATAGATATAAGAGAAAGGGGCTAAGATCGTGGCTGAGCAGCAGAAGAAACCACAGAAGGAGCAGGATATCAACCAGCTTCTCAAAGTTCGTAGAGAAAAATTAGCAAATTTACAGGCAGAAGGCAAGGATCCTTTTGTTATTACAAAATATGATGTTACACATCATTCTATGGAGATCAAAGATAACTATGATACATTAGAAGGAAAAGAAGTGTCAGTGGCAGGCCGTATGATGTTTAAGCGTGTCATGGGTAAGGCATCTTTCTGTAATATACAGGATCTTCAGGGTAACATTCAGTCATATGTCGCTAGAGATGACATTGGTGAGGATTCCTATAAGGATTTCAAAAAATATGATGTAGGAGATATTCTTGGTATCAAAGGATTTGTCTTTAAGACAAAGACCGGAGAGATCTCTATCCATGCGAAGGAAGTTACGTTATTATCTAAGAGTCTGCAGATCCTTCCGGAGAAATATCATGGACTGACTGACACAGATACTCGTTATCGTCAGCGTTATGTCGATTTGATCATGAATGAAGACGTTAAAGATACTTTTATCAAGCGTTCCAAGGTAATCAGCAGCATTCGCCGCTATTTGGATGGACAGGGCTTTATGGAGGTTGAGACCCCAATGCTTGTCTCCAATGCCGGTGGTGCAGCCGCAAGACCATTTGAGACACACTTTAATGCTTTGGATGAAGACTTAAAGCTTCGCATTTCTTTGGAGTTGTACTTAAAGAGATTGATCGTGGGCGGCATGGAGCGTGTATACGAGATCGGCCGTGTATTCCGTAACGAGGGATTGGACACAAGACACAATCCGGAGTTCACGTTGATGGAGTTATATCAGGCATATACAGACTATCACGGCATGATGGATCTGACAGAGAACCTGTATCGTTACATTGCAAAGGAAGTAACCGGTTCGGAGGTGCTTACTTACGGCGAGCATACAATGGATCTGTCCAAACCGTTTGAGCGTATCACAATGGTAGACGCGGTTAAGAAGTACGCAAATGTTGACTTCAACGAAGTTGCAGATACAGCCGCTGCTAAGAAATTGGCAGATGAGCATCATATTGAATACGAGGATCGTCATGAAAAAGGTGACATTCTCAACCTCTTCTTCGAGGAATACGTAGAGGAGCATTTGATCCAGCCAACCTTTATCATGGATCATCCGATCGAGATTTCTCCTCTGACTAAGAAGAAACCGGACAATCCAGATTATGTAGAGCGTTTTGAGTTCTTTATGAACGGCTGGGAGATGGCAAATGCATACTCTGAGTTGAATGATCCGATCGATCAGAGAGAGCGTTTCGAGGCACAGGAGAAAGCGTTCGAAGCCGGTGATGATGAAGCAAATCACACCGATGAGGACTTCTTGAATGCTTTGAGCATTGGTATGCCTCCTACCGGCGGAATTGGATTTGGTATTGACCGCATGGTTATGATGATGACAAACTCACCGGCAATTAGAGATGTGTTGTTGTTCCCGACAATGAAGAGCCTCGACAAGTAAATTTCTATAAATAGGTGTTTAAACCGTGTAAAATGAATTAAGAAAACAAAAAACCTTTTCAAAATGAGAAATCATTTTGAAAAGGCTTTTTTATTTTGAAAGATCTTTACCAAGATCCACCGCCGCCTCCGCCGGAACCACCGCCGGAATGACCGCCGCCAGAACCTCCACTTCCCTTAGAGCTTGGCGTGGACGTCATTGCCGCTGTGGCAGACCGCATCGTCGTATTCATGAAATGATGGAACCGCACTGTATCAAACGTGTTGTAATGCCCATGAGATGAATACCATTGCGGTGGTTCGATCGCAATAGATTCAAATTTCTCCATCCATATATCCGACACGTCAAGCACATATGCATACGGCAATATATTGTAGAAATACTGCGGTTCACGCTCTACCATAGTCTCCAGGCGATCTTTTTCTGCCGTCTGCAAAAATGTCCGAAATCCTTGTAAACGTCCCAAAACCTCTGTGCCATACTCTGTACGCTTTGGCATGTAATAATCAAAGAACATGATCACACCACATGCAATGATCGCCAACACAAAGGCGATCCGATAAATTGTCGGTGTATAGAACACAACATTACGCAGTCCCAGGCAATATCCGCTGATCATAGCGATCGACATCACAACGCTGAGGATCTTACTAAAGATCGTCTCTGAACTAAAGATCGTCCGAATAATAAATGCCAGCACAAAACCAAACATGATCGGTACTGTTAGTGAAAATGTCGCATTGTATGTATAATCATATATCGGCAGATACGTTGCTAAAAAGAAAATCCCCGCCATCATCGCATAACAGATCAAATGCTTATTAATGGAATTGGCATAAAACAACACTTGTCTATTTTGCTTTGTATTTACCATTTTCAAGATCTTATTCACCGTCTTGTAGAATTTATCCTTCAGCTGATCTTTATTGGTAATATCAAAGCCACGAAACAATCCTTTCATGAATGCCCGTTCTATCGCATTATTTCCATCATATTCTTTCAATTTGCGGATCGTAAAATCCTGATTTCCAAACAGGCCCTTCTGCCCTTCAACAATTTCTATATAACCCTTTTGTGCCAGGTACACTAACAACGATATAACGTCATTCGCATCCACCTTGCCCTTATAGGCAAAGGCTGCCTCTACACTATTGAATTCCTTTGGCGGATGGAACTGTATCGTTTCCACTACCACATTATCCCGTCCGACTTTCCACCAAAGCAGAAATGCTGCACCCGCTGCTGCCAAGGACAACAAAATACTGATCAGCGCCGGCCAGATCCTTTGTTTGACCTGATCATAATATCCATCCGGTAAGACCATTCTGACTGTAACTGCCTCTCCCGGATTTAAGATAATGGAGGGATCTACATATCCTTCCATCACTTTGCCATTGATCGTATACTGCAGTCCCTCATTATTAGTCGAACCACTCTCACCATATGCCATACCGACTTTACTTTCGTCAATATCTTCCGGCATCATGATATGAAAGGTAACATTTTGGATCGTTGTATCCCAACTGGTTCCAATGATATTATAATAGAACTCATCTTCCCCTTTACGTACATCTTTCCCCATATTGTAATCGTAAGAAATGTGATACATATGCTCGCCAACAAGCGTCTTATTCTTATCTCCCAGCTGAATACGGCAATAAGAACCCTCTCGGCCTACGGTCTTTTTTTCACCATAGGTTTTGATATTCGTTACGCGCGCCTGAATACGGGAAGTTGATCCATCCTCGCGACTTACGTTATTGATAACCGGTATGTCTCGGTAAATACCATGTCTCGCCTGGTTAAAGTTCACCTGCAGCCTCTCCGTAACATGATACACATTATCCTTACCAACTTTAACTGTGACATCGTATCCTTGTATCTCGTAGGGATAATAAGAGTCTGCCAAAGCCGGTTTTGCCATCAGCAAAATCCCGGCAAGCAACATAAAGCCAAAAAGCTTTCCTTTTCTCCAAATGCTCTCCACCACTAAAATTTCACCTGCACATTCTGCCGCTCAACAGCATTCTCAACCTCAAACATCTTCTTTGTCTCAAAATGAAACAGACCGGCGATCAAACTTCCCGGAAACATCTGTACTTTCATATTGTACTGCTTCACCGCACCGTTATAATATTTTCTTGCATTTGCAATATCATCCTCTGTTTCATTCAGGTTATGACTCAGATCCATAAAATTCTGATTTGCTTTCAGATCCGGATACTGCTCTGCCACTGCCATGATCTGTGGTATCATTTTAGAGATCTGTGCACCATTCTGAATCTTTTCCTCTGGTGTCATTGCGTCATAACTGCCGGTACGCAGCGATATCACCTTTTCCAATGTTTCTTTCTCATGCGAAGCATATCCTTTGACTGTTTCCACCAGATTTGGGATCAGATCATAACGTTTTTTCAGATACACATCCATCGTTGCAAATGCCTCATCTACAACAATTCTTCCTTTGATCAGCCCATTGTATGTACCAATCACCCAACAAACGATCAAAAGTACAACAACTATTCCAATAATCCATCCTATCATCTTTGTTCCTCCTATGCTTTTGCGGGATCAAACCCATTACGGCTGCCGGTTGCAACTGCACCATCCTCACGAGAAGTGCGAAATGGTGCTGCCGGAATGCCGTTTTGTCCAAACAACGTTACCGGTCGATAATTAGTCCAGCAATATCTTCCGTATACAGGTTCTTTCACCTCATCACAAGTCAGTTCTATTTCTTCTCCCTTTAGAACTGCCTTCGCCTCATGATACACTTTATCTTTACCGGCAAGTTCAAAACCGGTTAAAGTTTCCTCTGTACAATGTAGTCCCTTCGCATGGGCAAATGATACAATCATCGCACTATTCTCAATGCGGTAAGACTGATACATCGGGCCAAACGCCTCTTCTTTCGTGCATAAACCATACACTTCATACATTGCCTGCAAAGCGAGACGCTCACCAACGCTGTCTTTCTCTGTCGGATGAATATTGCCAAACTCACCCTTATCCAGAATCACCGCAATCCCGGTATGCTTGAACGTGTCGAACACACGCATCTGTGCCTCTCGAATAAATGGCCAGTTCTGGTAATCCGGCTCCCCCCCTCCATTTTGGAACATCGGAAGCTGTACCAGCATAAACGGTAACGTATCATCTTTCCAATCGCCTCTCCACTGACGGATCAGCGCTGATAACAAGGAGTAATAGCGGTATGGACGATGATCGTCCTCCTCTCCCTGATAATACAAAAATCCACGTAACGTATACGGACAAACTCTTTGCAGCATCGACTCGTACAAACCACACGGTCTGGTCTCTGAACGTGGTCCCATTGGTCCCGGATATTGATTCTCACCGTACAGACGCAATGCCTCCTCCCAAGTCGGGTTCTCTGCTGTCTCGTAATATTTCCCTACATTTTTGTCAAACTCTGCCTGATATACAAGATATGCCTCTCGCGCTTTGATATATTCCTCCGGATCCTGCTCAGCAATAATTGCATCATAATCATCAATATACTCTTTGATCTCCTGCGTTCCTTCCAACGCTTCACGGCTCACCCAGCAGGAAGCAGACGTTCCGCCCCAGTTACAGCCAATAATGCCGACGGTTACCCCTGTCTCTCGTGCGATCTTATCTGCAAAATAATATGCAACCGCTGACCATCGTCCTGCCTTATCCGGCTTACACAGATCCCATGCACTTTCCTTTTCTGCTTCTTCCAACTTATCCCCTACATACGGAACCTTTGGAGTATAATAATAGCGTACTCCATCATTATGTATATTTTGAACGATCTCCTTGCCGTTTTTGCTATCCTGCAACTCCAGCTCCATATTGGACTGACCGCCGGCAAGCCATACTTCGCCGATCATAACATCTTCATATACCACTTGTTCTGTCTGAGACTGCACCGTCAGTGTATATGGTCCACCTGCCTCAAATGGCGGTAAAATAGCCTGGAACCTTCCCTGTTCCGGAACCACACTCACAGATTTGTCTGCCAAAGTAATCTTAAGCGACTCTGCATCACTGTCTCCCCATACGCTGATATTTTTCTGTCTCTGCAAAACCATGTGACTGCTAAAGACTGCTGGTAATTGAATCATTCTTTTATCCTCTTTTCATTTATTTATTCGTTTGATGTTTTTTTGCCTACCGTTTTATTACTTTGATGTTTTCTTGCCTACCGGTGCCCGAAACGGTTTCTCCTGCTCCGTTCCCAGATCCATCACATAGACAGATTTTCCATCATATGTCTCATAAAACAAATACTTACTTGTCAGATGCAGATAATTGTAATTGCCATCCGCGATCTTACGCACTTCTCCACCCTCTAAATCCTTTACATACAATCCATTGCTCGTTCCATTATCTACCTGATAATATACAGCACTCTCCTTTTCATCCACATTATATGTCGCCAAGCGGTCTGAAACGATCGTGACAGGATCAGATCCATCCAAATTCACACGTACTAATGCATAATTTTGTGACATATCTATAAAATACAAATGCTCTCCTGCCCGAATCAATGAAGTACAATTACCATTGTAAATTGTCTGCTCATCTGAACCGTTAATATTCATGGTATGTATGTTATGATCCTTGTCATAACCTGTATAATACATAACACCCTGCGAAATAGAATACGGCGATACTCCCTCATCCAACAATAATTCATCGCTGGAGCCGTCCATCTTAGCTGCATTTAACTGCAATCCCTTTTTTTCATCGTAATGCTGATAATACAGATAGTTTCCGTATAAGCACACAGACTGTGTCGGATCATCATACAGCTTACCCATATTTTTGCCATCGGTCGTTAAGCGGAACAATCCCGTTTTACTTAATGCCAACACATTACCTCCGGTAACACTCTTGCGGTCATTACGTCTTGTATAGAAAATATAATCACCTGCAACATTCAAATAACTAACCGTATCTCCATGTAATTTCGTGCTTTTCTGTAATTTATCATCTGTTACATAGAGAGAATCGTTATCATACGGATCAGCATAATAGATTCTGCCATCTGCCTCGCAAAACTTACCCCCGTTAAGCAGATTTCCTGCCGTATTTCCTGTCGTATTCGGATCATCATATAGCTGTACTTTCGTCTTCTGCCACATAAAAAATCCCACAACAATCAAAATCACCGCCCCAAGACCCCCTAAGATCCGATTACGTACATGATGTTTGGAACTTGCCGCCATTCTTCACTCTCCCTTTCAAAACCACGATTACCCACCTCTATAAGAATACCATGCCGGAAATGACTAATCAAGTGCCATCAACAGCATAAAATCATCTTCTCTCACTGATCAAGTGCCATCAACAATTCGTGAATTGTCTTTGAGCAGATCGGATGTACCCGATATGGTGCGATCTGATCAAGCGGTTCCAACACAAATCTTCGATTACACATTTCCGGATGTGGAATGATAAGATTCTCTTCTACAACGACCTCATCATCATACAATAATATGTCCACATCAATCGTTCGCGGTCCCCAATGAATGGTTCGAACACGATCTAATTTCTTCTCAATGACTCCAATCTGATCCAAAATCTGTTGAGGTGTATATAATGTCTGCATAACAACCGCACCATTCAAAAAGTCATCCTGCTCGACACCGCCTACCGGTTCCGTCACGATATAATCTGATACTTTTACCAATTGATTATGCTCATCTGCTGCCAAGATTTCCAAAGCCTGGTCCAGATTAGCATGCTTATCCCCCATATTGGAACCAATTCCTAAGCATACCGTATGCCATCCTCTTTGAATCTCTACAGAAACCGTCTTAAGCGACAGTCGTATCGGTGCCCATGGCTTATCTATCCGAAGCGACAATGACCTCACCAACGGAAATGTTAATAAGATCTGCTCTGCCAAGTGTCCGGCAAGGTGCTCGATCAACTGAAACGTATTGCGTTTCGTCTCTGAATGGATCAGTTCCGCTACCTCTACGTAATTAACAGCATCTTCTATATCATCCGATTCGGCTGCCTTGCTTGTATCAACAGTAAGATCTACTGATACAACAAACTTTTGCCCCAGTTCATTCTCTTGTTTCAGTACTCCATGATTGGCAAATACTTCTAATTCCTTAATTTGAATGTGATCCATGATCCATCCTCCCCGCTTTTTGAAATGTTGCCCTAACTCCAATACCACGCACTTCCTGTACACTTCATTAATACACGACGCGGTAATTTATCATATACAAGACCTAGACGATATCCGATCAATCTGCATCCGCACTGTACGCAGAAATAAAAAGCATCCCATACATGTCCACCCTTTAACAGCATTTTCACGGTCTTCGCTGCATATCCTGCGCCCTCTTTTTCCGAAGACACCTTCGCAAACACCTCCGCATACTGCTTATGAGATACGCCAAGATCAAAGTTTCTGGCGAACTGCTGCCTGCACGTGTAATCATGAGAATGCACCACTTTTGCCTCTGCGCAATATGCAACACGATATCCTTCCTGCATCATCATATATGCTATGATCATATCTTCATTAAAAATCGTTGGCTGCACAAATCCGCCAACCTGCTCATAATACGACTTACGATACAGGGCACATACATCAGAGCAAAAATATGTCTTTACACCGAGTTCTTTCTTGTCATCCTCACTCTTAATACGGCTCTGTGCAGGATAATTATATATTCTCGTCATACGTTCCACTCGCCCTGAATTTGGACGGGCAAGCTGTCTCGCATAAGCAACAGCTACCGAAGCATCCTCCATGCAGGCAAGCAGATTCTCTATCAGATGCTCATCTGCCGGAACTGCATCCTGCGTCATCATTAAGACAAACTCTGCAGTAGATTTGTCCATGCCTAACGCACGCGTGCCGCCATGGTCAAACTCAGACTGCATCACGGGTATGATCCGGATACGCTCATCCATAGACTGTACCATTATCTCTGATTCATCCCGGATCGTCTGCATAATAAAAATATGTTCCGGGACAACTGTTTGATGCATTAAACGCTTGATCAGATCACCAAATTCACTTCCCGGTTTATATACGGGTATCACAATATCGATCTTTGTCTGCTCCATCCGCTACTCACCATACCTTTCCATCAAATTGCTCCTGCCTTCTTTTATCTTCCTAAAAGTCTGGCAACTTCCACAACAGCTTCCTGTGCATCTTTAGAGTAACCTTCTGCACCAATCTCATCTGCAAAGCTGCGTGTGATAACGGCTCCACCGATCATAACCTTCACCGGAAGATTCTGCTCACGAACCATATTCACTACTTTCTTCATTTCCATCATCGTCGTTGTCATGAGTGCAGAAAGCCCGATAATATCTGCTTTTTCACGAATAGCTGCCTGTATGATATCCTCCGCCGGGACATCTTTACCCAGATCCACTACACGATATCCGTAGTTACGTAACATCAATGCAACCAGATTTTTACCAATATCATGAATGTCATGCTCCACTGTTGCAATGACGATCGTTCCAAGCGGCTCACTAGACCGATTGGCTGCAAGGATCGGCTCTACCACGCCAATACCTGTCTCCATCGTCTCTGCGCTCGAAATAAGCTGTGGCAGAAAATATATCTGCTTATCAAAGAGCACACCGACATGATTGATCGCCGGGATCAAACTCTCGTCAATCACTTTCTGTGCATCTATTCCACCTTGCAAAGCATCCTGCACCAAAGTTTCGATCTTATTTTTGCGGCCCTTTACAACCGCCTCAAAAATCTTATCCCCCTCATGTTCCGGTGGAATCAAGTCCTTTGATCCGGATCCACTCTTTTTCGTCGTTGTCTGTACAGCATCGACCTCTCCGGACACAACAGAGATCTTATGCTCGGACACGCGATTGATATAACGCAGATCGGCATCAGGTTTATTCATCAACAGATCTGCCGCAAATACCGCATGCATTAACAAATCCTGAGACGGATTCGCGATTGCCATCGTCAGTCCCTGTCCGATCGCTAATGCCATAAACGAACTGTTCACAAAAAGTCTCTCCGGCAATCCAAAGGAAATATTAGAAAGTCCGCACGCCGTTGCCAGACCAAGCTCATGTTTGCAATATCGGATCGTCTCCAACGTTTCGATCGCAGCATTGCGGTTGGCGCCGATCGTTGCCACCAAACCATCTACTACAATGTCCTCGCCACATAACCCATGGCGTTTTGCCTCTTCATATATCGTATGGATAATCTCCTTTTTCTCATCAAGATTCTCCGGCAAACCTTTTTCTGAAAGTGGAAGCAAAATAAACATCGCACCATATTTCTTGGCGATTGGGATCAGCTTCTCAAACTTCTCCGGCTCAAGCGAGATCGAATTGATCAATGCACGGCCCGGATAGATACGAAGCGCTGCCTCAACCACATCTACATAACTCGAATCAATGGATAACGGCAGATTACTCACCATCGTAAGCTCATTCACCGCTTTAAGCATCATCTCTTTTTCATCAATGCCATTCATTCCCATATTGACATCCAGGATTGCCGCTCCGTCCTCTTCCTGTGCTTCTGCCATCTCCGTAACAAGGTCAAGCTGTCCGGCACGAAGCTGCTCCTGCAATGCTTTCTTACCTGTCGGGTTAATACGTTCTCCGATCACCATAAACGGTCCGTCCAAGTCGATCGGACGAGTCACACGTTCATTAGACAGGGCACGACGTATCACCTTACCCTGTCTGCTCAGATGGGACACCTCATCCATCCGGCCACTCTGCTGTATTTTCTGAGTGAGCAAACGGATATGCTCTGGCGTTGTACCACAGCAGCCACCTAAAATATCGGCTCCGGCATCGATCAACGCCATCATTTCTTCCGCAAATTCTGGTGCTTCCATTTCGTAGACGGTCTTTCCATCTACAAGCTGCGGCAGTCCGGCATTCGGCTTCGCAACCAATGGAATGTCCGCATATGCACGCATTTTGCGTACTACATCACACATTTTATCCGGTCCTGTAGAACAGTTCACACCTAACGCATCCACTCCAAGTGTAGTAAGCACAAGAGCTGCCGTCTCCGGATCCGTTCCAAACAAAGTACGTCCATCCTCTGCAAAGGTAAGTGTCACCATGATCGGTAAGTCACAGCATTCTTTCGCTGCAATCACCGCTGCACGACACTCCTGCAGGCTCATCATCGTTTCAACAGCCAAAAAATCCACACCTGCGTCAACTAACGCCTCTATCTGCTCCTTATAAATATCTACCAGCTCTTCAAAAGACAAAGGTCCCATCGGTTGTACCTGCTTACCCGTCATAGTCAGATCGCCACATACATACAATGGCTTGTCTGCATCTACAAGTCCGCGTTCCTTCACCTCTGCCACCGCCTGCTTCGAAATTGCTACCAAGCCATGGTTCATCTCCACCAAATTATCTTGCAGACCATACTCTTCTAACTTAATTCGGTTCCCGGAAAAAGTGGGTGCATACACTGCATCAGACCCTGCCGCATAATACTCTATCTGTAATTCTTTCAGCACGTCAGGATTCTCTAATATCCACTCCTCAGGGCATACTCCCGCCGGAAGACCTCTCTCCTGCAAATTGGAACCGGTCGCACCGTCCAATATCATTTTCCCCTGTGCCAAACGTTTACGAAACTGCTCTTTTGTCATGTTGCTGTCAATCTCCATTCTGCTATATTGGTATATTTCCTGCTCCCGGCTCACGTGGCTTCATACCACCTAACACATAGCTCTCCCTGTGTGCCGATAGACAAAATCTTCTCTTTCGATTGTACCACATGGCATCACATACGTAAAGAAGTATTCCTTTACAACCCGTGCTTTTTTTGCTTTTTTGTGCAAAATCCGATATACTATAAGAATCACTGCAAACGGAGGATATCATTATGATTTTACAATGCAGTCATATAGACAAAGCATTTAGCACAGATGTCATTCTTTCTGACATCTCTTTTCATATCAATGAACATGAAAAAGCAGCCATCGTCGGTGCAAATGGTTCCGGCAAATCAACACTGCTTAAGATCATTACAGGACATTTATCCGCAGACAACGGTGAGGTGATCCTGTCCGGCAGCACGACTGTCGGCTACTTGGCACAGAACCAGGAATACGCTTCCGAACACAGCATCTACGATGAAATGCGTGATGCCAAACCGGAGATCATACAGTTAGAGCAGCAGATGGAAAAACTGTCTGCACGCATGGATATTGAAACCGGCGAAACCCTAGAGCAAGTCATCAAACAGTATGACAATGCAAGACAACGCTACGAGCGTCTCGACGGATACGCCTACCAAAGCGAGTTGGTGGGTGTCTTGAAAGGTCTTGGCTTCACGGAAGAAGACTTTGAGAAACCGGTCATTTCCCTATCCGGTGGTGAAAAGACACGTGTTGCTCTCGCCAAGATGCTGTTGCAGGCACCGGATCTTATCATATTAGACGAGCCTACCAATCATCTGGATATCAATGCCATTGCATGGCTGGAATCCTACCTGACCAATTATCGCGGTGCAGTATTGATTGTAGCCCATGACCGTTATTTTTTGGATAAAATTGTCACAAAAGTTATCGAGCTGCGCCAGACGCACGCTCGTATGTATATGGGCAATTACAGCGAATATGCCGCCAAACGTCAGCAGATCATGGATAGTCTGATGAAACAATATCTCAACCAGCAGGCAGAGATCAAACATCAGGAAGAAGTTATTGCTAAGCTGAAATCCTTTAACCGCGAAAAATCGATCAAGCGCGCCGAGAGCCGCGAAAAGATGTTAGATAAAATAGAGCGCATTGAAAAACCTGTCGATGAAAACACGCAAATGCGCTTATTGTTTACACCAAAGATTCAAAGTGGTAACGACGTATTAACCGTAGAGGGGCTTTCCAAATCCTTTGATGGAACGCCTTTATTTACCGACCTCTCCTTTGAACTGAAACGTGGGGAACATGTAGCGATCATCGGAGACAACGGAGCAGGTAAGACAACGATCCTCAAAATAATAAATGAATTGATCCCTGCCGACAGTGGTAAGATCACGCTTGGAACAAACGTGGAGATTGGCTACTACGATCAGGAGCATCAAGTTCTGCACCCGGATAAAACATTGTTTGAAGAGATCAGTGATGCGTATCCTCATATGAACAATACGCAGATCCGTAACACACTGGCCGCCTTTCTATTTACGGAAGACGATGTATTCAAGCAGATCAAGAGTCTGAGCGGTGGAGAACGCGGTCGCGTATCCTTGGCAAAACTCATGTTGTCCGATGCTAATCTTCTCATTCTCGATGAGCCGACAAACCATTTAGATATGGATTCAAAGGAAATATTAGAAAATGCGATCCGACATTTTGAGGGAACTGTATTGTATGTTTCCCATGATCGTTACTTTATTAATACAACCGCAACCCGAATCTTAAATCTTACAGGCGGACATGTATTGAACTATGTCGGAAACTACGACTATTATCTGGATAAAAAAGAAGATGTGGAGCGTGCTTACTATGCAGCCCAGCCAAACCACAACGCATCAGCGATAGCTTCCACCGATGCTGCCGTGCCATCTCCTTCCACTGAAATGTCCACAGCAGACGGCACTGCTCCTCAAGCGGAAAATAATACGCCTAACGCAGCCACGTCTTCCAATGCACTATCCTGGCAGGAACAAAAGGAAGAACAGGCACGACTGCGCAAAATACAAAAAGAATTAAATCGCGTTGAATCAGAGATCGAACGCTTAGAAGCAGAAAACACCGCATTAGATGAGGCAATTGCTGATCCTGCTAATGCAACCAATTCCGCAAAACTGCAGGAGCTCTCCATCCAACGTGGTGAAAACGATGCAAAATTAGAAGAACTCCTAGAACATTGGGAAGAACTTTCGGAATAACTGTGTGCTATTCTGCGGTCATGCGCTCCATTCTGCGGTCATACGCTCTATTCTGCGGTCATACGCTCTATTCTGCGGTCATGCGGTCTATCCTGCGGTCATGCGGTCTATCCTGCGGTCATACACTCTATTCTGCAGTCATGCGCTCCATCCGCCGGCGTGCCTGATCGTAGACTTCCTGCGGCGAAATACCAAGAAAGAACTGTCCATCTTCATACATAATACGCCCTGCGATCATCGTCAGTTTTACGTTTTGTTTACTGCCACTATATACGATGTTCTTCGCAACATTATTCATAGGCTGCATATTCGGCTGTGTCATATCTAAGATGATCATATCCGCCTGCCTGCCTTCTGCAAGCACGTCACAGTCCTGCAACCCCATGGCTCCTGCGCCTCCCACCGTTGCCATCTCTAACACATCCAATGCATCCAATGCTGATGCGTCCCCTAATACTACCTTTTGCAACGCTGTCGTCAAAAACATCTCTCGAAACATATCCAAACAATTGTTGCTTGCCGGTCCATCTGTACCAATTGCAAGACCAATCCCCATATCTTTCATCCTCTGGATCGGTGCAATGCCACTTGCAAGCTTTAGATTCGATGCCGGATTCGTGACAACCCACACCTGCTTGTCTTTGCAGATCTGCAAGTCTTCATCCGTCATATGCACACAATGAAAACCGCCACCACCATACTCAAACATTCCCAGCTTATCAAGAAACTTTGTAGGCGTCATGCCATAGCGTTCCACACATTCTGCCACTTCCTTTGCCGTTTCCGAATTGTGTGTATAGACCGGTGCATGATATTTCTGCCCTAAAGCCGCCATCCTTTCCAAAATTTCACGGCTAGTCGTGTATTCCGCATGAAATCCAAATCGATAAGATACCAATGGATCGCACGCATTGTATTTGAGAAACTGCTGCTCCATTTCCTCAACCGTACCAACAAAGTTATTGATGCTGCCGCACAAAACCGTTCGAAATCCGGTATCCATGGAAGCTTTCACAATAGCATCATTCTTCTGATACATATCAAAACATGCCGTAATGCCACTCGTCAGGTACTCCATATAAGCTAAAATTGTAAACCAATAAACATCTTCTTCCGTCAGCTTATCCTCCATCGGGAACACACGATCATACAGCCACTCCTGTAATGGCAGATCATCTGCATAAGAGCGCAAAAATGTCATTGCAGAATGTGTGTGTGCATCCTTAAATCCCGGCATTACAACATTTCCACCTGCATTGATCTGACGATCCCACTGTAAAGATGATGCGCCATCTTCCGTTCCCAGATATACGATCTTATCATCCTGTATATGAACTTCCCCACAAAACATTCTTTGCCCCGGCTGCATCGTTAATATATTCGCATTATATATTCGGATTCTCATAATTTTGTCCTCATTCCTGCTATACAGTATGAATGGCAGTAATACATTCTGTCACAAGCTTCTTAAACAACGGTGCCACTCTGTCTGCCGTTTCCTGCACTTCCTGATGTGTCAATGGATTTGCTGTAATGCCACACGCCATATTGGAAATACAAGAAATGCCACAAATTTTCATTCCCATATGATTGGCTGCAACTGCCTCACATGCCGTACTCATCCCCACTGCATCTGCTCCAAGTGTCCTGCACATACGAACTTCTGCCGGAGATTCGTAATTTGGTCCCGTTAATTGTATATATACCCCTTCTTGCAACGGAATATCCTTTAACGCTGCCGTTTTCCGCAATATCTGCTGTAGATCCGCATCATAAATCTGACTCATATCCGGAAAACGAACACCCAACTCTTCCGCATTCGGTCCGATCAACGGCGATGGCACGAACGAAGAAATCTGATCCTTGATCATCATAAAGTCTCCTGCCTTAAAACAAGTATTGATACCACCGGAAGCATTTGTCAAAAACAATACCTGCGCTCCCATCAGTTTCATAAGACGTATTGGCAGTACAACATCACTGATCGGATAACCTTCATAGTAATGTACGCGCCCCTTCATACATACGACCGGCACTTCATTCACATATCCCAAGATATACTTCCCCTGATGCCCTGCTACCGTCGATACCGGAAAACCTTCCATTTCATGGTAATCGATCTCCGCAACAACTTGAATATCATCTGCATAATCCCCCAGGCCGGATCCAAGCACCAATGCGATCTCCGGAACAAAATCAATCTCCCGCGTCTTGCAGATCTTCTGATACTGCTCATAACATTTGTTTAACTTTGCATACACCTCATTCATAAACAGCCTCCGTTCTTATAACAAAGGGAACGCTGCTGTGCGTTCCCCGTATCTTTCTCTGTACTCTTTGTTACTCATTCTGTTTCAAATGTGTACGAACAATCTTTCCAACACGCATTGCATCTGCATATGCTAACAAACGATCCATCTGATTGGAATTACGCTGCAAGAAATTCGAAATGATCAAATGCAGCATGTCCTCCCCAATATCTGCACGAAATCGAATACAATCACAAACACTGCGTTCAATGTCATACACACGAATCTTGCCATACGGTGTCTCATCCACCTGCATATCCTGCTGAAATGCCAAATCAGAATAATAATGTCTGCACACTGGGAAATTAAGCTGCATACGAGAGCGGTCCGTCTTCAATGTGGCAACCGACAATCTCTCCGGCTCCACATCGATCAAGCCATGATAATAACATGCGCTATCTGCACAGATCACCGCTCTTGAATTAACTCTGCAAGCCTCGATCATCTTATAATTCTCCGGCTTGCCATTCTCCTCGTCTACAAGCCAATAATGACCATGTGACACACGTTCAATAATCCCCATATTCACCAATTCCTTGATCTGCACCGTCGTGATCTTCGCGTCCTTCAACTCCGATGCATCCCGATAGCCATTGCCACTTTCAAACAAGTCCATCACTTTCTTATACGTATTTAACAACATATCTTCTCCTCCTCTTCCAACCGATAGTCTCCTACCCGTTTCCTGCTCTGTCATAATGCTAACGTGCAAAAAGATTTTGCTTAATAATATTTATTATATCACGTGTTATAAAAATTGCAATATCCTATTATAGAAAAACAACAGAAAAAGGGCAAAACTAATGTTTTGCCCTACACTGCCTCTATTCTTCCCTACACCGCTTTTCCGGTATACAACTGATAATATTTGCCCTTACGCTCCAGCAACTCGTCATGCGTACCGCGTTCAATGATACGACCCTGCTCTAACACCATAATGCAGTCACTATTGCGTACCGTCGACAAACGATGGGCGATCACAAATGTTGTGCGTCCTTTCATCAGGCGGTCCATACCTTCCTGTACCAATTTCTCAGTACGTGTATCGATCGAACTCGTTGCCTCGTCCAAAATAAGTGCCGGTGGATTGGCAACGGCTGCCCTCGCAATGGCTAACAACTGTCTCTGCCCCTGGCTCAAATTCGCACCATCACCGGTGATCATCGTCCGGTAACCATCCGGCAGACGTTTAATAAAGCTGTGTGCATTTGCCAATTTAGCTGCTGCGATCACTTCGTCATCTGTAGCATCCAGCTTACCATAGCGAATATTATCCATTACTGTTCCGGTGAACAAATGCGTATCCTGTAACACAATGCCAAGCGAACGGCGCAGATCCTTTTTGTGGATCTTATTAATGTTGATACCATCAAAACGGATCTTACCATCCTGAATATCATAAAAACGATTGATCAAGTTGGTGATCGTCGTTTTACCTGCACCTGTTGCACCAACAAAAGCTATCTTCTGTCCCGGTTTTGCATAGATCTTGATATTATGCAAAATGATCTTCTCATCATTATATCCAAAATCAACATCATCAAATACAACATCACCTTCCAACTTGCGATAAGTTGTTGTTCCATCATCCTGATGATAATGTTTCCAAGCCCACAATCCGGTCTGTTTCTCGCTCTCCTTGATCTGACCATCCTGCTCGGTCACATTCACGAGCTGCACATAACCTTCATCCACCTCCGGCTCTTGGTCAAGCAGCTTAAAGATACGATCTGCACCCGCCAATGCCATAACGATCGCATTGATCTGCTGACTGATCTGATTGATCGGCTGACTGAAAGATTTATTAAACGTTAGGAAACTGACCAATTTACCAAGCGTAAATCCTGCGAAGCCCTGCAATGCAAGGACACCGCCTGCCATCGCGCAGAATACATAGCTGATATTACCAAGCTGCGCATTGATCGGCATCAGGATATTGGCAAACGTATTTGCATTATTGGCGCTCTCAAACAACTCCTCATTCATTTTATTGAACTCTTCTAACGATGCCTGCTCATGACAGAATACTTTAACTACTTTCTGTCCATTCATCATTTCTTCGATCTGCCCATTCACTTTAGCCAGATCACGCTGCTGTGAAAGAAAATAACTACCGCTCAGTCCGGCGATCTTCTTCGTCACTACCAGAGTAATGCCAATCATGATCATTGTCAATATCGTTAATGGAATACTTAAGACAACCATGCACACAAATACACTCACAATCGTTATACCACAGTTGATCGCCTGCGGTATACTTTGGCTGATCATCTGCCGCAGTGTATCAATATCATTCGTATACGTTGACATGATATCACCATGTGCATTCGTATCAAAATATTTTATTGGCAGTGTTTCCATCTTCTCAAACATCTCTACGCGAAGATTTCGAAGCGTTCCCTGTGTCACATTAACCATCATACGGTTATACACATAGGTCGTAATAACACCAATTCCATAAAAACCGGCCACCTGCAGGATCTTCGCAGCTAACGGTCCGAAATTCGGATGCGCTGTCTTCGTCAATGGTACAATATAATCATCGATCAACGATTGTGTAAACATAGTTCCCTGTACATTGGCAAGTACACTGATAATAATACACACGAGAACAAAAACACAATGCGGTCCATAATTCTTAAAAATATAACAAAACAGCCGCTTAAGCTTTCCCATCGGATCTTCAATCTTTGGCTTCGGCCTTCCCATAGCATTTGGTCTTGGCATCGTCTATCACTCCTTTCCCGGTTCATCAAAATCTGCATTACCCGCTGCCTGTGACTCATAAATCTCCTGATAGATCTGATTTCGCGCTAACAATTCCTCATGTGTACCAAAGTCATTGACACGTCCATCCTCCATCACAATAATGCGGTCACAATTTTGTATACTGGATATACGCTGTGCAATAATAAGCTTCGTCGTTCCCGGAATTTCCTCGGCAAAAGCCCGGCGAATCGATGCATCCGTCGCTGTGTCAACTGCACTGGTAGAATCATCCAAGATCAATACCTTTGGCTTTTTGAGCAAAGCTCTGGCAATACATAAACGCTGTTTCTGACCACCGGAAACATTCGTGCCGCCCTGCTCGATATATGTATGATAGCCTTTCGGCATCTTCTGAATAAACTCATCCGCACAGGCAAGCTCACAAGCATGTTTACACTCTTCTTCCGTTGCCTCCGGATCACCCCAGCGCAAATTATCTAAAATCGTTCCACTAAAGAGTACATTATTCTGCAATACTACTGCCACTTGATTACGAAGTGCCTCAACGCCATAGTTACGAACATCTACACCGCCTACACGTACGCTTCCCTCCGTCACATCGTACAAACGGCTGACCAGATTCACTAAGCTGGACTTAGCACTACCGGTACCACCAAGAATACCAATCGTCTCTCCGGAAGCAATCTGTAGATTAATATCCTTAAGGACCGGCTCTCCGGATTGTTTCTTATAACTAAAGTCAACATGATCAAATTCAATGCTGCCATCCGAAACGGTAAGCACCGGATTCTCCGGATCCATAATGTCCGGTCTGTCATTGATCACTTCCGCAACACGCTCTCCACTGGCAATACTCATCGTGATCATAACAAATACCATAGAAAGCATCATGAGGCTCATCAAAATATTCATGCAGTAACCAAGCAGTGCTGACAGATCACCCACCTGCATAGTGCCTCCGACGATCATTTTAGCTCCGATCCAACTGATCAGCAAAATGCAGCCATATACCGTAAGCATCATAACCGGAGCGTTGAGTACGATCAAGCTCTCTGCTTTGACAAACATTTTATATACATTCTCACTCGCCTTGCGGAACTTACTCTGCTCGTATTCCTCACGAGAATATGCCTTTACAACACGAATCGCCGACACATTCTCCTGTACACTCTCATTCAGATCATCATATTTCCGGAAAACCGCGTCGAAATATCCCATCGTCTTACGTACCAGCACAAACAAGAAAATGCCTAAGACAATAACTGCGATCAGATAAATACAGGCAACTTTGGCATTTACATAAAAAGCCATTGCCATCGCACAGATCAAAGACATCGGAGAACGCATGCACATTCTAAGAATCATCTGATACGCATTCTGTAAATTCGTCACATCCGTCGTTAAGCGGGTCACCAGACCTGATGTACTATACTTATCAATATTTGAGAAACTGAACGTCTGAATATTCTCATACATCGCCTTACGCAGATTTTTCGCAAATCCGGTTGATGCTCTGGCTCCATACTTGCCGCCCATTGCTCCGGACCAAAGTCCGCCTACAGCAAGCACGAACATCGCCGCACCAACGATATAAATATGTTTCAGATCACCTTTCATCACACCATCATTAATGATCGATGCCATCAATAATGGAATCAATGTCTCGAAGATAACTTCTAAGATCATAAACACCGGTGTCAGAATCGAATCCCGCTTGTATTCTTTCACCTGCGCTAATAATGTTTTTACCATAGAAACCTCCATTACTAATAAAGATTAGCATATCATAGGACGAATGTTCCCTGACAGCTAATCTATAATTAAGAAATAATATACCAAAGTAATCTGTAAAAATCAAATGAACTTTCTGTGAACAGCAATTTCCAATTCCACGAGAAAAGCCCCTATCAAGCTTTCGCCTGATAAGGACTTTCCCCGCAAGAATATATATGCATCAACTTTAGTCAAGGTTGAACATGTATACATTTTCTTCGTTCTTCTTCTCTTTCTCGATACCAATGATCTCTAAGATGGTCTTACCCACTTTACGGTCATTCTGAATGTTAAATTCCAGCTTATTGAACAACATTGTGTTCGCCTTATTCGCATTCTCCTTATCGTAGGTTACGAAGTACTGTCTGCCGTCCACGAGTGTATCATTAAACTGACCCGGACTACCCTGTGGTGCAGTGATCCTCTCATACTCACCATCACCAAGACTTCGATAGATCTTTGTTACCGGAAGGCTGATCGCCTCATTCTTATCATTATCTACACCTGTAAATTGCACATGCAATTGCTTGATCGTGACGCCCTTGGTATTACCTTCATGCGGTGTAAAGAATATGATATGCGTGTCACTGTCACCAAACACATCTTTTTTCCTTACCTTATCTACCTTCGGCTTCTTTGGATCATTGTTGCCACTATCATAATCGCCATCGTAATCCGCCGCATACAGCTTCACGGACAGCAATTTCACTTCCGGTCGATTATAGTTGTATGGACACAGTTTAAAGACATCAATATCATCCTGGGACCTTACACCAAGCATCTCTTTCATATCCTTTACTGTCATCTGTAAGATCTGAATCTCTGTTGCGTTCTCAGAATCACCAACACATGCAGTCCAATGAGTATCACACTTCGTCCACTCATTCTTGCTATATCCACCATAAACATCCCATACCGGTGTTGTTGGATCTAATTCCATCGTACACGTATAAGTAAACTGTACAATAGCATTATTATCCAAACCTTTCAGCCAACTGTTTTGATCATTCACGTTAGAGGAGAACGTATTACCGGATCCACCCGTTGTATTCTCCCACACAGTTACCGGTGCCGGCGTTGTCGTAGGCTTTGGCTCCTCTGTCGGTTCTGCGGAAGGTTCTGCGGAAGCTACCGGTTTTGCAGAATGAACAACATTGTTCTTCTCCTGTTTCAAATACTCTTTGAACATGAGCGTCTTAACTTCTTTCTCGCCTGCCGATACTTCAAAGGAGTAATTTCTCTCTGCAACTTCTACTTTGTCTTCAACTAACTTCTCTGCATCTCCATTGATCTTAGTAACTTTATCCACCGTTACATACGGTGTACCATAGGAGAACTCATATGCCCCGATCAAGGTATTGATAAACAACTGCATCTCCTGATCTTTGGTCGTATTCTCCAGATCAATTGCATCGTAAAATACATTCGCAACATTATACAAGTAATAGTTATTCGCTGCATCGTTTGGTGACATTGCATAGTACGTATTTAACTTACCTGCTGCTGCACCTCTGCCCTGATTATCACCAAGACAATACCATACATCAGCATCCGGTATCTCAAGATTCAACTGATAATCCTGCGCTCTGGCACCGGTCAGGGACAAGCTCTCACCGATCGTATACGGATAATTACATACCGTACCATTGTTTGCTCTAGAGCCCTTCGTGGTCTTCTGCTGATGATCGTCGGCGTATGTCAATTTCTGACCCTTCACATCCGTCCACTTACCATTCTTGTATGCCAGATAACTGTTCGCTGTCGTACCTTTCAACGTTGCCTGATCATACGTGTATTCTAACTCCGTATAATCTTTCGACGTAAGCTTCTCGCCATCTGCGCCTGTAGCAGTATCATTATAGCTTGAAGTCGTCTCATCTTTGGACGTATATCGGCTAAGTCCGCTGGTATCCTTAAGCATCTTGCGGTTCTCACCGTTCGATGTTCCGGCATTGATCAAGTTATCTGTATAAATCACACTCTTGTCATTCTTAGATACCCAGGCTGCAAATGCCACGGCTCCATCCTTGTTGCTTGCTTTCTGCAGATCGGTGCCACAACTAAACAAGAAAATATGATAATCCATATAATCCATCGGATAATAGAAATTATCTCCCGACTGCGAGAATAATGTTCTCGTTGTCTTATCCCCCTTATAGTCGCTTGCATTAACCTCTGCAAAATGCTTGAGATATTCGGATAACGTAATGGTTGTTACGTTGATCTTGTAATCATCCAGTTTTGCATACTTCTTAAAAAGCTCTGCATTGCCGCTTTCCAGATCGACAGCGGTATCTTTCTTATCATCGGAAACGATCTGTAATACCTTAACCTCAGGTATTACTGCCTCCCCATCTTTCTCATCACCTTTGTATAAGGAAATTCCGGATACCTGATAGTAAATGTTTTCATTTGCGGTATTGTATACCGTAAATCTCCAAGCGATCGGACCATTTGTCTGCTCTTCCGGAATGGAAAAGGCTACGTTATACTCAGCCGGTTCTTCATTACCTTCATCATCCATTGTACCGGACGAGAATGTCTGTCCGGCAGATACGGTACTGTTCCAACTGTCCATAACATCTGCGCCGGTCTCATTATCCGAAATAACACCATCGCCATTCTTATCTACCAGCAATCGCACTGCATATTCCTGTTTCTTGGAAGCATAACCGATCTTAAACGTGAATTTCAGTTTATACTTGCCATCGCTGTCCTTTTCGATCGCTGTCTTATTTACGGTACTCTCTGCACCGGTGCTCTCATCCTTTACCTCTGTGGTATCGGAAGGGTTATTATAAATTGGCGGTGTGTCCGTAATCTTCACCGTTGCACTCTTTGGTGCAAAGCTGATCAAATTGCTTGATGTGATCGCGGAAGTGGAGAATACGTTCTTACTGTCTCCAACTGCCTGTAAAAACTTGCGTGTGTTAGATTTCTTGCTTACAATTTTTGCATAAGCACTGTTATTAGAGAAATCTCCCATATGCAATACATCCGGCAATAACATTGCCTTACCGGACTTCACATATTTCTGTAGTGCCTTGGATGAAATGCTAGTCAAGTCATTACCGGACAAGCGATATTTATCGCCATCCTCACCCTTAACCAGATCACCTGTATGCAGGAATATCTCCCCATTATTGGAGCTATCATTATACGCAGGTGCATCATAACTATAATTATACTCGTTATAACCGCCCCACTGATTTTTATCACCGGTATACTTGATCGATGATGCTGTAGAATTCAGCTTACCGGTCGAATCGCCGAAGTAGATCAAGTCATACTTCGAAAGGTCTTCCTTACTGCCGTTTAACTCAGCGGTCGTCATATGCGTAATGTTAAACGAATCATCGTCAAACGAATATTGATCGCTCTCCGGGAACAGTAAGTACAAGTAATCCAATGTCATCTTTGAGAAATCACTACATGGCTCTATATCTAAGATCTCAATAGCACCATCTTTACCGTTATTTCCCGAATCAGACTTATCATAGTTCAACAGATAATGAATGATATCCAATGAAGTAACCTTATCTTTATGCTCCTTCTTCTTGTTATAATAATCAAATACCTGTCCCATATACGGATTGTTCGTATCACTGTTAATCGTATTGGCAAGAGAGTTAAGCATCATGTTGGAGTTGTAGAACATCGTATTGTTCAAAACACCAAGGTTGCCCTCAAAGTTCATTGGAGCGGTACCACCCTGCCCCATATTCAAGCCATACTTCTTAATGTAAGCCGGCCACAAATCCTGTATTGGCAGGAATGTATGTGGATGCCAGTAACTTCTCGCATCTCCTGTAAATGGTGTAACCTCACCGGTTGTCTTATCAACTACAGATGTACCCGTCGCAACACGATTACGAAGGAACATATTATAAAAGTTCTTCTGGTCCATTAATAGATCCATAACACAGAACTTATATATATTATTGTTGTATCCCGTAGCCGTATATCCTGAATTTTTCTTCGGCTTCATTGTCTCCCAATCAAGACGAGACATGTTAACTGATTTTGCGTCATATCCATCCGCAGCGCTCACCTGATAAAATGTTGTCGGCATAATAACCGGCGCATAATTCATTTTCAGATTACTATCTGTAGAACACTTTTGTGTTCCTTTGTACTGTTCCAATTTGTTCGCCTTATAGAACATTTTCAAAGCAATTTCAAAGGTAATATCATTCTGCTTATCTTTGTACTCGCCATTTCCGTACTTACCAAATGTAGCTCCCTCTGCATTTTTAGATTTCGACGTATCATAATGTAATATACCCTTACTGCCGTCCGGATCCTGCTGCAACGCAGCTTGATAATGTCTGATAGCAGCACCATCCTCATCGCTCTTATGCATATAAATCATATCTGCATAATCCAGCCATTCCGGATGCTCATTTAACTCCCATGGTTCAATCGTCTTAAAGACGATATTATAATTCTCCACCTCATAACGGGAACGTAATCTCAAACTGTAACGAAGAAAATCGTCATAGAAATACATCTTCGTTGTTCCAATATCAATACCATTTTCCCACTGTGTCTGATACTGATAAACCTGACCGGTACGTGACGTATACTCACGATCACCAACTTTGTATTTGGAATTCATCACTGCTGCTGTCGTACCACTGGCAAACTTCACATTTTCGGTCGCTTTATGATTTTTATATCCTGCATCCTGTGAATCTGACATAGAAACCCAAATATACTGTGCTTTCTCATCCACATGAGCCTGACGGAATACCGGATGTTCCCCTCCATTGGCAGCCGTCTTAGCCTCGTCAATGACAAAGGTAGGCTTCAGATTACCTTTCAGATGCTGTCCCGGATTTACCTTCTCATAGTAACCATAAACTGTTTTTTCATCTGACGTCAGCTTCCAAGGGACTCTTACCTGAGAGCCATTGTATTCAGCCGCACCGTCTTTACCCGGATAATTCTCCTCCGGGAATGCATAATCGCAAATGATTCCATATCCTTTATTCACATAAAGGCTACCACCAATGTTATTGTGCTGAGATACTTTCTCAATATCGACAGCCTGACAGCCGGTTACGCAATAACTGATATTACCAACACCCTGCCAAGGCACGATCTCAAGATAAACAAAAGGATTCTCTGCAGAACCAAGTTCCCCGGCTCCTATACCCATGGTACGCTTTGCACCGCTCTTCTTCCCTTTGATCTCACTAATGTCGTTGATCACACCACGCATCTGACCAATTTGGGTATCTTCTGCATGCGAATTGTACATATGTACGCCAACATATGCACCCATGGCAACAACCACGCATACTGCTGCTGCTATAGCTGTTTTCTTATTACGCAACAAATTGACCAGACTTGTCTTTGGTCTCCTCTTGCTCATAGTAAGCCCTCCATTCTACCTATCTACCTTTATACTATGTATCATCCATCTGTCTATTGCCCCTTCTAACGAAAGGACAATATCATAAGTCTCTACAATGCTGTCATACTATGATCACGGATATGTGATCCATCCATTACGAATTGTAATTCCTTCATTCAACTCGTACTTGCTCTTACCATTTTTCATCTTCATCGTAAGCTGCACATCATTCTTCTTAATAGTTGCCTTAAAGTCCTGCATATATCTGCTAAAAAGGAAATCATCCATAGCAACACAGGTTGTTGTAAGTGACGCAGCATCCACCGCTGTAGGATCTAGATCCTTGCGTAAATACAGCTTATCATCAACCAAATATACTATCGTCACCTTTGCCGTCTTCGTCGGTGCCGGTGCTGCTGTTGCCACCGGTGCTGCAGTTGCTCCTGCAGATGGTGTCGGTGCCGGGACCTTATCCACATCATATAAGATCAACGCCTTATGTGTGCTGTCATATTTGGCATAATTGGATGAATACGTGATATCACGTATCTGATTGAGTAACATCTGCGATTCCATCTGCAGATTCAACTCACTTTTGGAATGTCCGTAACTTTTTGTTCCTGCTGTCAGAAAAAACATGATCGCAAGCATTACAATAGAAAACATTCCCATTGATATTACAAGTTCTACTAATGTAAAACCATTTTCATCTTTGCGTCGCATCATTCATCCCCCTTCCTATCCCTGCATATGTTTGCCGGTATCTTTTACAAGCTTTACTCCATAGGAAGTAGTACCGCGTCCCTTAAATGAAATTTCCTTATAAAAAGTGCTTCCTGCAGCATCATCTGCCTTTTTACAGCATTTGAATGCTCCGCTCGCCTTATCAAAAGAAATCTTAATTACCAAATCCGATGTATCTTTACTATTCACAGAATTGCTGCCTGATGTCGCTGTAAAATCCACACCGGAACCGGCAATATCTGTTACAACTCCATCCGCCTTATGAGCGATCACATCACTCTGAGAGTTAAGTCCTGTGTCTGTACCATCATTGTACATCAATGTCTGTACCCCATCGCTGTCCTTAAATAAATACAAATAGGTTGTTCCCTTCTTGGTCATGTTTTCTACCTGCGTGGTATCCAACCTTCCCAAAAATCTGGATGTCGATTTTGATGCATTTCCAGACTTGATGATCGAATATGCACCTCCGATAATCCCCGCCAGAATCGCCATAATTGCAATCGTGATGATCATTTCCACCATCGTGAAACCTCTCTCATCTCTGCTACCTCTTTGCATCTCCATCACCTCCTATTTTAATTCTTCTTCCAGTTCTCATAGCAAATACCGTTATCTCCGCTGCTATCATCTTTGGCAATAGATGATGCGATCGTCTTGCGGAAATACTTACTAAACATATTGTAAATAATTGTGTCGTTATCAAAAATCTTTTCAAGACGGTCGGAATCCGCTACAACCTTAGTAGCACCGCTAAATTCAATGTCTCCACCAGCAATGATCAGTCCCTTGAAGTTTTTCTCCAACTTAACATTACCGGTTGCAACAATGATTCCACCTTCCTCAGAGCTGTTCCAAGTATAATCGCCCTTCTTCACAACGATAATACTATTCGATGGAAGCTTTGGATTCGATGAACTCTTGCTCTCATAATCAGCAATCTTACCTTCGTCGAGAAGTACTGCAAATAAATTTGTCTTATCCGATGAAGTATTTGTGATACCCTTCTTCGTATATACATCGCTGTAATTATCTGACAAACGATACTGTGGAGACTTTAAGGATAAATCATAATCGGATGTCAGCGACATCTGCAATGACATATATTCTTTACTTTTCTCTGCTGCATAGCTGCGGACTACTGCACCCTCATCGCCCGGTGACTCATCACCGATCTCGATCTTCTCCTGACCGGATGCACCATCACGATACAAGATATTACCGGTCGCACAGAATACTCCGGCGCCGCCGTTAAACTTGATTCCTGTCGATGACATATACTTTGCATTGACATCCTTAAGGATCGCATAATCCGGACTGCACTTTGCATATGTCTGATAGAAGGACGTCAGTTTCTCTTCTTTCACATTCAAGTAAAAATAAGTCAAGGCGTCGTCCTTCACATCCGTATCATGACGATAGTAGTATACAAGCGGCATAACCGTATCTATATAATCTCTCACATCAAATTTATTGCCACCGACGAACTCATTGTATCCCTCTACATCAAATTCATATTCGTCTGTAGATCCCTCTATCGGTGTAAATACAATACCATTTGGGAATGTCGGACCGGAAGATCCAACCTTTTTCCAATAGTCGCTCGGTACATAATAGGCAACCTGACTACTCTTTACAGTCAATGCCTCTCCTGTACGTATATCCTTGCTTGCTGCATAAGATGGACCTGCACCGTCAAGACTCTCATTTTTATTTCCCTTCTTAGAAATAAATGTCTTACCGGATAAGATCAGCTTTGATAAACTTTGTATATCTAATGTAACATTTTTTCCATTGATCACCATCGCAGAACTAAACTGTGCATTATCGGATGTTTTACCAATATTCGCTGCACTATAATCCTTGTTGTAGTTGTAACCACAATAAGAATTCTTAAAAGTGACATTGTCATTATTTCCCCAAATCTCCAAATCATCCGAAACATTTGTTTCTGCATTGATCCTTAATACATTACCGGCTGTTCCTGTGGAAGAGGCCTTTGTCTGAATATTTTCAACCCAGACATGGGCATCCAAGCCGTTCAAACCGTTAATCCGCATATAAGATCTGCCTCGAACCAAAATATCTCCGCGAGATATAATGTTATCAGCATTTATATTCAATGTTGCGCCATTATCTACGACAAATCCTGCCTCCGGATCCGCTTCTACATTTGGTTCCGGACTGGCTCCCGGAAGATCTCTGCGAACCGTTCCGGAATAAACATCACCATCAATCGTTGCCGCACTGGAGCCACCATTGATCTTTACTTTGTTATCTGCAATCAACGCATAATTCAAATACTCAGAATGTGTTCCGGCCTTCATCTCCGGCAAGTTCACACGAATATCTGTCGTAATTGTTGTCTGATAGTCTCCCTCTGTCTTTATAACCGTCAAATCCTTCAGTAATAAGCTATTGTCACCACTGTTATACTCCATATCGCCTTTACCATTGACATGACTCTTATATCCATCTACAAAGTTACCGCCGCTGTATTTGGACTGTGCCTCTGTCAAGAAGCCTCTGATGACGGAATCATGATACTTCATATTTGTCGTGCCTGTGGTAATATCACAGTCTCCCTCGGACAAAGCGCTAATTACTGCATTAAAATATTTTGAGGAATACTTTCCGGTCAATGAATCCGTTGAACCGGAACGCACAGCACCATACGCTGCATATACACTTTCATATGCATCTCTGGCTGCCGTATCTGATACATTCTCCACACCCGCTTTGATCGCATCTACGATGGAGTCTGCATTATAAAAATTGGTCTGAGATTTCTTCTGCGCCTGTTTCAGCTTAATATTGGTTACCGTCATCGAAATAACCGCTACTGCCAACAGGGAAATGAACGTCGCTGCTATGATGGTCATAACTAACGATGATCCTCTCTCATCCTTTCTGAACTTATTCATACGCTCTCCATCCTTTCCCTTCTATTTACTGAACCTTATTGCCATCTACTGAGGCCAATTTATCTGACTCATCAAATGGATAAGACCCTCCCTTATCCTTGTAAACCGATACTGTAATGTCGACCAGTCGGTTACTATCCTCTGTCGTGATCAACGTATAATTACCCGAACCATCTTTTTGCATCACCGTAGACACATTACCACTCGAGGCAATCTCATCATGACCACTTGCACATAAGTTTGTGTAAGCTTTTGTGACTGTACCTGTCAGATTCGTATCTGTTGATACTTTCATTGAATATGTCATATCACGGACGATGATGTCCGGGTCGCTGCGGTCTCCCGGCGTTGCCAACGAATTGGCTACACTATTCTCTGCCACCAGATATAACTTCATATTAGCCACACCCAATGTCGATGCAAGCGTTGAGCCCTTAATCTCTACCTCATCGTTTTTCGTATCCGGCTTGTAAAATATAAAGATATTCTCAAACTTATCCGCATCGATCGACTGCTTTGCGATATCTACTTTGTAAGGATCCGGATGTGCCGTAAGAATTGCATCCGGATATTTATCCGAAGCATCCTTCACATAGCTATACTCATATGTAACTGTCGCAATGATCTTACCGGTCGATGCACCCGGCTTGATGTTAACAACAATCTTACGTTTCAAATGATTTCCGATCGTCGTCGTATTGACTTTCGTTGTATCCTTCACAACCGTACCCTTATTATCCTTACAATATGTAGAATATAAACCACCGTAATATAACTTAGCATCGGACAGATACTGTGCTGTCTCCGTTGAGATCAAGTCTTTGTTGGAATCCATCGATGGAATGATCGCCTTGCTATACGAAAGGTTGCGATCATATAGACCGTTTGAACCATTATAAACATTATTCACTGACTTCTTTGGGGTGACATGTGCAACCACATTATAACTACTGCCATTAACAGTATAGTTCTTGTACATATCATATGCCGCCGGTGCCGATGGCAATGGAGATGCTACTGTCCAGCTTGCCTTTGGTGCCGCAGATGGGTCTGCCACCTTATCGTTATCGAGACTAAATGAAGCGTTCTTTAACTCCTCGACAGCATCCTGTGCTGCAACAACAGCGTTCTGCTGCTGCTTGGTCCTTGCACTGTGCCGCATAGACTCTGAGAAATACGCCAATAACGGGATCGAAATAGTAGCAAGTACGACCGTCGTTATTACAATCTCGATCAACGTAAAACCCTTATTCTCTTTCCATAATTTTTTGATCATACTAATTTCTCCCCTACCGTCTCACTATTACTCCAATACGCCCGGATCCGTCATCCGAACCCGAGCGTAACCTATTTACTGAAAAATATTGTCTTTGCGAAGTGGTACACCGGATAATGTCAGATCCTTATACTCTTTCGCCTGTCCTCCAACTGAGAACATCTGCACGGTCATCGTACACTGCAATGCCTTAGATCCTTCATCGGATGAAATATTAACATTCGAAACATTCATTCGCTCTGAATAGTTGTTGATAAAGTTCAACACGCTCTTCAACGATTTATAATCCGTAGCAAATGTAATACCTACATCCGAACGGTATCCGGTATAATTACCGGTGTCGGTTGACTGCGCATTCTGTGCATTGTCTGCAGCTGCCGTCTCATTCGTTGCTGTGTTAGACGTATTATTCGTACTATTCTGTGCATTATTACCACTAGCTGTCGAATTGCCGCTGTTCGCATCTTTCGACTGAGCATCGCTGTCTGCATTCTGTGCAACAACTTGCTCTAATGCCGCACCATCCTGGAAGAAGATCTGATTCATTGTAAAGTTCTCCGTTGTGATCGTAAGACCCTTCACTTTCTTCTCTAACTGGTCAAAGCGATTGATCGCATCCTGCGTACGAAGCTCTGACGGATATGCAAGAAGCACCTGCTCGGTACGGGCATTCTTCTTCTCCGTATCAGCCTCTACCTGTGCTTTCTTGGATACTTTTGCACGAAGCTGTGACACTTCCATCGCCAACTGATCATTCTCTGTCGCTACTGTCTCGCGCTGCTCATTAAACTTCTGATAACCTAAGAACCATGCCAACGCTAAAATCACCAGTGCACCAAGGATCATCAATACTTTCTTATCTTTATCTGCTAATGTCGTCTTCGTCTTTGTGTTCTGTGTAGCCATTCTGTGTCACCTCCTATTACTGTGCCGTCTGTGTTGTATCTGTTGTCGTTGTATCTGCTTCATCCAGTGAGACATCCTTCTCTTCTTTCGTTGGTAACTGTGTATAATCTGCTGTTACCGAGAAAGTATATTCATCTATCTTATCATTCTCAGACTCTGCTCCCGCGATAGAAGCAACATTCACATTGGTCAAAAGATCAATTCCTTCGAACTCTACCAGCATCTTAGCTACTGATATTTTTGTTTTTGTTGTGATCGTCAATGTCACTTTATCTTCTGTCGTCTGCAACGTAGACACCTGCATCTGCTTTGGCAGCTTCTTCTGTAACTGCTCGATCAATGCTACCAAATTTTGATTCTTCGTCGATGTCGCCACATGCAGCGCAGCCGCATCTTCAAACTTCTTAGTCGCCTGTTCGTTCTCCGTATATACCTGATTAATGCTCTGCAGTGACTGCTTCTCCATCTTGAGATTCTCGTTCTCCTTGTTCGCACCAACAAGTCGGAACCATCCAACTGCAACGAGCGCAACTGCAACAACCACACTGCCTGCCAAGATGATCTTGACCGTTCTCATGCTTGCCGCACGTCCCTGCTTGTTTTTCAGTTCCTTTAAGGAAAATCCTACCGGCTCAATCGCTGCACCGATCGCTGCAATATACTCCGTCTGATCCTGCAAGCTTCTTGCAAATCCTCTAGAGAATGTAATGTTTGTTAATTTCTCCAGCTTACGAACCGGAAGGTCCATCTCACGCTCAAACAAAGTATCCAAACCGCGGATCTTAACACCCATACCTGTGATATAAATATAACCGAGCTGGCAGTCCGGATAACGAGAGCCGAAATAATCAACCACTCGAATAACACTTAATAAAATACCGCCTACCGCATCGGTAACTGCTTTTCTTGCCTCACGGCTTTGGCCGGAGCGTTTCCACTGATCCTCGGAAATTCTTGTTCCTCGTACTGTCTCATCCTCATAATCCAATGTGGAATACACAACATTTTCACGACAGAGCATTTCCATTGCGTCCGTCTCATCGCGGCACTCCAATGCCGGATGTGCTAACATCGTCTCTATAATTGTATTCGTACCATATGGAATCGTTCTCTGCATGATCTGCTGATTCTCTTTCAATACACTCACCATAGTATTTAAGGAACCAATCTGCACACACACGCTATATCCGGATCCAATATGTTTCTGCAACACCTGCATGGAACCGTTTCCATAATAGTCAATGGATTCCACGCGAACGCCCATCAGATCTGCCAAACTATAATAATTCTGGATCAAAGAGTCCGGTGCAGCAAGAAGCAACAGCTTCAAGCTCTTTTTATCCTTTTCCTTAACCGTCTCTAACACATTGTAAGCCAATGTGTACTCATCCATGTTAACCGGGAAGTAATCCTGCGCTGTCGCATTGATCAGATTGTCTAAGTTCTTCTCCGGAACGTACGGAACAGTTACCTCACGACTCGCGATCTTGCTAGATGCGATAGAGAACACAACCTCTTTTTCTTTGACACCATTGTCCTTCATCTGTTCACGAAGAAGCTGTGCCATACGATCCTTATCCTTGACATAACCGTCTTCCATAACACCTTCCGGCGTGTCAAAGGAAAAGGCATTGTACACATGAGGGTTCTTCTTCAGGAAATCAATGACAACCGCCTTGGTTACCTGTTGTCCTATCTCAATACTCAATACTTTCTTTGCCATCTATCTTGTTCCTCCCTGTCTTTTTCATCATAATTTGATCCATAGCTTCTGTACGAAATACAATAGAAACCAGTTTCATATCACACAATGTTTGACAATGCGTCAAGCACTCTGTGACAATGAAACCAAGATTTTCCATTGCTTAATCTTGGTCAAAAAAGCCCATAACAACAAAGATATGTGTGTCCTATGCCAGTCCACACAATCTCAAGTACCACTCTATTATCGGTTCACTAAATAACATTGCAAACCATATTCCCATTGAAAGATAAGGTCCTAACGCTAAGCGATGATTCGCACCACTAACTTTCATTCGTATCACATGAATGATCGATCCGGCAATACACCCTACAATAAATGCAACAATACATGCTTTCCAGCCGATCACCAGTCCTGCAACCGCCATCAGCTTTACATCGCCACCGCCAATGCCACGCCCTACCGTCACCAAATAAATAATCAGTAGGATAACACTGACCGAAAAGAAACCGATCACATGCTCTTTCCACTGTGGTCGATCTACAATCGTAGCAATAATACCCAACACAAGAATCACTATGTTCACCTTGTCCGGGATAATGTATTGTCTAAAATCAATGATACTTAATACTATTAGGGCGGATGTCAGGAGACAATATATCACGCTCATAACGTTGAAACCGTTTGCCAAGAAAACGATCACATATAATGCTCCATTCATTCCTTCCACGAGGGGATACTGAAGCGATAACTTCGCATGGCACTTCCTGCATCTGCCCCTTAGTATTAGGAAACTGAATAATGGGATCAGATCATACCAGCGTAGGTGATATCCACATTCCATACAATGAGAGCCTTTTAACAAACTCTCCTTCTTCGGATAACGATAAATGCAGACATTCAAGAAACTGCCTATCGCTATCCCGAACATAAATACACATATGTACAAAACCAAATACGCACACCACACTGGCATAATCTATCTCCTCTATTATAATTCTGTATTACTCTGTTGTAACCGTAAGTTTAGCACTTGCAGGAGTTCCAGCAGCCGTACCTAAATCAATTGTAACAGAGCCATCTGCTTTTAAGGTTACATATAACTTATTTCCTGATGCTTTTGCTTTCTTGGATGTGAACTTACTTTTTACTTTAGTTACAACCGCGTCTGTATCTGCCTGACCACAGAGTTCAGCAAATGTGCTTTCAATGGTTGCAGAAGTTTTAGCAGTAAGATTTGTCTTACTCAACTCAAACGTAATATCTGCTGTTGCAGCCTTAGTTGCTAAATCAAAGCTATCATCCTGTGCTATTGCAGAGACCATGGAAGTTGCCAAACTACTAATCTGCTGCTGATCCTTAGACTGACGAGACTTCTCCATGTAAGGAATAACCTGTGATGCAACTACACCTACTAAGATAGCCATAATTGCCATAACGATAATCAACTCAACGAGAGAGAAACCTTTCTCTTCGTTTTCACGTAACTTTGCTACATAATTTTTCATAACTTTAATCTCCTTTTCTTAAAAATATTTATTATAAACCACTTCTTGGCTCGTGGTTATAACACAACATAAAATCAATCTAAAAATTCCTTTTATGAATTCTCCGCCATACTGTAAATGCTCATCATCGGTGCCATAATCGCTAACATAATCGGAACGACAATTGCAGCCATTAGAATAATGATAAGAGGTTCCATAATCGCTGTCACCGCTTGCGTTGCTGCTTCTACTTCCTCATCATAGTAGTCGGCAACCTTTTCCAGCATTTCTTCCATATTACCGGTCTCTTCACCGATACGCGTCATGTGACACAGAAGCGGTGGAAATACTCCACTATCTTCTAACGGCTGTGACAGTGCCACACCTCGTTCCACTTCATTCTTCGCATCCTCAACCGCTACTTGAACCAATCGATTCGACATCAGCTTTGCGACTATTTCTATCGCTGCTACCATCGGAATTCCGGATGCCATCAATGTACTTAATGTACGAGTCAGTCTCGCACTCGCTGATTTAATCGTGAGATTTCCAAATATCGGCGCTTTCATGGCAATCGTTCCAAAGAACACTGCCCCTTGGTCTGTCTTCATAAACATTCGGATAGCAACAACAACTGCGATCACACCACCTAAGAAGAACGGCCACTTTGCGATCAGGAAGTTACTGATCGCCACAACTGCTAATGTAATACCCGGCAATTTGCCACCTGCCGAGTCAAACGTCTCTTGGAATGACGGCACCACCTTAACTAACATGATGATAACTACACCAACGATTACTAAAAGCAAGACACATGGATATATCATTGCCTGCATAACCATTCCCTTGATCTTGGCATCCTTATCAAAACTTACAGACATTCGTTCAAACGTTGTCTCTAAACTACCGGAAGCTTCACCGGCTTCCACCATGTTTACCAAAATACTCGGAAATACATCCGGCATCGTGCTCATCGCCCCCGCCAATGTATCACCTTTCTCTACAAGTACCTTTACTTCCTGTACCGCATTCTGCAGTTTCTTATTCTCACACTGCTCACCAAGCATTCCAAGTGCCTGGATCACGGTGACTCCGGCATGCAGGATACTTTGGAACTGCTTGCAGAACACTGCCAAGTCTTTCGCCTTAACCTTACCGCCAATGTTGATGCTCAGTTCCTTATTCAAGGCATTTGGTTTCTCCACCGTAATCGGTGTCAACCCCTGATTCTTCAGATTCGCTCTCGCCGCATCTAAGCTGGCAGCTTCGATCGTGCCTTTTTTCTGTTTTCCACCGGCGTCTATCGCCGTATAGTTAAACGCTGTTGTCGCCACACGTATCACCTTTTCCTTCCACTATGTATGTATGAACAATCTTCTGTATAAATGATACTCGTTTCGAATTTCACCCATATAGAATCCGTTTTAATTCCAAGTTGTTCATAGTTTGTTCAAAAATTATACCATATTTTTTGCTTTTTTAGACAATTTTGTGTCATTTTTTCCATTTTTGTTAAAACTATCCAATTTTCTACTACCGTAGTTAGACAATATGCCGAATTTAAATATTTAGTATAATTTTTTACGCAACTGATCCGGCTCCTGTGCAAATTCAAGCGCCTGCGTAGAATCGATCTTGCCGTCATTATACAATTTGTAAATCGCATCATCCATCGTGATCATGCCCATATTCTTACTTGTCTGGATTGAAGATGAAATCTGATGTGTCTTATTCTCACGGATCAGGTTCTGGATCGCAGGTGTAGTATGCATGATCTCAAACGCCGCCACACGACCTTTGCCATCTCTCGTTGGGATCAAGGACTGAGAAATAACAGAAATCAATACATTCGCCAACTGCACACGAATCTGCTGCTGCTGATGTGGCGGGAATACGTCGATAACACGATCGACAGTTGCTGCTGCACCAATGGTATGCAAGGTTGAAAATACCAAGTGACCGGTCTCAGCCGCAGTGATCGCTGATGAAATCGTCTCCAAGTCACGCATCTCGCCGACGAGGATAACGTCCGGATCCTCACGAAGTGCTGCACGGAGCGCTGCGCTAAAGGACATCGTATCCATTCCTACTTCACGCTGATTGATAATGGACGCCTTATGAAAATGTTCGTACTCGATCGGGTCCTCCATTGTGATAATATGTTCTGCACGTTCTGTATTAATAATATCTATGAGCGATGCCAACGTGGTAGATTTACCACTACCGGTCGGTCCTGTCACTAAGACAAGTCCACGCTTTTTCTTGGTAAGCTCTACGACTGACGGTGGCAGCCCCAAAGACTCTGCACTGGGAATCTCCGTACTGATCAAACGAATAACCGTACCCAATGCACCTTTCTGCTTGAGTACGTTCACACGGAATCGGCCATTTCCCGGAATGGCGTGTGAGAAATCCGCCTCACCCGTCTCATCCAGCGATGCACGCAGTCGTTCCGGCACCATCGGCATGATCAATTCCGCAGTGTCTGCTGCAGACAACGGTTCCCTTGTAATTTTCCTTAATTCACCGTGCACACGGCATTTTGCCTCTGCTCCTGCAGCTACATGAAGATCGGATGCACCGATCTTACGTGCCTGTGCAAGCAGATCATTAATCGTAAAACTTAACATGTCTGTTCCCCCATTTTGTGCTTAGATTTTTAGTTCTATCCGATAAGGTCTAACAATAGCCCTCTCTTTTTACTCTTCTCCATATGCAACACGATGTACTTCTTCAATCGTCGTAATACCCTGTAATACATATTGATTTGCTGAAGTGACAAGTGTTTTCATTCCTTCTCGAATCGCCTGATTCTCAATCTCCTCCGCTGATCCCTCGCGAATAATGATTCGCTTGATCATATTAGACATTGGCATGATCTCATAAATACCGACACGACCCTGATATCCCGATCCGCCGCATCTCATGCAATCACTGCCGACATTTGCCTGCGGTACAAGAATCTCTCTGCTCCGGTATTCCGGCCGGATATGCATTTCTTCCTTTTCGAATTCCGTCAACGGAACCATCTTCTTACAATCCGGACATACACGTCGAAGCAGTCGCTGTGCAATAACACCAACAACAGCATCTGCAATCATGTAACTCTCTATATCCATATCTGCCAAACGGGTGATCGTACTTGCCGCACTATTTGTATGCAGCGTGCTTACTACCAAGTGACCGGTAATAGACGCTTCAACGGCAATATTGGCAGTCTCTTGGTCACGGATCTCACCGATCATGATGATGTCCGGATCCTGACGCAAGATAGAACGAAGTGCCGATGCAAAGGTAAGTCCCGCCTTCGGGTTGGTCTGCACCTGGTTGATCCCGGCAAGGTTTGCCTCTACCGGGTCCTCTACGGTGATAATATTAACGCCCTCTGTATTCAATTCGCTAAGTGCCGTATACAATGTCGTAGATTTACCACTACCGGTTGGTCCTGTTACAAGGATAATACCGTGCGGGTGTGCCAAGATCTTATCGAACTTCGCTAAATCATCCGGCTGGAATCCCAAATCCTTCTTATCTCTCGTCAGTGCCTTCTTCTGCGTCAAACGCATTACGACTTTCTCGCCGTATACCGTCGGCAAGTTAGATACACGGAGATCGAACTCCTGTCGATCAACGATAACGCTCATACGACCGTCCTGTGGCTTACGTTTCTCTGAAATGTCCATACCGCTGACAATCTTGATACGAGCGACCAACGCCGGGAACAACGTAATATCATGCCGCATCGCCTCTTGAAGCACACCGTCCACTCGGAATCGGATACGAAGCTGCTCTTCCATCGGCTCAAAGTGAATATCACTGGCTCTTTTATGTACTGCCTGCTCAATAATCTGATTTAAGAGTCGTACGATCGGTGCCTGCTTGATCTCCTCTGACTCCTCATTACGATTCTCTCTATTACCATAACGCTCCTGATGCTCTTTCGTGAACTGATCTGCCACTTTCATTGCTTCCGCATTACCAAAGTAACGATCAAGCGCCTGCGCTACATCCTTTACTGTAGTAACATGAGCCTCGATGCGAAGACCTGTCACGATAGACAGATCATCTAACGCTCCGAGATCCAGCGGATCACTCATTGCTACACGGAGCACATTTGGATTCTCCGGATCAAACTCATATGGCATCAACATATATTTACGAAGCAATTTCTCATCAACCAATGTGAGCACATTGTCTTCTATATGATAATCCGCTAAGCGAACCCTCGTCAAATTCAACTGTCTGCTCAGCACCTCTGCGATATCATCATCAGATGCAAAGCCAAGATCGATCAGCACAGTACCAAGTTTCTGTCTGACATCACCTTCCTTTTGTGCCTGTAATGCCTGTTGAAGCTGTTCGTCATTGATCAAGCCACCTTCAATCAGCAAATCTCCTAAACGTTTCTTACGACGTCCTCTTGATGCACCAAAACTATCCATCTTCCCCTCCTGCTCATACTTTTTTCATATTTTCTTCCTTCTCGTTGTGTTGTTGCTATTATTCTCGCTCCGGGCATGTGTGCCATCCCATACAATAAGGCATACTTACCCACATTTAATTCTATTATAGTGGTTTTTGGCATATAACGCAAGTATTTGCTCTGATAATATAGGTTCTTATCCTCGTTCTGCCCCAACTCCCAAACATGACAAATTTTACGCCGCCTGATTATAATCTAAAATAAAGATTTTACTAGCAATATGCTCTAATTTCTCTAAAATCTCATCTATTTTTTCCAGCACAGAAGCTTTATAATAAACTTCACCACATTGACCACATTTATAACATGGAACGTTTTCAATAATCACATAACAATTGCTAGGTTTTACGAAATAAGGATTCGTAGCTTCTTGCATTTCTTCCATTTTACAACTTAAACATTTCATTTTTGCCCCCTATTTTATTTTTTTGCAATTTTCTCTGTCAATCACGCATCTTACATATAATATAGGTTCTTATCCTCGTTCTGCCCCAACACCCAAACTTCTCACATACTGTTCTACCGCTGCATCCCATGCAAACTCAATACGTTTATCCATGGTGAATTCCGCATGCGTAATACCGGTGACGAATACCAATTCCTGCTTTTCATAGCGAAATTGCAGTTGCAACATCGGTTTTTCCTGCAAATACAGGTCATAAACGCCACTGTTTTCCAACAATTTTTCTGCAAATTCTGCACTGGCTTTCAAAGAAATGCGCATCATCGTTGGCGTTCGATCCCCTTTTATATAAGTAAATATCGTTGGTTTGCACTCTTTCCATCGAACCCGGTCATCTGCAGGCGCTTCATCGTACCAATTCGGATTACGCCCTCCCTGCATGGTCAATTTGGCAAAGGTGAGCACTTCTGCCTGCTCCAAATAACATTCATCAAAGGCATCGCGGATCAATAAGTGCGCCATAGCTTTTTGTATTTCAGAAATTTTCAATAAAATCATAAAATCCTGCTTTCTGTGCATACTAATTGCACGACAAATTTTCTGCTGTTTGGATGCAGAGAGTTTGTCTTCCTATAGATTACAGCCGCGTGCACTTGCGCTGTCAGCATCGGCTGCCTACTTCAGACAGCGCAGATAAGGAGGCACGATCATGAAAAAAGATGCAAAAACCATGAAAGAAGTTGCAGAACATTGTACGCAGTATTGCCCTTGCGAAACAGGCAAATGCGGATGCTCTAACTCCACTGCAGAGAGCGTATCTTGCGCTAACTGCACGCATTACACAGAGCCAAATGTCTGTGATCTTGATCTTTACTCAGAAATCATGAAAAATCACGATTTCTAATTGTATTTCTGATCTGCGTCTGCAGACACTCCCTCATGCGGATGCAGGGGCGCGGTTCTTCGCTCCTGTGTCTGCTTTTTTTTGCTTACAAAGAGCTTTTCTTCGCTCCTGTGTCTGCTTTTTTTCTTATAAAGAGCTTTTCTCCGCTCTTGTGTCTGCTATTTTGCTTGCGACGGCTACCGGTCGCATATATCTGCTAGCGGCTGACAAATACAACAATAGAACGCGGTGGAACTACGGTTGCACGCTGCTTGCCCAGTTTTGTATTCTTGCTTCTCTTGGTCTGCTTAACGGCAGTCTGCGGCAACACGTGAAATGTTTCATCAAATGTCTCGATGGCAGCATGCCATTCTTTGCCTGCCGGCAGCGTTGGCAGATCAAAGGACTTTGTCTCCCAATACATATTAAAAATGATGTATATAGAATCATCGGAAGTTCCATCCGGTTTCTGCGCATAATCGCCGGCTAACAGCACACCCAATATGCGGCTGTAATTGGAAAAGTCCGGACGCCACGTTTGCACTCCATGCGCCGATATGCCGGGCAGACCACAGGATAACGTATCCTGCATACATAATGCTTTCGCTTGATGAAGCACCGGATGCTCTGTACGAAATGCAATCAACTGTTTCACATAGTTGCGAATCTGCTCCCCTGTCTTGGTTGGTTTCCAATTGAGCCAAGTTACCGCATCATCGTGACAATACGGATTGTTATTGCCTTCCTGACTATTGCCAAATTCATCGCCTGCAAGGATCATCGGCGTTCCCTGACTAAATAACAGCATCAAAAATGCGTTGCGGATCTGACGTTTCCGCTGCTCCAGTACAGCCTTTTTGCGAGTTTTTCCTTCCACGCCACAGTTCCAGCTATAATTGTACTCCGTTCCGTCGGCATTTCGTTCCCCGTTTGATTCGTTATGTTTGATATCATAGGACACCAGGTCCATCATCGTAAATCCGTTTACATGGGTCATAAAGTTGATAACGCCCACTTTATCCGGATGGCGGTAAAATCTTTTATAAAACGCTTCTGCCTGTCCCTCATCACTTTTTAGGAAACGTCGGGCATCGTTCATAAAGCCTTCGTTATATTCTGCCAGACAGTTATCCGCCTGATGAATACCGGCGCCGGATAACATTTCTTCATCCCAATAAGAAGAAAACAGCTTGACGCCGGATAAAATAGGATCTGATGCTAATGTAAGCGATGGCATGACTTCTGTGTTGACCCGAAAACCATCCACATGGTAGTTTAATACCCAATGCCGCAAACAATCTGTCATTAAGTTGAGATTGGTGCCTGGTGCAAAATAGAAGTCCAAAATAACTTCCATTCCGTTGCGATGAAGCTTTTTGATCGTTTCTTTGAATTCTTCATCTGCATTTTCTCCGCTGCTATAGGCTGCTTTTGGTGCAAAATAATACGTATCACTTACACCGTATCCCCAATAATTTACTTTATCACCCTGCTTTTCTTCAAAATCATATACCGGAAGCAAGAGTACGCCATTGATCCCAAGATCTTTCATATATGGTATCTTGTCCTGCAGACCTGCGAAAGTGCCCGGCTTGCTCACACCGGAGGAGGCATGTTTTGTAAATCCTCTTACATGTAATTGATATAAAACCAGCTCATGAAAGGGCTTGCGCAGAATGTAATCTCCTTCCCAGTCAAATTCTTTCAAACAGATACGACCTCTGACGGGCATTTTATCTGTACGATTCCAACGGTCACGACCGGATATTCCTGCCGCATAGGGATCCACAATATCTTCCCCGTCTGCTTCGTATACATATTCGTACTTATCGGATAATTCTTCGGCTATATCAAAGGCACTTGTCGTATTTTTGGAACGCAGGTGTACGAAATATACGCTTCCCATGCGATATTCATCCGTAAGCGGTATCCGATACTGCTCTGTCTGATGCCCTTTACGAAATAGCTTTAGGTAACATTCTCTCTTGTCCGGCAAATATATGGCGAATTGAACACCATCTGCCACCTTTGTCACGCCAAGCGGCAGTGCATTGCCCGGCTGTATTGTAAATTGATTTTTTGTCATACTGTTACTCCAATCATTTTTGACCCTATGGTCTAGTCACTATTTCTATTTTACTACATTTTTAACATTGGTGTAAAGGTAATATGCAAGATGTGTACTTCATCGATCAAATTCAACTATTTGCAAGAATGCCATAAAACTTTCCATCTGTAAAAACTTTTTCAAAATGAAAAAGTTATGTGCTTTTTAAAAAGGTATTTGCTTTTTGAAAAAGTTTTTATAAAAAAGGGCTTGCTTTTTGGAAAATATTATTATATAATAGCTGAGTGCTTGAGCGAAATATTTACATGAAACATTGTAAATGGAATGCTTTGAGACATATGATGGGCTATCGCCAAATGGTAAGGCACTGGACTCTGACTCCAGCATTTCAAGGTTCGAATCCTTGTAGCCCAGTTTTTTATTTTTAAACCTTAGATAGTTATCTAGGGTTTTATTTTTTTGTTTGCTTTTTATAATAATTTTTGTGACTCTGTCTTACATAGACAATCATAACAATAAAAAGATGCATTCGTTCATTTTGTACTATATATTCTGTTAGCTTCCTCTTCACTGATCGAAAATGTCTTCTGCAATTCTGATAATATCGTTTCTTTCGGTATCTTCATATTTCTCAACATGGTTACTGTCTGTCCTATAGTTTCTGCACGACCTTCCTCTCGGCTCTCTGCCTTCAGATCCTCAATTGCTTTGCACATATCCACTTTCCCCCTGTCTTGCCTAATTTCCAATCCTATCCCTGCAACTGTATTAATCACATTAGCTGCTGACAATTCAAGATGATGCATTCGTTCATTTTGCACTATATATTCCGTTAGCTTCTGGGCATCTACAGAATATTTTATCGTCTGCAGCACCTCCCGCAAACTTGTGTGAAACTTCTCAAAATCATCTTCTGATAGCGTCATTGGTTGAATTAATTGTACTCTGTAGTCAGGAACAAAGTCAAGTAATTTACTGTCATTAATGTCGTACATTTCTCTCAGTGAAAGCGGTCCATCCCATGGTTCTGTCCCAAAGTATATCGTCAATGTGATAATCGGTAATATCTTATCTGTCTTTAAGAATCCCGACAAAAACTCTCCACTATTCCGGATGTTTCCACCGGAAAACCTCTTATTTCTTCGATTATCTGCTGCAATCATTGCAACTTGTTTATCATACTGCAGTGCATCATATACCATGTTACGCACCGGCATTGCATAATGCACCTCCATCTGATTCTCAACCCCTAATATCACATAGTTTGCATAAGAGTCCTGCATCATTGCTGCAAATTTCAACAAATCGCGGTGTTTCTGCGCTGAATTACTGCCATCCGTTTTACGCTTGGAACGTTTATGCATTTGAGATCTTTTTATGCTAACGTCCACTTCTCCTGACAATTCCTGTCCTTTTATTGCCGCCGGCAATGTAACCAATTCCGTAACATCCTTCTCTGTAAGATTCTCCGGCTTTATTTTTTGTTCTCCATCATAAAGAAAAAAATTAAAGACATCCGCAAAAATTTCTGGGTTTCCTATGTATTCTTTAACGATTGTATCTTTAATAATATCCCCCCTATCCTTCTGTATCATCAAATGTTGCTTATCTGAGTTTTACTATAATACATTTTCTTAGATGTTTCAATATTTTATGTCATTTGTCACAATAAATATGGCATTTTTTTAAAAAAGCCACTTCTAAAGAGTTATATATTCAAAATCTATGTAGCTTGTGATTAAGAAGGTGTTGAATATTCTAAAAAAAAGACTTGCATTTTCGTTTCCAGTGTTATATAATGAACAAGTGCTTGAGCAAAAGGCTTACACAAAACATTGTAAGTTGTATACTTCAAGACATATGATGGGCTATCGCCAAATGGTAAGGCACTGGACTCTGACTCCAGCATTTCAAGGTTCGAATCCTTGTAGCCCAGTTTTTCTTTTTTAAACCTTAGAGATGTATTTCTAAGGTTTATTTTTTTTCAGGAATAAGCTATTAACCATCTATTCCGTAACCAAAGCAGTATTTATTCAAACAAAACGCCCCATGGAATCCTACATAAACGTGGAACTCCATGGGGCACACTAATTTCTTATATTTATACAATCTGGTTTATAGCTTCTGCTGTATATTAATCCTCTTCTTCTGCCTGTACTGACAAGATCTGACGTTTTCTTGCCATCTCATCATTTTCCAGATATTCATCGTATGTTGAAATCTTGTCGATCAATCCACCCGGTGTGATTTCCATAATACGATTTGCAATTGTCTGAATAAACTGATGATCCTGAGATGTAAAGAGAATTACTCCCGGGAATTTGATCAATCCATTATTCAATGCGGTGATCGATTCCATATCCAAATGCGCTGTCGGCTCATCAATGATCAAAACATTGGATGCCAAGATCATCATTTTGGACAGCATAACGCGAACACGCTCTCCACCGGATAATACGTTAACCTTTTTGACACCATCTTCGCCCGGGAACAACATACGTCCGAGGAAACCACGTACATAGGTTGGATCCTTTTCCGGTGAAAATGGCATTAACCAGTCAACGATCGTCTCGTCCCCGGAGAACAACTCTGTATTGTCTTTTGGGAAATAAGACTGGCTTGTCGTAACACCCCACTTATAACTTCCCTCGTCCGGTTCCAACTCTCCTGCTAAGATCTGGAACAACGTAGTTGTGGCGATCGTGTTGCTTCCTACAAAAGCAACCTTATCTTCGCGATTGATGATGAAAGAAATGTCATCTAAAACTTTAACACCGTCAATAGTCTTAGACAAATGTTCTACGGTAAGCACTTCATTACCAATCTCTCGTTCCGGACGGAAATCAATATATGGATATTTTCTGCTGGATGGCTTCATGTCATCAAGCTCGATCTTTTCCAATGCCTTTTTACGAGAAGTTGCCTGCTTGGATTTGGAAGCGTTCGCACTGAATCGCTGAATAAATTCCTGCAGCTCTTTGATCTTCTCTTCTTTCTTTTTGTTGGCTTCTTTCATCTGCTTGATCATCAACTGACTTGACTCATACCAAAAGTCATAGTTACCGGCATATAGCTGTATTTTCGCATAATCAATGTCGGCAATATGTGTGCAGACTTTATTTAAGAAATATCGGTCATGGGATACCACGATAACCGTATTGTCAAAATCGATCAGGAAGTCTTCCAACCAACGGATCGCATCTAAGTCCAAGTGGTTGGTCGGCTCATCCAGCAATAAGATATCCGGGTTACCAAATAACGCCTGCGCAAGCAGGATCTTTACCTTGTCGCTGGCTGCGATCTCACTCATCTTTTTATAATGAAGTTCCGGTGCGATTCCAAGACCATTTAGCAAAGTCGCAGCATCTGATTCTGCTTCCCATCCGTCCATTTCCGCAAATTCTGCTTCTAATTCACTGGCACGGATACCATCTTCTTCTGTGAAATCTTCTTTTGCATAAATCGCATCTTTTTCTTTCATGATGTCGTATAAGCGTTCGTTACCCATTATAACAGTATCAAGTGCAACAAACTCATCATACTGGAAATGATCCTGCTTCAAGAAAGAAAGTCGCTGACCAGGAGTAATAATGATGTCTCCTTTACTTGGTTCGATCTCTCCGGTAAGTATTTTTAAAAATGTAGATTTGCCGGCACCATTTGCACCGATCAATCCATAACAATTTCCTTCTGTAAATTTAATATTTACATCCTCAAACAGGGCTTTCTTGCCCAGACGCAATGTCACGTTACTTGCCTGTATCATAATTATCTCTTTCCTTTCTCAGTTCACATACTCTTAATATGCAGCGCTTACTATTTTACAGGAACTATGTAAATTTGCAAGTCTTTTTCGGGAATTTAAGCCTTTTTCAGCCATTTGTACCGATCCTTAGCGATCCAACAGCCCTCGGATCTGTTTAATGATCCGCAATATAAGCTCGACTCTCTTAAATGGCGTGATCAGATAAAAACCATCCACATATGGGGCAATTTCCTGTGCAACCTGAGCAGATATCTGCTCTGCCAGTTCCTCACCCTGTGCCCGGTCTTTGTCCTGATACATTTCTATAATACGCGGATCGACATCAATTCCTGCCATTTCACTATTCATAAAGCAGGCATTCCGATAGCTGACTACCGGCATAATCCCACCTAAGATCTTAACATCTAATTCCTCTCTGGCACGCTTGAGGTTATTTAATGCTCTTTCCGTAAGTACCGGCTGCGTAAATAATACAGCGATTCCTTGGCTGATCTTACGCTTAGCATGGATGATCTGACTGTCAAAATTAACTGCATTTACATTTAATGCTCCACTGATCATAAACGGATTGTTCTGAAAGATCTGCTCATTCAGGGTACGGATATGATTTGCAAGCACCGCTGAATTATAGCTAAACATTGTTTTTACCAAGCCGCGCTCTGCTGCCGGCACCGGATCTCCGGTCACGGTAAGTACGTTGTTAACACCCTCCACATTTAATCCCAGCAACAATGCCTTCGTTGCATTAATATTACGGTCACGACAGGTCATATGCGGAATTGCTGTCAGACCAAGTTCGCGCATGACTTTGCATGCCAATATACTACTGTCAATGCGTGCCTTTGCCACCGGGCAGTCGGCAATATCAATGGCGTCAACACCTGCCTGCTGGTACTTGGCTGCTCCTTCCATGAAGAAATCGATCTCCGGCGTTACAGGAGGATCCAGTTCTACGACCAAAACCTTCTCGCCACATGCCAATTTTGCTGCAAAAGTATTGCGCAGATTGTCTTTTCCGGCATAGTTTTTCACTTCCTGTCCATCATTTGCGACAGGGATTGATTGTTCCGTTTGCCGGTTCTCCACAACAGAGTTGACGGACCGTCCTGAACCATCCGCACTATATGTTTTTCTTCCGGGGAGCGGCGACTGCTGCAACGTCTTAGCTATTTCCGAAATAAAGCTTGGATCGGTACCGCAACAGCCTCCTATGATAGACGCCCCCTGCTTTGCGATCTGGTACATCTCTTTTGCATAATAATAATGATGTGCCTCGTAATACGTTCTATTATCCAGTACGGCAGGATAACCGGCATTTGGCATGATCGAGATATATTTTGTATTCTGTTCTCTTGACAATTTATACATGAGATCCAGCAAATGCTTAGGACCGGAAATACAATTAAAGCCAAGTGCATCGATCGACGATACATTCATCATCTTTTGATATAAACTACGCCCATAGCATCCACTTCGGGTTAGGCCCTCCGGTGATACTGCAAATGAAACAATAATAAATGCTTCCGGCTGCTTCTGCTTAATATACTCGGTAATTTCGTCCAATCCCTCTATGTTGTCTAATGTCTCAAACAAAAAATGACGCACACCCTGCTCCAAAAAGCAGTCCACCGGAAGGCGATAACGTTCTGCCGCATCATTCTCATCGCCGATCAAAACAGGACCAATATCACCAAATAATATCTGCTCTCCTGCAGATTCCTCGATTGCCCCCCGTGCAATCTGTGTGCCGGCTGCTATAACCTTTCCAACCTCTTCTGCCGTAAAATGATCTCCTGCATTGGCCGCAAATGTGTTTGTTTTGATCGCCACTGCTCCGGCATCAATATACTCTTTGTGTATCTGTTTAATACGCTCCGGATAGCGAAGATTCCATTTTTCGCAGGATTCCCCACCAAATTGTATATATTTATCTGCAAGGTAAGTTCCCATTGCACCGTCAAACAGCAATGGCTGCTTACTAAGATAGTCTCGAATATTTCCCTGGTAAAGCATTATTTTCCTCCATACGCGCTATGTTATATGTGTTCTCTGATTTTCTGAATGACAAAAAAGATCGCAAAGGCGCATAAATTAACTAATACAACGCTTGCTCCTGCCGGCGTTGAAAATTGATAGGATACGATCATTCCGATGCAAAAACAGATTACGGCCAAAATACCGGAAGAGATCACCACACTCTTAAAACTTTTCCATATACGCATAGATGTGAGTGCCGGAAAAATAACCAAACTCGATATCAACATGGCTCCCATCATCTGCATTCCAAGAACGATCGTCACTGCCGTCAAAATTGCGATCATTGTATTGTAAAATGATACCTTTACCCCCGTTGCTCTGGCAAAGCTTTCGTCGAAAGTGACCGTAAAGATACTGTGATAACAAAAGATAAATAACAACAATACGATCACAGACAAACCAACGCTTAAATATACGTCTGCGGATGTCATCGCCAAAATGCTGCCAAACATGTAACTGCACACATCCGTAGTCATTCCTGTCGTAAGGCTTGTTACCGATACACCGATTGCTAACGCCGAAGCTGACATGGCAGCGATGGCTGCATCCGACTTCATTAGTCCATTCTCTGTCATACGCAACAGGAAAAAGGCCGCTACGATCACTACCGGTATTGAAAGTGCAAGCGGTGCGATGCCACATGCGATCGCAATTGACAATGCCCCGTAAGACACATGGGATAATCCATCCCCGATCATGGAATACTGTTTTAATACTAAGCTTACCCCTAACAGGGCGGCACATAGCGATACCAATATTCCGACAATAAATGCTCTCACTATAAATGGATAGGAAAACATCTGCATTAACATTTCCATGTATGATTCCTCCTATATTTACCGCATTGTATGCCATACCCCGGCATACTCTGTCTCTAAATACTTCGCAACGTTGCCATAAAAATAGTCTCCTTCGCGAATATGCAAAATATAATCTGCACACTCGACCGCCTTGTGTACATCGTGTGTCACCATAATGATGGCAACGCCTTCTTGGTGAAGTTTGTCAAGATTTGCATACAATGACGCTGCCGCAGCCATATCAAGACCGGTAACCGGCTCATCTAATACTAACAGTCTCTCCGTTGCGCACAGCGCACGGGCTAACAGTACTCTCTGCTGCTGTCCACCGGAAAGTTCCCCATAACATTTTCCCTTTAGATCGGTAATTTCCAAACGTTCCAAGTTACGAAGCGCTTCTTTCTTTTGTGTGCGCCGATACCAAGGCTTGCCATGCATCTGATTTTGGAAACCGGACAGCACAACTTCCATCACGCTGGCCGGAAAGTGCTTCTGTGCCTGTGTCTGCTGTGGCAGATAACCGATTGCTCCGCCGTGAAGAGAAGGTGCCAACTCCACTTTGCCACTGACCGGCTTCAACAAACCAAGTAAAGTTCGGATCAATGTGCTTTTACCGGATCCGTTCTCACCAACAACGCATATATATTCTCCACGATGTACGCTGAAGTCCAAATGTTCTATAATTGCTCGATTCTCATAACCAAGTCCTGCATCTACACAGGAAACCAAGCAATCTTCTTTTTTTTGCTCCATAGTTTACCTCTTTTCTAATCTAAGTCGCAATATCATTAAAGGTTATTATATCATACATCAATTAGCCTTTTTATTAAACTCGCAAATCCGCTCCTTCAGAGCTTATTCGCTTGTTACACAAGCTTATTTGCTCGTTAATGAGCCCAGAAAAACAAATGTCTGCTTCGCAGCCGCTTGTTTTTCTCTGAGGCTCATTATATCACAAATTCGCAACGCAAGATATCTTGACATTTCCTACATTCCTCGGTAGAATATTGCTTGTTATACTATAATGATCCTTAGCGATTTTGTCAAAGCCCTTAAGGATACATTTTATCATTAAGCTGCACGGTTACTTTGCAGCCCCATTAATTAGGATTGGAGTTGATTTTTTTTGGATTCAAGCGACGCCCGGCAGATAGTTATTTTACTTATTCTGCTCGCACTCTCTGCTTTCTTTTCATCTGCAGAGACTTGCTTAACAACAGTAAACAAAATGCGTATCAAATCATTGGCAGACGATAAAAACAAGAATGCCTCTCTGGTACTCAAACTGATCGAAGAAAAGACGCAAATGCTTAGTGCCATATTAATAGGTAATAACGTTGTGAACTTATCTGCTTCTTCTCTGACAACAACCTTCGCAATGAAACTTGCAAAAAGTTCAGGTATGAGTGACAGTGTAAGCGCGATCACCGGTATTGCAACAGGAATTATTACTATTTTGGTCTTAATATTTGGAGAAATCATTCCAAAGTCTCTCGCAACAATGAATGCGGAACGTTTATCTCTGATCTATGCCAAACCGATTTATGGACTAACGAACATACTTCGGCCGATTTCTTTTTTAATGAATCAATTGAGCAACGGACTAATGCATCTGCTCCATGTAAAGTCGAATCACTCTCCTGCGATTACAGAGGGCGAGCTTCGTACGATCTTGGATGTCAGCCACGAGGAGGGTGTTATTGAAAGCGAAGAGCGTCAGATGATCACAAACGTGGTTGATTTCGGTGATTCGATGGCTAAGGACGTCATGGTTCCTAAAATGGATGTTGGATTCGTCAGTGCGGATATTTCTTATCAGGAATTGTTCGATGTATATAAGGAACTTCGCCATACAAGAATGCCTGTATATAGTGAAAGCCGTGATAATGTGATCGGTATCATTAATGTTAAAGACCTGTTCTTCTATGAAGATGCCCGCGATAAATTTGATGTTACAACTATTATGCGTGAACCTTATTTCACCTACGAATATAAGAAAATTTCCGAACTCTTTTTTGAGATGAAGAAAGAGTCTATTCCAATGGCTGTTGTGTTAGATGAATACGGAGCAACTGCCGGCATTTTAACACTGGAAGATCTCATAGAAGAAATTGTAGGTGAGATCCGTGATGAATATGACACAAACGAAGAGGATGAGATCACCAAGATTGATGACGAAAATTTCATCTTACTTGGTATCGCAAAATTAGATGATATTAATGATGAGCTTGGCATTGATCTGGAATCAGAGGATTATGACTCGATTGCCGGACATATCATTAATCTGTTGGATCATTTTCCGAAAGCCGGGGAAACTGTACAGGATAAATACGCTGAATACCGGGTACTCGAGGCAACCAACAATCGTATTGATAAAGTAAAAGTTCATCTACTTCCTCAGAAAGATACGACAGCAGATTTGGATGAGGAAGAAGGGGTCTAACGCACCTACATCACTCGGTGCGCAAGCCCCTTTTCGATCACGTCACTGCGAGGATCAGACACACACCGCTCAAAGTGGCAGTCTTGAATCAATCCCGCTGTTGCGCCATACATCCAGACTGCTGCACCGCGAGTGTCACGACACCCGACAAACTTACAGCGTATCACTTTACCACCCTGCATATATAATGCTCCACCTTGACAGTAACTAAACGTGCTGTCAAGGATCTCGGAGGCATATGCGTTATAAACCGCTCTCCCGCCCTTCGTATTGGCAAAAAAGCACTGTGCGATCTTTACTCTTGTTCCTGTCGCCCGGAGTATTCCCACCCGGTTACGTCCATCAAACAAACAATGCTGCAATACCGCAGAAGCAGCATGATCCAAACGGATCAGATCACCTTGTTCACATTGTCCACAGATCATTTTCACATTATGCATCTCAAGACTTCCATAGCAGACTATTGGCTGATTCATATATATAACGCTATCGCTTATCGTAAGTTTTGCTCCCGCTGCCACCTCTAATGAACAATCAAGTATCGCTGTACATTGTGAAATTTTACGTTCCTTCTGTACTCGAATTCCTTTTTTATCAATGCATCCGCCTACCCGCCAATGTCTTACAAATGGCATATCTTTCGGCACACACTCATGATAAGTACAATGTGTTACATCGATATCACAGGACAAGTAAATCGCTGCACCACGCTCTGCTTCACACTGTTCAAATACATTATCACAGACCACACCCTGCCCTCCTCGAAGCATTAATGCTCCACCGGATTCTGCAGAATAACAGTCGCGAAAATGACAGCGAATCACATGGATGCGCTCTCCCCAAAAACGAATTGCAGCTCCTTTGGTTGTACGCACGATCGTGCTGTCTGCCACCGATACCACTCCATCTTCCGCTCTAAGAAACATTCCATAATAGGCACAATCAATCACACTGTTCTCAATCAAAACACGACTTCCGCACTGATGCACATTAATTCCGGCACGATGAGAATTACTAGTACGTACAAGCCGGCTATTACTGATATGCAATTCTCCACCTCGCAGTGCTATATTGCCAGCCATGGATACAACGGCCTGATCGATCAGCAACGTCATTCCTTCATACAAAACAATGTCCGTCGGAAGAATGTAATTTCCCGTGATCCGAATCCGTTTGTACTGTTGCAGCTGCGCCTGCAGCTTTGTACCATCCATCGCATCTCCCAGAGGACTCATCTCTTTATTATATTGCTCAAAACGGGTTAATACATCTTGAATCATTGACACCCCTCCTTATAATTCTGAAAAAATGCTTCCTGTACATTTTGATCGGAAATTACTTCGCATCCCGATATAGTCTGTTCACATCTGTAATTTTGAAAATATACTGCTGCACCCAGATATTTTGCATGGCATTCCACAAACTGGCACTGTCGGATCCGTACACGACCGAAGGTTTCTGAGTAAATTGCCCCTCCATAGTCTCTCGTACCGTTGACGAATCGACAATCGTGTATATACACTTTCGCCGGATCTTCGAATACCAACAGTCCGTCTAAGCCATTCTGCAGTCCGGTATTCTGAAACTCTGCATACTCTCCGGCAAAATGCACCAGTGGCACCCGAGCACTTCGGCATAGCCTGCTGTCTTTAACGAGCAAACTCCCCTTTTGCTGATAGATACCACCACACAGCGACTGACAGTCTAATACTGTCGCTGTCAACATGATCGAAGATCCGGCAGTCATTGTTATGAAATATTTCTGTGAACAGTTCTCAACACATATCTCACAATTTTGAAAATGTACTCTTCCACCTTGAACACGTATTGCTCCATCCATAGTAATCTCTGCTTCTTCACACCAAAGCGTTGCACCGGTTTCCACCAAAATATCCCCATCTATGATCTGCTTTCCATGAAGATAAATCGTCTCTCCTGTATGTACCGTAAACCCTTTCCGCGTCTGTTTCCACAAAAAATCCGGATAGATATAACGCAATACTGCAAAAGGCATACAGCCTCCAAGCTGTTCATATCGTTCGTACTGCTCGGCTGCTAAGGTTTGATCCTGTTTCGCCGCAGCCTCCCCAAAAGCACATATAAATTCACGTTCTCTCTTGCTGATCTGAAACATAATAACGTACTGATCAAAAATTGCCTGACAGTAATCCACAGACCAAACCGCCATAAGACACATCTTGTATATATCCAACAAGAAGCAACACTGGTCTACACGGTCACATACCGTTTGGCGCACCAGCTCCAAATGTCGTTCCAGATCATTATTAATATCCGTAATGATCTGTGCGTATTGATCCTGATCCGGCAGTAATTGCCGCAGCAACCGTTCATAATATGGCTGTAACTCCATAATCGCACGCATATTGCCCATCGCCAGCACACCTAGCCCAAAGCAATACCGGTATCGATATGCAGCACTTCGTTCCCGCATCGGGTGTGACACCAATGATCCTTTATTTTCTTCCCTTTCCATGGTTTCCTCCTCCCCGAAATCGCATTAGTTCTATATTATTTATCGAACAAAATCCGTCATTTGCCCATGTGCTGCAACAAAAAAGTCATCAATTCTGTATCATTTATCATCGCGAGAGTCCTGACAACTTTCTATGCGCTGATGAAGCAATTCTACAGCCCGATCAACTTGTCTCATAAAAAAAGCATTCTCCTTATTCTGTTTTTCATCAATATTACGATTCAAAAATTGCAGTACTCTACCATACGTAACCGCCTCTTCTAACTCTAAATTATAAGGGATCACGCCAATATTTTGTCTTGGGATATGAAAACGATAACATATTCTACGCAAATTCCAAGTATGATTAGGCTGATATTTACCAATCAAAAAGAACGCTTTATTGCGTATTATTGGATGATTTTCAAAAAATTCCGTCAACATCTTTGTATCCTGTCGTAGATTGACTACTATTAAGTCTGCATCGGAAAGTATACTGGTTGTACTAAGATTTCTGTTGGATTCAGTATCCACAAATAATAGATCTGCTGCCTCTTCCAGACATTGAAACAAAGTCTCTCTGACTAATTCAAATTCATAATTGAATACATCTCGATTTACAATGAAACTCTGTGGCAAATAGAATAAATTCTGAAACAATAAAGGAATCGCTGTGTGCTGTATCATATTCGCATCATTCTTTCCGGAATACAGTTCTTTCAAAAGATGTTCCAACCCGTATTTGTTATAATATTGACCCTGCTCACGCAAACATTCGATCCTCTCTGACGGGAGCATCAGGTCACCGATATTTCTAAGACTGTAATGATTCTCTAGGAGCATGCATTTCTTTTCACTATGAACTGCTGTCATAGCTGCCATACACGCAAGATTCGTCGTGACACACGCCCCCTCTCTCGTATGGCTCCAAAATGCAATCTTCAATTGAACTCCAAACCTCCTTCCCTACTATAAGCGACCTGCCAGACAACGTAAGTTGCTTCCGGGCTGGTCAAAATACTAATTCTTTGTCGTTCAACTTGGGAGTAAGGTTACTATATCTGTTTTACCCGAAAACGTAAAGACTTTTTTTCTGTTTTTTTCACTTTCCATACATTGCACAAAATAAAAGCAAAAATTTGTTAATAAATTCAAAAAACACCCGGTTCTTTCGGGTGTTTTTGTCAATATGCCACTTTCATTCTGTATCACCATTTGGCAGAGCCTGTGCAATGGTGTGATCCGACCATCCAACATACATTTGATGAACACGCTGCCCCATTTGTTTGCCGTGTGCCGAAAAGCGATAAACCCAATGGATCGCATCTAAGATGTCCTGTTCCCCAAGAGATCCTCGACAGGCAAACCGGCTGCAGCATATGACACGCAGCAGCAACAATTCCCCCAGCACCTGATGAATACGTTCTGTGTTCATCTCTTGTGGATACTCCAAATACCGGGATAAAATCCGATAGCGCATATAATTGTCATAATACTGCTTCCACCATTGCCCCGTATTTGCCACAAATCGACGTATCAAATCACAAGCCGCTTCGTCATTTTCCCACTCATAAAAATCAAAACTATCCTCTAAATATCGGCATTCCGGAAACGCCAGTATAATGTCCAAACATTCCATAGACACATTTACAAACGAATCAAAATCCAGATCCTCGTGTGGATATGCCGCACTTAACAATTGCAGGGCACTTTTTCCCTCTTTCCATACAGAAAGATCTTCTAAACAGATCCTCTCTCCCTGCAGAGTGATCCACTCTACCGAATCATGTAGCAGATATCTGCTTACTGCAGGGCAGGAAGCAGCAAGCGAGATCCATATATCGCCATTAATTGCTGCTGTTAAACGTGGAAATTTACGACAGGTATTGCATAACATCTCCTCAGAGGTATTCCGTTGTATCCTGCACAATCCATCCTCGTCTAGCATCGCGCAGCGACCTCCTGCAAGATTTTCAAAGCAATAAACGCCCTCTTTTTTATGGATATGTGAGAGTATGTCCCCTCGGAGCCATTCCGGCTCTATCTTCTGAAACCGCTCATACGCCTCCGGATCCACGACAATTTTCCAGCCGGCACAGCAAGTTGCCTCACAACGATCTGCTAAGCAGGAAAATTCCCGATAATACTTAAGTACTACGCCATCCATTAGAATGTCAACTCTGACTTATCATGCAACAGCTTAGCACCTTTGGCGATCAGTACGACACCGGCGGCAATCGCACCAACGATCAACAAAATGCCTAATACAATATTACTAGCCCCAACAGATTTCATTGTTTTATATACTTTTTCGACCATACATGACCTCCATGTTTACAATAATCACTCAATTAGTGTACACCGTACTCCGCATAGTATGCGTCAATAGCAGCCTTCAAGTTATCATCGATCAATACTCTGCCCTGGCACTCTTTGTTGTAAAGACATTCCACAACGTCCTCCATTGTAACGATCGCATTTGCACCAAAGCCATATTTCTGCTGAATCTCATCCAGTGCGCTGGCATTCGAAGTGAGTCCGCGCTCCATTCGGTTTAACGATACCATCAGACCAATAATCTCAACATCGCCCTGTGCTTTAATGATCGGGAATGTTTCCTCAATGGATTTACCGGAAGTGGTCACATCTTCAATAATAACCACTTTATCACCATCTTTGATCTTGCTTCCCAATAAAATACCGGTATCACCGTGGTCCTTCACCTCTTTGCGGTTTGAGCAGTAACGGATTTCTTTGCCATATAACTCGCTGAATGCTATCGTTGTTGCCACACTAAGGGGAATTCCCTTATAGGCCGGTCCAAACAACACATCGAAGTCATCCCCGTAATGCTCATGAATTGCCTTCGCATAATACTCTCCCAGCTTTTTAAGCTGCGCACCGGTTACATAAGCTCCCGCATTCATAAAAAACGGAGATTTACGACCACTTTTTAATGTAAATTCCCCAAATTTCAATACATCGCTTGCAACCATAAACTCGATAAATTCTTTCTTGTATGCTTCCATCTTAACGATAATCCTCCTTTTCATAGGCGTTTCGCCATATTGCTGTATAACTGTTTTTAGTTTCTACACCATTTGAACACCAAAATCAGCTTCTTTATACTACTTTACGCATCCTATCAACTCATTAATGTCTTTCACGCCGTTTTGCTGCATAAACTGTTCTATTCCTTCTATTACCTGCACTGTTGTCGCCGGTTCATTGAAATTGGCGGTACCGACTGCCACCATTGTAGCTCCCGCCATAATAAACTCTAACGCATCTTCTGCTGTTCGGATCCCTCCCATTCCAAGTACCGGAATATTCACAGCATGTGCTGCCTGATAGACCATGCGAACCGCAACCGGCTTCACTGCCGGACCGGACATTCCTCCTGTCTTATTGGCAAGTGCAAAGGTTCGACGATTAATATCAATCTTCATCCCGGTCAACGTATTGATCAAAGAGATTGCATCTGCTCCGCCTGCTTCCGCTGCCTTTGCCATCTCTGTAATATCTGTTACGTTTGGACTTAATTTCATGATCACAGGCTGTTTTGCCACTGCTTTAATCTGTGCAGTGATCTTCTCAACCTGCTTCGGATCCTGACCAAATGCAATGCCTCCCGCTTTGACATTCGGGCAGGAAATGTTAATTTCTAACAGTGCAACATCTTCCTCTGCCAAACGTCTGACAACATCAATATATTCGTCTGGTGTCTTACCACACACATTGACAATGATATTGGTATCATACTGCTTCAAATACGGAATATCACGCTCAATAAATACGTCTATCCCCGGATTTTGCAAACCGATCGCATTCAACATACCACCATAAGTCTCGCACACTCTCGGTGTTGGATTGCCGGGCCAAGGTACATTTGCCACACCTTTCGTTGTCACAGCTCCCAAGCGGTTCAGATCCACATATTCTCCGTACTCTGCACCAGAACCAAAGGTACCGGATGCCGTCGTAACGGGATTTTTCATTGATACTCCCGCAAAATTTACTGCCAGATTCATCCTTTTCCTCCTATATCTCTACGGTCTGCGCATCAAATACCGGACCGTCCTTGCAAATTCTTGTATTATTGACGTGACTGTGTGCATCTTTTTCTTTGGTTGTGCATACACAGCCTAAGCAAGCACCGATACCACACGCCATATGCTCTTCCAAAGAAATCTGAGCTTCGATCCCCTGCTCTGCCGCAAATGCTTTTACACCACGCAGCATCGGCATAGGCCCACACGCATAGATCACATCTGCTGTAATACCCTCGGCACGGATCGCATCTATGACATTGCCCTTGGTTCCCACGCTGCCATCCTCGGTCGAAACATATACAGACGCATATGGGGTAAAGTCTTCTTTCAAAAATTGCACTGCATCGCGGTATCCTAATACGACCTGCACTTCACCGGACAGACTCTTCGCTAATGCTAACATTGGCGGGATGCCAATTCCTCCGCCGATCAAAATACTTTTACCGGAACGAGGTGTAAATCCGTTGCCAAGTGGCCCTACAACTGCGATCGTATCACCTTCCTGCTTACCGGAAAATTCTAACGTGCCGGCTCCTGCCACTCGGTATACCAAGCGGATCATGCGCTTAGCCGCGTCAATCTCGCATATACTGATCGGTCTTGGGAGCAGTCTGCTGCCATCATCGCTATACAGCGACAAAAACTGTCCCGGTTTTGCCATCGCTGCAACATTGTATTCTTCGGGAAAAGCAAGCCATAAACTGTATATTCCCGGTGCCAACTCTGACTGGCTCTTCACGGTTGCCAGACATTTCTTTTTCTCTGCCATTGCTATCCTCTTTCTCTAAACGTTCTACTTGATCGCTCCGTTAATATCTGCGATCATGTCAATTACTGCCTGTCTGGAGGCATCTGCATAATTGTCAGCGCCAAACTTACTATATTTGTCCTGCTTGTATGCGGCAATGATACCACGCGAAGAATTGACGATCGCACCTAAGCCATCGCTGTTAAAGTATGGTTTCAATCCCTCAGCGGTACCACCCTGCGCACCATAACCCGGTACCAGAATATATGTCTTTGGCATCAGTTTACGAAGTACCTTACCCATTTCCGGATACGTAGCACCAACCACGCAGCCAACATTGCTATAGGTATCTCCCATGCACTGCTCGCCCCATTCTACCACTTTCTTAGCTACCAGTTCATACAACGGCTTGCCATCGATGAGCTGATCCTGAAATTCACCACTGGAAGGGTTGGACGTCTTTACCAATACAAAGATTCCTTTATTTTCCTCTTTGCAGACATCGAGAAATGGATTAACACCATCGCTTCCCAAATACGGATTAACCGTAACAAAATCCTCATCAAAGGCTGCATAGGACTTAGACCCTACTTGCACTTTACCAATATGTCCTACCGCATATGCAGCAGATGTAGACCCGATATCTCCGCGCTTAATATCACCAATAACAACAAGACCTTTCTCCTTACAATAGTCAACTGTTTTCTTAAATGCTGTCAGACCTGGAATACCAAACTGCTCGTACATAGCGATCTGTGGCTTTACTGCAGGGATCAGATCGTGTGTTGCATCTACGATTCCCTTGTTAAACTGCCAAATTGCCTCTGCAGCGCCCTCTAACGTCTCTCCGTACTGTTCAAAAGCTGCCTTGCAAATATGTTCCGGCACGTAACTTAACATTGGATCCAATCCGACAACGATCGGTGCATCCTTTTTGGTGATCTGCTCAATCAATGTATTAATCATACTACTTATCCATTCCTTTCTTCACTATAAACCAATTTTCCATCCACGAAGGTATTTAAGACTTTGCCATATACTAACTTTCCATCAAACGGTGTGTTCGTACCCTTTGATAAAAACTTGCTGCTGTCAATCGCATATTCCGTATCAATATCAGCAACCACTACATCTGCTGCCGTTCCCGGTTTCAGCGTTCCCTTGGCAATGCCCAGTACCTTTGCCGGATTTGTGCTCATCTTAGCAACTAACTCTGATAAACTTAATATACCACGTTTGACAAGTTCTGTGTAGCCTAATGCAAAGGAAGTCTCTAACCCGACAATACCAAACGGTGCTTTACGCATAGACTGATCTTTTTCTTCTTTACCATGTGGTGCATGATCCGTAGATATCACATCCATGATCCCGCCGGCAAGTCCCTTTTTGAGTGCTTCGACATCCGCTCTGCTGCGAAGTGGCGGATTCATCTTGAAACGGCCATGATCCTCTGTGATCTCATCATCAGACATCGTAAAATGATGCGGGCAAACCTCTCCTGTCACAGGAAGCCCCTGTTGCTTTGCCATTTCAATGAGTAAAACGCTGTCCGCTGTTGAACAATGACACAAATGTAACCGGCAGCCTGTCTCTTTTGCCATCAGAATATCTCTGGCAACGATAACGTCTTCTACTGCGTTCGTAATTCCCGGCAGCCCAAGCTCCTCTGCTTTGGCTCCGGCATTCATAACTCCACCATCTACTAATGCCTTGTCTTCACAATGCGAAAACATTGGTATTTTGTTCTTAGCAGCTTCCTTAAGTGCATGGCGAAAAACTAACGAATCCATCACCGATTTGCCATCTTCACTAAGCGCCACTGCACCGGCCTCTTTCATACCGGCAATATCTGCTAACTCGTTTCCCTCCTGACCGATCGTTACTGCTCCGATCGGCAAAATGTGGACTGCTGCATCTTTGGCACGTTCTAACAGATCCTTTACTCTATCCGGACTATCGATCACCGGTTTCGTATTTGGCATTGGACAGATTGTGGTCACACCGCCCCTTGCAGCCGCCATGGCGCCGGTCCGTATCGTCTCTTTATATTCAAATCCCGGTTCGCGCAAATGTACGTGCAGATCAATAAATCCCGGCATGACAACATGTCCTTCTGCATTAATTGTCTGATCTGCCTCCTCTATAATCTTCGGTGCAATCTGTGCGATCTTACCATCTTCTATTAAGATGTCTCCGATCTCGTCCATGTTCTGCGCAGGGTCAATAATTCGTCCCCCACATATCAGTGTTTTCATCAATCCTCCTCCTTTTCATAGGCTGTCCTGTATACGTTTTGCATACTCCCATACATACAGAGAGCACCTGCCGGTAATCCGGCAGATGCCATCTCTTAATATACGTCTGCCTGCTGTAAATCCGCAAGCATTCTCTTATTGTTGATCAAATCATCAAACTCTGCCGATGTGATCCATTGCGCATCATGCAGGTCCTCAGAAAGCTGCACAGCGTCTTCTTCCATCTCTGTCAGACAAAGATACGCAATGCCAAGATTACATTCTGAACCAATCATAAAGGTCCAAGTATACAAAATCCGGTCAACAACCGCGATCAACCCTGTCTGCTCCTGAATGATACGCAACACAGCCGCATCCGGTGATTCTCCAAATTCCGTTTCACCATCAACAAATTCCCACTGATACGGATCTATGATATTATCATCATACCATTTCTCCACCGCCAGAAACTTGTCGTCCTTTTGTACAATTCCTTTTACCAAAATACGATATCGGTTCATCCTAATAACCATGCCTTTCTATAATTGATTATTTGGCTGTGATGTATTTCTTAGCAGTCAGTAACTCTGCCGTAAGAACAGCACCACCTGCTGCACCACGCACCGTATTATGTGAAAGACCAACAAACTTGTAATCAAATACAGTATCCTCACGAAGACGACCCATAGATACACCAAATCCATTCTCATAATTAACATCCAATGCTACCTGAGGACGGTTGTCATCCTCAAGATACTGAATAAAATGTTCTGGCGCACTTGGAAGTTTCAGCTCCTGTGGAACACCACTGTACTCTCTCCAAACTTTAATGATCTCTTCCTTGGAAGGCTTCTTGCCCTCTTCGAAAGTAACAAATACGGCTGCTGTATGACCATCTAAAACCGGTACACGGATACACTGTGTCGTGATAACCGGTCCCTCTGCCTTAACGATCTCGCCATTCTCGATGTGACCCCAGATACGAAGTGGCTCCTGCTCACTCTTCTCTTCCTCACCACCGATGAATGGAATGATATTGTGCTCCATCTCCGGCCAATCCTTAAAGTTCTTGCCGGCACCGGAAATTGCCTGGTATGTTGTTGCTACTACTGTCTTTGGCTCATAACCTGCTTTCTTCAAAGCATGGAGAGCCGGTGTATAGCTCTGAATAGAGCAGTTTGGCTTAACAGCAATGAAACCTCTGGTTGTACCCAAACGCTTCTTCTGAGACTCGATCACTTCGAGATGCTCCGGATTTAACTCCGGCACTACCATCGGAACATCCGGTGTCCAACGATGTGCACTGTTGTTGGAGACAACCGGTGTCTCTGTCTTAGCATACTCTTCTTCGATCTTCTTGATCTCATCTTTAGTCATGTCAACTGCACTAAATACAAAATCTACGGAAGAAGCTACGTTCTTAACATCGCTAACATCCTGTACGATAATCTTTTTCACTGCTTCCGGCATTGGTGTTGTCATTTTCCAGCGTCCGCCGATAGCTTCCTCATAGGTCTTCCCAGCGCTGCGTGGGCTTGCGGCAATCGTAGTTACCTCAAACCAAGGATGATTTTCCAAAAGCGAAATAAATCTCTGTCCTACCATACCGGTACCGCCAAGGATACCAACTCTTAACTTCTTGTCCATAGTTTTCGATTCCTCCATTGATTATAATGTGTAAATCTGCAGATAAACATCAACTGTGATCTGCCATTTATCATCAGACTTATACATGCCATATTACACTATTCTGCGAAATAAGTCAAAATGATATTTGCCCGCTGTATTAAAATATGATAGACTATTACTGCCGTAGAACAAGAAAATGCAGATCATTCTATCTGTATTTCTACTGTTTTGCGTCAATACTTACCAGAAAGGAATTGAAATAATGAAAGCAACACCGGTAAAAGGAACAAGAGATTATCTGCCAAAGGAGGTTATGATCCGCGACCATCTGCAGGAGATCATCCGTGAAACATATCAGGAAGCGGGTTTTGAACGTATCACAACCCCTATTATAGAAGATGCTGTAAACTTAGATAAAAGCGAAGGTGGCGAAAATTTAAATCTGATCTTCAAGATCTTAAAACGAGGCAAAAAGTTATCCTCTGCCTTAGAAGCAGAAGCCCCTACCGAACAGACGCTTGCCGATATGGGGCTGCGTTATGACCTGACACTGCCACTCTCCCGCTATTATGCCAACAACCGCAATGATCTGATGAATCCTTTCAAGGTTATTCAGATGGACCGCGTATACCGCGCAGAGCGGCCACAGAAGGGACGTCTTAGAGAGTTTATGCAGTGCGATATCGATATCATTGGCAATGCCTCTCCAGATGCCGAAGTGGAATTGATCCTTACAACGACAAAGGCTCTGACCCGCATTGGTCTATCTTCTTTTAAGGTCAAGATCAACGACCGCCGCATCCTCAAGGCAATCTTTACTTATGCAGGCTTTGCCGAGGAAGATCATGAAAAACTGGCGATCATTTTTGATAAATTAGATAAGATCGGTATTGAAGGTGTGCAGAAAGAATTAGAAGAAAATGCATTTGATGCTTCTGCTATTGAAAAATTTATTGCCTTGTTTGAAAGCGGCGCTTTGGATCTGGATTCTGTCGCAAAAGTATGCGATGCCGACTATGTTGCTTCTCTGAAATACATTATGGATACCGTAACTTCTGTCTCCGGCAATGCCTTTCCGATCGAATTCACGCCGTCTCTCGTGCGTGGTCAGGGCTATTACACCGGAACGATCTTTGAAGTAGAAGCAGAGGGCTATAGTGGCGCTGTTGCCGGTGGTGGTCGTTATGACAATCTGATCGGTAAATTCTTAAACGAAGATATCCCGGCAGTTGGATTTTCCATTGGCTTTGAGCGTATCTTTGGTATTTTGATAGATAACGGTTACGAAATTCCGGGACAGAAAAAGCGCATTGCGGTATTCTATGATCCGGATACTTATGCAGCTGCATTGCAATATGCTGAAGAACTTCGCAGCGAATATCTGGTTTCAACGATCGCCCGTCCTAAGAAACTGGGCAAATTCTTAAATCGTCTGGAAACCGCCGGATACGATGGATTCGCTGTGTACGGTCAGGAAGATGGTGTCAAATTGTTTTCCTAAGGAATAACACCACACTACGATAAGTTTCCCATAAAGTAAAAAAAGTGGCTGTTCCGCTTATGTTGGAACAGCCACTTTGTTATCCTCTAAAATCATCCGCTAAAGATCTACCGAATGAAGTTCGTCCCGATACGTTCTTCCAGCTCCGGCAAACCAAACATTTCTTTACCCATAGCAATACTCTTGATCAAAAATGCCATATTATTTCCAAGTGTTCTCATAATCTGAAGGCCCTCTCCATCCTGCTTTGCCTCATCTGCGTTATTGCCATGAATGCTGTTCCAGTATTGGCTGGATGCTACCGGCATACCGGAGATTGTGAAAAATTTGTTGAGCTCATCAAACGATGCCGAACATCCGCCTCGTCTTGCAGACACTACAGAAGCACCAACTTTCATACGTTTATCAAAGTGTGTACTGTAAAACAATCTGGTCAGGCACGCCACAAGCGTTGCATTGGCAGAGGCATAATATACCGGACTTCCAACTACCAGACCATCCGCTTTTTCAAACTTTGGTGCAATTTCATTGACAATGTCATCAATAACACATTTACCGGTTTCTGCGCAAGCCCCACAAGCCATACACCTGCGTACCGCCAGGTGACCGACCTGTACAATTTCTGTGTGCACGCCGTTGCGTTCTAAGGCATCTGCGACTTCCTCAAGTGCTGTTGCTGTCGAACCGTTACAATGTGGCGATCCATTCAATAGTAACACATAAGATGGTTCTGCGTTCTTCTCAGAAGACACTTTTCCTGCAGCAATCGGCTCCTCTGTCTCTGTAGATACCTTCTCTGCAGTAATCGGCTCCTCTGTATCCGAAGATACCTTCTCTGTGGTTATGGGTTCTACTTTCTCCCCTAAATAGATCACTGTTCCACAATTTGCCGGCAAAGTAACCTGCAGTTGTCCATTCTCATATTGTACATGTTCTGCCTGTCCTAACATATCTGTAGCACTTGAAGCTCCAACCGGCGCCTGTACGGTAATTGTTGTCGGCTCGTCATCGCAATTGAGTAACGTGATCATTGCCGTTTCTGAAAGTGCTCTCGCATATGCAAATTGACGATTAGTCAATGACAGTTCCTGATATCGTCCCTCACTCAACTCCGGATACTGTTTCTTTAATTCGCCCAATTTCACGCACAATGCCGTAATCGGATTATTGGTATATGCATCCGCATAATCTGCAAGTTCCAGATGAGGACGCAAGTTCCAGTCCGATCCTTGTTCCTTTTTCCCTTCGATACCAAATTCTGATCCATAGTACATGGAAGGGATTCCGTATAACGTATAAACGAGCAGCGTTACCAAACCCATATGCTCTTTATTGTTCAATTTCGAATAAATACGCTCTACATCGTGATTATCCATAAATGTATACAAGCGGTAGTCTCCGCAAATGCCAAGTAAGCGTTTTACGGAATGAGCGATCTCAAAATAATTATGATCGTTATGCCCGGAATACAAGCCTTTATGCAGCTCATAATTTGTTACCGAATGCAGCATGCCGTCGTTTACCCAACGACTGTAATCGCCATGGATCACTTCACCCATCAACCAAAAATCCGGTTTCATAGCATCTGTCATCTGACGCATCGCATGCATAAATCCATGATCCAGTACATCTGCCGCATCCAAACGGATTCCATCAATATCAAACTCAGCCACCCAAAAACGGATCGCGTCAAAAATATAGTTCTGCACTTCCGTATTCTGCTGATTTAACTTGACTAACAGATTATATCCGCCCCAGTTTTCATAAGAAAAGCCGTCATTATACTCGTTATTTCCACCAAAATTCAGGTTACAAAACCAACTGCAATATGGAGACTGCTCTCTATTTTGCTGCACATCCTTAAATGCAAAGAACTCTCGTCCGACATGATTAAAGACACCGTCTACGATCACGCGAAGTCCTAACTTGTGGCAATATGCTACATAATCTCTGAAATCATCGTTTGTTCCCAAACGACAGTCTACTCTGCGATAATCTGTCGTCTCATACCCATGCCCCACTGACTCAAACAACGGTCCGATATAAATTGCCGTGCAATTTAACTTAGCGGCATGTTCTGCCCACTCCTTTAACTGATCAAAATGGGATTCCGCGATCCCTGTATTTTCTTTGGCGCATCCACAAAGTCCCAGTGGATAAATGTGATAAAAAACTGCCTGATCATACCATTTCATCATTCTTTTGTCTCCTTCTGTGTTAAACGCTTGTGATGTTCTTCTTTATCCGCATACATCTTGTCATCTGCCTGCTTCATAATATGTTCTATGTCAGACGCTCCGTGGATTTCTTCCCAGATCACACCACAACTGGCACCGATCCGGTATGGCTTACCACTTTCTCTGTCAATCTGCGCGATCCGTTCCTGAAGCATTTGACGATAGTTCTCATAAAACGTGAGATTTGCCTTGTCATACTCTTCTACCAGACACATGACGTATTCATCCCCGCCGAAACGTGCACATATCCCATCTACCGCAACGGCAGTGTCGGATATCGCCTGCGCTATACTGCGAATGGCAAAATCTCCTTCTATATGTCCATAATGATCATTGATCAATTTGAGCCGATCCAGATCTACCGATGCCATAAACAACATTTTGCGCTTGCCGGCAAGCTTTGCGATCCGATTGCGTAATTCGTCATAAAATCCATGTCTATTATAAATCGCTGTCAATGCATCTTTAACATATAAGCTATACAACTGCGCCTGCTTACGTACTGCACCAAACACCTGATCCAAACTCATGGAAAACTCATATAACATTCCATAATCCATCTTGGCTGCATCATGTGAGACCACCATATAGCCATAGATCTCTGATTGCCAATGAATTGGCACAACGATCAGCTGATTGGTGCAGGCTCGGATCCTGTCAAAACACTGTAATTGCTTTTCCAGTGGTATCCGTTCTAATGGCATCGAAAATGTTCCATCGCACATTTCAACCAGCTTAACCAAGTCAGTCACGTCACTCGCACAGCAAATGTCAGAATCATGATAGAAATTATAATTTACAATTATCATGAAATTATCCGCTGGAAAACAATCTATATATTGTTGGAACGACTCTGCCAGCTTGACTAAAGAATGACCATCTGACATGCTATTCGTCATCATGAAAAAGTCATATGACTGATATCTGGCTATCTCTCTCTGACCATACCAGTGCATGACTTCCTCGCTTAAATTGCGCTGTTTGACCGGCTCACAGCCACACGATTCACTATAATCGACATAAAAAGGAACAACAATGTCATATACATTTGTACATTTCCCATTTTGGTGATCATCGATCATCTGTATGACATTCAAGCCAATCTGTGCTGCGTCATTCTTGGCAGAAGTCAGCTTTGGCATACAGCATTCACCCAATAACAGCCCGTCAAAACCGGTCACAATAACATCTTCCGGTACTTTCAATCCATGATTTTGCAGCACATTGCTCGCTGTAATCGCCATCATATCATTTGCACATATGATAGCCTCCGGTCTTCTGGACGTACCAGCCTCCCATTCCTGCACCCATTTTTCCATTGCGGCGCGGGACGGAATTTCCCAAAAATCTCCATAAGCAATGTACTCTTCTTTGACGGTACAGCCATTTTCTTTCATAACACGTCGATAAGTATCTAATCTTTGTTCCGAAAAATTATTTTCTCGAAATCCTGCCATAAAATTCACTTCATGACAACCATGATATTCGATAACATGACGTACGATCTGTTCAAATGATTCCTCATAGTCAAATTCAATATTATAGCATCCCTTTGTGTAACGATCGAGCATAACTACCGGAACGTTGTTCTTGTGTGCCTTTGCCACCAGATCATCACTAACCACATCATTCCTAATAGATTCGCCCAATACCACCAATGCAGCTAACTGATCATACGGGATGACAGAAAACACGCTCAATTCACCCCTGCTATGACTCGTCTCAACATCCATCTTGACAGACAGATTGTAGATCATAACCTCATATCCGCGTTCCCTGGCACAATCACAGATCGCGTGGATCTGACGCTCCTGTTCCCACAGATATATCTGCGCTGCGCAAATCGCAATAATCTTGTTCATATCCCTCTCCATCTCTCTTTATTGCCATCAGCAAATGTCAGTATTTTCTTGTATTATCGTGTGCACTACAACACCACGAATTTATTATCTGTTACTCGTTCTTTTTATTCTGCTCATACTTATTTTTAGTATACCATAATCCATCTGCAAATAAAAGGGTTGCAAGCAAGTATACACCGGCAAATATTACGATCGAGATCTTTTGCCCTGATGGAAAAACAAGTTGTAATACATAGCTGGTTGCATTAAAGATAATATGGGTTCCTATCGATGCAAATATCGTTCCGACACTGACACGCACCAAGCCTAGAACTGCTCCCAGTACAAACGCATAAATTCCCTGTACGAGATTCATGTGGTATATGCCAAACAATAGTGCCTGCAGCAAATTAGCTGCCCAAAATGGAAATGCCAAATATAAGCGATCCAATATCGCCCCACGAAAGATCAACTCTTCGGATATCGGACCGATCAACAACACATAGCAATATGTCAGCCAAGGACTGCTGGTCGAAAAGTTGGACATCACATTTGAATACTGCTGAAACTCTCCCGGAAAGATTGTCTGCCATATCGTAAGTGTAATGCTAATAAAAACACAGCCGCCTACTGCCACCGAGATCAACGCAATGAGCTGGCGAAGCTGTAATGCATTGCGATATGAAAAATCTCGTTTTCGCCAATCTGAACGCCAATACCAATAGCCGGACCACACAGCCGCCATGAAGGCACTTAACATAGATACAAACATCACATAATTCGGTGAATTCGGTGTAATTCCTGTCACCTTAGACAGAGCAAGCGTTATGACCGCTGCAAAAATCTGCAGAATCAGCACGGACAAAAAGATACCTAACGCACCAATTGTCTGTCTCACCTGAATTTTCGTCCATTGTATGTTTTGTTGATTCATTCTTACCTCATTTCTTTGTTACAAACGGAAAAGGATTTGGACAAACAACTCTAGTCGGCCCAAATCCTTATTTTCTCTTGTTTTAATGTCCTTAACGCTTACGCTGTAAAAATTCCGGAATCTTGATTCCATCCTCTGCCTGACGGCTGTAGGAAGGTGTCTGAGGTCTGGCAGTATGACTGCTTCCCAAAGCGGATGGTGCAACCGGACGTGAGCTTGCAAGCTGTCCCTCTTTGGTTGGGAAATTCGTCTTTGGTGCTGCCGGTTTCTTTAAGAATGCCGGTGTGTGCTCCTCTGTAAGATGCATGCCATCATCTTCCAATCCTGTAGCGATAACGGTAATCTTTACGCTGTCATCTTCTGCCTCCGGAAACATAACACCGAAGATAATATTGGTATTCTCACCCGTAAGCTCTTCTATGTACATAGCTGCATCATTTGCTTCCTGTAATCCTACATCACCGGAAATATTTATAATAACATGAGATGCACCCTCGATCGTCGTCTCAAGCAATGGACTAGAAATCGCTTCCTTTACAGCCTCTACGCACTTATCGTCCCCACTGCCGGTTCCAATTCCGATATGGGCGATCCCCTTATCTTTCATAACCGTCTGTACGTCTGCAAAGTCAAGGTTGATAAGACCAGGTACATTGATCAGGTCAGTGATACCCTGCACACCCTGCTGCAACACTTCGTCTGCTTTCTTCAAAGCATCCGGCATAGAAGTACGACGATCTACGATCTCAAGCAGCTTGTCGTTTGGAATGACGATCAATGTATCAACATTTTTCTTTAACTCGTCAATACCGGAAGTTGCATTGTTCATACGGCTTCTCGCCTCGAAACGGAATGGTTTGGTCACAATACCAACCGTCAGAATGCCCATTTCCTTGGCAATGCCTGCAATGACCGGTGCTGCACCGGTTCCGGTTCCGCCACCCATACCACAAGTTACGAATACCATATCGGCACCCTTTACCAGCTCTGTAAGCTCTTCTCTATTCTCCTCTGCGGCTGCCTTGCCTACCTCCGGATCTGCGCCCGCGCCCAATCCTTTGGTAAGTTTCTCACCGATCTGAATACAATTGCCGGCTTTACAATTTGATAAATGCTGCTTGTCTGTATTTACACAAACAAATTCAACACCCATAATTCCTTCATCTATCATTCGATTGACTGCGTTATTTCCACCGCCGCCAACACCAATTACAATTATTTTTGCAGCTAAGTCTGACTCATTTGTCTTAATCTCTAACAACGTTGCTCCTCCTTCACCTTGCATTCTCACAATCCCCTAAGTTATATAATAACCATTTAAGGCTCAATAATCAAGAGAATGTTTGTTCTTTTTTGCTAATTTTCTTCTTTCTTTTTCGTTTTTTTGACATTTTTGTTTGTTTTCTTGGGAGGATCCACTACAATGCTGTCTCCAGCCTTGTAATTTTCCATATGAATCGTACCTTCCAGCGTCAATTTTTCCTTGACTGCCGTCTCAAAAACACGTGCCAGATTGTTCATTTCGTCATCGTATCTTTTTTTCTTGCCAAGATAGATCTTAAGCTTGCCGGAATACAGTATTAACGCCCCGGATTCGATATGAAGCTGTTTCACGGAAATATTGTAATGTGAGATAAGCTGCGAAACATTCATGATGGATTCAAACACACCCTCATCTGTCGTTTTGAATGCCTCTCCCACCGTAAAATTACCAAAGTTGCCACCGGTTACGACCGGAATCCCCTTTTTCTTTTTAGGAAGCGTCTGCAGCACAATACCATCTTTATCAAAATATACATATTGACCTAAGTATTTGATACATCCACTGATCGTTTTGTCATATACGTGCAGTGTTACGCTACGCGGCCCATGATATTCCACCTCTATCGTTTCAATAAAAGGAAGGGAACCAAGCCCCACTGTTTTTTCATAAAACCAAAGCACTACTTCATTGCCTGACAGTTTCTTTTGAAAAACCAGATTTTTAATCTCAGAATCCGAGTAATACTCCGTTCCTTCCACTGTCACATTATCGATATGAAAGATAAAATATACTCCCACCAACAATAATGCGATCACTGCCGCCACTGCGAACAGTCTCTTTAGTACACGCATAATTATCCCCATTTCTTTATTTACTTCCGGCTGACACCGACAACACCAGTCCCATTTCCGCCATCATGATCGTCGCAGAAGTTCCACCATAACTGATCAACGGCAATGGAATCCCGGTCGACGGAATCGAATTGGTCACTACAGCCACATTGATCACAACCTGTATTGCCAATTGGATCAATACTCCGACACAGATCATTGTTCCAAACAGATCCGTTGCCTTGATCGCAATCCACGTGATCCTCCAAAACATTACCAAAAAAGCGATGATAAGTCCTGCTGCTCCAACAATTCCAAGCTCTTCACAGACCACAGCAAATATCATATCGTTATATGCCTCCGGAATATAGCCGAGCTTTTGCATACTATTTCCCAGCCCTTTGCCAAAAACACCGCCGGTTGCAATTGCATATAATCCCTGCTTGATCTGATGTGCATTCTCATTCGTTTCTACATGCAGCCAAATATCAATGCGCTCTGCACGAAATCCCTCTCCCAAAAAGATGTAGCAGGCTCCGCCGCAGATCAACAGCACAAGACATACTGCGAAATACAGTTTCTTGCGGCTTCCTACAAAGCACATCCCGACAACGATACCGGAAACAATGATCGCAGAACTCATATTTTCCACTAAGATCAGCACAATACTCGGTCCCATAAAAAGCATTACCCGCAAAAAACCGGCAAAATGATCTAACGACTGTCTGCTCCGATAGATTGCATATGCTACAAACAATATTGCTGCGATCTTAGAGATTTCAGACGGCTGAAACTGTACAAACCCAAGATTCAGCCAGCGTTTTGCACCATTTTTTTCAACACCGACAAACAAAACGGCAACCTGCATAATAATTGCTGCCAGATAGACCAAATATACAAAATTGATCTTTTTTCCAAAGATCGGTTTGATAAACAGGCGATAATCTATCCCGGATACAAGAATCATTCCGACAACGCCGATTCCAAGGCCAAGCACCTGCTGCGTCACATAACGCCACTGTGACCCTGTCAGCACTGCGGTATAGTATCCGGCACTGTAGATCATGAAAACGCCAAAAACAGCGATCCCAATTGTCATAAAAAGTAATACATAATCGTAATTACGAATTTTATAACTTTTTGACATATTCCTTAAAAAGGTCGCCTCTCTCTTCAAAATTTTTGAACATTCCCCAGCTTGCGCACGCCGGAGATAACAGCACAGCATCACCATCCTGTGCCTGACGGGCACATTCAGCTACTGCCTCTTCTAAAGAATCCACTTTCGTCACTGCAGTAAAGCCCGCCTTAGCGGCTGCCTCTGCGATTTTATCTGCTGTCTGCCCAAGCAATACCAGACTTTTTACTTTCGTTCCGAACGATGCGATCCATTCATCATAAACGGACTCTTTGTCATAACCGCCGCCAATCACGATCGTTGGACGAACCATTGCTTCAACAGCCTTGATCGCTGCATCCGGGTTCGTTCCCTTAGAATCATTGTAATATTTTACACCGTTCACTTCTTTTACAAACTCGATACGATGCGGCACAGCCTGGAACTCACAAACCACTTTACGGATCACATCCCACGGCACGTTCATACCATGTGCGATCGCTGCCGCCGCCATTACATTCTCGTAGTTATGCATACCTAACAGTTTCAGATCATGTATGTTGCAAAGCGTGATCTCTTCGCCGTCGCGGCATACGATCTCTTCTCCACGCAGGAAAATGCCTCGTTCTAATTCTCTGGCACTGCTAAACCAAAATACATCTGCCGACATATTTTTTGCAACCTGCTGCAAACGCTCATCTTCATAATTGAGTACGCACATCTGCTCTTTTGTCTGATTCATCGCAACACGTGCTTTCGTCTCTGTATAACACTCCATCGTATGATGTCTGTTGAGATGGTCCGGCGTTATGTTCAAAATAGCGCTGACCTGAGGGCAGAATTTGTGGATCGTCTCCAGCTGGAAACTGCTGACCTCTGCCACCGTAACTGTATCATCACGCATCTGCATTGCATATTGTGTATACGGCAGTCCGATATTTCCTACGACAAATACACTGTCATAGTATGCTTTCATGATCTCACCCGTCAATGCTGTCGTTGTCGTCTTACCATTGGTTCCTGTGATCGCAACAACTTTTCCTTTACCACATACATAAGCAAGCTCGATCTCGCCCCAAATTGGAATGCCCGCCTCCTGCATACGTACCACAAACGGCAGATCCGTCGGCACACCTGGGCTTAACACTGCCAAATCGATCCGATCCATCACCTGATCCGGCAGATCTCCCAAAATCAGATCATAATGAATATCCTCTGAAAACTTCGCCGCCACTGTCTCCGGTGACAGCTCTGTATTGCCGTCTAATAAAATAATATTGGCACTCTGCGTTGCTAACAGATTTACTGCTGCTATGCCACTAATTCCTGTACCTACTACTAATACTGTCTTTCCTGATAATCCCATTTCGCTATCCACTTCTGTTCCTCCTTTTGCTGCTCTTTCCTAAACAATTGTAATGCAATCCACCCGAGAAATCAACCAAATGACGTTTATTTCTTCGTTTGTTTTTGCGGTGTTTTTTTGACGCCCAAATATGGCAGGGCATTATCTAACAGTTCCGATACGACCGGTGCGGCAATTGTTCCTCCATAGTAGATTCCTTCCGGCTCATCGATCAAAACGACTGCCAAAACCTTCGGATCGTCTGCCGGGGCAAAGCCAATACAGGATGCAATGTATTTGCCACTGCGGCGCGGAAGCTTTTCTGAGGTTCCTGTTTTGGCACCGACCTGATATCCTTCGACGGAAGCTTTGGAACCGGATCCTTCTGTTACCACACTCTCTAGGATCATTTTCATATTTTCCGAAGTTTCCTTAGACACTATTTTTTTCTTCTGCGGATATGATAATTTGCGTACCGATCCGTTCGATGTATTCTCGATGCTGACGCCGAAATGCGGTACAATACAGTGGCCACCATTGATCACGGCACTAACCGATGTTAACAGTCTGATCGGCGATAACTGAAACGACTGTCCAAAAGACATCGTAGCAAGTTCCACCGCTCCCACATTTTTTTGCTGATGCATGATCGTTGATGCCTCTCCCGGAACGTCGATGTTGGTTTTTGAAAGGATACCAAGCTGTCTCATTCCACGAAACATCCCACCGACTCCAAGTCTTGCTCCAACCTCCATAAATACCGGGTTGCATGAATTTTGCACCCCCTGCACAAAGGTTTCACTACCATGCCCACCTGCCTTATGACATCGGATACGCCGATCCTCAACAATCTTAAAGCCCGGGCAATAAAAGGTATCATTCAAGGATACTGCCCCCGCCTCCAAAGCTGCCGTTGAGGTGATGATCTTAAATGTTGATCCCGGCTCGTAAGTATCGCTAACACAGCCATTTCTCCACATTTTATTCAACTCTTCATTTTTTTGTTTCTCCGACAGATTTTTGCTCTGATCCACTAATTCGTATGGCTTAGTCAATGAAAACTCTGGTGAATTGACCATCGCATAAATCTCTCCATTTTGCGGATTCATCATGATAACCCGCACCCCTGCAGCATTTTTTGCCTCGCGCACTTTCTCTGCCGCCTGTGTTGCAAATTGCTGCAGATTACTATCAATACTTGTGTAAAGATTTTGCCCGGCAACCGGTTCTCTTCTCTCTTCCGCTTTCCCGTCAATCTCCAGGCCACGCGCTGTCGTCATAGTTAATATTGCGCCGTTTTGTCCCTGCAATATATCATCATAGCTTACTTCCAAACCGATAATTCCCTGATTATCCGCACCGGTAAATCCAATAACACGTGACGCCAAAGTATCATACGGATAATACCTTTTGTAGTCTTCATCCACCATGACTCCCGCCAGATTCTCTTCTCGGATCTTATCGGAAGTTTCTTTCGGCACATTTGCCTTAATACGCTCGATAGATGACACCTTTTCAACGCGTTTTCGCACTTCCTGTTCATCCAGATCTAATAGCTCAGATAGTCTGGTGATCACCTTTTCCGGTTCTTTAATCTGGTTGTGAATAACAGAAATGGTGGACACTGGCTTATTCCCAGCCAATATCTCACCATTTCTATCGTATATCACACCGCGCTTTGCCTTGATCGCGCGCTCTCGTTGTTGTACATCTTTTGCTTTCTGTCCGTAATAATCTGCTTTGGCGACCATCAAATATGCCAACCGCCCTGTAAGCGATAACGACAACAGACAGACCATAATATATACAAAAAGGATTCTCTGCCGCTGCGGTGTTTTGCAATTTTTCATTATTTTGGATTTTCACTGTTTGGTTGCAATCAGTATATGAATCCGTTCGACAAAGTATACCTTTGCCGGGGTCCCACCACGAAACGATCACTGTAATTTCTGATAATCTTCGGTGCTGTAACCACCTTTTGGCACTTCCAACGGAAGATTGCCGTTTTTGGTAGACGGAAGCTGTACTTTCGTTGTTCCTCCGGAAGAGTCGTTTTTATAGACACCAAGCATTGGAAGAACGTCTCCCATAACGGAACTTGCAAATTCTGTGGCATAGGTGCTATGTGCCTGATCCTCCACATGGGGCTGATCGATCACGACATAGATCACGACCTCCGGGTGTTCTATCGGTGTGAATCCAATAAAGGAAACCAGATAGTTTTTCTTTTTACGCGGATACTTCTCTGCAGTACCGGTTTTGCCACCAACTTTATAGCCTTTCACCTGTGCCGCCTTCGCAGTACCCTCTTCCACAGTTTTGTATAGATAACCGCGAAGCAGCTTACTCGTTTCCGCGGTAACTACTTTATGAACCGGCTGTGTTTCTATTTCAGAAACAGTAGCTCCATTTTCATTTTGAATTTCCTTCACAACGTGCGGAGTGTAATAATACCCACCATTTACTACTGAGGAAAACGCTGCTGCCATCTGCACCATGGTCACCGTCTGGCTCTGTCCAAAACTTGACGTAGCTAAGTCAGCACTGCGCATCGTATCCTCTGTAAAGATCTTGCCGGTTGCCTCACCAGGAAGATCAATGCCTGTTTTTTGTCCATATCCGAAATCGTTTACATATTTTAAGAAACGCTTGCCCCCTAAAGCATCTCCCATCTGCATCAAGGCATCGTTACAAGATTCCATCAACGCCTGACATATATTGATCGTTCCATGACCGCCTTTGCTAAACGCCACGCACTTGATCTTGCTTCCACCAACTTTCTGATAACCATCGCAGACATACGTTCTGCTTGGAGAAGTCGTTCCCTCTTCCAAACTTGCCGCTACCGTGATCGGTTTGAAAGTTGATCCCGGTTCGTAAGCATCACTGATGCAGAAATTACGCCAGATCTCATTTAATTCCTCCATCTTTTTCTTGTCACTCATACCGGCAAGCTTGTCCTCTGAGTAATACTTACTCAGGTCACTTGGATCATTCAGGTCATACCCGGGTGATGATGCCATCGCATATATTTCTCCATTGTTTGGATTCATAATGATGACACCCATATTTTTAGATCCGGTATCCGTCTGAAACTTCTGCATATGCTGTTCCAACACACCCTGCACATTAACATCAATCGTAGAAATGATCTTTTTACCATTTTCCGGTTCTTTGACATTCTCTACAAGATTAAGATCCGAATCATAATACCCATACTTTTTGCCTGTTTTACCACTAAGCTGGCTGTTGTACTGATTTTCAATTCCCCATATTCCAACATTATCCGAAGAACAAAATCCGATCACATTACTTGCTACTGTTGAATACGGATACTGTCTCACATATTCTTCTTCAAACCATACTCCCTGAATGTTTTTATCTTTATCAGCAAGCTCATTAAAAGCATCCACAACATCTCTGGATAATCCCTTATACTTCTTCACAACATAATAATGAGAATCCGGCTTTTTGTCGATGATCTTACGAACCGCACCTTCTGACATTCCAACTGTCTGTTGCAACGCTTTGGTCGTCGGCTCGAAATATGCGCTGTCTAACGTCAGTGCCTTTGGATCCAGTACTAAATTATACACCTTCTTACTGGACGCCAGCTTATTGCCATTGCGATCCAAAATATCTCCTCTACGGTATGCGATCGTATTACTCACATAACTTTGCTGTGATAACACGATCTTCTCATATTCATCCCCTTTACTCTGCCCCAGCCAGATCGTCCAGCCCACACAAACTAATGCAAATAAAACAATAGCACCGAGCGCAATAAATGTTCTTTGATACATCCTGCGGGTGCTAAATTTGTATTTTGTGTGTACTTTTCGGCGTCTCTGAGGATTGCCGGCTCGGTTTGTCTGTCTTCTCCTACTTTGGTTACTCTGCGTTCTTCTGCTCATCCGTGCCTCCATGTCCTGCTGTTTCGCATATACCGAATGCAAAAATTACTTTGCATCCGGTATCTCACCATATTGTTTTACCATATCACTCTTTTTGTTCTGATAGGTATATACCTGATCCTTTTTGGCGCGAACCATGCCAAGTTCCTGTGTCGCCTTGCGATAAACATCCGCAAGATCTACAGAGTCCACTACAGTCTGGTACTCCTGTTCATTATCTTCTTTCATCTGTGCAATGTCAGACTGGATCGCTACGACCTGCTGACGCTGCTCATGGAGCTGATTCTGTGTCTGAACATAAGAAAAACATAGATAAAACACTGCAGCAACTGCCATGATCAAAAACAACACAGATGCACGGTGTACTCCCGGAAGTTCAACCGTTCTGCTATACGGATTTCTTCTTTCGCGCTCTCTTCGCTGATATTCCTCTTCACGTCTTTTGCGCTCCTGCTCTCTTCGAAGCGGTTCTACATCATATGCTCTGGCTGCACTGCCCTCTACATATGCCTGTCCACCACGGCCGGAATATCTGCTGTGGCTGCTTACAGATCGATTTCCACTCCCTGTCTGCCGACTGTATCCATATTGTCTGCTGCTATAACTTCCTTGTCTGCCTGCCATTCTTTGGCCCCCTTTTTATATATGCTCAAATACACGTAACTTTGCACTCTTCGCTCTCGGATTACGTTCCATTTCCTCCTCTGACGGAAGAATCGGTTTTCTTCCTACCATATGTCCTTTTGATCGGTTGCCGCACACGCACACCGGAAAATTCGGTGGACAGGTACACGGATCCTGCGCCTTCTTAAACGCTTGTTTTACAATTCGATCCTCCAAGGAGTGAAATGTGATAATGCACAATCTGCCTCCCGGATTTAACAGGTCGATCATCTCTTCTAATGTATTTTGTAACACGGATAATTCCTGATTCACCTCAATGCGTATCGCCTGAAAGGTTCTCTTTGCCGGATGTCCTCCCTGTTTACGAACTTTCATTGGTATCGCCTGACTGATGATCTCTGCCAAACGTCCTGTTGTTTTAATCGGTTCCTTTGCCCGTTCTATCACAATATGTTTTGCAATATTTTTGGCAAATTTGTCTTCCCCATAATTTTTGATCAAATGAAACAGATCACTTTCGGAATATTCGTTGACCACGTTATATGCTGACAACGCCTGTCTGTCATCCATACGCATATCGAGTGGTGCATCAAAACGATAAGAAAATCCTCTCTCGGATGTATCTAGCTGAAAAGATGAGACTCCCAAGTCTAAAGTAATGCCATCCACGCCTGCAATACCAAGCTCCCGCAATACCTGCTTCATCTCTGCATAATTACTGCGAACGATCGTCACCTTTGAACCATACGGTTTCAAACGTTCTGTGCTCGCTGCGATCGCATCTGCATCCTGATCGATCCCTATAAATCGTCCCTTGTCCCCTAGCATGGAACAGACAACACTACCATGTCCTGCTCCCCCTAAGGTTCCATCCACATATATGCCATCCGGTTTCACCGCAAGTCCATCAATGACTTCCTGCAATAACACCGAAGTATGCTGAAACTCCACGGTTACACGCCCCTTTCTTAACGATGGTTTATAAGTTTATAAAGAAATATCCAAAGTATCCATTGCACTTGCAAGAAGTTCTTCGTCCTCTTCTGTCTCCTCCGTGTTGTAACGTGCCTTATCCCAAAGCTCTACACGGTTCATCATACCAACAAAAACGACATCTTTCTCCAGATCAGCCATCTCACGATGCAGTGCCGGAACCAGAATTCGTCCCTGCTTGTCCAGACTCACCTCCATCGCTTTCGATAGAAACTGTCGTTGAATTTTACGATTTTGTAATGTAGATGGGAGACTTTGCAGCTTGTCTGCAAACTCCTGCCAAGCGTCTGACGGGTATAGATATAAGCAGCCATCCAAACCTCTGGTGATAATAAAAGTCTCTCCAAGCCCTTCTCGGTACTTTGCAGGAATGATAGTTCTGCCCTTTGCATCAATGGTATGTTCGTATTGACCCATGAACATTGCTATCACCACCCTTCTTTCAAAATACACGAATCATAAGCTCGGATCTCCGTGATTTACTCCCTCATAAAACGCTGTTCTGACGCTGCGCCTGGATCAAATCCTGTTCTGACGCTGTGTCATCAACTCCCCAGTTGAACTTGCAGCGGTCTCACAAAATCACTTCTCACCACTTTTTAGGTTTTTCTAACCACCTTCCCCCACTTCGCCCCACTTTTCCTAAAATTCTATCGCTTTTTTGGGAATATTGCAAGTATTTTTTTATAAAAGTATGTAAAAAAGGACAAAAAAAAGATCTCAATTGTAATTTTTGAGATCTTTTTACAACTTATCACGTTATTCTATTGTGTTTGTTTTGCTTGCGTTTGTTTTGCCTTAAAGATCAACATTCCAACGGCAAACAAAAATAAAACTCCCGAAAGAAGCTGTGATACTGCAATTCCACTTTCAAACAGTATCAACTGATCTGTACGTAATCCTTCGATCCAAAACCGTCCCAGACCATATCCTGCCAAATACAGTAAAAATAATTGACCATTATATTTTTTATGTGGTGTGGCAACCAAAATGATGACAAGGACCAAGAGGTTCCATACGGATTCATACAAAAATGTTGGATGCACTTGAATATACTGCGTACCGCCAATCGTCACCAAATGTTGGTTGATCGCATGCGTGATATTCGCCGGTGCTACCGCATCTTTTGGGATCTGCATCGCAAATAAGCCATCCGTATAACTGCCAAACGCCTCTCGGTTAAAGAAATTGCCCCATCGACCAATGATCTGTCCCACCAAAAGTCCGGCACAGGCCGTATCCACCAAACACAAGAAAGACTGTTTACGAATTTTTGCAAAGATCAACGTCGTGATCACTCCTGCGATCACACCACCATAAATAGCTAGTCCGCCGCCCCTTGTATTTAATATCTCACCCGGATGTTTGGCATAATAATCCCAACTAAACACGACATAATAAATTCTTGCTCCTATGATTGCAAAGATAATATCCCATACTGCCAGGTCCAAATACAATTCCTGATTTTGTCCGGTTCGTTTTGCCTGCCAGCTCGCCATCAAAAAGCCAAGAATCATGCCGAGTGCAATGATCATGCCATAGTATGCGATCGAAAATCCGCCTATCGTGATCGACCGCCCCAAATGTGCAATTTCAATCCCCAAATGTGGAAATCGTATATCCATAATCTTCTCCATTCTTCCCTCTGTTTCAACCTTCGCTTGTCACTTACTCAAACTTCCCATACCTCAAATTCCAACAACCACATATTGCTTATTATGTCAAAGAATACTAAGTATTTTGCAGCCACTACATAGCGGTTTCTGCCGTCAGAGAACTATAGTAATTGCCTTGCCGCATTTTCGTTTTTAGTGATTTCTAGAT
>OLRQ01000027.1_pt1 | contig 167991 bp, 79 predicted proteins | sample 1671971 | NCBI WGS metagenome assembly OLRQ01 (sample SAMEA3136631, study PRJEB25190) | human gut metagenome | biome: human gut; feature: human-associated habitat; material: faeces | place: Austria | collected 2013
CGGAAAAACCATCGACGGAAAAACCGTCAACGGAAAAACCGATAACGGAAAAACCGATAACGGAAAAACCGATAACGGAAAAACCGTCAACAAATAATACCGACAAAAGCCACTTTATGCGGCGGAATACTCAACATTTCCGCCACTGGTTGTATCTTTACCCTAAAGTGACTGTAAAAGCAGATTTAAGGCATTTTCACCTTATCAGTAATACCTTATATGGCTGATACTGGTGTCATATCTATTTGCAGAATAAAAAAGTCGTTTTTCCAACAAATGAGCGACTATAATGTATTTTGTTGCCTTGTCACATTCAAGCCATACGTTTACTTGATTAGGGCGGTATGCCGCCGCAATGTGTACAAGTGCCTTTTGTCTGTTCCCTTTGGGTATAAAAAAGCACTGTACACCGCATTTAAAATATGCTATAATGATTTTAGATTAAAGATTATATTTAATCTCCTGTAGTGTTGGGAGTGACTGGGCGGTTGTTCTGACTTACGGGGAAAGGAACAAAATATAATGAGTGAAAGCACTTTGGTATTAATCATTTTGTTTTTGCTTGTATATGTGATAAAAAAATAAAGCCGCCCATTCGCACATAATGGACGGCTTTAGGGTAGATATTTCATCTACGTTTTAAAACTTAAATTATAATAGAATGACCGTTAAGTCACTCCTTTATCTACTTGTATTTTATCAAAAAATATATGTATTGTCAAGATAAAAATGTGATGCCATAAAAGCCACCTGTGCGGCGGAATATCCAACCTTTCCGCCGCTGGTTGTAAGATTTTATTATACACCCTTAAAACGACAGTAAAGGCTGATTAAAGGCATTTTCACCTTATCAGTAATACCTTATATGGCTGATACTGGTGTTATATCTATTTGCAGATTAAAAAAACCGCTTTATGCGGCGGAATACTCAACATTTTCGCCGCCATAAGCGGTATTTTTATTATATATTTATGCCGTATGTAAGTTATCACCGTTGTTGTTTTCGCTTTCGGTGTTGTCTTGCGTTGTGTTGTTGCTTTCAAGTGTTCGCTCGTTAAGGGACTTGTCTAAAATTGTTAGAATGTTAGACAAGTCAAATATCAAATTGTCTAATATTCTAAATAAGGATGTGGCTCTTTCGTATACGTGCCACACAAAAACTTGTTGCTCGTGTTCTGTTTTAAATCTTGGTGAAAAAAATTCTTTTCTGATTTCTTGCGATAAACACATTATATCTATTGCCATATCTGTTGCCTTACCTATTTCATCCACTACTTCTATATCTTTAATTAAATTATCCATTTTAAAAACTCCTTTACTACTTGACTTTTTTTATTGCGTATAGTACAATTATTCTAATCCTTTTAGGATGGTGGTATTAGCCTTGTATGAGTTGGTAGCTTGTACAAGGCTTTTTTATTGCTAACAGCAAAGTTACCGCCGCCCATAGACCATATAGCTTGCATAATGTCCTCTAATCTCTTTAAGAGTAGCTTTATATAAAAAGCCTTACACATTATCAAAGCCGCCTTGTGCGGCGGAATACTCAACCTTTCCGCCGCTCATAAACATTTTATATATCTATGTGTATTTTCCCTAAAATACTTCTTACACCTTTGTAAACCGACCATTTAAAATGTTCTTTCTTGTCTATCTGTAAGTATAATTTTCTAAGTTTTTTATATGTTTCTAAATGACGGTTTGAATACTTGCTTATATCACCAAATCTATTGCCATAGTATTCAGTTAGCCAATAACGTATATATCCCGGAACTGCATTTTCTCCGTTGAAAAAATACTGAATAATATTATCTTTGGCGGATATAGCACGAACACCATAATCAACCGAATGACCGTTAGAAAAATATTCAAGGTGTTGCACTACATTGTTATATGCACTCTTAATATCGCTTTCATTTTCAAGTTGTACCGCCTTGCAAAAGAAATGTGTAATATTTTCTGCGTCTTGTCCCAATGACGGCAACCATACAAAATCATTATTTTCCATAAAAAAATACCTCCTAAAATCTTGACTTTACAGAGGAAATACACTATAATTTACTTGTGTGATAAATTGTGTGTATTTCCTCTTTTGTTGGCAAATGCACTTGCCTTGTATGAGTTGGTAGCTTGTACAAGGCTTTTTTATTTATGCTAATTGCAATGTTATCACCGCACCATAATTCATATAGCTTGCGTAATGCCCTCTAATCTCTTTAAACATTGCCTTTATGTAAAAGCCTTTGTCTATAAGTGCCGATACCACATAAGCAAGATTACGAGGGATACAACCTAAATTATAGTTATCCGAGCCGTTCACCGACACAATAACATTTACTGCGTTGTTATCGTGTAAGTTTGCCTTGTCACGTTCAAGCCATACCTTTACTTGATTAGGGCGGTATGCCGCCGCAATGCGTGCAAGTGCCTTTTGTCTGTTTCCTTTGGTTACTCCAGCTACTTTACTTTCGATAGCCTTACCTTTTATCAGCTCCCAAGCCTTTTTAAAGGCGGCGGAAAGTGTTAAGCCCATTTTCTTCAACCTGTTTGCCATAGTTGCAACTATGCGGCGGATTGTGTGAATGTTCTTCATTGTGTTTCGCTCCTTTCGTTTTTTTGTGTAGTCAACCTTGACTATGATTATATTATACTATATTGTACCACATATATCAATATGCAAAATCACTAAATATGTACCCAATATATTGTACAAAATGTATATTGCACCCTATATAATAACGTGATATAATAAAATTGCAATTAAGAGATTAATTGTAGGTGATAAAGAAATTTATGTGACCTTGATATATTGGAGCGGCGGCGGCTCTGTTTCGGAAGGGAAATATTATGAGTGAAACCACAATACAACTTGTATTGATTTTGCTTATTGTATGGATATTAAAGAAATAACCGCCCTACTGACATAAGGCGGTTATTTGGGTAGAAATTGAATTTCTACAAAAAAATAATAAAATCTTATTAATGCAGAAACGGACTGTTTACCGCTCCTTTTATATCTAAACTATACCACATATAAACAACAAAGTCAAGTAGAAAATAGGTGAAATTATGACAGTTTCAAAGGCTCAACAAAAGGCAACCGCTAAATATATAAAAAATAATTATGATGAGATGAAAATAAGAATAAAAAAAGGTGCAAAGCAACTTATACAAACCGCCGCACAAGAACAAAATGAAAGTGTAAACGCATATATAAAAAAAGCTATACAATCAAGATATACGGCTGATACTGGCGATAATATCGAATTATAGCATAAAAGCCGCCTTGTGCGGCGGAATACTCAACCTTTCCGCCGCCGCAAGCGGCTTTTTCTTTTACATATATTTAAAACGCGCAAAAACACATTTAAAAATCATTCAAATATCAAGCAATATAGGTACTTACCTTTTTAATAAAAACGTCTTTTATGCGCAATTATGTGCTAATTCGCACATAAAACATATATAAACCGTTATATTATACACATATAACAATAAAAAAGTTAAAATAAAACGCTCATTTTCTCAATCTCATTTCTTGCGTGTTCATCTGTTGTATGTGCGTACCTGTTAAGGGTGGTTTGAATGTCTGCGTGTCCTAACAAGGTGCTTAAAGTCTTTATATCCATACCGCTTTCAACCGCTCTTGTAGCGAATGTATGCCGCAATGCGTGAAAATTCACACCGTCAAGCTTTACCGCCGCCGTAAAGCCTTTAAATATCTTCTGTATCTGTCTTGGCTCAACATATCCGCCAAGCTCATTACATACAACATAACACTTTTTATCATATGCACTCCCAGCAAGCAACTTTTCAGCCGTAATATTTTTATAATGTTTCTTCAATTCCGAAATTAAAGCCATTTGCATAGGTATCACCCTATCAGATTTACGGCTTTTGGGCGGTGTAATTTTTATTTCTGTACCTTTTCCGTCTTTCTTTTGTACCCTCATAAGGGTTTTATTTACCGTTATAACTCCTCTTTCAAAATCAATGTCATTCCACGTTAAAGCAGAGATTTCACCCTCTCTCATACCAGTACATAAGGCAATAAATACAATAACTTTAAAGCGACTGTCAGAAGTTTTGACATACTCCAGTAATCGCCGTTGTTCCTCTCTTGTCAATACACGCATTTCCTTTTTTTCAGCCTTTGGAAGTGCAATATATTCCGCTGGATTGCGGTGTATTATATCACTTATAATAGCTTGCTTAAATGCCGTTACTAACATTGTTTTCATATTCTTTAAAGTTTTCACACTTAAAGGCTTTTTTGTTCTTGGGTTAATTTCCGCCGCCTTTTTATTAAAAAATTCTTGCAACATATCAAGGCTTAATATTTGCAAACGAAGTCCGCCTATTGCTGGTGTTATATGGTTTTCTATTATCCCCTTGTAACTGATGTATGTTGATTGTGTTAAGCTGGTGTCTTTATACGTTTTAAGCCACCTATCAAGCCATTGTGCAACTGTTATCTTTGTAGGCTCAATAAATGTATTTGCATTAATTTCATTTTGAACTTTTACAAGTCGTTCCTCTACTTCTTCATATGTCTTTGCATATATTTCACCGTATGTCATACGTCCGTTTCTGTCTATTCCTTTTTCGTAACGTCCTCGCCAGTATTCATACTTACCCTTATAGCATTTCGATATATTTAAGCCTTTTCTCGGCATATTAATCACCCCATTTATTCATCAGCAGACTTTACAAAATTCAAATATTTTTCTTTTAACCTTTTCGCTATACTGTCTATATACTTTTCTATTTCCAACTCTCTCAACTCATAAGCATTAAATCTATTCATCGGAAATAACATATTGAGTATAGTTGTACGTTGCTCTATATCCATATCAAAAATATCTGATAATTTCTTATCGCATATATCAGACCAATCAATATCAATAGTCGGTTTCTTTTCATTCTTGTCATTTATTAAATTTACAAGTCTAAGAAAATCACCGCCACATATAACAGTATCTATAACTTCCGCCGCTGCGTTATTGGTTTCTTTTAAGGATTGTTCTAATATTGTTAATGAAAAATCATTCAAACCTGTAACCTTGCTTATATCTATATTTTCCTTGTCTATTGCGTTTGTTAATCCAAGCAAATAATCGGTTGAAACATCAAAATATTTAGCTATCGCAACAATAAAATCTATATCTGGTTTCCTCTGCTCACTTTCATAAAATGAAATAGTGCCACTTGATAAACCGAACATATCCGCCAGTTCTTGTTGTTTCAATCCGTTTTTTATTCTTAATTGTTTCAACCGTTCACCTATCATTGTTTAAACACCTCTAAAAATAATATAATTATATACTACAAAAAAAATTAAAAATAGTCAATAGATAATAAAACTAATATAACAATTTTAGTATAAAAATAGCACAACTATTGACAAAAAATAAATGTATGGTATAATAAATTTAAAAATAACTAATAGTTAATTTTATCAAAATATAACTGTCAGTAAAATTAATGCAAAGGAAGTGAAAACAATGCAAGAACAAGTTATTAAAACCAAAACAAATTACACCAGTGCGAATGATTTACCACTCTGTTTGAAAGTTTCAGACGTTGCGGCGGTTATGAGTATCAGTCCTGTTACTGCATATAACCTTGTAAAGTCAGAGGGTTTCCCTCGCATAAAATTAGGTAGACGTATAGTAATACCGAAAGACGCTTTTTTCAACTGGTTACATAACCAAACACAAACAACACTATAACAAAAAGGACTTATGGCGGCGGAAAGGTTGAATATTCCGCCGCTCTATATTTAAGATTGGAGTGATTTAAAATGAAAAATTCAAAACCAACACCAGCATATTATGCAATTATTCCAGCACCAGTGAGATATGATAACACGCTGACAGACAAAGCAAAGATATTATACGGTGAACTTACCACTTTTTCAAATATTTACGGATATTGCACTGTTGACAATAAATATCTTTCCGAAGTATGCGAAATAAGTAACAGACGTGTAGAACAGTGTTTAAACCTCTTAGAAACAAAGGGATATATAGCGATTGACACCACCGAAAGCCAAAGACAACTTTATTTGTTGGTGGCTTAGTATAATAACATACCATTCTAAAGGGAGTAATTTAAAATGAATACAAACAATAATAAACCGAATAACTTTTCAGTTGTTCCAGCGGCGGTATTACTTAATGATACAATAACAGACAAAGCAAAAATACTGTATAGTGAAATATCTGCTTTGTGCAACAAAAAAGGTTGTTGCTGGGCAACTAATGATTATTTTGAAAAATTATACGAATGTTCAAAGATTACTGTTATTAGGGCAATTAACGCTTTAAAAGAAAATGGCTATATAAAAGTTATCCGAAAGAATAGACAACGAATAATACAATTAACCACCCTTAAAGAAAAAGGCTCTACATTTTCGGTTATTCCAGCGGCGGTGAGATATGATAACAAGCTGACAGACAAAGCAAAGATATTATACGGCACTATAACCGCATATTGTGACAAAAAAGGGTATTGCTGGGCAACTAATAAAGATTTTGCGGAGCAATATAAATGTTCAATACAATATATCATCAAATTAATAAAATCACTTGAAAATAATAATCATATAAAAGTTGAACGTACAAGTAATAGCCGAAAGATATATATTAACAATTTAGATAAGCGGAAGAAAACTTCCGCCCCTACGGAAATAAACTTCACGGGGGGATTAAACAATTTGATATTTTGGACTAAACAAAATGATACCCATAATAACATAAAGAATAAAATAAATAATAATGGTTTTGCCAACGTCAAAACGGTGTGTTTTTCTGATGAAAAAATTGAAATTTACGACATCACTGAAAAAATCATAGACTTATATTTTGACATTTACGAAAAATACAAACTCAAACGACACCCAGCATTAACCGCCGAAAACAAACTAACAGTAAAAACAAAGCTAAGTGCTTTTATTGATGAATACGATTGGGGTAACGGTTTCGACAATAACTTAAAACTTTGGGGCAAAATGATAATTGCCTTTTTTAACAATGTTAAATCAGACGGCAATATTAACCTTTTTTCAGAAGAAAACATTTTGAAATTTCGCTATCTTGAAATCAGTGGCAACCGTTTAGACTACTAAACACGCTTTTAATACCACTATTGCAAAGCCAGCGGCGGTAAGGGGTTTTCAAGGGCGGAAGTTTTCTTCCACCGAAAACGTCTTTAAACACTGTCTACAAAATCAAATGTTTTCCGATACATCAAAATTACATACAAACCACCGCTTGAAAACGTGTATTTTATCCACAAATATAAAATATATGTTTTCATAGACACATTACAACTAAAAGGAGTTGATTAAAATGATATTTGCATATACAAGAATATCAACAACAAAGAAAACGCAAAAGCACGACCGACAACAACTTACAATACAGACTTACGCAGACGAAAACAACTTTATTGTAAATGAATGGATAAGCGAAACCATAAGCGGCACAGTAGCGGCGGAAAACCGTCCCTTATACGGTAATATGTTCAAGCACTTTAAAAGCGGTGATATATTAATAATCACTGATATTGACAGAATAGGACGTTCCGCAGATGATGTTATAAGCGAATTAAAAAAGCTAAAGTCTATCGGTGTAAGAGTAGTTGCTCTTGATGTTCCCTATATGAACGACTGGAACAACACCAATAACGACAGTATGTACAATATGATAATTGATATAGTCATAACCTTAAAGGCACATATGGCACAACAAGAACGCGAAAAGATAGTAACAAGAATTAATCAAGGACTTGCGGCGGCAAAGGAAAAAGGACACAGTTTAGGCAGACCGAAAGCAGATGTACCGACAGACTTCATCAGAGAATACAATAAATTGATAAATGGCGAATACGGAAGTATGTCAAAAGTGCAATTTGCAAAAATGCTTGATATGGGTCGAAGTACAGTATATAAATATATATCTATGCTAAACGACAAAGCCGCATTATAAACATTTTAAAACACAAAAAACACCTTTAAAATACACCTTAGAAAAAATCCTTAGAGGGGAAATTTTAGGGGAAATTTAAGAAAAAAAGATAAAACAAAAACCAGTGTACTTGCCACAAATGGCTTAAACACTGGTTTTTTTAATGGTTGCGGAGACTGGACTTGAACCAGCGACCTTCGGGTTATGAGCCCGACGAGCTACCAACTGCTCTACCCCGCGATATTTAACTTAGCGCCTCTCTCAGAGTGCTATAATAGTATAGCACACCCTAACTTATTTGTCAAGTGTTTTTTTATAATTTTTACATTTTTATTTTTTAAACCTCAATACTATTGTTTTTATCCGTGATCTAGTATATAATGTAAGTATTATTTCAAAGGAGAGATGATTAATTTGGAGCGTTTTCTTTCAAATTTGCGTGTACGGCTTGAAGAACATATTTCGCCGAATATGATGCGTGTAATACGTCCGTTTATGACGGTGCAATTTGTTATATTTATGCTTTTGGGCATTGTGAACACTGCCGTATCGGTCAGCACAGCCACATTACTTGACATTCTTCACAATGCGTTTCTTGCACCGGACAACCCACTGCGATTAATCGCCGAACACTCACGTTCCAACTTTATATTCGGATATATAATCAGCATAATAACATCATTCTTTTTAAACTGTCACTTTACGTTTCACCAACGACCGACACTTAAAAAGTTTCTCAAATTTCCGATAAGCTATATACCGAATTTCATATTTCAATACCTAATGGTATTCATTTTTACGGCTTTAAACTTAAATTCGACGCTGGCATACATTTGTGCGGCGATACTCGGCACACCGCTTACGTTTGCGGCAATGAAACTAATGGTATTCAGCCGAAGAAAATCAACTACTTGAGGTGATATAAATGCTTTCACACATATATTCCTGCGGACTTTCGGGTATAGACGGATTTTCCGTATGCGTAGAAACAGATATTTCAAACGGTTTACCCGCATTTGATATAGTAGGCTTACCCGACGCCGCCGTTAAAGAGGCAAAAGAACGCATACGTTCTGCCATAAAAAACACAGGCTTTCGTTTTCCCGCAAAGCACATTGTCATAAATCTTGCCCCCGCCTCCAAGCGTAAAGAGGGTTCGGGATACGATTTACCTATGGCACTTTCTATTATATGCGCCACGGAGCAGATTTATGCACCGGACTTAAGCAAATGTACGTTTTTCGGCGAACTTTCGCTTGACGGTACCGTACAACCGATAAACGGCATACTTCCTATGGTTATTTCGGCGTACAAAAGCGGTTTTACCGATATGTTTGTACCAACCGAAAATGCGGACGAGGCAGCAGTCATTGAAGGTGTAAACATATATCCCGTATCATCTTTGAAAGCATTATGCGACCATTTTTGCGACATACAGAAAATTAATGTACATAAAATTGACCTTACCAATTATTTTGCGTCAAGTGCTTCAAATGTACTTGATTTTTGTGATGTAAAAGGTCAGGAGAACGTCAAGCGTGCGCTTGAAATTGCCGCCGCCGGCAATCACAACGTACTTCTTATAGGCAGTCCCGGAACAGGTAAAACAATGCTTGCACAACGTATGCCGAGCATACTTCCCGACCTTTCGTTTGACGAAGCTTTGGAAGTCACAAAAATACATTCAATCGCCGGACTTTTACCGAAAGACCAACCGCTTATTTTAAACAGACCTTTCAGAAGTCCACACCACACGATTTCATCTGCAGGTTTGTCGGGCGGAGGTTCAACTCCAAAACCGGGTGAGCTTTCCCTCGCACACAACGGCATACTTTTCCTTGATGAATTACCTGAATTCAGACGTGATTCGCTTGAAGTTTTGCGTCAGCCGTTAGAGGACGGAAACGTCACAATTTCAAGAGTAAACGCAACTCTCACCTACCCTTGCAACATTATGCTTATAGCAAGTATGAACCCTTGCAAATGCGGTTATTTCGGTGACAGTCGCAGACAATGTACCTGTACTCCGACACAGGTTAATCGTTATCGCAGTCGAATATCGGGTCCGTTGCTTGACAGAATTGACATTCAAGTTGAAGTATCGAATGTTGATTATGAAGATTTAAGCTCGACCGAAAACAGTGAAACAAGTGCCGAAATAAAAAAACGTGTAAACAAAACACGCAAACTGCAACTTGAAAGATACAAAGATTACAATATCTACTCAAATTCACAGCTTGACGCAGGTATGCTTAAAAAATTCTGTCCGCTCGGCGAAGAAGAAAATGCAATTTTACGTGCCGCATTCGACAATCTCGGTTTGAGTGCCAGAGCGCACAGCCGTATTTTGAAAGTCGCTCGTACCATTGCCGACCTTGAAGGCTCAGAAAACATAAAAAGTGAACACATAGCTGAGGCAATACAATACAGAAGTCTTGACCGCAAATATTTTGAATAGCCACAACTCAGTAAATGATTAATCGTTCACTGTGCCGGAATGTCAGCAAATTGTCCGAAACGTGCATAATATTATTTTTATTATAATTTACAGCTATAAAAAAATGACAGGTAAGCCTATCTTTGATATACGGCTTGCCTGTACACTTTTATATATACGCTGACGCAGTAAACCTTAATTGTTTACTGCGTTTTTTATTGTTCTTCAGGATATTTCAGTCCCCATTCATTACGAATATCGGTCATAATTTCCATAACGTCTTTTGTATACTCCCTAAGCATACAACCGCTTCGCTTTGAAATCTCCTCCTCCATATCCTCCATTTCATACTGCAACGCTCTTTCGGTTTCACCCTCACAGATTTCTTTTCGCTCGCCTGTTTCGGTGCAGACAATCGTCGCCTTACACGCTCTCGGATATTCCATAATCTCGATATATCCCTTATCACCGCATATAACACATCTTTTCGGTTGTTTTGTATGAAGCGACAATGAAATAACCGTCATTTGTCCCTCTTTGTTCGTCATAACAATTCCCGACATTTCATCAACACCGCTCGGTGCAAATTTTACCGTTGAAATTACATTGTCGGGCTTTGACTTCAAAAAACATCTTGCAAGCGAAATTGCATAAACACCAATATCAAGCATTGCTCCGCCCGCCAAATTCATATTGAAAAATCTGTTTTTCATATCATAGTCCTTGTAACTTCCGAAATTCGCCTGTATCATACTCACGTCACCGATTTCACCGTCCGCAACAAGTTTCATAAGTTTTTTGTATAGCGGCATATGATAAATCGTCATTGCCTCGGCAAGTACAAGATTTTTCCCGTCAGCCTTTTTTAAAGCCTTTTCCAACTCAACGCTGTTTAATGTTATCGACTTTTCACACAAAATATGCTTTCCGTTTTCAAGTGCCTTCATAATAAAATCAATATGCGTGTTATGAGGTGACGTTATATAAATAACGTCCACATTGTCGTCATAAAACATATCGTTCAAATCTTCATACACCTTTTCAATTCCGTACTTGTTTGCAAAATCAACGGCTTTGCTGTGCGTTCTGTTGCCTACGGCGTAAAGTTTGCGTCCAACGTCTTGCATTGCCTGTGCCATCTGATTTGCCACAACGCCCGTACCAAGCACCGCCCAATTTAATTTATTCATTTCAACCGCCTCCTCCGATATAATTTTATTATACTGATTTCACAGATAAATTTCAATAAAAAAAGAGGTATTTCTTATTTAAAATACCTCAATTAATATTTACTTATCCCCAAACTTCGTCGGCAATTTCCTTTACAAGTTTCAATTTTGCCCATTGTTCTTCTTCTGTAAGCTTATTACCTATTTCGCAAGATGCAAAACCGCACTGCGGACTTAGGCAAAGTCTTTCAAGCGGAACATACTTTGCCGCCTCGTGTATTCTCTTGATAACATCTTCTTCGTTTTCAAGTTTAGGCGACTTAGTTGTGATTAAGCCCAAAACAACTTTTTTATCGCTTGATACCTTTGCAAGAGGTTCAAAACCGCCCGAACGCTCATCATCATATTCAAGAAGAAGTGCGTCAACATTTTCTCTTGCAAAAACATAATCCGCAACAGGGTCATATGCACCGCTTGTGAAATATGTTGAATGATAGTTACCACGGCAAATATGAGAAGTAATCACCATATCAGCCGGCTTATTTTCAAGTGCAAGATTGTTTACCTTTAGAAGCTGTTCCTTAACGGTTTCAATATCAATGCCAAGTGACTGGTATCTCTGTGCTGCCGCATCACCTACAACCGCACCCCAAGTACAGTCGTCAAGCTGAAGATTACGGCAGCCTGCATCGTAAAATTGCTTTATAACGTCACTGTAAGCCGCCGCAATATCTTTAATCAATTCGTCATTGTCAGCATAAAACTTTCTTGTACCCTCAATATTATTCGGCACAATAAATTGTTGGAAAGTTTGAGCCGGTGCAGGAATAGTGTATTTGGCAACTGTATTCTCATCCTCAAATTGCTTTAAAAATTTAAAGTATTCAACAAACGGATGTGCCTTTGCCTTGATTTTACCAACCAAATATGTATCGTCAAGTTTTGCAAGTTCCGCATCAAACTTAACTCCGTTTCCCGTGTCCTCATGCTCAACGCCCTCAAATCCCCACATAAAATCAAGGTGCCAGAAAGTTCTTCTGAACTCGCCGTCTGTGATTGCGTGGAAACCAAGTTCTTTTTGCTTTGCTACTAATTTAGTTATTTCTTCATTTACAATTTTATCGTATTCGTCTTTTTGTATCTCTCCGTTTTTTAACTTTTCCTTTGAATCTTTTAATATCTGCGGTCTTAAAAAACTTCCTACAAAATCGTATCTAAACGGTGTCTTTAATGTACTCATAATAAACTGTCCTTTCTTTCTTTGATGAATACAGTTTATCATATAAGTACCGTTTTGAAAAATACTTATAAACCGCATTTATTCATAGTTTCAACCTATGGACAAATATATTTTTAAAAATATATCAATGTGGCATTGCCGCATAGCTTTTATCAATCGTGATTACACAATAATATGTAGGATATTTTTTCTTTACCATATCATTTATCGCTTTCTTGACTTCCTTGTCGGTCATATCCATATTATGCGGAACAACGCAGTCAAATATTACGTTTGTGTGCGTAATACCATACACTATACGCAAGTCATGAATTGTCAGACGTTCGTCAATCTCTTTTACCTTTTCACCAATCCAAATTCTAAGTTCGTTCACTGTATTGTCCTTTGTCGAAATCGGGTCAAAATGCACAATCATATGAAGTCCTTCATCATTCATAAAATCACGCTCAATATTATCTATGACGTCATGATTTTTCATAGCATCACCTTCCGCCGCCATTTCAACATGCACACTTGCAAACTGTCTGCCGGGTCCGTAGTCGTGTACCATTAAGTCGTGAGTACCCAAAACACCGGGATAGCTTAAAATCTTTTGACGAATTTCTTCAACCTGTTCGTTCTCCGGTGCTTTTCCGAGCATAGGGTCAAGCGTGTCTTTTACAAGTCCGAAACCGCTGTACAAAATAAATACCGCCACACCAAGACCCATCCAGCCGTCAAGCTCAAAGCCGACAAAATGCGATAATATCGCCGCAACCAACACTGCGCCTGTCGTTATAACATCATTACGGCTGTCTGCCGCCGTTGCTATAAGCGTGTTTGAGTTAATCATTTTACCTGTTTTCGTATTAAACAATGCCATCCACGTTTTAAGCAAAATCGAAAACGCAAGCACACCGACAGTAACCCAACTGAATTCAACCGCTGACGGATGAAGTACCTTATCCAAACTGCTTTTGAACAGTTCAACGCCGATTACCATAATAAGTACGGCAACCATAAGTCCCGACAGATATTCATACCGCCCGTGACCGTAAGGGTGTTCTTCATCTGCCGGACGGCTTGCAAGTTTAAAACCAAGCAGACTGATTATGCTTGATGATGCATCGGATAGGTTGTTTACCGCATCGGCAGTGATAGAAACAGACGCCGACAGTGTTCCGACAATCAGTTTGCTTATGAACAGTATCGCATTGCACACTATTCCGACTATGCTTGAAAATTTACCGTATGCCGTACGCACATCGGAATTTTGTGTGTTTTCATAGTCTTTTATAAATCTTTTTATAAGTAGTTTTGTCATCTATGTCACCCAACCTTTATAACATAATTATTCTCTTTCAATACGTCAAGTGCCTTTTGAAAAAATTCGTTCTTTATAAGTATATAATCAGTGTTGTACGTTGATACCGCAAAAATCGGTATTTTTGCATTTGCTAAAATGTCCGCAGCTCTCGCAAGTATTCCCGTGAGTGAAAAATCAAGTATACCCTCGATTCTGAACGCTCTCCAACCGCTGTCACATACAATCGTATTTTTCGGAACAAACTCGCTTGAGCATACAAGCGATAATTCCTCATCAGTCTTGCCGACAAAGCAAAACTCGTCATTAAAGTTCACTTCCGTAACATCATTTATCTTGCATACCGCAAATTCTTTGTCTATTACCTTTATATCCATTTTTATCCCTCAATTATTGTTTCTAATCAGTATAGCACATTTTGTTGCCAACTGCAACAAAAAAAGAGTCAAAGGCTCTTTTTTATTTTCGGTATTTTTTTATATGAATAATCTCAATAAAATATTTATACTGTCTGAACAAAATCAATCCGATTACATACACACCGCCCATAATTGCCAATTTAATAACGGCATTTATTGTTATACCGACGATATTTGTTGCGTCAATAGTAGCGTAACGCGTCAAAAATCCCGCTATGCAAACCATAACCGCAATACACACGTCCGGAATAAAACTTTTCAGAAATTTCAAAAAGCTAAATCCAAACGTCATTTTTATAAGCATAAAATATGAAATCATAAAATTAATATTATATGAAATCATTGCATTTCTTGCGACTGTGCTAATATCGCCGAACACTATTCCGAGTACAATACCTATCAGAGTAGTCGACGAAGACAAAACGCCCGTTATAAAAAGATTTTTCGTGTTGCCAAGGCTTTGGAATATCGCACCGGAGCTTGAATTTACCACCTGTGCCCAAACCGAAAGACTAAGCATCGCAAGGCAAGGAATTGCCGCCGCCCAATGCTCACCGAACATCATACAAATAATCTCATATGACGCAAAATACATATACGCACCGACAAACAATCCGAGCAATGAAAGTATCTTGACAATCTTCATATAATTCTCATATATATACGCCTTATCGTCCTGATACTCCGACAAAATCGGGTGTATAACAGGTGTTATGACGTGCGTCAAATTTTGTTCGGGATAAAGTGCAAGTTTATATGCCTTGTCGTAATATCCAAGCTGTGTATCGCCCATAAACTTCGCCACAAGCAAATTATCGGCATTTCTTGCAAAGTAATTAAACACGTTAAACGCAAACTGATATGACGAAAACGAAAAAATCTTCTTCACACTGCCGAAATCACATTTAATTCTAAGTTTTATCCTTGTACTGCTGTAATTCCATATAAAATTGACCATAACCTGTATAATAGACTGTGCGGCAAGTGCGTAATATTTCAGTCCGAGTTTTGCCAATACAATCGCTATACCGCTGCTTACAACAGTTGTGGTAATCATACGAAGTCCGATACGCACGAACTTTTTTTCTTTCATTAAAAGTGCGTTCGGCACCATATTCATTGTCGAAAAAAACAAAGACACCGAAAGCAAGCACCCTATCGGTATGTACACGCTGTTGCCGTAAAATTTAGACAACGGCACAGAAAAAATCGCAAAAATTATTGAAAGCCCTACCGCAACATATAAATTAAAAGTGAATATATTCGACACATCATAGTCGCTAAGCTCCTTATTCTGAATAACGGCAGTGCCTATCCCCATATTCGCAAGCACCGAAAAAAACGTGGTAAAAACGGTCATTACACCGATTACCCCGTAATCCTCCGGTAAAAGTATTCGCGCCAAAACAGCACTGAAACCAAGCTGCAATATAACACAGCTGTAATTTGCGGCAGCATTGATAAACGCCGCCTTTTTGATTGATATATTTTTAACATCATTTTTTATCATCCATGTTTCAACTCCCTGTATATAATATATACACTAAAATTCAACTTGTCAAACATATTTTTTCTGACAAAAAAAGACAGATGAAACGTTTTAAATTTCATCTGTCTTTTTATCAGTCCATAGTTACAGTAGGCGGAATTTGTCCGCTGTAAACAGGTACGTCAAATGATAATGTCGCGTCTGTGAATGACGAGAATATCTTTTCAATGCTTACCGCCTGCTTAACCGCCCAGCCAATATCCGTTGCATATTGGTGAGTACCCGGATTTTCAGGGTTCCAAAGCATTTTATAAAGTGTGTTCTGTCTGCCATCCGAACTGTTCACATAGTTTTCGCTTATCCACTTTGCACCGCCCTTAATAGCCGCCTCTACACTCGTCCAGCCTTGACTGTATGCTCTCTGTGAACCGTTTCCGACAGGGTTTGCGTCATATGCACCGATACCGAACAAGTTATAAACGGTTGTGCCGTTGACCTCAACACCGGTTGCAAGCTGTGAAGTACCGTTTCCGGACTCAAGGCAAGCATGTGCAACAAGGTAAACTTCGCTGACGTTATATTCTTTAGCCGCCTCGATGAATGCCGCTCCCATTCCTTTCATTACCCCCTTATCGGCAAGATAATTATTAAGCGTTTCTTCGCTGACATTATTCGGTTTTGAAAGGTCAAGGAACTGATATTTATATGCGTCCGTATAGAAACTGTTCGGATTCATATATTCCGCTGTTTCGGACTCTGTCGCATATGACATTCCGCCGTTTCTCCAAATTTTCGGCGGTGGGTTCAAGCCCATCTGTATTCTTATAATCTGTGGGAATGATATGTCATATGACGTGTATGTTACAGTTCCCTCCGTATCCAAATCAGAAACTTCATCATTCAAATTGAATGGGTCTTTTGCGTCCGATTCGGTTACGTTGACAGTAAACGTCTGTTTCTTTCCGTTAGTCGTTTCAACCGTTATATTCGCCGTACCAACGCTGACACCGCGTATTCTGCCCGCTTGACTTACTGTCGCTATCTTTGTATCGTCACTCGACCATTTAAGCGTTTTGTTTCGTGCGTTTGACGGTGAAACGGTTACTATCGCGTTAACACTGTCGCCGACTTTTATCGTCATTGCGTCAGTATTTTTTACGGATAAAGTCTGTACGTCAACGTATGAATTTACGACATTTACAAAGCACTTCGCCTCAAAGCCTCCGTCCTCCGTTGTTGCCGTTATCTCCGTCATACCGACGCCGACAGGCTTTACTCTGCCGTTTTCGTCCACACGTGCAATCTTTGTATTTTTAGATTTCCATGTTATGTTTTGGTTCGTTGCGTTTTTCGGGAATATTTCTGTCTGTAAAAGTCTGCCCTCACCGCCTGTGTAAAGCGTTATTGTGCTTGTCGGCATAAATATACCCGTTACAGGCTGTCTTACCGACAAAGTGGCGGTTGCACTCTTTTTTTGACTGTACAACATTGCCGTCAATGTCGCTTTACCGGGATTTTGTGCCGTTATATTACCGCCACTGTCAATATTTGCGATATTGTCATCAGACGATTTCCAAGTAATTTTTTTATCGGGTAAATTTATCGGATAAACCTTTGCTTTTATTTTTGCCTCTGCCGTACCGCCGTTTAGGTCAACAGCACCGTCGTCCCAGCTTAATTTTATCGCAACATTGGTTTTGTCGCTGTGGTCGAACGTGTAATAATTCTGCAAAACCATCGCATATCCGACAGAATCGTCACCCTCTTGAAGATAGTCGGAATTTACGGAATTTTTTATCATAACGCCCAAAAGCACACCGAGTACCGCCACTCCGACAGCAACTGAAATCAATGCCTTCAGCCTGTGTGCCTTTGCATACTCCCAAATGTCCTTTCTGAATTTCGGAAATTTAACGTATGCAAAATTTGAAAACTTTTTGCTCTTGCACAAAAGTTTCCAAAACTTCTTAAACACTCCGCCTACCGCATCCCAGCCTGTTTTAATACCTTTAAATATCTTGCTGAGCCACGAAAACGGACTTTTATTATTCGGTTGTATATTTCTTGTTAATTTAGTTTCCATACCGAATTCAACCCTTAATAAAAAATGGTATTGTTTCTACAATACCATTTAATTTTATGACTGCACAGTAAAAAAGTCAATACATATGCACCATTGTTAAAAAAATGTTTACTTTTTAAACCTATTTACAATATATTGGTTTGCCATATCTTCAAGAGTGTCCTCCAAACCGCCAAGACCTTTGAAGTCGGGATTTTTTCTCTTTATTGCGTTTGTCAGAATGTAATCGCAAAGTGCAGGGTTTTTAGGCAAAAGCGGTCCGTGCAAATATGTTGCGACAACGTTTTTATACACAACACCCTCAACACCGGATTTTTCATCGTTTCCGTAACCGTAAACAACTCTGCCGAGCGGTGTGTGATTACCGATGTAAGTTCTTCCGCCGTGATTTTCAAAACCGACAATTTTTTGATTTAGAAAGTCATTTTCAAGTACGATATTTCCGATAAGACGTTTTTTGCCTTGTTCGGTGTAAATATTAAGTATATCAAGCCCTTCGATTGTTTCGTTTTCAAGCTTGTAATACTTACCCAAAAGCTGATAACCGCCGCACACTGCGACAAGCACACCGTTATCTTCAACATAATTTCTTATTTCGTCCTTGTGTTCCAAAAGTCTGTGGCAAACAATTTTCTGTTCTCTGTCCGAGCCGCCGCCTATAAACACAATATCAACGTCCGACAAATCAAATCCGCTGTCCTCACAGGTGTATGTCACAACCTCCGCGTCAATACCGCGCCACATAAGTCGCTTGCGCATACATTCGATATTGCCCCTGTCACCGTACAAATTCAAAAGGTCGGGATAAAGATGAAGTATTTTGATTTTCATTATGCCTCACCTCCGAGCTTTTTAAGTACCGCCTCTGTCGAATAAAGTGCGGTATAATTCACAAGTACATAGACAACTTCGCTGTCCGTTTCAAGACATTTTGTAATTGCGTCCGCCATATCCTGCGTCATACGGTCAACCTTTATATCCGAATACTTAAATCTAAGACTTATATCGTAAACTCTGATACCTGTTGTTGTAAGCGTGTTTAGGTTTTCGTCCGCAATTTTATCAAAGTCCACGTCCCACAGCCACGACACGTCACGACCGTCATTAGCCTTGTCATTGATTGCGATTATAACGTCTTTCTTACGCTTGTCCGTATTTACCGTTGCAATGGCTTGGTTAAATCCTGCGGGATTTTTTGAAAGGCTTAGTATAACAGGCTTGTTGAATTTGTATTCCTGCATTCTGCCGATTTGCGGTTTGTAGCCCGTCAAAAGTTTTGCGAAATCGTCCGTTTTTTCTCCCAAAACATTTAGTGCACCGTATACGGCAATAAGGTTATATATATTGTAAAAACCTTTGTAATTTATCACCATAGGCTGATTGTTTATCGTAAACTTCATCGGTGTGTCGAGCGATACATTCTTGACTTCAAAATCAATCTCAGGTCGCTTGAAACCGCACGACGGGCAATAAAAATCGCCGAGCTGACTGTAATGATAGTAATTGTACTTCTGTTCCTCACCGCATACAGGACAGAAACGTCCTTCCTTTGTATCGTCAAGCTGAGGAAGTACCTTTTCGGATATTCCGTAATAATATGCCTTGACGTTTTCCTCTCTGCCGAACTGAACGCACAGCGGATCGTCACCGTTTAAAACAAGTTTTAAATTCGGCACTTTTTTTATTGCACGCTTGATAATATCCGAAGTAATGTCAATTTCGCCGTATCTGTCAAGCTGGTCACGGAATAAGTTTGTGATAACCATAACATCGGGCTTTACATAGTCAAACACTATCGGTGTGTACGCCTCGTCAATTTCAAGACACGCATAGTCCGCTTTTAATTTGCCGAATATACTCATTTCCTGTAAAACGGTGGTTGCAATGCCGCTAAGCATATTCGCACCGAGCTTATTGCAAATAACCTTATATCCCTTTGCCTCAAGTGCCGACGCCATAAGATTGTTTGTCGTTGTTTTTCCGTTTGTGCCGCAAGTTACAATTATCCCCTTTGACACGCATTTCTCCAAGCCTTTTACAAGGTCGGGACATATTTTAAGCGCATACGCACCCGGTGAAGAAGATGATTTTTTACCTAATATTTTTCCGACTATGGTAAGGAGCTTTCCGAGCCATATCGCAAGAAGTTTTCTCATTACAGTTATTCCTTTCAAATCATATAATATATGAGCCTGTCGACAAAATGTCGACAGCTCCAAAAATCACATCTTACGATGTAATTTTTGAGTATTTTCAGAGAAAAAATCATAAAGTTCCTCCAAAGTCGAAACTTTAGATTTTAAACCATTTCTGCCGCGCATGTCGCCAGAAATGATTAATACTTGAGGTTAACACCTCAAACTCCCCAAAACAAAGTAGACAAAACCATAGCGGTTTTGTCTACAGTCTGATATGATTATACTACACTTTCTTCCCTTTTGCAACTTTCTCTTTAAAGTAATGAGGTTTTTATGTTCTTACTTTACTTTTTTTCGTGAATGTGTTATTATGGACACGAAATAAACATTAACATATCGAAAGAATGACGTAATTATGACAGACTTTATAACGCAGATTGATTTTAATATTTTAAACGCAATTCAAAGCATACGCAATCCGTTTCTTGATACAATTATGCCACTTATAACGTTTTTAGGTAGCGGCGGCATTGTATGGGCTGTAACTGCACTTATAATGCTTTGTTTCAAAAAATCACGAAAAACAGGTATTGTAATAATAGTTTCACTGCTTTTGGGATTATTCCTTTCCACAATGGGGCTTAAAAATGTAATTGCACGTGAACGTCCATATAACACCGAAGGAGCATTGCTTACAGTTGAAAATCTGCTGATAGGCGCGCCGTCGGGAAGATTTTCGTTTCCGTCCGGTCACGCAATATCTTCATTTTCCGCCGCAACGGCTATTTTGCTGTACAGCAAAAAATCAGCCATACCGGCAATTATTCTTGCGGCTTTGATATGCTTTACAAGGCTGTATCTGTATGTACATTTTCCGTCCGACGTTATTTGCGGTGCGTTGTTCGGAATATTGCTCGCGTTCATGTCAAACTTCTTAGTCAATAAAATATGGGAGAAAAACAATGAAAGAAAATTATCAAATAATTCTAAACAAAACGATTGACGAAATTCAAAAAAACAATATCGTTCCGTCACTTCTTCTGCACAGCTGTTGTGCGCCTTGTTCAAGCTATGTACTTGAATATTTGTCGGAATATTTTGATATAACTATTTTCTATTACAATCCGAATATTTCACCCGAAGAAGAATTTTATAAGCGTGTCAATGAGCAAAAGCGTCTTATAAATGAAATGCCTTTAAAGAGAAAAGTAAAGTTTATCGAGGGCAAATATGACTGCGAAAAATTTTATTCGATTGCAAAAGGGCTTGAAAATCTCAAAGAGGGCGGCGAGCGTTGCTTTAAATGTTACCGACTTCGCCTTGAAGAAACAGCAAAAACCGCCCAAAAGGACGGTTTTGATTACTTCACTACCACGCTTTCGATAAGTCCGCATAAAAATGCTCAGGTGCTTAACCAAATCGGTCTTGAACTTGAAGAAAGCTACAGTGTTAAATATCTATGCTCCGATTTCAAAAAGAAAAACGGTTATAAGCGTTCTTGTGAACTTTCGGAAATATACGGTCTTTATCGTCAGAATTACTGCGGTTGTATTTATTCAAAGCTTGAGGCTGACGAACGTGAAAGAGCTAAAAATAATAACGAACAGCCGCTATCTGTGCAATAAATTCACGCACGCAAGATACAGGCAAAAGCGTTATCGGTGTAGACGCACCTATATGTGTTGCGTCTATGCCGTTTATTTTTGCCATCAATTCCGAACGCAAAACGTGAAATTCGTTTGTGACAAATACGGCTTGTCCCTCGTCCATTACCAACTTTGAATATTCAAAATTTTCATATGTGCTTGTGGAGTTGTCCTCTTTTATAATTCTGTCTTCTCTTATTCCGTGATTTAAAAGGTAGTTTTCCATTGCCTGTGCCTCTGAAATTGTTTCGCCTTTGCCCTGTCCGCCGCTGACTATTGCTATTGCATTTCCGTTTTTGTTCATATATTCAGCCGCTTTTTCAAGTCGTCTTTCAAGTGCCAAAGACGGTGTATCGCCTTTCAGTCCCGCACCAAGCACGATTATATAATCTTCTCTGTATGTCGCATTGTCACTTTTTCCGACAACGCATATAATTCCAGAATAAATCACAAGTACAATCATTCCGAACGTAAACAAACCTTTTATAAATTTCAAAAAGCCTTTTGTTTTGAACGCGTCGTAAAACGTACTCCATAATATAAACATAATACCTATCGCAACGGTAAATGCCTCACCCACACCCATTGATGTGGTTGACGCAAAATAAAGTCCGTCCGCCGAAAAAAGCAATCCCAATATAAATAATATTACTCGCATATACTGTCTCCTTATATTATTGAATATTCCATACATTCATAATGTAGCTTCGTGCCGATGTCTACACCCAACGGCAACAGTGCCATTGCTATGAATAATTCTTCCTCACTTTCAATATCCGTACGCTTTAGGTACGCATATTCCCCCTCAATTCTTGATACAATATAATCCTTCGGTTCCATATTCGACCTCCATATTTGCTTTTATACTCATATAATACATTAACTATTATATCATTGTCAATATTTTTTTATTTTTTTGAAAAAAAGTGTTGACAAAAGCATTTTTATGTGCTATTATATTATCTGTCGTCAGACGTAAAACATAATATGCGTGATTAGCTCAGTTGGTAGAGCACCTGACTCTTAATCAGGGTGTCCAGGGTTCGAACCCCTGATCGCGTACCACAAGTTGCAATATCCGAACTTTTGTTCGGATATTTTTTTGTTATGGGCTTTTTCCCATTTCATAAGCATTTTGCATTGTCCTTCTTTGCTTTATACATCTATCGTTAATTGCCACAACACATCAATTCTTCACACAAATAACTTTTTCATAACAAATCACCCTTTTTATTCTATCGTAGCTGTCCTAATCTCTGTTTAGTAAACCACTTAAACGTTGATTTTTTACAAAAAGCACATCTAAAACGTGCTTGACATAATTTTTATACTATGTTATACTTTAGATATAGAGAAGAGCGGTAAACAGCTTTTGTTTCTGCTTTAATATTTGGTTAAATTTTTGTAGAAATTGATTTTCTACCCAATAACCGTCCTATTCCCGTAGGGCGGTTATTTCTTTAATATCCATACAATAAGCAAAATCAATACAAGTTGTATTGTTGTTTCACTCATAATATTTCCTTTCCGAAACAGAGCCGCCACCGCTCTCTATATATCAAGGCTTTTCAGCCTGCTTTTATTCTACACTATACCTCACGCAATGTCAAATTACGTTTATTTTACTTAAAAAAATACAAAATGGCGGTTTTAAACCGCCATTTTGATTACTTCAATTTTTCATTAATACGCATAAACACTGCCGCTGTCTGTGCTCTTGTGGAATTCGCCTGCGGAGCGAAAGTACCGTCGGTATTACCCGACATTATTTCTTGCTCTGACAGCCAATCAACCGCATTCCTTGCATAATCTGAAACACTGTCACTGTCAACATAATTTGCCGTTTCATTTACCGTTATATCACAATTTTTGTATTCCGCATAACGATAAATAATCGCCGCCATTTGTTCACGGGTTATACTCATATCAGGTGCAAACTCTGTATCACTCACACCGCTGACAATTTTATTTTCTTCCGCCCATGCCACTGCATTTGCGTAATAACTGTCACTTGCCACATCAACAAAGCTTGAATTTTCCGCATACGGTTCACCCTCTGTTCTGTACAGAACAGTTACAAACATAGCCCTTGTAACGTCACCGTCAGGTGCAAATTCCGTATTGCTCACACCATATATCAAACCGTTTTCATAAGCGTACTTAACCGAATTATAGAACCAATCGTTGTTACTTACATCAACAAACGGATTATTCCAATCAGTCGGTTCAGGCTTATCTGACGGATTAGGCACAGCATCAATCTTTTTGAACTTTGCAGTGATTTCAGCTTTTGCATTCACCTTTTCAAACGTATATTCGCTCACCTTACCGACGCTTTCGCCGTTTACGATTACGTCCTCAATTTCGTAACCCTCATCAGCCGTTATCGTAAATGTCTTGCTTTCATTTTTATTTACGGTTACGGTGTCCGGACTGATTTTACCGTTTTCAGACTGAACAACTGTAATTTTATATGTTACAGTGCCGGAGTTTCCTCCTCCGCCACCGCCCGAACTTGGTTTAATCATAAGCGGACTGCTTGCAATAATGTGAGTGTTTTCAACCGTTGTACCCGTCAAATTAACCGTAACGGTATATGTCACAGACGTATCAAACGTGCCGTACAACGTATATGTCTTATTATCACTGCTTGCCTTAACCTCTGTAAGTTCCACATTCTTATCACCGTTCAGTACAACAAAATTATCTGCCGTCATTCCCTCAATCGCTGTATCAAGATTAATCGTGATATGAGTCTTTCTTGCCGTACCTGCCGACGCATTCACTTTAATTTTTTCACTTGGAATATCAGTGCTGTCCTTGCCGCCCAAAACGGTATAAACATTCTGATTATCAACAGTCGCACTTACTACGCCGTTTATTTTTTCATCAGTTGTAATGTAGCCGTTTTCATCAACATTCGCCGCACCTTCTATTGCCGAAACGTTCCATTCAATTCTGTTTGCCGCCGCACTGTCGTCATTGATTTCAATAATTCTGTTATCGGTTTTCACCTTTAGCGAAAGCTGACCGCTTGTGCCGGCTTTAATTGTACTGTCACTGCACTCTTTTCCGTCAATGTACATTTGAAGTACACTGTCGTCATTGCCGAGTGCTTTGTTTGTAAGCTGTAATGTTACAGGTACTGTTTCGTTGCCAATTTCGTCTGCCGCATACACAACTATATTTTGATATGCCATAGAATTATCAAGTGTAACAGTCTTTTCAAAACTGCCGTCATCTCCGACAGTCACTTCCTGTATTTCTTGATTTTCCGCACCGATATACACTTTCGCACCACTGTCGCTGATACCCTTAACCGTAACAGTGTCCTCGAAAAATCCGCCGTTATTCGGACTGCTTATTTGCAATCTCGGAGGAAGTGTATCGACAGTAAACATATACTCCGACAATGTACCGTCTTTTGAATCGTTTTCGCCCTTGAAGGTTATTATATGCGTACCGTCCTCTAATCCGTCAAGATTTATACTCTGCGACATAGTTTTTTCCGAAACAGTACCGCTCATTTCACCGCTGTCCAACGACCATTCGCCGGAAACATTCATATCCGATACAAGGTCTATAACTGCATTACTGCTTTTAACCGTATCTGTACCGTCAATACTTACCGCATTTTGTGCTTTAAGTGTTACATCAGCCTTTTTAGGCTCAACCATCGTCACAGGTGACGACAGTGTTTCAGCGGAAACAATCTGACCGCCTGAAGATGTATTTTTATAACCCTTTAATCCTACCACATACTGCTTACCGCTTACAAGTCCGACTTGTTCGGTCTGCGTTTTTATATCCTTTTTCTCATCTTCCGTAAGGTCGTTTTTATTCACGATATTTCCGTTCTTATCCACCGTAACCGTCTTTGTATACTGACCGCCGACCGTAATCACATCACTTCCGCTTACAGTCATATTGTCAAATACAGTCGGTACATTTTTACCGTCTTGAACTTCATATATACTTACCTTGTAGCCGTCATAATTATATTGATTTATACCTGTCAAATCAATACTGTAATCACCGCCCAATGCCACATTAAATGTCGGTGCGGACGGCTGTGACGGATTTGTATAATTAAGCTTTTTATCGGTTGTCACAACAGGGTTAGCACTTTCATCTGTCGTTGTCGCAACAACTTTTACCGTATATTCACCGCTTGGCATATTTTCAGGCATTATTATATTTGCACTCTTACTCTTTATGTCATTCACATTTTCTGTTTTGTACAACGGATAAACTTCGTTATTGCTGTCCTCTGCATAAATTGTAAGACTGTTGAATTTATCCAAATCTTCGCCCGACCACGTTACCGTATTATTGTTCAATACCGCATTGTCGATTGTCGGCAACTTTGAAAGTGCGTATATAGTCACGCTTGACGCAATACCTGTTTTTAATTGCAATGCTTTATTAAAGTAATTTTCATCTGTAACCGTTATTGTAACGGTTGCTTTCTTTGTATCCTCATTCCAATTCAACATTGCGTTTGCATTTGCGTTGGCTGTATCGTCTGCCGTTTTTGAACTGTCTGACCATACTATCGGATAATTTTCCATTTCAATATTCTTTGCATATGTTTCCGCAATAAGCTGACTCGGTGCGTCATACGAAATTGTAAGTATTCCGTTTTCGTTGTTATACTTGCCGAAATTAACCGAATGTACCGTTTTACCCGCAAGCGATGATACCGTCGCACCGTTTGAGCCGAACAATGATATATCGTCTGTTGACGCCAATGTACGAATACTGTTATTGAGTTTCATATACAAGGTACGGTCTGTTTTTTCATCGTAATAAACAGGAATACCCTCCGCACTCAACTCAATAGTCGGTTCCGGTGCGTCATATTTACCGAAAGCGAAATCTACATCGCCACCCCAATAATATGTTACACCTGCGTCAATTTTCAAAACGTGCAAAGCACCCCATATTTTTTCTGCATTGACACCCAAATCGGCAGAGCCTATTTCTATACCGCCGAAAATCGGTATTTTTTTAGGAATACTTACCACTGCTGTGGCATAGCCTTCCCAGAAATACTTATCCTTAACCTTATCTTTTTCCACAATTAAGTGTCCGTCACCCGAAATAACGTCGAATATACCGATAGACACTCCCGCTGCAAATCTAAGTTCGGGATACCATGCACATTCAATTCCCGCATAGTCTATAAGTGTAATTCCCACAACATTCACGTCCGACAGTGCAATACTCAAATCTCTCGGACTGATACTTACATCACCTCTTGCGGAAAGAACATCAAACAAAGCGAATTGTCCGCTTAGCAGAAGCGTTATAGGCGGTACGGATGAGGACGGATAAATCGTTTCAAACAGATTATCTATACCGCCGCCGGCACCTTTAATCCAAAATACGCCCATTCCGTCAACATTTATGCCCGGTGTAAATCCGCCTGCATAGAAATATAATTTATCCGGAATAGGTATTCCGTTGTTACTTCTAAGACGAATTTCCGCCTCCATTTCAAATGCCATCATATCGGCACTGCCTTGAACGCCGATAGTGTATTCGTTGTTCATAACCTTTAAATCAAGAGTACCCTCAACGCTCGGAAGTCCGTCCGCATATGACGGAACTTCTACTTCGACAGACGTATTAAATCCGATAAATCCGCCGCCGAAAAGTATATCATGGATATACAAATTCAGACTTCCGCCCTCTGCGTCTTCCCATTCCTCTTGGTCCTCGGCATATCTGTCCTGTACATCTCTAAGCTGTGACGGAGTGTAATTACTGCTCGCCATTTTCAGTTGTGCAACCTCCATTGCGGAAGTTTTTCTGTTGCTCCAATCAAAGTTTGACGGAACAAGAAAATCAGGTGAAAGTTGCGCACCGAATGCGATTACTCTTTGTTTCGGTGTTTTTGAAGTGACTTCACCGTCAACTGTCGCCATCTGTCCGAACTGACAGTATCTGAATTCCATCACCATTCCTGCAATGGTTTGTGCGGTACTTGCCGCACCCGGCCACATAAGCATAATACCATTTGTATTTGCAACGCTGTTTTCAACGTCACCTGTCTGCTCGCCCTCGTTTGTGTACTGCAAAAGTGTTGATTCGGAGCCGTTTTCAAATGACGAAATCGCACATACACCGCTCCAAACCTTTGTTCTTGCACCTGTTGTATAAACTTCGCCGTCTATATCTATATTGATAGTTTGGTCGTCCTGACCAACGTTTTCGACAGACACGGTTACAGTACCTTTTTCAATATCAAGACAATTACTGATATTTATTGTACTTTTCGCCTTATGGTCTACCGTTTCAAGAGAAACAGCCTCTGCCTCTGCAATTTTACCGTTTTCATATTTTAACGTAAAGTCACCGCGAAGTTCAAGCAGAGAGATATTCTGAGCGTTTGGAACTTCGTCACTGTATTCCTTTTCGTCTTTATACGCCCTTAGGGCATACTTGTTATCGCCGTCTTTTTCAATCGTGACAACTCCGTAAGAGCCGCCTTGATATGCAATATCATCACTGACATTAAACTTCAGTGCGTCAGACGTAATATCTTTTTTAGTCGGATCTTTCATATCAAATACAATCTGATATGTACCGACCGACATAAGCTCATCAAGTATCAAATCCGCCGTATTGTTTTCGGTATCCAAAATGAAGTTTTCCGCACTTACAGTCAACGGCTGACTGCCGTTTAAAGGCGTAACCTTTATATCGTATTCACTCTTATTTTTAAGCAAATTGAAATTCTGACCTGCAAGGTAAATATGTCTTGTTCCTCTGTTATAAACAATCTCGGGTGCGGTGCTTATAAACGAAACCCTGTCACCTGTTGCACCCGGGCAAAGAAGATATATACTTCTCTGACCGATTAAGTTTTCGGAAAGCAATTTACCGTCCGTTCCGCTCACGTCATAACAACGCACTTCGATTTTTCTGTAATCGGTAGCCGTAAGCGGTTCGGCATTAAAGTTAAACACAACCTGTCGTTCTTCATCTGCGTTAAAATCTATAATATCAACACTGAAAGGGTTTGAATATGAAGCTGTAACGTCAAGATTACCCGACAAGTCATACGGTGTTATTCCCTCCTGCGGATATACCGCAACGGCAATTTGTTTCATTTCGTTCTGCGACACGTTTTTAATTTGCGTTGACACGCTAAAATCACCGTTTTTACCGTCCGCCGTTTGCGGTTTGTATTCGTCTTTTGTATCGGTAAGCTGCATTGCTCCGAGTTCAGATGAAAAATTTATCGCAACCTTATCATCGTTATTTACGGTTACGTTTGAATATATACCGTAATTTGTCGCAACGGTATTGCCCTCACCGTTTGCCGCCACACTTCCCATATCGAAATACAGAGCATACGCACTGTCGGCAGTCAAATATTTTTCGTTATACGGATTTGTAAATGTCAACGAGTTATCCGGTTCAAAATCGAATACGCTTGACGCAAGGTTGTTCCAATGTCCGAACGCTATTTGATACGGTGCGACAATTTTATTGTTAATCGACGCATTCACTGTATAAGCCGTTACGGACGGTGCTTTCGGATTGTCGTATCCGAATAACGCGTTGTTGTATGCTTCTCCGTCAGAGTTATCAATAACAGTTTCAGATTGTATCTGCTCATATGTACTGTCCTTTTTCGTCAGTTCATACACCGCATAATCCTGATAACCGAGTGCGGTATCAAGCATAACTCTTGCCTGAACACTGTCCGCATTTCTTCCGTCCGTACTCTTTACACCGTATGAAATTGACGCCATACCGTGCAGAGCCGATTTTGTATTTGCAAGCGTGACGGTCTGCGTAAAAGTCAAACCGTCAACGCTCCACGTTGCGACAATGTTGTCACTGTTTTTCACCAAAGTGACGTCACTGCTGTCCTTACCCAAGAAACCGTATTTTCTTCCGAAAATATAGTCCTTTATCTCATCACCTCTTTTTACACGAAAAGAGGTATATGATGTATCATAATTTTCATCGGGAAACAAAAGATATTTATTATCATCTGCTTTGTTCAGCTTATCTCCCTCAACGGTATCTATCAGAAAACCGCCGTTTTTCGCCGAAACAACGACTTTCAAATAACCGTCGTTCAATTCTTCGTAATCCGCCTTATTCAGATTTTCGGCAAACGCGCCGATAGGCATTATACCGAAAATCATCGCTGTTACGGTTAAGGCTGATATAATCTTTTTTAATCTTTGCAGCATAGTAAACCTCCTTTTTTCATTATTGAACGTAAATTACAAATCTGTAATTGTCACGTCCCTGCGTTTGTACATTAAATGTATAATACCCCGCCTTTTTCGGAACGAATGTAATCGGCTCTGTATTATCCTTATTCTTCGCCAATTCAGTCGCACCGATTTTCATTTGACCGACTGTCTTTATACCGTTTTTATATTTAACACTGTACGGCTCGCCATTGCTTTCAACGACAATGTTCTGTGCCTCGTTTTTGCTTAGCACAATCATATCTCTGTAAATATACTCACCGTTTACGCTGACTCTAAGCTGAGTATCCTCATAGAAATAGATATATCCGTATCTTTCACTGCTGTTTCCTGCCTCGTCGGTTGCGGTATAAGTCACCCTTACCGTTCCCGTTGTCTGCGGTTTTGTGTAAGTAACATCAAGCTTGATTTTGTCCTTTTCGGTTTCATTGTCGCTTACCGTCATATTCGCTTTAAGCTGTGACAAAATATCTTCTGAATTTAAGTCGATTTCCACCGTTTCTTTTTTCAATTTGATAGTCGGTGCTTTTTTATCCGGCATTGCTATCTGCTTAAAGTGATAATACTTTGTATTTGAATATTCGTCCTTTGCCTTTATTGTAGGATACAAGCCTGCCAAATCCTCCGATACGGTTAACTTCGTCCACGCACCGGCCGTAAGATTTTGACCTGTTGTGTCACCGTTCCATGTTACCGTACAGTTTCTGTTTGCACTCACATATACAGTGTCACCGACCTTTAAACGACCGAGTTTATCCGGTGACTCCTTACTGTCTGTACCGTCACTTGCAAGACTGAATGTAAGCGACAAATCTTTATCAATGATGCTATCAACCTTAACAACCTTTTCCGTCAGATTGCCTGCAGCGTCCGCAAAGTGATATACATATTCGCCGTTTGCGTTTATCACTCTTGTAAATTCAGTTCCCTGTTTTCCGTTTTCTCTGAAAATAACTTCTTTGTCAGCTTTTAAAGTCACTGTCACTTTACGGTGATTTTCGGACGGCTGAATTGTTTCGGTAATAATCGGTGCGTTTTTGTCGATGTTCTTAACCTCATTCAAAGTAATTTCACACACTTGACCGTTTACGGCTGTGCAAACAAGCGTCATAGTCGGTGCATTTTCCGAATATGAAATTGTAACTTGATTATCAAGTTTATATATTTCAGGAAGATAACCGCTTTGATTTTTCCATTCCGCTTTCGTGATGAGCTTATCAAATCTAAGCTGTGCCGTAACGGATTTATTCGTCTTACTGCTCTTTGCGTTTTCAGACCAAACTTCACTGATTTTATTTGCAGGTGAATTGTCTATTTCCGTAACGGCTGCTTTTAATTCACCGCTTTCGTTCTCACCTTTATATGTGTATGTGTAGTTTATAACAATATTTTCGTTGCCTGTTACTTCTATATAATACAATCCGTTGTATTCTCCGTCACTTGTTTCCTGTTTTGCGTTGTCATTAGTCATAACAAGGTTTGTAAAGTCACTGTCCTCAGGCGGTATTAGGTATACCTTTACGGTCTGCATATCGCCCGACACGACTTTCTGTAAATGCGGCTGAGGTGCTTCGCCCAAGTTATCCGCAACAAGCGGAATTTCGGTGACATTATTACAGCTGTCGACTGCAAACAATGTAAATTCCGCATTCTTTGTTATATCAACGGTTCTGCCGTTTACACTCACTCCGTCAATCGTATCGCTTGTTGAATCAAATGTCGGTGTTTCGGCATTAAGTCCCGCTTTTGCAATAAGCTTTACACCGTTTATATCAGACACGATTACATTAAATCTGTAATGTGACGACCAACCCATTTTCTTCATAAATGATATACTGTCGGTAACTGTTTCATAGCCTCCGCCGCTTAAATCAGGAAGTGACGGATTTAAGTAATGCTTGTTATCATCATACAGATTAAGCACAAGTTTTTTACTTTGTGCCACGCCGCCCCTTACAGTATAACCAACCATTTCAACACTCGGCGGCATTGTATCGACATATTCTTCGGGCGGCTGATAATCTTTAAGTGTTACATCAAGCGTAACTGTATAATCTTCACCCAAAGTATCATTTTGATTTTTGTAATTCCTGAATGTAAATTCCGTTTCACTGTTAGGATAGAATGTATGGCTCGGTGTTTCGCCCGTTGCGGTATCAACAAGTGTTGAGCCGTTTTCATCAACAAGCTTTGCGGTTACTTCGCCGTATATACAGCCGTCAACCACATCATCTTCGTCATAATCCCATACAACTTTCGGCTTTATCGGTTTTATCTCATTATTGGTTATATTTAATATTTTACTCTTTTCAGCTCCGTTGTCCGTCCACTTCATTGTAACCTTTGTAGGCTGTGTTGCGGTTACGGTTACGTTATTTGTTCCGTTGTTTTCGATTTTTGCAAATGTGTTTCCGTCATTTTCCGTAACAGTTACGGGAGAAGTATATTCGATATTCGCCGTAATATCGCCCTTTGTCTTATACAAAGTTGACATTGTAACCTTTGGACCGTCTGCAAGAAGTGTAACAGTTACAGGTATTGTCCATGTATTGCCGAACATATCCTCGCCCTCAACTTCGTATGTACCGTTTGAGTATATCGGCAGATAGTGAGCAGACGCATAAACCGTATCGCCCTTTAATTTTAAATATCCGTTAAAGTATACCTTAACACCTCTGTCATTGCAGATATAACTGTAATCCGCTAATGAATCGTCATCAGAAACTTCAACAAATCGCGGTTCTTCATATTTAAAGTTCGTTACCAAGCTTCCGTAATTTTCATCGTCTTTGGTATACGTTCTCGTTGCTGTGTCACCATGCACACCTACAAAGTTAAACGTAATACTGTCAAAGAAAGGCTCGCCTGCCTTTTCCACACTCCATGGTCTTGTAAAGTCTATACTCAAATTAGTGGACGTGCTGTCCTCACGATAATAACCGCCCTCAAAACCCAATTCATTCGGATATTGATAGTTTTTCATAGGCATATTGTACATTTCACCGTCTTTCACAACTGTAAAAGAGCTTTTGTCCATGTCAAGATTTTTGGCATAAAAATTATAAATATAATCACCCTGGTTGTATGTGTTAAGATTTGCTTGAGTTACTGTCAATGCATCATTTTCAAAGGTATATTTCGTTTTTTCCTTGAACTGCGGAATATATGAAACAGAATTACCGGATTCGTCTATCGCAATAAATGCAAAGTTGAGCCTATCTCTGCCGTTTTCGTCTTGTCTACAGTTCTGATAATTAAAGGCACTATCACCCTTCAATGTAACAACCTCGTCAAGTCCGATTTCATCGGCAGTCCAACTGCTGTAATCCTCTCTGTGAACATAATATACCGTTACATTACCGTTTTCGGAGAAAGCATTTTTTACGGTTGCATCAGCGGAAATAACGTGCATTGTTCCGTTGTCATCCGTATAATTCTGCGATTCGTTCATATCAAAATCCATTGCAATCTGCGGTATACTTTCAACCATATTTACCGTGAACTCGTATATCGGCGATACATTGCCGTTTTCCAATTTAACTTGATAACAGAAAGTGTTACTTCCCTTTTCAAATTGCAAACCGCCCGTTGCCGTTACTCCGTCAAGAGTTTCTTTTGCAGGGTTTTGCATTAAGTTTATCTCGTATTCTCTTGTTAGGTCAGTAGTCTTTTCAAACGGTAAATCTTCTCCGCCATTGCACGCTTTATTCCACAAGCGGAATCCCTCTGCCTTACCGATTGTTTCACCGCACAATTCTTTTGAAACATCATTGCTCTTAAGCGTCATTTTGACGATATGTGCCATATTCTGTTCTAAAGAATATCCCTCATCTTCATTACGGTCAATCTCCTTAAATTCAGCATTACCGATATTGATTGTTTTAAATGCCGTATCGCTTTCTTTTACGATTGACGGTATCGGATTAGGAATAGGGTAATATTCGTGTTCGGGAATGATTTCATATCTGTTTACACCGACATCTGCGGACGTTTTGATATTGTCAAGAAGTACCGCCGTATCGCACTTAAATTCGGCAGGGCTGTCACTGCCTGTCTGATACAAATAAACCGCAATTCTGTATGTATCCGTTCCAAGCAAGTTACCGTCTTTATCTCTAAGCGGCATTGCAAGAGTTTGGCTTGCATTTCTGCTTAACTTTGCGTTGTAAACCTCGTTGTTTTCCGAATTTGTTATTGTCACATACGATTTATCAAAGTCTAAATTATCCGTAACCCAATCGGCAATTTTTGTATTTGACAATTCAAAATTAATTCTGACATCAGTCATATCGCCGTTTCTTCTTATGTGCTTGTCATCACCCACTCCTGTGGCTTTAATAACATCTCCGTTACTGTCCTTTATTGAAGTAAATTCAAGATTATATACATTATCAAGTACAGGTGCGGTCATAACATTAAAGTCGCCCTCCGCTTGATATGTCACTTCTTCTTCGGAATTTGACGGCTTTATACTTGCACCGCTTACAGGTGTCAAATCTGCAAACGCACTTTCAAATTTTACGTTTACTGTGCCGTAAAAGTTTTTAAGTTCATTCACTCCGTCCGCCGTAAGAGCGGTTACTCCGTCAAAACCGGTTTTATCCTCGTTGTATGTAACCGCATACCATGTGCCGTCAAAATCAAATATGTTTTTACTGTCGGCACTGTCATATACGCTTGCGTAAGTCTTGTCACCCATTGTAAGTGTTACACGCGTGGTGGCATTTGCTTTATTGTCGGGATTGTCAGGTGCCGAAATTTGCACATCAGGCTTTGTATGTATCTGTGACAAATCGCTTACAACCGTATATTTTGCCTTTGCCTTTGTCAAGTCGGCATACACCTCATAACGTGAAACATTCGACTTGTTACCTTTAAAGTCTGTCGCATACACAAGCAATTCTTTTTCATATTTTTGTGCCGCGTCAAATTTAGTTTCAAAGTCAAAAACTCCGTCATTAAGCAAGCCCTCCGACCAATCACTGTCGGTCGGTTCAACACCTTTGTCTACAAGCTGATATTTAACATTCAGGCCGTCCGTGTTAAAATCGGTTACACGTACCTTTGCCAATATCTTTGCGGTATCGTTTTCATACTCGGTATTCATCGACATAAGCGCAACATTCGGTGCTACACGGTCAATATTTATATCCGTATCAACAGACTGTTCACCCACATTTCCTGCCCAGTCCTCTGTTCTGAAATAAAGTTTTGTGTTTTTGATTTCGGAATTATCGGTTTTAATATGTAAGTAATAATCTTTTACAGGCAAATCGAATTTATTCCACGCAAGGTTATTTTCATTGTTAAGTACCGATTCTTTATACTCACTCGGTGTATCGGCGGAAGTTGTCACAGCATACTTAAACGGAATTTGCTTATCTTGGTCATAGCACCACGCAAAACTTGCCGTCAATCCGTCAAAATCAGATACCGTGCCTTTTCCGTCACTGAAATTCAGCGGTATGCAAAATTCACCGCTGTTTACATCACCGGTTATTTCACCGACATTTACAGTCGGTGCGATATTGTCAAAATAAATCTGCTGTTTCGGATTTTTCGATATTTTCTGCGTTGCCAACTCATTATTATACAAATCGACTACGTTTGCTGTGTTTATTTTTTCAATTCTTATAGGCTCGCTATTATCACAAGTCATATCGGCGGTTATCGTAATCGGTTTAAACGTAATCTTCGTTGCCGTCCGCTTGTTTACGCCGTCATACATATCTTCAAATTTTTCGGTTTCAAGCACTGCTTTACTTCCGTTTTGCAATATATTAAGTTCTGCAGTCACTGAACTTTTTTCACTCGTTTTAATTTTTTCCGTTGTCATTGCAGAAAAAGTTAATGTATCGCCGACACCTGCAAACACACTGCTCTTGTCAATATCTTCAGGCCAATCGCTCGGCTGTGAATATGACGTTGAATCTGCCGCTATCATATTTCCCGCAATTTCAACGCTGTCAATTTCAGGTACTTTTTTATCGACTAAAAGTGAGTAACTCGTCAAATCCTTTGTATGAATGTCAAGGCTGTTGCCGGCATAGTCCGTAATCGGAGATGTGGCGGTAAAGTATTCCGGAATTAATCCCGGTGCGTTGTCTATAACCTTAAATCGCGGTTCTTCGTTTCTCGCCAAATATTTGTCGGCATAAGCTATACCGTACATTTGACCGGTGTACTCTTTTTTGTCATACTCTATGCTCTTAATCTTCGTAATTTGATATTCCTTAACATTTTTAGGTGCGTTTACATAGAAATATATTTCATTTCCGTTTATACCGCCGGAAGTCGCAGTAAGTTCCATATTTTGAACACCGCTTTCTACGTTTGTCGCATAAAGCGTCAACGTAATCTTTCCGTTTTCAATCTTTCTCAGCTTTTCACCCATATCAAGATACAGTACAGTGCCGTTCATTTTTGCCGATTTAACAGTTGGCTTTGTTATATCGGCAAAGAACACATATGGTTTTTTTACTTTTGCATCAAATACACCTTGCATTTTAAACTTATTGTTTAACGTATCACCGCTTTGAAGTTTAAACCAACCGCTGTCCTTTTTCCCCTCACCTCGAATCATAGTATTCTTAAAGGACATTTTTGCGTGATTACCTATCAAATTAGCGCCGAACCTCATCATAAGCTGACCTGTCGCTTCCAATTCAGGAAATACGGAATTGTTTGCAACGCTGTCTTTAAGCTTAAAACTCGTTGACCAAAATCCGTTATCGTGTCCTCTAAATGTCGAAACGTAAGCCATACCCATAGTTTCAACCGCCTCATTGATTGAACCCCAGTATTGATAATATGCATTATCCACATCACATCTCTTGAACAACATTCCCGCCGTCAATGTCAAATCGGTTGCCCACCAATCCGACATATCGCGTGTGTACTTATTCATAAGTTTTTTGTTGTTGTACGTTTGCTCATTCAATATAGGTACTTTTACTTGATTTGCAACACTCATAACATCGCTGTCGGCCTTTGCAATTTGTGCGGGCATAAGTGCCGCAACAAATACAATACACAGTAATGTGCTTATAAATTTTTTCATCTTCTTTCCCTCCATATAGTTTTTTAATTCATTTCAAGTTCTATCATTTCGGTTGTTATATTGTTGTTATATATATCGGTAAGCTCATAACAAATATTCGTGTCATGCTCGCCGACATATTCATAACCTACAGTAATATCTCCGTTTACAACGATTTTATCACCATATGAATACACTCCGTCATATTCACCGTCATATGTATAGTAATCGCATAAAAATTCCAACGTATCGCCGTTTTTAAGTTGCTTAAAGCCTTTTTGCGGAACTGATATATTTTCTTCTTCGCTGCACGGTCTGTAACCTGCCAAATAACCGTCTGAGTGCTTTTCGTCCCAATAAATCATTATTTCAATCTGCTCGTTGCCGTTAAGCACCGCAGGGACATAGCCGTATGTGTATCCGTCCTTTACGTTCTCCGGCGTTTCGTATTCAAAGTAAAACGGAACAACCTGACCGTTTAATGCAACCCAATAATAATCGAAATCGACCATTAAATCACCGTCATCGTCAAATTCATACATATTGTCCGAACCCAAGTCAACGTAACCATCGCCGTCATCAACATACACCCATACATTAATTCCGTTTATTTTATCCCATTCCTCGTCCGAAAGCGACAATGCAAAATAATCACCCTTGTCCTTTACTTCCAACTTATCTGATACATTATAGGTATCGTAATTTGTATTGTCATACCAAGAATAATCACTGTAATCATTCTCACTCGAATAATTCATCTGTCCTGTACCCATAATGCTCAAAAATCTATCGAAAAAGCTATTGTAGCCGTTATAACCGAACTTATCTGTTTCTGTTTTTATTTCCGCGTAATAGTCGGGGTAGTCATACGGGAAATACATTGCAAGTCCGTTTGAATTGTAAGACGAACTGCCGGAATACTTAACCGCACTTCTAAGCACCTTGCCCAATTCCGTATCACTCTTGCCGCATTCTTCAAGATATGATTTTATATCAATCTGTTCATACTCACCGTCACCGAATGATTTTGCATTGTATCTTGCCTGCGATATTACGGAATATCTGCTGTCCAAAACTCCTTCTTCCTGCTGCATTGTTTCGCATAGCTTTGAATATGTATAAGGAATTTCTCTCAAATCTACGATTGAAAGCGTATTTGAATCAAAAAAACTCGAATCAGGACCGTTTATATAGTCCTCCACAATCTTCTTACCTATTTCGACAGTCGGCATTGACATATTGTCAGACAAATTTTTAAGCCATTCACTGTAATACCAACCCGTTCCCGGCTCATATTCCTCCGACGCAACAAGATAATCCGCATACGGTTCAAGCATATATGCCGTTTCAATCGTACCCATAAGGCACGCGTCAAAGCCTACAATATCAAACTTAATTCCGCTGTCTGACAGAGCATTTCCTATCTGTGACAGCGACAACATATCATCAGGATACATTTCGTCATATCCGAAACCAAGTGCCGTACCGCCGCCGTGATTCCAAAGCACAAGTTCATATCTGTCGGCAGGATAATTTGAGGCAGACCATTTTATAAAATCAGTCAGCATATTAGGGGACGTCATTTGTGCTTCACCCAAGTTCTCCACGTTCTGCAATTCACCGTTCTTAATTATATGACGTTCCGTTTTTCCGTCACTTATGCTTGCATTTTCCCACGCGGCCGCTCCGCCTGTCTGTAATGTAATATTAATATTATCCGCATTTGCCGCCGTCATTTCGGCAATATCTTCACTCGCCGCTCCGCCGTCACTTTCAAGGTCAGAACCTACCATATACACCATAAGTGTAACTTTATCCTCTCCGTTGCCCTTTATGTGAGTATAATAATCACGCATATTCGGAATATCGTAATTAACCGTTTCATACTCCTCCGACGGCATAATCAAAACCATACAAAACAACACAAATATCATGCCTATAAATATTAATAATGCAATTCCTATTTTAAATAAACACCCTTTTTTCTTTGCCATAATCTCTCTCTTTCAAAAAAACATCCCCAATTACTCCAAAAGCGACAGCTAATGCTGCCGCTTTTCAATTTTTGCAGTACAGATAAAATGTACTTATATTTTATCTGGAGTCCAATAAAATATCGGATTTTTTAGGGGACTGTTTTAAATTTCTAAATCAATTATTCTGCGTCAACACCTGCAACGGCAGCCAAACCATCAGCTATTTTTGACATAGAATCTACCAACTGTAGTGCCTCGTCTTCATCTGTGAAATCAGTCTGTTCAATATCGCCAATTTCTTTGATTACGTCGGCAGCTTGATTTAGAAGATCAACTGTTTCTGCATCTGCCTCGATTGTACCGTCATTTACAGCGTCTGCAACCGTTGTATGCAGTTTAACAAGGTTTGAATAGATGTCTTGAAGCTGTGCGAATGTTTCATCATCGATAACAGTATCAGATGATGTTGTATCGTCAGAAGTTGTTGTTACGTTTGATGTTGTTGTGTCTGATGATGTATCTGCATCACTTCCGCAACCTGCTAAAGCTGTTACTGACATAGCGGCAATCATTGCCATAATTAAAATTTTCTTTTTCATAATATATATTTGTCCTTTCATTTAAAAAAATTATTTTTTATTATTCTGCATACTCTGAGCCGTCTTTCGGTTTAAGTTTACCTGTTGCTATCATAATTAAGTCGATAAGCCACCAAATTCCGAATCCCCCACAGGTGATTAATTTTAAAATACCTGTACCTATGTAGCCAAGATAAAATCTGTCGATTCCAAGTTCCCCCAAAAAGATAGAGAGAATTAATGCCACTACCTTTGATTTCATTCCATTTCCTCCTTTTAACATACTTCTTAATTAATATACATTAATTAAGAAATTTATTCCTCTTTTTTATATTTTTTAAGCCAAGCCCCTTTTTTCCAAAAGAACTTTAAGCTTTTCCCCTACTTCTCTAGTTGCTCTGTTTAGGTCAATATTTTCTTCATTGACTATATCATACATTCCGTTTGTAAAAGCGTCACCGATTATCTCTTTCGTCAAACCGCCTGCACCGCTGTATATTTTTGAAATTGTAATCGTTTTTGAAGTTATGGCAATTTGGATTTTATATTTATCCACAGCAGGAAATTGAATACATCTCATTAATCCCGAACCCGTAATCTCAGGTTTACCGACAGAATATGTTTCGTCTTTCATAATCTCATAAAGTTCATCATATGTAATCTTATCATTTAGCTTAACTTTATCATACCCCTTAAAGACATCTTTTGCTCCGGACTTAAATGAATCAAAAAATCCCATCTCATATCTCCTTATATTCTGCTGTATCTCATTGCTTTCTGATGAAATTATAATATATCGAAAATCAAAATTCAATAGATTTTGCATCAAACGCATTCTGCAAGTTTTAAAAGCAATTTTTCGCACCGAAACTCAAGTTTATTAACTAAAACTCAATTTTATATGTTGAATTATTATTTTTACAATGATATAATATAATCAGAGTATATCGGCAAAATGTTGACAGCTCTTAAATCCATAAGGCGGTGAACACGATGAATATTGCAGTTGTTGATGACTTAGCCGTCGGCAGAGAAACGCTTGTAAATTACCTTAACGAATATTTCTCCGAAAGAAATATGAACGTTACAATATCCGACTTTTCCGATGCCGAAAGTTTTGTCACGCAATTTGAAAATAACAAATATAATATGATTTTCTTTGACATATATATGCCGGGTATGAGCGGAATTGAAGCTGCAAGCACTGTACGCAAAACAGACAGTTCGATTGAAATCATCTTCCTTTCCACAAGCAATAACTTCGCTTGTGAAAGTTACAGTGTAAATGCTTTTTGTTATCTTGTAAAACCGATAACAAAAGATGCAGTTGAGTCACTTATGCAGAGATATTTTGAAAAATACGAAGAACCTTCAAAAGCATTATCGGTTCTGTACAAAACAAAACCCGAAATAAAACTTAAAATAGCATATGATTCGATAATGTACATAGATATTACAAACAGAAAAGTCCGGCTTCATTTGAAGGACAAGACGATTGAAATTCAAAACACATTTTCACAGTGTGCGTCAATTTTGACAGAAGACAGCCGTTTTTCAAACTGCTGTAAAGGATTTATCGTAAATTTTGATTACGTCAACACTGTTTCGGGCAATGATTTTTTAATGCAAAACGGAGATTATGTTCCGATTAAAAAACGTGAAAATCAACAGGTAAAGAAACAGTATTTAACTTATGAATTAAAAGATATTATAAGAGAATAAAGGTCACTATGATTACTATGGAAAATAAGCAACGCGTTAAGACTATTGCGGTAATTTTTATTATCGCAATAGTTCTTATCTCTTTGATTACAGAATTTTTATATATTTTCAATAACAAATATACATACAGCAAGCTCCAGCCCGAAAAAGGCGTATTGACGCTTTCGCAAGAGGAAATTGACAGCAATTCGTTTCACTTTCTTATAAAGGATTGGGAATTTTACGAAGACGCACTTCTCACTCCGACATATTTTAAAAATCAAACTTCACTTCCGAATATGAAATATGTTTCAATCGGTGATACTGAGTCAGCGTACACAAGCCAAACAAAAAACAATATCTTTATCGGAACATACAGAATGAAAATAAACTTCCCCGAAAAAGAGGGATTTTACGCACTGGAAATGCCTCAGGTTTACTCGGCATATGAACTGTACATCAACGACAAACTGTATTTAAAGGTCGGCGATATACATAATTATAAAGCACAAATACAAAACCGTGGCGCATTTTTCAGTGCCTCCGGCGAAACGTATATAACAATCGCCGTCAAGGACGCGTCAGGCATTAAAGCGGGAATTACATCACCGCCGACACTCGGTGTTCCATATGCTATCAATATCGCCCGAATACTTAAAGTTCTCATAAGCAACTTTTTTATGACGATGATATTCTTCGGTGCGATATTCTCACTGTTTCTTGCATTAAGCAGTAAAAGCAATTATTCGTATATGTTCTTCTTTATGTGTCTTACATATGCCGCTTACCTCAATCACCCACTGCTCAATTTGTGTTTCACTATGGACGGTAATTTTTCGTACATATTTGAGCATTTTTGTGCGTACTTTGTGTATTTGATGGTTATAATGCTCCAAAACAGGCTCTGCAATTTGAACAAAACCGTGAGCAGTATTTCCGAAATATGCGGTTCAGTGTTTTGTGCAATCTCACTTGTATACGGAGTATTTACGCCTTATTTAAGCGCACCGTTATGCACTTTCTTTTCAAACCTATGCAATGTGTTTGAGTGGTTAGCCGCAATTTATCTTGTCACAATAGGCACTTATGCGGTCTTTAACGATATTAAATACGGCAGAATTTTTCTGTTCGGCAATATCTGCTTTGCCGTATCGTTATTCTTTAACATTATTCAACCGCTTTATGACTCGATTTATACCGACCAGTCGGTTGAAATAGGTATACTTGCGATTTTGGGCTGTCTGTACTTTGTTTACTGGGCAAGTATTGCAGATAAATACAGACGTAATATGGCTCTTGATGACGAAAGACGACTTATGGAACGTCAGATAAATCTTTACAAGGAAAACTATGTCCACATAACCGAACAAATCGAAGAAACACGTAAGCTCCGCCACGATATGCGTCAGCATTTCAGAGTAATAAACGACTTTGCAAACAATCGTCAATTTGATAAAATCGCCGAATACCTCGAAGAATATTCAAGCGAAACAAATGACACAGTACCGCTGTTCTTCTGTGAAAATCTTACGCTTAACGCTCTGCTCCACTTCTATGTTTCTTCATCGGCTAAAAATTCAATAGACTTTAAAACTTCGGTATCAGTTCCTAACGGACTGCCTATGAGTGATATTGATTTAAGTATTTTGGTCGGCAATCTTGTTGAAAATGCTATGGAGGCTTGTTCAAAAGCACCGCTTAAAAACAGAAAAATTGTACTGAATTGTACCGCTGATGAAAACAAATTGATTTTAGATTTAAAAAATACGTTTGACGGCACCGTTAAGAAAATCGGTTCAAAATTCCTGTCGTTTAAAAAGGGTATGCACGGCTTGGGACTTGAATCGGTTAATGCCGTTGTTGACAAGTATCACGGCGTTATGAACGTTTCAAATTCAAACGATATGTTCACCGTCTCGCTTGTTATATTCTTCTAAACAAAAAGCCCGCAAACGAAACGTCAACAGCTCCAAAAATCAAATCAACAAAAAATCCGACGCAATCAATACGTCGGATTTTTTAATTTCTATTCTCGCCACATCATTATCCGTTATACCCTCGCCGATATTCGGCACAAATGCCGAATACGCCATATCCGCGACAAACAGGACTACAAGTACGACACATATAATCTTCTTAATTTTCATAGGAATTTTGCAAAACAGATGGTCAAGTGACGGTGCTATAAGGTACACCGCCGCACAACCGCCGAGTGCAAACACAACCAATCCCTCAAGGCAAATTCTGCCTTGAAAATTCATAAAATATCCGCTGTAATCCCACCAACGCATACCCTGAACTTTTTCAAGTATAAGCGATGTAAAATACTCTATTACACCGCACAGCACCATTGACAAAAGGAATGTCAGCCACGGTTTGTTTCTGAATTTTTTTAACACAATCAGTACAACCGTACCGCCTACGCCGTAAATCGGCAGCCACGGTCCGTGTGAAGTACCTCTGTTGATAAATTCACCTCTTGTAAACAGGAACAATAACACTTCCCACAGCCAACCTATCATTGCAAATGTGAAAAATATCAGTATCAATGACGATAATCCGTAATCACGTTCATAATCTTCCTGAATCCACTTCTTGCCCTTAGGCACTGTTATGAAGTATTCATTAATAGGATATATTCCGCTTGTCACTTCACTTTCAAGCAATTTATCGCACAGCCTGTCCGCATTTTCAATATCTCTTTCCTTTGCTTTTTCACGCAACGTCATATAAAGTTCAACTGTCGTCATACGTTTATAAGGTTCAAGGAAAAATACGCCCAAAATCTGAAGTGTAAGTATATTCAATATATCCCAACCGATAAATGACAAATCAATCAAAAATGCTCTCCACTTATACCCTTTCATCATATCTTCAGAAAGTTTTATAGCCTCTTTTGCACTCAATTCGGGATTTTCCGCAATAATCATCGGTACAAGTTTATATGAATAAATCTTAATAAATCCGCCGACTATCGTTAAGCACCATAAAAGCGAATACACACTTCTTACAAACATAACCCATGCAATATGCAGTGCCTTTTTTATAGACCACGGAAACAATATTCGCGAAATTCTCGTACCTGTGTAGACTCGAATTTCAAGCAAATACCGATACAGTCCGATAAGCAAAACCTTCGCAAAAAGAATGGCTATAAGCAAATAAATCAACGAGCCGATTGCAATAGTAACACCGGCACTCACTCGGTCGTTAAACACAATTTGATTTATCGAATTTAAAACACCGTAAACAAAGTTACCTGCACCCTCGGTATTCTTCGCAAACACCGAAAGAACGCCCCTCGTCCAATGCTGTGCTCTTTCACTTTCCTCACCGCTCTTGCCTAAAAAGTTATCGACAACTTCCGTATTCGACATATCGGAATTGTGATTTTCCGCAAAAAGCACCGTTCCGTTAAGCTGGTCGAAATAAGTGTCTTTTATTGTCCTCACTTCTTTTAGCGGGTTAGTAAAGCTGCCCATAACAACGGCCGCGATAAAGCACGTTATAACAATGCCGATATAATTCCGCTTAAAAGTTCCCCTTGCCTTTTTCTTTAAATCCCTTATCTTCCACATATTTATATACCCCGTTTTTCTTCTTATATATTTCTTGCAGTATCCGCCACGCATTTTATGTGTGACAAATCAATATCATTTGACAACGTACAATCCGCCCCCAGTATTGTACCTTTTTTTCCGACCGTATTTATAAGTTTTATTGTTTCCGATTTGATTTCATCAAGCGTACCGCTGTATAAAACGCCGTTTTTTCTGTTGTCAAAGCCACCAAGCACGCAATTTGCGTTAAAGAAATCTCTACCCACATTTAAGTCCATATCTTCCACATAAACCGCCCAATTTACTGCCGCTGCTTTATAATTTTTCCATACTTCAACTCTGTTTTTGTCACCGCTCCAACCGCAGCAATGAAGTATATTATATTTACTGATACTGTTGGCATAATCAAGCACCTTTAAATCATACGGCTCTACAAATTTATGATATTCCTCCGAAGTAAATCTAAAAGTTTCCGCGTTTTGCACGCAGTAATAAATACCGTCACAGCCTGCCTCCTGTATAAGGGCTTTCACAAGAGTTATTGCATCTTCAGCAATCACTTCACACGCATATTCAACCGCTAACTAATCTTATATATAATTATATCTCACAAAATATTACCTGTCAAACTTAAATAAATAAAAACAAATTCCAACCGCATCTGCGATAAACCAACCGATCGGAATTGACCACCAAATACCGACCGCACCGATAACACGCGACAAAACATACGCGAGCACTACTCTTATTCCCAAAGAAATAACCGTAAGCACAACCGACATACTCGGTTTATTTATAGCTCTGTAATATCCGTAAAGCATAAACAAAATACCTATGCCGATATAGCAAGCCCCCTCTATACGCAAATACTGTACGCCGATGTTTATAATCTCCGTGCTTTCGGCATTTACAAATATCATCATAAGCGGTTTTGCGAAAATAAACACAATCGCACTGATAAAAATACAGAACAGTACAACACTTTTGAGTGCTTTTTTAATTCCGTCTTTTATTCTGTCATACTTGCCCGCGCCGAAATTTTGTGCGATAAAAGTCGAAAACGCATTTCCGAAATCCTGTACAGGCATATATGCAATGGTGTCGATTTTCACAGAAACGGCAAACGCCGCCATAATTTTTGTACCGAAACTGTTTACAATCCCCTGTACCATAAGTATGCCGAAATTCATTACAGACTGTTGCAGACACGTCATTCCCGACAGTATTGCTATGTCGTATGCCGTACGTTTTACAAACTTTGTGTCTTCATATTTTAATCGAAGTTCGGGATAACGAATGTACACATATATCATAAGTCCGATACCCGAAATATACTGTGATATTACAGTTGCAATCGCCGCACCGCGTATGCCTTGCTTTAATACCAAAACAAAGTACAAATCAAGACCGATATTAAGTATCACAGATACGCACAAAAACGCAAGCGGAATTACGGAATTGCCTATTCCTCGCAGAAGATTAGAAAAATAGTTGTATAGGAATGTCGCGAAAATGCCTACAAATATCCACTTCAAATATTCGCTCATTATACCTTGAATGTCATACGGCACTTGAAGTATTTTCATAATCCGGCCGCAAAGGTAAAATGACGCAAACGTCAGTATGAGTGAAAATATTCCTATCATAACAAACGAAATAAACATTCCGTTTTTCAGTCGTTTTATATTTTTTTCGCCGAATGTTATTGAAAAAAATGCACTGCTTCCAAGACACAATCCCAAAATCACTGATGTTAAAAATGTCATCAGTGAATATGACGAACCGACCGCCGCCAAAGCATTGTCGCCTATGTATTTTCCTACTACCCATGTATCGACTAAGTTGTAAAACTGCTGCATTACGTTACCGAGCATAAGCGGTATCGCAAACACCCAAAGTTTTTTATTTATGTTTCCTACCGTCAAATCTTGTTTTGATTTCACAATTCAAAACTCCTTCTAAAATTGTAAAAGGCTGTACACAAATACAGCCTTTACACATTATGCGTTTTTGTCATATAAAAATTCAATTTTCTTGCCTTGTTTGCGTTGTTCCACGCAGTCGTCAACAGCCGTTCACCCGATGAATCTCACGCACCGATAGCGTCCGATAAACCTTGCATAACGTTATTAAAAGTTTTATTTCCTCCTGTATTTCTCCTTAATACTTTATAAACAGCCAATAATACTATTATAAGTAATGTTAAATATTTTGTCAAGAAAAATAAGATTGTTGGTGATGGTTTAATCTCATAAATTACACCGATTTTTCATATATATGCTATACAGAAAGGTCGGTGGGAGAATGAAAGATTATATCGAAAAACGGGCTGTCGAATTGGCACAGTATATTGTAGAAAATAACGCCACAGTCCGCAAAACTGCCAAAATTTTTAATATCAGTAAATCTACCGTGCACACCGTAGTATCTATTCGTGTCGGTTATGTTGGGTGATGGATTATGAGGTAAATTGAATACAAAAACGAGGACCTGAAAAGGTCCTCATTTCTATTCTTGCATATTTAACGAAATCAACTGATATGTATCTTTACCATTGTAATTATACGGTCTTACTACCGCTTTTCCTGTTGCTCCTTTATTCACTTTGATTCCAAAACCCTCTATTGATTCAGATGTAAGATTATAGCAATCATTCAAAATGTCTGTATATCCAGAACTATAGTTTGTAAATATTACAGTATATGTTCCGTCCCCATTATCATACATATTATCAGCTATCGAGAAAACTCTTCTGGCATCTCCCTCTTCACCGGAATCATAATAATAGTATCCATTGTCATATCCAAATTGCCAGTCGTATCCCATAACATTATATTTTGCCTCGCCATGCTGTACTTTTTTCCCAAGATACCTGTCAATAGAATTTGAAACTGTTTCCTCATCAGTTTTATAACAAGCATGAATAAAATCATCCAATGTTACATACTTAGCTGCTTCCTCATCAGAAATAGGAATTGCCCCTGACGTATGATTAACCGAATTATGTTTACAACCAAAATATATCAGCTGATCTCTGCTTGCAGTATTTGCGTCGTAATCATTAAAATCAATTTCACTAAAATTACTCAAAAATATATTAATCATATATCTTTGATTTTCACTCATTGTAGGAATTAAATCCTCATTTTTGTCCTCATAAACATATCCGTCTTTTGATAATCTGATAGTATTGTTTTTAAAATCCACATTGAATCCGCCTACAACATCTGCTATATCACGAAGTTTAAAATATGTACTACCGTCAACATTATATCCGTTTAAATTAACGTTGTTGTTATTCAATTTTATAGGGAAAGTATTTTCGGTAGCAATATATTGCCCCGCAAAAACACCAACCGTACCAAATACCAACGCTCCTGTTATCACTCCGATTATAAAATTCCTTTTCATCAAAATCCCTCCAACTGTTTTAGCAACATTAATTACATCACTTACATTACTTATTGTAATTCCTTTAATCCATCTTTTCGCTTTGTCTTTCTCCATACGTTCTTTTAATTCAACAACATCATGCAAATTACGACACGCATTAGTTATATATTCAAATATTTCTCTTATTTTTTTATAATTATCATCTAAGTTTTGTTCTAAATCAATACTAATATATTTGTCAAATCTAAGTTTTCCTTTTTTATAATTTACAAGAACAAGCTGTAATTTATCTTTGTATTTATCTTTATCTTTTAAATAATGATTAAATTGTTCTTTAACACTGATAAAAGACTCTAAATCATAATATATACGAGTGTCATTTCCTTCAAATTTTAATATTTTTTTAGTAGCTGATTCATCATTCGGGCATAAATATTCTCCATAACCCGCCCAAAAAATATCTAAATATCTTTTTGTATTATAATTCCAATACAAATAATTTTCCTCAATAATTCTCTGTACATGCTGTAAGTCATATCTGGCAAAAATGATTCCAACAATACATTGTTCATTATATTCATATCTGTCACGAACTTCTTCTTGCAATCTGGTAAAATTCAATGCCTCTATCATTATATCACCACTTTTAATAAAAAATATAATTTATTCTCTCATATCGGACAAAAAAAATCATTCGAATCAGAATTTTTATAAAATCTGATACTTGCATAATCACTCACATTAACACCCATATTCTTTTTATAAATCTCCCACTGATTATATTCGCCCATGCCGAGATGTTTTAATATATCATCAATATTTTCTCGTGTTTTCGGAACAACACAATCGCTTATATACAACCTTACACGACTATCCTCCACAACATCGGATATTTTCAAAATTCCAAACAGACCTCTAGGATTAGGATTTTCCCTATCCTTTAAATATGCTTGAAATTTATCTGTTTTCGTATTATATTCCAAATATCCCGTAACGTCTTTATTCCGCCACACTATCTCGTAAATCTCTAACATATTCAATCCTCCACATTATAAAGTCTATAACTTTTTCCCACCAAATATCTTTTAGCTGAATGTTATTTATATCCGCATAAACCAATTCGCTGTATGTTTTCTTTACCGCCATAACCCTATCTGCAACTTGATTTCTTTCAATATTAAGATTAATTGTAGGCACATATATTTTAGACATTTTCTGAAATATTCTTTCCGCCGCATTAAATCTTTCCTCATACAACGGTGCATTACAAAGACAGTATCTATATGCCGATTTAAAATCATTCAACATTCCTTTTATATCATCATAAAGCAAAGAATATCCGTTATCATATATAGGCGACAATTTAAGCTCTCCGTTATCCGACATAAGAAATCCTACGTTACTGTTATGCCTATCCTCATTCATTATAATCAAATCAAATGCCAACAGATTTATTAAATCATTTCCGCACCCGGTGTTTCTGCAAAGCTTTTCAAAATCAATATTGCTTTCATCCTCCGCATATAGACTTGCCAAATATATTAACGTTTTTCCGTTTCTGAAATCGGGAGAACTGCAAACCAAAGTTCTGAAATTCTTACCGTATCTAATTCCCTCCATACCAATAAGACTTTGCTCCGCTACATTTAATCCCATTAGCTTGCCTATTTCATAACATAACACCTCAATAACAGGCTCAATTCCCCACTTTTCAGGAAAATCACGAACCTGTAAACGTCCCGATTTAACAAAATACACTATTCCATCTTTCTGATATTCTGTTTTTAGTAAATTACCCTTTGAATTACTGTGTATTGAAAAATTGTTTCTTGTAATGCTACTCATTATAATATCCTCCGATATTGATATTATATCAAACTATATAGTGTAAATGGCGAAATAAAATTCTACCGCAAACAAACTAAATATACAACTAATATATCACAATGAAAGATGAATTGCAAATGAAATTGGTTTGACTAATAAATACGTTCAAACGCATAGACGAAGAATTTGCTATTCTAATCTCAAAAATCACGAAATTAAACGGTAAATTATAAACAAGCCGAATTTATCAAATCAAATCGACAAATTCGGCTTATTTTATATGAATGTAGCTTATAAACTAATTACTCACTGATTACAGGTCTCATATTTTCGAACGAATACCAATATGTAATAAGCGAATTTTTACTGCGTTCTGCCTTTTGTGCCTCCGACACCTTTGCAGGTGCGGTTGTTAAATTGACAAGTGTGCCGTTATCGTCATATTCCGCTTCTATTTTAACGCAAGGTTTATTTGTGCTCTCAGTCAGCACTCTTACAAGCTCCGACACTATACCCGGTGCAGTTCCATAGCCGTTAAGCATTAAATCGCCCGCAAGCTGTGATCGTCCCCCGTTGCCGTAATGGTTATGGTCGCCGAAGCAATCCATAATTGCCTTTGCCGCCGCATCCTCGTTTTCATAACCGTTCTTTGCATAATCCGCTACATATTCGTTAAATGCATTGTCAGCGTTAAGTCCTATATCAATAAATCCTAAAATATCAGGATCATCCTTTCTTTCCTCGTAGATAACTCTTATGCCTAAAGAATCATACGCATCCTCTCGACAGCCGTGGAATGTATGTGTTGTTTTATCATATACATATTCGTAGCCTTCAACGCAGCCGTGCGGGGTATAGCTTGTAAGTATTACTTTTGCACCCATTGCAAGACACGCATCAACATAATAGTCAAGCGGAGCCTTAAACTGCGTACCGGACATTCCGCCCGGATTTGTCCCCATATTTCCAATGGTGACAATATCGCCCGGTCTTATGTTTATCAGAATATTATCAAGCCAGCCCTGTGTATAATATGTTTTAAGATTTCTTGAACCCTTACCGTTATTATGATAATCGGCAAGTGCGGTAAACTCGGGATAATTGGCTTGATCACGTGCTAAATTATATGCGTATGAGCCGCTGTTGCCGATAGTTGAATCGCCGACAGACCAAATGTTAGGTTTTTCAGCGGCAGTCTTTTCAACCTTTTCTATTGATATATACGCAACCCTTGCACCTGAGAATTTTAAATCCATTACATCATCCACAACCGGAATATCATATACTTGTTCGGTTATTTCTTCTGTTTTTACAGTATATCCCGTATGTGTTGTCCCCTCTGCGGCAAGAGTTCTTTCATGACCTGACAGTGCTTCACTTACATATTCAGACACCAAATCACCACTAAAAGCAATCTTTACTCTGTAATGTTTTCCTTTTGTAACCTTAGCTTTAAAAGTGAAATCACCCGACAAATAATCAGATTCTGCATTATCAATACTTGGTGTGCCTTCTGCTTTTGCACTTCCCTCTATTCCATAACCGCGTGATACGGTATAAGTTGTTAAAGGATTAATATCCGTATAACCCTCTGTAACACTTTCATCCGCACCACTTCCGAAGTCAAATGATAAACCGTGAACTGTGACCTTAACACTTCTTGATAATATTTTGCCGTCACTGCTTTCTCCTGTGGCTCTTACGGTAAACACACAAGGAACAGCTGCCGATGTAACGCTTATTGTACCCGCTGATGCGTCAAACGATATACCGTCGGGAAGATTATATTTATTGACATTATTTTTGTCATATATTCCAAGCAATACATTTCTGTTCAAATCCATACCATCACCGTTGATTACCGCCGCACTGTATTTAGCAGTATTTACTGATTTTTCATCAAGCGGTATTGCAAGGCTTCCTTGTGATGATGTAAACTTTATACTTTCAGCCGAGTCGGTAATATTGAGCTTTATGGTTTTGGTATAGCCGCCGATATTCACCTGAACAGTTGCCTCACCGGCTGATGCACCCTCACCCAGAGTTATTGTTGCTTTGTGAGAATCTACTACATCGGGAGTTATTATAATGTCTTGCATATCATCTTCTAAGATTGACCATTCTGCCGCACCTGTTATATTATATCCTTCTTTGCTTTTTACCGATACAGATAATGTTGCAGTATCTTTGTTTGGAATTGACAAAGTTTCCTGTGAAATATTGAGTGTATAGGTTGAAATATCCGCAGCCGGATAATATGCTCTATATGCATCAAAATCAACCGTTCCTGTCTGCTTATTTGCAAAACCAATTGAGTAATATGTCGGCTCCGAGTTTTCAGTCCACGCTATGCTATCGGTTTCACCGACAAACTGACCGTTTAAGTCATACACCTTTACAAAACAACTTTCGGTAGTCTTGTCAGCCGACAGTACAATTTTATACCATTTGCCCTTGTTGACTGTAACATCAATATCATTATTTTTTATAGCTATGCCATTTAGCTTTATTGTTGTTCCGTCAAATTCAAGCGTTACAGGCGTTGTATAGCCTTCCTTATCCGTCCAATACGGCTGTTTTGATGTAAGTGTAATACATCCATTGCCATTAAAGCGTATATTCTGCTCAAATATAATTTGTTTTTGCGGTGTATCTATTGAATTTGTGAACATATGTGATTTACTCGATGTTGGGCAATTAATTCTAAGGAATTTGTTATTCTCCTCTTTCATAATAACTGCATCACCGCTATCTGAACCGGACATACCCCAGCCGCCGACCATAATATCGTTACCGCCGTAAGTGTCCTTTAATGTAGTATATCCAACAAGACTGTCGGGATATTCGTCAAAGTCGGATGGGTAGCCTGCTTCAGGCAAGATTTGGTTATCTGCCATGCTCTTATCACCTGTTGCGGCAACATACATTGACGCTTCAATCGTCTCACCATTATATGTAACAGTTGCTTTGAGCTTACCGTAGAAATTAAAGTCGCACTGTCTGAGCATAAACGAAACTTCTGTAGCGCTGTTTGTATGCTCGGCAAATTCACCGTAGCTGTCGCAATACTTGTCGGTATCGTTTACGGTCTTAAATCCGTCTATATCCCACTCAATATTAAAATCCTCTATGCGGCTGTCTATTGTCTCTGCGGTTATAATCGTTCCCGCTTCGCCTGTAAGAGTAAGCGTATATTTGTTTTCGGCGGCAGTGTCGGGACTATCGCCGAAGGTCATCAGGGAATTGCCCTTTATTTCGGCAGAAACGATAGGCTCAATATACTCTGTGTCTTTTTCATAAACTGCCGTAAATTTTGTGTCGGCTGTAATTTTGTATTCCTTTAAATCGTTAATCAGATTTTCGGTATCGTCATTTACCTGCCAGCCCTTAAAGATATAGCCATAATTTGTTAAGTCGGGAATATTTAACGGGCTTGCATTGCCCTTTACGGCTTCTTCGGTGGTATTGCCTTTTACATCATAAGTTACGGTGTAATATGCGCTTCCTGCGTCAAGCGCGCTATCGTATGCGCGGACTACGATATTGTCAATGCCGAATGTAGCCGTACTCTTTCTCGCCTCACAAATCAGAAGCTTACCGATTGCCGTTCCGTCTGTCCCCATAGGAACTTTGTTGTCAAAATATATTGTTTCGCCGTCAGGGCTCGACAGTGTGATTGTCACATTATGCTCTGTAAAATCCATAATCGCCTTTGCGTGTGTCCAGCCTGATTTATTCGTCCAATCTGTTGTTGTATATGTTTCCTTAGAACCATCTAAATTATTTATGATGAGTTTATCGCTATTCTTAGGTTGTGTAAATGAAAAGATATAATTATTTCCGCTGTAATTTGCATTGCCTTTAGGGTTGCCTGCTGCAGAATCAAGTAATACAAGCTGATTTATATTTTCATTTCCTGTATTCGTCATATAGAAGTCAAATTCGATAACTGCTTTACCATTTTCCGTTGTCTGAGCGTCAGAATCGAAGGTATAGTATGCATTTCGTGTTCCACTTCCGTTTGTATTTGCAAATTTGAAATACTTATTGATACTGTTGTCTTCATCTGTTGCTATTGACATATCGCCCGGAGCATTTGCAGACGTCCAGCCCATTGTATCCGTTGCACTTTCAAAATCAAGCGAAAAATATTCCGCCGCGTTTGAGGTTATAACAAATGACATTTGCAGTAGAAGCGATATTGCTGTTATCACTCCTAAAATTCTTTTAAGTTTATTTTTCATCACTTTGCCTCCTTAATTGTTATTGAATTATATAACGGCTTCATTCCGTCCTCCCACAAGAACAGCTTGATATATGAGTCAGTATCTGCACTTAAGCTGTCCGTCTTTATCGTGGAAGTGCTGTATGCAGCGATTGTTTCTTTTCTTTGCTTTATAGATTTTAATTTTCCATAGTTATCATACAAAGCCATATACAATGTTAATTCCTTTCTGTCTGCATTGTCGTTTGTATATACTGCCTCGGCATATACCTCTGCGCCGTTAAGCTTATTTACTGCGTTGCCCTGCATATCTTTCAGTGTAATTGAATCTTCAATATGCTCATCCGGAACATTAGTATTTAACCTACCCTCGATAACCGTACCGTCATAATTTCTTGTTAAATACATATCGTCTATCCTTACATAACAGTTTGCCGGTGAGTCTGAGTACAAGCCAATCTCACATTCTCCGTTTTCAATAATAATATCCTTTACAACGACATCTGTCCAATTACTCATTTTTGATTTTAGAGAAGCTGTGTAGTTCTTATTGTTTGTATTTGCATACAATACACATTCATTTTGTCCGCCGCTTGACATAACGCTTGCTCGAAGTGTATATATACCGTTTGGCAAATCTTTAATTGTTTGTTTAATTCTTGCGGTATAATCTGTGTCTGCACTTTGCTTTGCGGCATAGTTGCCGTAAAAACGTCTTGCTTTTACATTCCCGTTTACCGAACCGTCTGTACTGTCACTGCATTCCCAACCTGTCAATGATTTAACATCAACTCTGTCGGCATCAAATTCATTGTTTGCAATATAATTATTTCCGTCGCCAATTGTCCACTCGCCTGTTTCTGAGTTTAATTTCCATTGACTTAAATCGTTGAAATGAGGAGTATATCCGTCCATTGTCAGTGGAACCCACTGATTATATCCTATACCATGTGTTCCGAAATCACACCAACGGTCACCACAATAAATAATCGTGTCCTGCTTGCTTCCGTGAAGCGTATAGTAAAATCCGGTTTGTGAATTGTGTGCATAGCTATACTTTGCACCCGGCATAATGTACGGAAGATTTGAACTTGATTTTGAAGTATCAATATAATCCGGCTTTAATTTGTAATCGCCGAGTATATCTTTTGATTCAAACACATACACTCTTGAACCACGCCAGCCGTATAAATCTGAACCGGTAAAATAATAATGGTCTTTGTATTTAAACATACAGTCACCCTCTATACCGCCTTTATCTTTTTGTTTTATTGTACCATCTTCATCAAAATATGAACCGGTAGAACCGTTCAGCTCTTTTATATTATCAAAATCAAAATCACAGAAATTCTTAGTTTCATCCATAGGTGCAATATATAAATGTCCTCTGCCGTTCGCGCTTGAACATATCATATAACCTTTGCTGTCTTCATCATAGAACATTGTTAAATCACCTGTATCACCATTTGCGATAACAGGAAGTGACGTTCCACCCCAAAAATATCCCTTTTCTGTTTTAAATGGGCCTTTCGGATTATCCGCACTTGCGATAATCGTTCCGTTAAACTGTGATACAAGAACATATTTATTTGCCTTTTCGTTATATACCACACCGCATCTGCCTGCCCAACCACACCATGATTGACCCAGAGTTTCAAGCGTTGCGACATCGCCTTCATATTTCCAATTTACCAAATCATCTGATGTGTAGCAAGTGTATGCTTCAAAAGCAGGATGCTCAACCGTTTTACCTAAAAGAGGGTCAGTCGCATACGTTACAGCCTCTTTATAGCGAACGCCGTACCAATAATATTTATCATCATTAGGGAATTTGAATATACCACCACCTTGCGAATATAGGATATTTCCGTCTGTATCGGTATAGAAACGGTCGTTTGTTATAAGCTGCTTATCTTCTGTTACTGTTACAGTACATTTCGCTGTTTTACCATTTGATGTCGTGACTGTTATTTCCGCTGTGCCCACATTGCCGGCAACAATAACCCCGTCATAAACTTTTGCAATTTTTTCATCACTTGAAGTCCAATTAATTCTGTCATCTGCGTTTGACGGCTGAATATTTGCATTTACTACGGTTGTTGCACCGAGCTTTGGTAAAGATACATTTTCTTTATCAAGTGAAATGCTTTGAGGTTCAGCCATTTCCGCTACCGTTACATTGCATGAAGCCGTAAGCTTTTCGTTGTCAGCCGCCGCTGCGGTAATTATTGTTTCACCAACGCTTATAGGAGTCACAATACCGTTTGATGAAACAGTTGCTACATTCTCATCTGAGGACGTCCATTTTATTTGTCGTTTAACTGCTGTTTCGGGCAGCAATTTGGCTGTAAGTTCGCCGTTTTTACCGCCCGATAGCAGTGAGAGAGAGGCTTTGTCAATAGTTATATCCTGAGCCGCCTGCAATACAGTAACGGCGCAGTCGGCTTTGAAACTGCTGTCAGCCGTTTTTATAGACACCACTGTTCTGCCTGCCTTTTTCGGTGTGACAAGACCTGTGTCGTCAACGGTGGCTATATCCTCATTTTCGCTTATCCATACAAGGTCACCATCATTTATTCCCTCTCCGAAAATAGAGTAGGTAAGTCTTTGAGGCTCGCCGGAGGTAGATAGAATAAGCTCGTTTTTATCAAGTGCAACGCCGCCGTCATACATTGTAAGTGCGAGCGTCGCGGTTTTCGGGTCTATGTCAAGCGTCTGTGACGAGTTTGAAAACGCGAATTGTACTTTGCTTTCCACATCTGCTTTTACCTTGCCTTTTACATATTCACGAATTGTTTCGGTTGATATTTGGTCCGTGCGCGTTTCGCCCTGTTTAACCCCCTCCGCCTGATACATACTTTTGTCAAGTGAAATCGCCTTTATTTCGGAAGCCGTTGTATCGGCGTTTATTGTGATGTCGGCTGGATATATATCATATGTTCTGCCACCGCTTCTTGACGAGCCGTTATGTACGCTTACGGTAAGTGTGGCGGATTTTATGCGTTTCGCTTCTGCCGCAGGAACGGTAAATTCAAGAACGCCCACTCCGCCCCAAGAATTTGATTTGGTATTCCAGTTAATATTTGAAATATCCTCCTTGCCCGCATAGTTCACTATCGTCTGCGTAACATTTCCGTCACCGTCCGTCAAGTATGACGCGCTTTGCGTACAGGCAATCGGTGTCATTTCCTCGTCAGCGCTGACAACTGCTGTGGTAAATGACGATACGATAATAGCAAATACGCTCATTACACTTATCAATTTTTTCAATATCATTTTCCTACCTCCGTTAAAATATTATTTTTATTATAGTATTTTATCATATAATAATATATAGGTAAAAATATATATTTGCCGTAAACTAATCAATTTTTGCTCTTTAATCTTGACCGAGAGTATATGAAATGATATACTTTTAACAGGTGATTTTTATGATGTACGAAAAAGAATGGGAAAACCCGAATTACAAATTTCTTTCATATGATGTGGATAATCTGAATTGGAATATACATTACCACGAGTCTTTTGAGATTTGCTTTATTATTGACGGCGAAATAAATATTACAATAGATACCGTATTATATAATTTAAAACAGAATGACAGCGTAATAATATTTCCACGTCAGCTCCATAGCTATGAAACGGAAAAAAGCTCAAAAATGCGTGTAATCACTTTTATGCCTGATTTAATCCCCGAATTTACAAACCGCTATCAAAATATGCTTCCCGAAAAAAATGATATTAAGGAGATTTCGAATTTCAAAAAATATTTTGACGCGAAAAATATTTTTGAGCAAAAGGGCTTGTTATATTCTATATTCGGAATTTTAGTGGAGAGTACGAATTTTAAAGAAGCCGCAAATAATGAGGAGTCACAGTTGCTCATTAAAATTTTACGATATATTGAAAAGAACTTTAAAACTCCCTGCCTTTTGCAGACAGCCGCCGAAGAATTGTCTTATGGGTATTCGTATCTATCGAGAACCTTTAAAAAACGTATGGGAATAAGTTATACGGAGTATTTGAATAAATACAGAATAAACCGAGCATTGTATATGCTCAGCAATCAAAATCATGTGCAGATACAGCAGATTGCGGAGGAGTGCGGCTATGACAGCCTATGCAGCTTCAACCGCAATTTTAAGCATTTTACGGGTCGTACACCGCGTGAGATGATAAAGTGTAATGACAACCAAAAATAGCATTCAGACATCATAACAGAAATATATCGGAACGGTTGTATTTGCCACAAAAATATTAATCTCCTATGGTTATCATGAACCAAAGCTTTAACAACAGCAGTTATAGTTTTTCAGAATATGTTAAAGTGTTGGAATATAGGTGAGTTTGTTAATACACTATATGCCAAAGGAACATCTGATAACATACTTCACTCTAAAATTTATATTGATTTGAAAATATGAAACAAATATGATATAATATTTGTAAATAGCTTATAGAAAGGCAGGTATACTAAATGGAATACAAACCACCATTTTCAATTAATGACGATATAATAAATTTACTTGCCAAAACCAGTGAACTTGTCGGACAAGTAAGTATATTGCATAAAAGCAGCAGTTTAAAGCTAAGACGTGAAAACAGAATAAAAACAATTCACTCATCTCTGGCTATTGAACACAATTCATTATCATTAGAACAAGTTACAGCGGTTATAAATGGTAAGCGAATTTTGGGTGCACCTCAAGAAATCAAAGAAGTACAAAACGCATATGAAGCATATGATATAATGCTTACACTCAATCCTCTTAGTATTGAAGATTTGTTAAAAGCACATAAGCTAATGATGAATGATTTAGTTAAAGAAAATGGTCGTTTTAGAAATGGCGGTGTCGGTATTTTTGACGGAAATAACTTAATTCATACCGCTCCTCCTGCAAATTATGTACCCCAATTAATCAGCGACCTATTTGAATGGTACAAACAATCTCCATTGCATATTTTAATTAAAAGTTGTATTTTTCACTATGAGTTTGAATTTATTCATCCGTTTGCAGATGGCAACGGACGAATCGGTAGAATGTGGCACACACTATTACTTAGTCAATGGAATAAATTATTCTCTTGGTTACCTATTGAAGAACTTATAAAAGAGCGACAACAAGAATATTATGACGCTCTCGCTATCTCAGATAACAAAGCTGACTGTACTGTATTTGTAGAAATGATGATGCAAATAATATTCGATGCCCTAAATGATTTAGACACCACCGACCAAGTTAGCGACCAAGTTAGCGACCAAGTTAACATACTGTTAAATTGTATGGGAAATGAAGTGCTATCTGCTACTCAGCTTATGCAACGATTAGGACTTTCACATAGACCTACTTTCAGAAAAAATTATCTCAATCCGGCACTTAAAAACGGACTCATAGAAATGACTATTCCCGATAAACCAAACAGTAAAAATCAAAAATATCGTAAAAAAATATAGACTGTTATGTAAAAAATAAAGCAGAGAATAACAAAACGTATTCTCTGCTCTATAATTTTTATGTATCCGTATCCTCACCGCAAACTTCTTTAATAACCGTGCGGGCAAGGCTTTTTGCTATTGCGGTTGCAAGAACGTCCCGTATGTGTTCTTTTATCCGCTCGTCTACTTCATCTATTGTTATAACTTTTTGTGACTTGTCCAATGTACCTCCCCCTTTCCGTGATATGTTATAATATGCAATGCAGATTAAAATAATAACAAAATTATCATATATACTGTGCCACATGTGACATGATGCCACACTGTAATATGCCTATAAACCGCATAAATACTATATTTGACACACCTGTCACACTTGGCACACTTAAAATTTATTTATTATTTTCAAACTTTTCGCGGTCGAATCTCATTAATCCGCTTCTTGAACCGTTAATAGTTTTTTTAACTTTATGACGCCCGTCTTTAGCAGGTATTAAATACCCTTTTTTAATTAATTTTGTTTCAAGTTCTCTTTTGGGCAAAGAAAATCCATCATCTGCTTTCCGCAAAAATTCATTTGCTTTTGCATATGCCGCTTCCCAGATAAGATAAATATAAATTCCATCATAATAACCAATACAATTATTAGAACAAGATGCTATATTCTTCTTACCCTCTTGTATTTCTGAAAGTGAAACCTTATTTGAGGCTCTCATTACATTAATAGTGTCAACAAAAAGTTTTGCTTCATCTTTTGAATGAAGTTCTTCTTTTTGAAGTTTAATCGATTTTTCAGTGGCAGAATTAAAAATTTTTTTGTATTTTTTAAGACGCTTAAGGGATACCTTATACTTATCGCAAATAAATTCTAAAAACATTTCAAACCCCGCCTGCATCCATGCAACATTTTCGGGTATTCGATTATGAATCTTACCAAGTTCAACATTTTGTTTCCGGAAATTTTTAAATTTCCTTTCGAGTGATTTCATATAAGACCATTTTTCAGAACATATCCAACCTAAATAGTCTGTAACAAACCTCACAAGGCAATGTTTTTGTTTCTGAATTTTTGACAAGTGCTTTTTATCAATCTCACCCGCCTCCAGTTTATATAGAAATGCACGTGCTATATCCGAACTGTCGGTTAAAGGCTGAAATTCAGCAGTAATTGCTGACAAACAACACGGTTTACTATTTTTAACCGAATCACCCTGCATAACATTTCTACCCGTATCATCGCCGACGGCTCGTGTAATGCTTTCGCATTTTTTCACAACTTCATCATTTCCGTATTTAGATGGTGCACCGTCATCAAGCAAGCATACACAATCATGAAATTGAGTGCATGCATTCACATATATACTATATATTTATAAATTCGGAAAAGCCAAAATAAAAAAAAAAAAACTGCGATATATTACTTTTATCAGTAATTATATCGCAGTTTTTTATTATAGCGTCTTAGATTATGTTGAAAAATTCTCTGATTTTGTTTGAGATAGTTGAATCGATAAAACCTTTCTGTGCCATGTCATCAAGTATATCACATGTTTTTTCATGCGATAATCCTTTCTTATATGGTCTGTCCTCGGTAAGCGCTTGATAAATATCAATGCAAGCCATTATACGTTCCGGCTCGTTTAATTCATCATTAGTTTTTCCAAAAGGATACCCTTTTCCATTTAACTTTTCATGGTGAAAAGCCGCCCAATCTCGTATTTCCTCAAAATCATCAACATCTGATAATATACGATACGTATACCCAGCATGATTTTTCATTTTAGAAAATTCATCATCCGTGAGTTTATCTGGTTTTTCCAAAATCTCATTGCCTATTGCCATTTTACCGATATCATGCAAAGCACCAGCCAAATACATTTTTTGTGTATTTATTGTGTTAAATCCCATATAGTTAGCAAGCAGAGATGCTTTTTCAGCTACTCCTACCGAATGCCTGCTGGTAAAAGAAGATTTATAATCTATAATATTTGCAAAAAAGTCTGCAACGTTTTTACATGTTTCCCAGTCAAAAACTTGTTTTTTTCTTGGAATAATCCCCCATAGATTTGTTTCAAAAGAATCATCACTTAAACACATAAAGGATTCTTTTGTGAATGCATGACGAAAAGCGTTCACACATTCGGAGTCAAATAAACGATCCTTATTTTTTGAAAGATACTGACATATAAAATTCCATCTCTGCCCATTAAAGTCCTTACTGTTTCCGATAATATCAATCATATCAGCCAAATGAATTATCCTTGCAAACAATGGAATTTCCCGCCATGTCTTTTGAAATGGACCGGTTCCATCCGCATGCTCATGGTGATATAATATAGCGTTTGAAACATCTGTTTTAAACGGAAGTTTTGAGATATTTTTTTCACCATAAATACAATGAAGATGTTTTTTCTTCTCTGATAAATTATTTTTGATATAAACATCGGAATGATTTTGTAGTTCTTCCGAAATATATTGGGTTAGGGCATTATCATGCAACAAAGCACACATGGCTAAATCTTGTAACGCATCACTTTTGATTGACCAATATTCAGCCATACGTACACTTATATAAGCCACCCTTTTTCCATGTTTATTTTTTACATTTACAAGTTCTGCCTCAATGCAGTCCAATGCATAAGAACAAGCTCCTACCAATCCAACAATATCTATACTAAGTGGCTCTACTTTCATATATATATCCTTTATAATCAAATTAAGCTTCTGAAAACTGATCTTTTCCTACAAAACATAACGGACATTCAAAATCCTCCGGAATATCCTCCCATTTTGTACCGGGTGCAATACCACCTTCCGGGTAGCCCTTCTCCTCATCGTATTCCCATCCGCAAACATCACATATGTATTTCATTCGTTGTTCCTCCTTATAAATATATTAATGCACAGCCTATATTGCTGTTATATTTGTGTTATTATGTAATCTTAATATGCATATTCCATTTTATTCTATCTGCAAAAGTTTATAGTTCAATTTTTTCTATAATTTTTTTCAAAGCATCAGCTGATTCCTTAAGCTTTAATGCTTCCTCGCCATTCAAATTAATAGGTACGTCTGACTCAACACCATTTGCACCTACAATAGCCGGCATACTCAATGAAACTCCGTCAATGTCATATATACCATGAATCATGTGAGATATCGGGAGTATTGATTTCTCGTCTCTCATAATCACTTCACAGATTCTTTTTACAGACATCGCAATTCCATAATATGTAGCATGCTTTTTATTTATAATTTCATAAGCACTATTCTTGACCGCTGTCGCTATTTCTTCCGTATTTTCCTTATGCTTGTAATGCCCACGCATTTCACACATTTCACTTAACGGAACACCAGATACATTGGCTGATGACCATGCTACAACTTCACTGTCACCATGTTCTCCTAAGATAAATGCATGAACACTCCTGCTATCCACCGATAAATGCTCACCAAGCTTATATCTTAATCGTGCACTATCTAACACTGTACCCGAACCAATAACTCTGTTTTCCGGAAGTCCTGATAACTTTATGGCTACCTGAGTAAGAATATCTACCGGATTAGCGACTACCAACATGATACCTGCAAAATTCCTCTTTGCTATTTCAGGAATAATTGACTTAAATATTGCTACATTTTTATTTACAAGATCAAGTCTTGTTTCTCCCGGTTTTTGTCCTGCTCCGGCAGATATGATAACGATTGCAGCATCAACAACATCATCATAATCACCGGCATATATTTTCATTGGACTGGCAAATGGTATTCCATGACTAATATCCATCGCTTCACCATCTGCTTTATCCTTATCTGCATCAATAAGAACAATCTCTGTAAATAATCCACTTTGCATAAGAGCAAATACAGATGCGGAACCGACAAAGCCACAGCCTATCATTACTGCTTTTTTTGAATTAATCGTTTGTTTCTTCATAATAATCTCCCCCTTAATAATTTTCTTCATGCACTTCAAAATAGCTCTGTGGATGATTACATACTGGACATACCTCCGGAGCCTTTGTTCCTACCACAATATGTCCGCAGTTACGGCATTCCCATACATTAACTTCACTTTTTTCAAATACCTGTGCAGTTTCGATATTCTTAAGAAGAGCACGATATCTCTCTTCGTGGTGCTTTTCAATCTCTCCTACAGCTCTGAATTTTGCTGCAAGCTCATGGAAACCTTCTTCCTCAGCCGTTTTTGCAAAGCTCTCATACATATCTGTCCACTCATAATTTTCGCCTTCCGCAGCTGCCGCTAAATTTTCTTTTGTATTACTAATTCCTGCCAGTTCCTTGAACCACATCTTTGCATGTTCTTTTTCATTATCTGCTGTTTTTAAAAATAAAGCTGACATCTGCTCATAGCCTTCCTTTTTCGCTACAGATGCAAAATAAGTATACTTATTTCTTGCCTGTGATTCTCCTGCAAATGCCTCCTGTAAATTTTTCTCTGTCTGTGTTCCTGCGTACTTGTTTGCTGCCATTACTTTTACCTCCGTTTTCTTTACTACTTTTTCAAAATCTGATGCTGGGTGCTTACATAAAGGACATATAAAATCATCCGGTAGTTCTTCACCCACATATTCATATCCACAAATTCTGCAACGCCATATTGTCTGACCGTCCTCCGTTTTTCCAACGTTCTCTGGCTTAATATTATTCTGGTAATAATCATATGTGACAGAAGGTATATTACTTAAAACTTCCATATCGGTTATCTCACCGATAAACATTGTATGTGAACCCAAATCTTCTGTTTTAATAACTTTTACAGAAATATATGCATTTGTACCTTCCGTAATATAATAAATATCATTTATACCCCTGTCACACTTTTTAAATGTTTCAAATTTATTGGTATTTCTTCCTGATTGAAAGCCAAAATGTTTAAATAATTCAAACTGTGCATTCTGACTCAGAACTGATACTGTAAATTTTCCGGTTCTTTCAATCATATCATGCGTGTAATTTGTCTTATTGACGCATATACTTAATTGGTTTGGTTCCGAAGCTGCCTGAATTGCTGTGTTAATAATGCATCCATTATCTTTTTCAGCTTCCCTTGCAGTCAATACAAACAGTCCGTAACTCAGCCTATACATTGCTTTTCTATCCATGTTATTCCTCTTTTGCCTCCTCCCTGCATTTTGGGCAAATGCCTTTAAATGAAATATCGTAATCCAAAAATTCAATTCCGTGAGTATCATGAATTTTTTTCATCAAATCCGGTATTTCATCCATATCCACATCTGATACCTCACCGCATTTTACACACCTGACATGGTAGTGATTTTTCAATGTAAAATCGAATCGGTTTGGTCCCTCCGAGACTTCAACTTTCCTCAAAGCACCTTCCTCTACCAATATATCAAGATTTCTATATACAGTTCCTTTTCCGATTGTAGGATATGATTCTTTTATAAATTCATACACTTCATTTGCTGTAACATGTCTTTTCATCTCATATACAGCATTTCGTACTAAGTCTTTCTGAATGGTGTTTCTTCTAATCGTCATTCGTCCTCCTTGTTAGGATTTATTATTAATTAAGATTATATATCATTTTTCTTTTATTGTCAAGGAAAATATCAACAATTACTACTATTAAATATATATTTAAATCGACTTTTATCTCTGCATTTACTTCACCATCTCCGATTATACATCACCTGTCATTATATATAAGTATAAATACTTTACCAAATAAAAATATAAAAAATAATATTAAGATAACAATATAATACTAATATCGTATTATATAAAAACCAATAATGCGGTAATACTAAGGAGGTAATAGTATGAATTTTCATACATTTGAACTAAGTTACAAGTTATCCACTGATGATGTGCGTATTGTATACAATGAATTATATAATGCATCCGGACAAAATTACAAACCCAAAGATGATTGTGCTGTTTTCAACGCATTACAAGATTACGGTATCATAATATTTATAAAAAAATACAAACAAGATGAATATAATCATCATGTCTTATATTATAGAATAAATCCAAGACGTGTATTGGAAAACCACAACTACATTGGAATATTTAATTCTAAAAATATTGATAAACTTATAAAGAAATTTAATATATTGATAAAAAACGTATCACCATTTTTACCTGAATTTGATTCTTGCAATATATCAAGAATTGATTATTGTAGCAATGTGGAACTTAATGATCAGGCAGTAATTGATTCTTACATAAATTTATTAAAACGAGGATATTTCCAGAGCAAATATACCATAAAAAAATATAAAAACGAAAAATCTAAAAGAAATACCTTATCAAAGAATGGTATTACCATAACCGGAAATAACGGTATTGAAGTCACCTACTACAACAAATATCGACAGCTAAAAGAAAAAAATCCTAAATGTCGTTATATTGATAATTCAAAAAAAATTATAAGAATTGAAATACGTTGTTTTAAAAAGAAAGTCAGACATCTTACAAAGAAATTCAAATGTACTTCTGCATCTTCCTTTTTAAAGGAAAGTGATATTATAGGAAAATACATTTTCAAGCATTATGCAAATATCTTCTATGGCACAGGTGATTTTTATAAACTTACCGATATATATGCCATGATTGATAAATCATCATGCAAGAAAAAGTCAAAGAAATTGATGAAAGAGCTTGTAAAGTCATCTGCTACTCACAGCAGTTTAGATAGGGCGTTTGATATACTTAATTTCAATAAATCTCAGATAAAAGCCATACTTAAAAAGTTTAATAAAATCGGTGTGAGTCCTGTCGTAATTCCAAGGCGCTACGAATTTGATACAATCAGAAATCCTTTAGACTTGGCATTGGAGTATTCCGATTATGATGATTTATGCGTATAACATACAATTAATATTTTACGAATGGAGTTGACGCATAATGTCAGATAATTATGAAATATGGACCATTGACGAAGTTATGGATTATCTTCTTATCGGAAGAAACACTTTGTATAACCTACTGAGGAAAGGTAAAATCAAAGGCTTTAAAATCGGCTCATGTTGGAAAATTCCCAAGAAAGCCGTAGACGACTATATCGCTTCTGAAAGCGGAATAAATACATAATGGTATCGCAATAAACACAAAATGGTGAGGTACGTCCTCACCATTTTTAATGTTTGGTGATACCTTAAATAATATTTGACGCACTATCACTGCAGTGATATAATCTTTTTAGGTGTAAATTGTATCTTATTAAAGTAACTTGGGTGCATAAGTGAAATATTAAATGAAAGGATGAAGATTATGTGTTTAGAAAATATACAAGACCTCGATACTCTATTTAAAGAGTGGCGCAAAAAGCATGAATCAGAAGAACGCGGTACTCGTTATACAGACACATTCCCTTACAAAAAAGATTATACATGTTCTGATGATTTTAATAAGAGTTTTTGTTGTGACGGATTTATAGAATATAATAAAGATTACGAAAAGACTATATTATTTATATTTCGTGAAGCTAATATTTCAGACAAGTTAAAAGGAAAAGAACTTCATCCCGAAACTGACTACAATTATTTTCATATGAAAAAAGAATGGGAAAATCATCTTCGTAATAAAATTGAAAGCAAGTACACAAAATTCATCTCATACTGGCTAAAAAAATTAAATTTGGACAACTGTAATATTGCATACATGAATTTGAACAAACGCGGCGGATTCGATTTGACAAACTTCGTACATCTAAAGCATTATGTCGCGAAGTATCGTTGCTATATTTTAAAAGAAATAGAAATTATTAATCCGTATATTATAGTATGTGGTGGCAAAAGAGGGACATTAAATAATTTAAGCATAAAACATGAAAAAATAATAAATGATTATCATCCGGCAAGTTCAAGACACAATTCCGATATTAATGATCAACTTCGAATGTTGGAATTACAATAACAAAGGCAAGCCTATTTAAATAAGGCTTGCCTTTATATTCATATTATCTTGCATATTTTGAGCAAGGGCCTTTGCCACTGGCTTGTGCTGCTGACAGGGTGGTTGCTCTTGCGTTTTTGCCGGCACAGCTTGCGCTGTAATGATATTTCTTTCCTGATGGAGTTACATATACTGTTGAACCGCGTACAACGCCGCTTGATGATGAGCCGCCGCTTGAACTTCCGCTTGAGCTACTGTTAGTTTTCGGCGGTGTATACGGTTCGGTATACCAACCTACTTTTTTATATGCGTCTACCTCTGACTTCAACGTATATCTTGTTCTTCCGTCTGCCGCGTACATTAGTACTACCGGCTCGGTATACCAACCGACCCTTGATACGCCTCTACTTCCGACTGCAATGTATATCTTGTTCTTCCGTCTGCCGAGAGCAAAATTCCCAAATGTTTAAACACTTCATAATTTATTCTTTAAATTTATTTTCCTCATCCTTTCGCTTTGTAGATTTTTAGCTTTTATTCCAAATATATCTTACAACCAAAAACGGTTTAAACATTTCGTTTAAACCGTTTCACATTTTAAATCTTATTCCACTTCATATTCGACCGTGGCAAGTTCATTCATTTCGATGTCATACAGAGTTGCCGTAACAGTTCCGCTCGGTGTAAAATCCTTTGGATTCATCACTCTATATTCACCTGCACCGTTTGTGATTACCTTTCTGTCTCCGACATTATCTCCGCACTTAAATCTGACTATATAAGAAGCTTCTTCCGTAACGGTAATATAAACACTGCCGTCTTTATAAGTAATACCATACTCCCAATCTTTCTTCGGCAATGTAATCTTCACATTACCATATTCAGAGGTATATAGCTCATATCCTTCTTCTGTCATTGTCGACGGTTTTGTATACTTTTTTGTCCACACCGATTCGTCCGATAAATTTGGGATTGTTTTTTCTTCCGTTACATTCGGATAACCCTCAAGCGAACGAATAATTTTTCCGCTTTCGGTCAATGTCGGGTCTTCAGATATGCTCCAAGCACCCCACCAATGAGCATAAAGCGTCACATCATCGCCTGAAATTTCTTCAAAGTTTTCAACTTTTGTTCCGCCGACTTTTTCGGTGTACCAACCGCCAAACGCAAAATTATTTCTTGTCAAATCGGCAAACGCCTGCTCGCCGTCTGTCCAATAGTTGTTAATGTATTTGCAGCTTGTTATGTTTCCGCCACTATAATTAGGGTCAAATGTAACATTGCGTTCCCTTATATCATTCGGAAGCGGAATAGTCTTCACCACATTCACTATATAAGGCATATTGTTTTTATAATAATCTCTTACAACCTCAATATTATTTCCTTTTTGTCTTATTCGGCAGAAAACAACATCTTTAATATTCTTGATTGCATATGTATAATATTTATCGGTTTCAAAGCTATAAAGATACACTGTGGATTGACTCGTTACAAAGCTCGGTCTAAAGAAACAAATATATTTGCTGTCCTCAGTTATAATATAGCTTGTCGGTTTCGCTCCGTTTTCTTCTGATGAAGGTGTAAGTGTTTCTGTAAAATCAGAAGTAGTTTTCACTTTGTCCATATCAATATAGTAGAATTTCTGAATATCATCATTCCATATAAATTGCATATAAAAACCGGTAAACATATCATATTCTTCATAAGTCGTATCCGTACAATGCGTAGCATAATCTCCATATCCTGATCTGTTCAATACAGTATCACTTACTAAAAAGTACCCACGACTCACTGTGCCCAGCATATCGGGAACAGGGTCATCTGCCGTAACATCAACATGATATTTTTTTCCGCCGATTGTAACGCAGTTCCAAGCATGAAGTTGCGGATCCTCACCCAAATGCACCGGTTTTCTTCCCAACACATACGTTGCCGTCACTCCGACTCTGCCAAGTAGGTCGTTATATGCATTAGCATAACCGTCGCAAACGGCATAACCCTCTACAATCGCCCCGTACGCAGTGTGTGCATTCGGTCTTGATACCGTCACATCATACTGACAATTCATCACAAGCCAGTCGTGAAGTGCCAATGCTTTTTGAAGTTCCGTCATATCCTTGCCCTTATTTTTACCGAGAGCCTCACGAAGTGCTTTATCGACCGCCGCCTCATATATGGTTTCTTTATCTTCGTCCGAAATGACATCTGTTACCGTAACGGCATCTGAAAGCGGGTTCATTGTTTCTAATCCGTCCCAATACATAACCTTGTCGCCGTTTTTTACATTAAGCACCGTACTGCTGCTTTCCGTCACATACTCTTTCACAACCTTTGTAAGTTTTCCGTCCTCGTCATACGATGCCACAATCGCAACGCCCGATGTACCGTTTCCGACAACTGCTTTGCCATCCACTACAATAATTGCCAAGTCTGCCGCTGAAACACTCACCGACATGACAAACAAACCTATCAACACCGCAATTACCGATATTACTTTCCTATAATTTTTCATATTTATCCCTCCTTTAAACGCATTAATATCATATTCTTTTATAATAATTATATCAGAAATTCATAAGATTTTCTACTGCTTTAATAAAAAAATATACAGGTAAGCCTTATTTAAAATAGACTTACCTGTTTCACATTTTATCTTCTGTCGTTCTTTACACCTGTCTTATAATCATAAAAAGAATATGCCTCGTTAAGAGCAAAATTTCCTAAAGTTTTAAAGACATCATCTTTAAACTCATTTTGTTTCATTTCGCCCTTTTCATTTATATATCTGTACATTTCGCCTTGATAAAAATACAAATTGTTTTGATTTGCCGCCGAATAAACAAGTCCAAAATACAATACATCATTATTAAAATAATAAATTCGATTATACTTAAAACCGTTTACACCTGACGGAATATCTATTCTCAGAACTTGATCTTCGAGAGTATAATACTTTACACCGCCGTCAATCTCTGAAACCTGAAGTGAACCAAGACTTTTATCTGTATTTTCTCTCAATTTATTGATTATGCTTGATTTCGTTCCGACGCCTTTTATCTCAGCCGACGGCATATTATTTTCATATGTATTTGGTATTTCACCGTCATTCAGCTTTACCGCCGACCACTTTATCGCCTCCGACGTCAAAATCGGATTGGCAGGTTTTTGTCCTTGATTGTGTCCGCTTACCAAAAAGTATCCCGCAAAGCCTGACGCAACCGCCAAAAATATAACCGTTACAACCACAATTACAATAATAGCGATTTTATTGTTTGGTTGATACCCCTCAGAATTAAATTGTTGAGATTGTTCATTGGTTTTTACAATTTTTTCGCCGGTCATTGGATCAAAGTTATAGTCATCTTTAATAATTTTTTCGCCGGTCATTGGATCAAAATTATAGTCATCTTTAATAACTTTTTCACCGGTCATTGGATCAAAATTATAATCTTCTCTGTTCATATCATTATCCCCCTATCTGACGTATGCACTTGTCACATATCCGACCATACCGTTATAATTAACCTTATCATATCCGTTGTACGAGCCGAGATATTCAACTGCCGCTCCGACAGGAATTTCACAAATGTATTCCGCCGGCTCTGACGGTGTTTTTCTTAAATACACCGAATTTTGCACTCCTGAAATATGATAAATCGGATTTCCGCCTGTGTAGACATGAGGATCTGTTGATGTCAAATATTCCGCTTTGGCATAACCGATTTGTCCCTTGTATTTTATTTTGTAGAAACCGTTTGTAACATCCTCAATATATCCGACAGGTTCACCCCAAGGGATTGTACAGATATTTTCCGAATTTTCTTCCGCATACTTTCTTAAATATATTGAGTTCTGTACATTAAAAACATACATTGTAAATTTAACCGATACATCGGACGAGCCTGTCGCATGTTGCACCGATTCAGCAGGTTTGGCATTTTTATTACCTGCCTGTTGAATTGCAATATTTGCGTCTTCCGTAAGATACTTTGTCATTACAAAGCCTTCTTGTCCGCCATACTTAATTTTTGAAAAATCATCATTTTCCTTTTTTACAAATTCAACCTGCGTGCCAAGCGGAATTGTGGTAATCTGTTCGCCGTTTTGGTCCGGAGTTTTCCTCAATGTTACGCTTTCATTCACATTTACAATGTACATAACCTTTGTCGGATTTTCTGTCGGTGCCAGTGTTGCAAGAGTTGTATCGACAACCTTGTCACACAACACATATCCGTCCACGCCGTTTACTCTTATCTTATAAAAACCGCCATGTGCAAGTGCCAAAAAGCTTACCGTTTCATTTGCTTTTGTCTGCATAAGCACTGCCGAGCCTTTATCGGGATTTTCATAAACATTCGTACCGTCATCTAAAATTGTATATGACATACCTTCATTAATGCTGTTTAAACTTACATTTCCGTTGCTTGCATTATTGAATGTTGACGCATACTTTTGATATGCAAAAACAACTCCGCCGACAGACAGCAATGCAACTGCCGCACATATAACGCAAACAGCGATTAATTTGTTCCTTGAATTCATTCCCCTCATCCTTTCGCTTAACAGATTTAAGTTTTTATTACAGATACACAAAATTATATAGTAATAATTAAAAATATTATATCATTTTCGACAACAGTTGTCAATATATTCCACAAAATAAAAAAAACGGTTTAAATTTTTCGTTTAAACCGTTCTTCAAATTTATACCACAGATTCCATTGTACCTTTTTCCCAACAGAATATACGCATTGTTTCACCGTTATATCCTTTGTATTTTTACCTGCCATTTTGCAGTCCGCCACCTCTACCACTGCATGCGGCATATTTGTTTTTCTCCAAAGCTGCGGATCAAAAGCGTCCTCCTTATACTTCGACTCAAACACTTTTGCATTACCTTCCGAACCGAAAAGTATAACTTTTTTATCAAAAGTCGCAAGACCCTCAACTTCTGTCGGACGGCCCACTCCTGTAAATACTGCTAAGGTAACTTTAAAGAAATACTTCAAATCAACCGAATAAAAACCTCTGTTAAACGGCACAGCCTCAATGTCCGTAAACACCCAAATCACTTCGGCTTTTGTGCATTTAACGTTTATTGCTCTGTCCACAATATCCTGACCGCACGAAGTCAAGTACACGCGTACATTTTCCAAGCAGTCTTTATCCCTGCAACTGTCATATATCTTATCAGTATGTACACACACTGCTTCACGGAAATTTGTATCACAAGGATATTTTCTTTCTCTTCCGCAGTCATTACAGCAATTTCTGTTACAATCAGCCATTTATTATCATTCCTTTCTATGTTTTTGGGATTTTCCCTTGGTATAGAATATGAAACTCACCGAAAAGTGTTACTTTTACCGATTATTTTAAATTAAAGTCTGAAAATTGCAAACATTTCTATTTGGATTATGATATAATATGAAAAGTTTAGAAGTATCACGAAAGGAATTAAAACATGAACAAAATCACAGTAACCACAAACAAAAAAGCATCTATGTCCGATTTTTACGGTATATTTTTTGAAGACATAAACCATGCCGCCGACGGCGGACTTTACGGTGAAATGATACGCAACAGGGCGTTTGAATTTTCACCTATGGACAATCCGTCATACCAGGCGTTGACGGCTTGGAAACGTATTGAAGAGGGCGGTGCGTCGGTATCGTCATTTGTATCAAACAAATCACCGTTTTCAAAGCGAAATCCGAATTATCTTATTCTTGAAATTAACAAAGCAGGCACAAGAGCCGGCATAAAAAATCTCGGCTACAACAGCGGTATTGCGGTAAAGGAAAATGAAAGCTACAATTTTTCATGCTACGCAAAAAGTGACAAGCCTTGTGAAATAACAGTTTCAATAGACAACGCATACGGTGAAGTCATTACAGAAAAGTCGCTTAACATCACGTCAAACGAATGGACGGAGTATTCATTTACATTAACATCACCTGTTGACGATTTGTCGGCAGTGCTTGCAGTCACATCAAAGCAAGAATGTAAATTCTGTCTTGATTTTGTATCGTTATTCCCCGTAAAAACCTACAAAAACCGTAAAAACGGTATGAGAAACGACATAGCCGAAATGCTTGCGGACCTAAAGCCTAAATTTATGCGTTTCCCGGGCGGTTGTCTTATCCACGACGGCACACTTAATTCCGACGACAGAAACTCAATGTACCGTTGGAAAAACACAATCGGTGCTGTAACCGACAGACCGTCACGACGTAACAACTGGCGATACAATCAATCGTTGGGACTCGGATATTTTGAATACTTCCAATTCTGTGAGGACATCGGTGCAAAGCCTTTGCCTGTACTTCCTGCCGGATATAATCCGCATATGGAGCAAGCCGTTCCGCTTGACGAAATGCAGGAATGGATTGATGACGCACTTGACCTTATCGAATTTGCCAACGGCACTGCCGACACGAAGTGGGGCAAAATAAGATGTGATATGGGACACACCGAGCCGTTCAATCTTGAATATCTTGCAGTCGGCAACGAAGAAGTCGGTCAGGGCTTTTGGGACAGATATGACCTTTTCCACAAAGCCATAAAAGAGAAATATCCGCAAATAAAAATAATCAATTCCGCAGGGCCTTTCCCGCAAGGCGGTGAATTTGAACGCGGTTGGAACAACGCAAAAAAGAACAGCTCTGACCTTGTTGACGAGCATTACTACACATCACCCGAATGGATGCTTGCCAACTGCCACCGTTACGACAATATGCCGTCAGACGGTCCGAAAGTATTCTTAGGCGAATACGCGTCATGGGGCAACACATATTACAACGCACTTATCGAGGCGGCATATATGACAGGACTTGAAAACAACGCACACGCAATCGGTCTTGTATGCTATGCACCGCTTTTATGCAATGTTGACTACATAAACTGGCAGCCCGATATGATTTGGTTTGACAATCACAGAGTATACGGCAGTGCGAATTACTATGTACAAAAAATGTTTATGAACTGCACAGGCAGCGACCTGCTTGACGTAAAGCACGACGGTTTTGACAAGCCTATCACTCTTGGCAGTGACAAAATCAGCGGTAATATTGAGATTGAAGCTGACAGATGCAGTGCGAAATTTTACGATATTAAAATCATCGACATCGCAACAGGCAATGTAAAAACATACGACAATCTATCATTCAGCAACGGCGGCAAAGCCGTTATAGACAGCATAAACTCAAATCATTACAAAGTCGAATTTACCGCCAAACGCACGGCAGGCGACAAAGGTTTCCGCCTGTTCTTCGGCAAGTCGGACGATAAAAACTTAATTCAATGGTTTATCGGCGGTTGGCAAAATCAAGACACAGAAGTCAACGCACAAGTAAACGGACGCGGTTCGTGCCTTGACCACAACATTTTCTCCGTAATGACAGGACAGGAATACAAGCTTTGCCTTGAAGTCAACGGCAGAAATATTACTACATATATAAATGGCAAAACCGCAAACACTGCAATCGACAAACAGCCTGTTATGGAGGAATTGTACTACACCGCAAGCAGTGACGATAACAACATTTATATTAAAGCGGTCAATGTGCGTGACACCGAAATAACGTCTGAAATATGCGTTGAAGGCGTAAACGGCATTAACGCAAACGTAACGGAGCTTTCCGGCAATTCGCTTGATGATATAAACGATTTCGATAATCCGAAAAAGGTATCGCCGAAAACATCGGCTTTAACAGCCGTATCAAATACATTTGAATACACATTCCCGCCACAGAGCGTTACAATATTCACTGTACAGAAATAAAAAAATCATAAAGTTCCTCAAACGTCGAAACTTTAGATTTTATGCTATTTCTGTCGCACATGTCGCCAGAAATGATTTTTAATGAGGTTAGCACCTCAAACTCCCAATAACAAAGTAAACAAAACCATAACGGTTTTGTTTACTATCTAAATCGGACGATTACAATCGTCCGATTTTTTTGTAATCAAATATTACAAAGCGGAATAAATATAAACAAAAGGGGGTATCCGTATGGAAAGCTTTGAAACTGCTGCACCGATAATAGTTCTTATCTGTTCACTTACCGCACTGTTATTTTCATTCATCAAATTTTACTCCGTAAAGCGAAAAAGCGAAGGTACGGATATGATGAAAAGCATCAGCGTCAAAATACGCAAGGGTGCAATGGCATATCTTAAACGTCAATACAAAACTGTCGGAATATTTTTTGCGATTATGTTTTTCATTTTGACCGTACTTGCGGCGAAAAGATTTTTAAGTCCGTTTGTGCCGTTTGCATTTTTGACAGGCGGATTTTTTTCGGGATTATCGGGATATGTGGGAATGAATATCGCCACATATGCCAACACACGCACCGCGAACGGTGTTCGTGACGGACTCAACAAGGGTTTAAAAATCGCGTTTGCGTCAGGCTCTGTTATGGGGCTTACCGTTGTCGGTTTGGGACTTTTCGATATAAGCGTGTGGTTTATTCTTTTAAAATTCGTGTTTAAACTAAGCATAAACGACGTTATGACCGCTATGCTCACATTCGGTATGGGTGCAAGTTCAATGGCACTGTTTGCACGCGTGGGTGGCGGAATATTCACAAAAGCGGCTGATGTCGGAGCGGATTTAGTCGGCAAAGTCGAAGTCGGTATACCTGAGGACGATCCGCGTAACCCTGCCTGCATTGCCGATAATGTCGGCGACAATGTCGGTGACGTTGCAGGAATGGGCGCTGATTTGTATGAATCGTATGTCGGCTCGATTATTTCGTGCGGAGCACTTGCGTCGGCGGCAGGACTTGGCTTTAACGGTGTACTTGTGCCGATGTTTATCGCTGCAATCGGCATAATTGCGTCTATTATCGGCACGTTTTTCGTTTCGACAAAGGAAGGTGCAACGCAAAAATCGCTTTTAGGCTCATTAAGACGCGGTACATACATTGCGTCAATCCTGTCGGCAGTCGGCTCGGCATTTCTTATTTTCACATTACTTCCCGACAATTCAAATGTAATTTGGGCGGTTATTTCGGGACTTATCGCAGGCGTGATGATAGGATATTTCACAGAGTATTACACGTCAGACTCTTACAATCCTACAAAAAACCTCGCAAAATCTTCAAATACAGGCTCGGCGACAATCATAATAGACGGTATCGCACTGGGAATGTCGTCAACGGCGATACCTGTTATTATAATCGGAATTTCGGTAATTATAAGCTACTTTACCGCAGGAGGTATGGCAAGCTTTGAGGACGGACTTTACGGAGTTGGTTTGTCGGCAGTCGGTATGCTTTCAACACTCGGCATAACGCTTGCGACAGATGCATACGGACCTGTTGCCGACAACGCAGGAGGTATTGCGGAGATGTCAGGACTTCCCGATATAGTGCGTGAAAGAACGGACGCACTCGATTCACTCGGCAACACGACCGCCGCAACAGGCAAAGGTTTTGCAATAGGCTCGGCGGCACTGACCGCGCTTGCACTGATAGTTTCATACACCGATAAAATAACCGAAATGGGAATTGAACTTAATCTTTCCGTCACTAATCCCGCAGTGCTTATAGGCTTATTTTCAGGGGCAATGCTGCCGTTTTTGTTCAGTGCAATGACTATGAGAGCTGTCGGACGTGCGGCACAAAAAATTGTTGTTGAAGTAAGACGTCAGTTTAAAGAGATAAAAGGATTGATTGACGGAAAAGCAGAGGCTGATTATGAAACGTGCGTTGACATATGCACAAAATCTTCGCTAAAAGAGATGATTTTCCCCGCCGCACTCGGAATACTTGCACCGATAATTGTCGGATTGGTGCTTGGGTGCAACGGTGTTGTCGGTATGCTTGCAGGTGCTTTAATATCCGGTTTTGCACTTGCTGTAATGATGGCTAATTCGGGCGGTGCTTGGGATAATGCGAAAAAATATATCGAGGCAGGTAATTTCGGTGGTAAAGGCAGCGAAAATCATAAAGCCGCCGTTGTAGGCGATACGGTCGGTGATCCGTTTAAAGATACTTCCGGTCCGTCCGTTAATATATTGATTAAACTTCTGTCTATGGTTTCAATCGTTTTCGCCGCACTTATCGCCACATACGGCGGTATGGGGCTGTTTTAGGCATACAAAAAGGCAAGCCACATAAGTTGACTTGCCTTAAATTTCTTATTAGCCTTGTGTATTATAGCTGTAGTTTGGAGCCTCTTTAGTGATATAAATATCATGAGGATGGCTTTCCTTTAGACCTGCACCTGTAATTCTTACGAACTTACCGTTTTCCTTTAGTAGAGGAATTGTCTTAGTACCGCAGTAACCCATACCCGAACGCAGACCGCCGAGTATTTGGAATATAGTATCAGAAACAGGGCCCTTATAAGGTACACGACCTTCAACACCCTCCGGAACAAGTTTCTTTGAACCTGTCTGGAAGTATCTATCCTTACTTCCACATTCCATTGCTGCGATTGAACCCATACCTCTGTAAACCTTGAAACGTCTGCCTTGGAATATTTCAAATTCGCCAGGGCTTTCGTCACAGCCTGCAAGCAAGCTACCAAGCATAATAACGTCCGCACCTGCCGCAACAGCCTTAACAACATCGCCCGAATACTTAACACCGCCGTCGGCGATAACAGGGATATTGTACTTCTTTGCAACTTGGCTTACGTCATATACAGCAGTAATCTGCGGTACACCGATACCTGCAACGACACGGGTTGTACAGATTGAACCCGGACCGATACCGACCTTAACACAGTCTGCGCCTGCGTTAATAAGTGCCTCTGCCGCCTCACCTGTTGCGATATTTCCTGCGATTAAGTCCAAATCAGGGAATGCCTCCTTGATTTCCTTAACCTTATTTATGATATTCTTACTGTGACCGTGTGCACTGTCAAGTACAACAACGTCAACACCTGCATCATATACAGCCTTAACTCTTTCCAATGCATCGTTTGTAACACCGATTGCCGCACCGACCAAAAGTCTGCCGTTCTTATCTCTTGCAGAATTCGGATAACGGATAGCTTTTTCAATATCCTTTATTGTAATAAGTCCTTTTAAGTGATTTTTCTCATCAACTATCGGCAACTTCTCAATCTTGTGCTTTGAAAGAAGTTTCTGTGCCTCTGAAAGAGTTGTTCCGACAGGAGCAGTTATAAGATTTTCGCTTGTCATAGCGTCTTTAATTTTCTTTGCAAAATCTGTTTCAAATCTCAAGTCACGGTTTGTAATTATACCGATAAGCACGTTATTGTCATCACAAATCGGAACACCTGAAATTTTATATTTACCCATAAGCTCATCTGCGTCTTTTAGCGTATGGTTTTCAGAAAGACTGAACGGATTGGCTATAACGCCGTTCTCACTTCTCTTTACTTTATCAACTTCCGCAGCCTGCTGTTCAATCGTCATATTCTTATGAATTATTCCGATTCCGCCCTCTCGTGCGATTGCAATAGCCATTGACGACTCTGTAACAGTATCCATTGCCGAACTCATCAGCGGTATGTTAAGCGTTATGTTTTTAGTTAGTTTTGTTGTTAAGTCAACTTCGTTAGGTGTAAAATCAGATGCTTGCGGTACAAGTAATACATCATCAAATGTAAGACCTTCCTTAGAAAATTTTTCTTCCATTCTTATAACTCCTCTCATTAGTATTAATTTTATTAATTATAACAAATTTTGCGGTTTTTTTCAAGACCTTTTTTACGTCATTTTAAAGTTTATTATAATTGATTAATATAGTCTGTAAGGCATATTCGCATTGTGGCAATATCACTAATTTTGAAAACTTCGCCCTTTAATCTCGATGAACCCGCAAGTCCCTTGATATACCACGCAATATGCTTTCTCGCCTCTTTTATTCCGCGGCTTTCGCCCTTTTCTTCAACAAGCATTTCAATATGTTCCAACGCTTGTGCAAGTCTGTCCTGAGGAGTCGGTTCAAAGTTCACTTTGCCGTTTTTCAGATATTCGTTTACCTGTCTGAATATAAACGGATTTCCCTCGCAGCCTCTGCCTATCATAACCGCGTCACAACCCGTCATATCAATCATTCTTTTCGCATCCTCGGCACATTTTATATCGCCGTTGCCGATTACCGGAATTGAAACCGATTCTTTTACTTTCTTTATTATATCCCAATCCGCCGTTCCGCTGTAAAACTCTGCCCGCGTTCTGCCGTGTATCGCAATCGCCGCCGCTCCGCCTTGTTCTATAATCTTTGCAACTTCAACTGCATTTATACTGTCATCGTCCCAACCTTTACGAATTTTTACCGTCACAGGCACAGGCGACGCGGAAGAAACTTTATGCACTATCTCGCCTATTTTTTCGGGTGTCTTAAGCAATGCGCTGCCGTCACCGTTGTTTACGATTTTAGGTGTGGGACAGCCCATATTTATATCTATTATATCAGGTTTTACCGCCATAACTTTCGGTATCACTTCCGCCATTATATCAGCGTCAGAGCCGAATATTTGTATCGCACAAGGACGTTCTTCGTCATCTATCCGCATTAAATCGGCGGTTTTTTTATCGTTGTAGTACAGTCCTTTCGCACTCACCATTTCCGAATACACAAGTCCTGCACCGTATCTTCGGCATATTTTTCTGAAAGGTAAATCAGTTACTCCCGCCATCGGTGCAAGAAATACGTTGTTTTCTGTTTCAAAATTTCCTATTTTCATTGTTTCGCCTTTTATTTTTCCCTTTGTTTTTGATTATATCCAAAACAGACAAGCCTGTGTTATGTTTTTGGCTTGCCTGCTGTTGTGTTGCCACCACTCCGTCACTTCGTGACACCTCTCCTCAAGGAGAGGCTTTAGTACGGCTCCCATTGAGGGGAGCCGGCGGCGTAGCCGTCTGTGAGGTGGCTTTACCTTGCCTTTCGATTTGCCACCACTCCGTCACTTCGTGACACCTCTCCGCAAGGAGAGGCTTTCGTATGGCTCCCATTGAGGGGAGCTGGCGGCGTAGCCGTCTGTGGAGTGGCTTTACCTTGCCTTTCGATTTGCCACCACTCCGTCACTTCGTGACATCTCTCCTCAAGGAGAGGCTTTCGTATAGCTCCCATTGAGGGGAGCCGGCGGCGTAGCCGTCTGTGGGGTGGCTTTACCTTGCCTTTCGATTTGCCACCACTCCGTCACTTCATGACACCTCTCCTCAAGGAGAGGCTTTCGTATGGCTCCCATTGAGGGGAGCCGGCGGCGTAGCCGTCTGTGGGGTGGCTCTTTTCTCTCTTATCTATTATCTGCTACTCGGGCGACCGATGATCGCCCCTACGAACGTTAAATTATCTTCTTTTTGAGTATTCCAATATTTTATGATTATTTGAGAAGAACTGCAAATTTGCGTCAAAATACAAATGTGAAACTTCGCCCTTATTCATTTCACCGTTTTCGATTTTATTTGCACAATCCCATGTTGTATCGACAATCATCCATCTGCCGTCAACGTATACTTCATTCCATGCGTGATTTTGTTCGTCGGTTGCAATACTTGTATCTGTCCACGCGGTATCATTACCGACACCAAGTGCGTATCCCGACACGACATTACACGGTATATCAATACTTCTGCACAGTGACGCCATAAGCGTTGCAAAACCAAGACACACTGCCTTACGGCTCTTTACTATATCCGTTGCGTAATACGGCGGTGCCTCGTCACTTGCAAGGCTGTCAACGTCATAATACATATAAGAACATATCCAATCGTGCAACGCAAGCACTTTTTCATAGTCGGTCGTTTTATCTGCCGTAAGCTGTTCGGCGATAGAGATTATACTGTCACTGTTTGATTGTATAGACGCGGTGTATTTAAGTGCCTCTTTAATTGACTTATCCTTTTCATACATTGCCTTATTATGTTCAAACACAGGTGACTGTTCGATAACCCAACCGCCGTTGCCGTCACGCACAAGTTTTACATAATTATACACCCAGCTTTCAAACTGTCCGTAAGGCTTATCACCGGTATACACGTCAACACCGACAGATGCGCCGTCCGTTTTCGGAATTGATATTGTTTTATTGAAACTATTTTCGGAATTTGCCGTAATCGAAACCTGTTCAAGCGTTTCACCGTTTTCATCGATAAATGCCGCAATCAAATTTGATTTACTTCTTGAGCCGACAATTCCGAATATCTGTATTCTGTCATAATCCGCAATCATAGAAATATTTTCGTTCGGATAAAACGAAAGCATAGGACTGTTCTGTATATACGCATTGACCGCCACATCTGACGGATCAATAGGTAAATCCTCCTGTTTTATCATTGCCATAAGCTCGGACGGTGTAGGAATATAATCCGTCACCCTCGAAAGCCGTTCGGACAATGCCGAAACCGAATCCGTAACCTCTGGACAATTTTCTTTAAGATACGGAACATAACTTCCGAAATTCAAGAAAAAGTCTGTCTGCGAATTAATCACGGCTATTCCTATTGCTAATATCAAAAGTATGGCAAAAAATTTCTTTATCGTTTTCATATCATACCACCATACCAAAATCAAATTTTATATAAAAAATGCTGCGACCTAAGTATATTCTTAAGCCGCAGCATCTTCCTTATTGGAGGCGCCACCCAGATTTGAACTGGGGAATAAAGGTTTTGCAGACCTCTGCCTTACCACTTGGCTATGGCGCCGGATACAAATAACAAAAGACGCATATTTTTGCGTCTTTTGTCTTGTAGTAAATGGAGCGGAAGACGAGATTCGAACTCGCGACGTTCACCTTGGCAAGGTGACGCTCTACCACTGAGCCACTCCCGCATTTTTCACAATTCATAGAATTGTGAAGTGGTGCCTTCGGGTGGAATCGAACCGCCGACACAGGGATTTTCAGTCCCTTGCTCTACCGACTGAGCTACAAAGGCATATGGCGACCCGGATGAGGCTCGAACTCACGACCTCCAGCGTGACAGGCTGGCGTTCTAACCAACTGAACTACCGGGCCATAACACTTTATTTTCATAAAGTGTATTTGGTGGGAGTTACAGGGCTCGAACCTGTGACATCCTGCTTGTAAGGCAGACGCTCTCCCAGCTGAGCTAAACTCCCATTTGCGCTGACCTGTTGTGTCGGCCAACAACATTGACTATTATAGCAGACCTTTTTTACTTTGTCAACACTTTTTCAAAAAAAATTTTTATTTTTTTAAAAAAGATTTTTTTTGGTTATTTTTGACTGATATTTATATTTATTTTTATGTTTTTATGGTGTATAATATTACTAATATAAAATGTATAACTTAGAGGAGGAAACACTTATGAAGAAATATATAAAAAAGTTAATTTCAATTCCCCCTATATTGGCGATAAGCATTTCATTGCTTACTGCGTGTTCTGTTCCGCAGAGCGAATCGACTCCTTCTCCTTCGGAGAAATCAGCAAATGAAACCGTCTATGCTTTTGTCGGAAAAGATATACAAAATCCTTACAACCAAAAAGTTTTTGAGGGTTTTGAAACCGCTTGCAACGAAATCGGCATTGAGGCGGTTTACAAAGCACCGACTTCCGCAACCGCTGACAAACAAATTGAAATTATAAATGAACTTATAGATAATAACGTGGACGGAATCGCCATTTCCGCCAACGATGCCGACGCACTTGAATCTTCACTTACCGAGGCTCTGAATTCAGGCATTGAAGTAATATCGGTTGATGCACCCGTAAATTCAATTTCACGAAAAACACATATTCAACAAGCCGATCCGGAAGTACTCGGACGAAATTTTATAAAGAGTGCGTATGACGTTTCAAACGGTGAAGGCGGTTTTGCGATTTTAACTTCCACAGGCAGTGCACCGAATCAAAATCAATGGATACGCTATCTAAAGCTCGAAATAGAAGAAAATCCCAAAAAATACAGCAATATGCCTCTTATCGAAATAGCTTACGGCGATGATGATGCAACCAAATCTTACACGGAAACACAATATCTTTTGCAAAATGACGCTATTAAAACTATTATCGTTCCTACGACAATAGGCTTGAGTTCCGCCGCCAAAGCGCTTAAAGAATCCGGCAAGGATGTAAATCTTATAGGACTTGGTTTTCCGAGTGAATTATCCGAATACATAAAAGACGGAACGTGCGACAGATTGTACATATGGAATACGACCGATCTCGGCTACCTTACCGCCTACACGCTTAAAGCCCTTGACGAAAATGAAATAACAGGCAGCATAGGTGAAACATTTACCGCCGGTTCACTCGGCGAAAAGACAATCACCGCTGACAAGGACAATGCAAGCGAAATAATACTCGGCGACCCGATTATGTTTGACCGCACAAACATCGACTCATTATCGGATATATATTAGTGTAAAATCTCCAAAAAAACACATTTATATGTGTTTTTTTATTTGAAATTATTGCACTGTTCTGCCTATTATGATAATATAATTATACTTATAATTTAATTATTCATATTTTCTTTTTTGGGGAGGCACAGAATATATGTATAAAAAAACAATATCAAAAAGTTTAGGTCTTTTAATTGCCCTGCTTGTCACTATTGCTATTGTTATAATCAGCTATGCCAGTTATATTACCTATGCGGCAAATCAACGAACGATTTCTACTCTTTCTGAAATTTCACACCAAAATCAGACTATTTTCAGTCTTGAACTCGGAAGAGATGCAAAAATCATAGAAAATGCGGCATCTTATATAGAAAAATTGGGTTATGCCTCTTTTGACGATATTCTTACATTTTTAAAGCATAGCCAAATCGCTAATCAACAGCATCTTTTAGGAATTGTAACACCTGACGGCAAGCTTACCGACATAAACGGAGTCGAAATCGACTTATCGCAATTTCCTAATACAAAAGAGGCTTTTAACAGCGAAGAAACTAAATTCTTTTGCGATTCATATAATGATTTTACATTTCTTGTATGCACTACGCCCATAAGAATAGACGGCGAAAATAAATTCGTAATTTTCTCTACATATCTGACTTCCCGATATGCAGATTCAATTTCAACGCCTACATTTGAAAACGAAGGATATTCTTACGTCATTGACAGTGACGGAAAAAGAATTGTCGGCTCATCTCATGACGGTTCATTCGGATTGACATTCGACAATCTGTTTGACGAAATGAGTCAAGCGTCAAGCAAAAATGACAGTGCCATACAGCAAATGCAAGCCGATTTAAAAGAAGGTAAATCAGACGGAATAATAATGCTTAACGGCATTGAAAAATACATTTATTATACACCGCTTAATATAAACGACTGGTACATACTTACCGTTGTGCCAAAAAACGTTGTGACAAAGTACACAACTCAAATTCTTATATGCTGTTACCTGTTCATCGTATTTTGCTCAATCGTATTTTTCTACCTATTGCATACGGCAATCAAAGCAAAAGCCACCGGTCAAAAGCAGCTTGAGGAAATGGCTTACGTTGACAGTCTTACAGGCGGTATGTCATACACAAAATTTGTTTTTGAGGCTGAGAAAATACTGAAAAACAATCCTGATGAAAATTATGCTTTAATTAACCTTGATATAAACAATTTCCAATATATCAATGACTTTTTCGGCGATGACGAAGGCGACAGAGCTTTAAAATTTTTGTGGTCTGCCATTTATAAGCGACTTGAGCCAAAAGAATTGTGTTCAAGAATTTTTGACGACCACTTTGTCGCATTAATCACATACGACAATACTAAGTCGTTAGATAAAGCTTGCGCAGATTTCTTTAACTCGCTTAAATTATACAGTCCGGCAGACGGTGTATATAATATGACGGTATCTGTCGGAATTTATCTTGTGGATGACAGAAATATGAATATAAATTCAATGCTTAATCGTGCAAGAACAACACAAAAGCATTTGAAAGGACAGTCCTCACAATCGCAATATGCAATATATTCTTCAAAGCAACGTGATGATATTATGATGCAGAAAACGATTGAAAACGGCTTTGAGGATGCTATTAAAAACAAAGAATTTAAGGTTTATTTCCAACCTAAATTCAATATTAACGCAAACAAATTCAACGGTGCAGAGGCACTTGTACGTTGGCAAAAGCCTGACGGAACAATAATTTCACCCGGTATGTTTATACCGCTGTTTGAAAAGAACGGCGATATTGTTAAGCTTGACAAATATGTACTTGAAGAAACTTGTGCCAAAATAAGAAAATGGCTCGATTTAGGCTATGACGTTTCGCCAATATCGGTAAACGTATCACTCTTGCAGTTATTGGACGAAAACTTTGTTGAGGATCATATCAAAACAGTTGAAAAATACGGAATACCGCTAAATCTGATTGAAGTTGAATTTACCGAAAGTATTCTTGCAGAAAACGAAAGCTTACTTATTTCGCTTACAAAACAATGTAAGAAGCATGGAATTAAAGTTTTGCTTGATGACTTCGGCAGCGGATATTCTTCACTTAATATGCTTAATCTTCTGCCTTGCGACATCGTTAAACTTGACAAACGTTTTGTCGATAAACTTGAAACAGACGATAAGTCAAAGGCTATTGTTTTGAGCGCAATATCGCTTGCACATACACTTCAAATGTCGGTTACGGCAGAGGGTATTGAAACAAAAAGTCAATACGATTTATTAAAAGAAATGCATTGTGATACAATTCAAGGTTTCTATTGTGCAAAGCCGATGCCTGAAAAAGAGTATGAGAACCTAATCAAAGGCTGATAAATTACAGACATTATAAAAGGCTGTCGAAATTCGACAGCCTTTGTTTTATATTTGCCCTTTCATCTTAAGCACTCGCTCTACTGCACTGTTTAGTGTCTCTTCACTGATTTCACCGCATTTAACCGCATTTAAAATCTGATTATAACCTGTTTGATAATCGGTCGTTATAAGTAAGTCGTTACCCGCATTTACCGCTTTAACGTACACATTCTCCATATCTGCGACTGCACCCATAGCAATGTCGTCTGTCATTATAACACCGTCAAAACCGCACTCATCTCTAAGCATATTGTGAATTGTCGGCGAAAGTGACGCAGGGTTTTCACTGTCAAGTGCATTGACCGTATTATGTGCCACAAGCACACTGCTTGCACCTGCCTCAATTCCGGCTTTAAACGGAAGCAAGTCGTTTTCGCGTATGCTCTCGGCAGTTTTGTCGTCATAAACAGTGCCTTGATGACTGTCACCGCCTACACCGCCATATCCGGGAAAATGCTTTAATACGCTCATAATCCCTGCGTTATTCATTGCCGTTACCGTCTTTGAAACGAAATCAGCCGTAACTTCCGCATTTTGTCCAAGACTTCTGTCATACATATAATCAGACGGATTTGTCGAAACGTCCGCAACGGGTGCAAGATTCATATTAACTCCCAAGCTCAAAAGGAGTTCCGATTTTTCCGTTGCATTTTCAACTACTGCGTCCATTCCGCCCTCATTGTAAATCTCTTGCGGTGACTTGAATTTTTCGGGTGCAAGATTAGGGTTTGAACTTACTCTTACAACCGTTCCTCCCTCCTCGTCCGCACCGATTATAAGCGGTATGTCGCTTTTATCTTGATAACTCTGTATTTTTTCTTTTACTTCGTCTTTTGTAAGTCCCTCAAAGTCACGTCCGAACATCAATATTCCGCCCGGTTTTATACTCATTAAATCATCTGTTTGTTCGTCCTCAACGCAACGCACAAACAGAATTTGTCCGACTTTTTCTTCAAGGCTCATTGTATCTATGAGCGTCGGCTGTTCTGTATCAGATACTTCGTTCTTCACACCGCCGCAGGACGCAAGCATTGCACACATCGCAATACTTATAATTATAGATATTGTTTTTTTCATCACTTTTCCCCTATTTCACATACAACATTCCGTTTTTATCCTCAAGTTCAAAATACGCAGGGCGTTCAAGCGGATGCTTGTTCGGCGAATGTAACAATAACAGTAATTTGTCATCAAACGTTTTGAAAATCATACCGTGTCCGCCGTCTTTTTTAAACAGCAGTTCGTCACGTTGTACCCAATTACCGTCTATGTCGCCGTTATCCGACACTGCAATAGCCTCTGTATATCCTTCTTCGCCCATACTTGACCATAGCAAAAGCAACGTACCGTCATCACATCTGTACGGAAACGGGCCGTCCGTAACGTATATACCTTTGTTTTTCTGTGCCTCGGCAATCCAGCTCGCCTCACTCGCTTTAAACAACAAAATCGGTTCACCGACTGCTCTTTTTAAATCTGCACTCATTTCAATCGCACACATTTCACCGTCATTTACCTGTACCCATTCATGGCAAAAAATCATATACGGTTTACCGCTTTTGCTTATGTATAACGTACCGTCAAGCGCTTCCCAATCGGACGGTGTAATTGTACCCTCACTGTGTACCGTAAATTTGCCGTCCGGCTTGTCTGCCTTTAACACCATAGTTCCGCGACATCTGTCCGCCGATTTGAATGACGCAAACATATAGAACGCGCCGTTGTACGCATAAACTTCAGGCGCCCAATAATGTCTGTCCGCCCAAAAATCTGCCGTTCGCGTAAATATCTCCTTTGGTTCAGACCAATTTTCAAGGTCGTCACTGACGTATACATCAAGCCCTGTCGCATTGTCCTCCCACACTTCACTTCCGCGTGAGCCGTATAGGTAATATTTGCCCTCATACGGCAATATGAATGGATCACGTATGTTTATATCTTCTCTTTTCATTGTGTTTCTCCTTTTATTTTTTTACTCCTTTAAAGAGTGGCTTTCGTAGGGGCGATCATCGGTCGCCCTTTTTGTGTTTTCTTTAATGGGCGGCCAATGACCGCCACTACAGTTAGCATATGTGGGACGCCGAGGTGCCGTCCCCTACTTTCATTATATCGCATCTGCCACCTCTCTGTCACTTCGTGACACCTCTCCTCAAAGAGTGGCTTTCGTAGGGGCGATCATCGGTCGCACTTTTTGTGTTTTCTTTAATGGGCGGCCAATGACCGCCACTACGGTTAGCATATATGGGACGTCGAGGTGCCATCCCCTACTTTCGTTATATCGCATCTGCCACCTCTCCGTCACTTTGTGACACCTCTCCTCAAGGAGCGGATTTCGTAGGGGCGATCATCGGTCGCACTTTTTGTGTTTTCTTCAACGGGCGACCAATGGTCGCCCCTACGTGGGAAAACAGTCCGCTATTTTCCCTGTACTGCGGTCATAATTTGATTATACGCCCAATGATTTGGTGAAACATCACCGAACGGATTTTCTGCATTTTCCGCTATCGGATTACCAAGCACTTTATTCATCATTGTAACCGCCTCCGCGCGAGTTACTGAATTATCAGGCTTAAACGTGCCGTCCTCATATCCGCTTACGATATTTTCATCATACAACGACTTTATATATCCTGTTGCATAATAATCGTTTGGCACATCTGAAAATTCTGTACATATTCCATCTCCGTCAAATGAGCCGTATTTACTCAAAATAACCGCCAATTCTCCGCGTGTTATATCTATGTCAGCCTTAAATGGGCCGCCATCGTAACCCGAAATATACCCCTTTTCAGCGGCATATCCGACATAATTCGCATACCATTCATCACCCGATACATCGGTAAAATTACTTGAATACGTCTTATTTTCGTCAAAATCAGCCGAACATCTTGCTATAATTGCCGCAACCTCAGCACGGGTTATTGTATTATCCGGTCTGAATGTGCCGTCCTCATATCCAGAAATATACGCTTTACTTCCGCCGTTTCCTGTTTTAAGTCTTATAATACTGAATGAATCGGCAGGCGCATTATATGTAAAGTTATTGCTTGCATTTGTTAATTCAATTTCTTTCGGTACGATTGCATTTTTATTATCAAGACTGTTTTCCAAATTTGTATCGCCCGACATAACAGTTGTCTTTGCGATATTTGACGTTACCGTTTCGCCCGATACATTCATTCCGATATTTACATCACTGTCCATTGTATTGACGACCTTAACGATAACGTCACCTGTTTCCTCATCATACACGCTTGACGAATACACAGGACCGTATTCCTTAGGCTTTTTATATGAGCATATAAATTCATCATTCAAATATGCTTTGATTTCATCATCAGTCACTTCAACCGTAACGTCATACCATTCATTATCATTTATATGCACGTTACCGACATACGACTGTTCCGCAACGTTACCGGAAGAAGAACTTACACCGTTTACAATTTGTTGTACCTTTGCGGTTGTATTGCCCCAACCGCCTATATTAACTCTGTAATAATTCAATGCATCATCTGCCGCAACTCCTATTTGGAAACCCTCGCCGCCGCTCAATTTGCGTGCTTTAAGCGACAAAGTATATTGTCTGTTATCCGGATACGGAAAATAACATATCGCACCTGTTTCATCAGAGGATTGGACAAGTGTGCCTTCTTTATTCATTGTCCATTCGCCTTTGCCAATCTTCCAACCCCAATCTTCTAAATTATAATCGTCCTCATCATATTCTTCATCTAAGTTATAATCGTCCTCATCATCATATTCTTCAGACTCACTTGGCGTCAATACACCGATAGTATCACCCGAATATAATCTTATATCTTTAAATTCGTTATGTGTTCCCCAACTGCCGACTGCAACACCGCCTTGAAGTGCGCCATCTTTTTCGATACCGTTCAGCTTAACTTCTGTCGGCAAAGAATAATCACCTTGATTATTTGAGAACAGTGACTGAACGTAATAATTCGGTGTAAGAACGTAATCCGAATTATTAAACCAAATCATATCCGCCGCCGACCACTGTGTATTGCCGTACTTCGCAAACATAGGCGCGTAGCTCGCCATACGCACAACGTCCGCATTTCTTTCAAGACCTGTCATAAACGCCGCCTCTGACAGTGCGTTATACCAAGCATTACCCTTTGACGCATATTCACCCAAAAATACCTTTGTATTTGTGTCACGTCTGTAATTATCATATCTGTAAGCGTGCTGTCTGAACCAATCGGCTGTTTCATAATAATGCTCGTCCATACGGTCGGCAAGTTCCTCGTGTTCATTCGCCCAATTCCATGCAAGGTCGTTTGAACTTCCGCTTGACGCAGTACCGGATGTTGTTACAAGGTTAATATCGGGATATTTTTCGTGTATCTGCTTTGCAAATTCTTCGTATCTTTCAAAGTAAATATCGCCGTACTGCTCATTTCCGATACCTATGTACTTCATATTAAACGGCTTTTTATGTCCCATTTGAATACGCTTCTGCACCCATTCATTACTTTCATCAGTGCCGTTTGCAAATTCGATAAGGTCAAGCGCATCATCAATATACGGCTGTAATTTATCCATAGGAACAAGGTGTTCTTCGTCTGTTGCACTTCCGCTGCGGACTTGACACGCAATACCGCAATTCAAAATCGGAACAGGCTCCATTCCCAAGTCCTCACACATTTGGAAATACTCATAAAAACCAAGTCCGTAAGTCATCATATACGGCTCTATCGCAGACGGATTCCATATGTTTATCATTTCCTTACGCTCCGACACATCACCGATTGTATCTTTCCAGTTCCAAGCCGTATCCATTGTCTGTCCCTCAACGGCACAACCTCCCGGAAAACGCAAGAATTTAGGGTGCATTGCCTCAAGCTGTTCCATCAAATCCTTACGCAAGCCGTGTCCTTTGTATGTATCCTCCGGCATAAGCGAAACCATATCTACATCAAGGTCACTGTCGCCTGTATTTGTAACGATAAGTCCGCTGCCGTCACTTTCAAGTTCTTCGTCAGCAGTGAATGTAACAGAATACTTTTTCCAATCGTCTTTTGAATTACATTTTATAACGGCAGCAGCCTCATTAAAAGGTTCAACCTCAAAACTAGCCTTATGTTCATCTATTACAATTCCCAACGACACCGTCAGTTCACCCTCGCCGCGTGCATATACCGAAAAATCATATTTTTCGCCATTTTTAAATTCCATTCCGCTGAAAGATGTACCTTTATCGCAATCCCATTCGGTTCCGTCATAAAAACCGTCATTACAAATCATTTCACCTTTCGGAATGGTAATATATGTAGGATTATTTTCGTTCATCGGTTTATCTGTTTTAACCTGTATATTTTCGGCGGTATAATATTTGCCGTCCTCTCTGTTAGGCTCTTTGTATATTGAATAAAGTCCCCAATTATATAAATGTCCTTCTTTTTCATCACTCTTTTCAAAAGAACGGTTTTGCACCATTTCCGCATAAAGTCCGCCGTCTGCGGCAGAGTTAATATCCTCAAAGAACAATCCCCACATATCGTCCGAAACGTCCTTACTTCTGTCCGAAGCGTCAATATTAATCGAATAAGGATCTTCCTCACTGCCCGTCACATACAGTGTATACTCTCTTTCTGTGTTGCCGTATGACTGCACAAGTGTTACTGTTTCGGCGGTTTTATTATGCTTAACCGCACCTGTTTCGGTGTTTATAAGTCCGAGATTATCCGTTTCATTCCACACAATACCGTCCGCCTGCGGTAAAGTTATACTGTCGCCTGTCACAATCTGTTCATCGTCTATCGCATATGAATCAAGCATAACATCGGCATTTATTTCACCGTCAGCCATAACTTTTAATATTTCGTCCTGTGAAAGTGCGGTGTTATAAACTCTGAAATCGTCCACTACCGCCGACAAATATGCGTCACCGTCATAGTGCGACTTACCTATATAATTGGCAGTGTTTGTAAGTTCGGATATATCCTTTATACCCGACTTACTCTTTATAAGTCTGCCGTTTCTGTAATATGAAACGGTGTCGCCTTTAATTGTTATCGCATAGTTTACCCAATCTTTTGCGGTTTCCTGCGTGCAATCCATTGTATCAACGGTTGCACCGTTTTTTATCTCCACTCTTGAAGCACCGCCGCTGTACGGTGCAAAGAAAAAGTTTTGGTTTGAGTCAGTACCAAAATCGAAAACTCTGCCCCATGTTGTGAATTTATTAATCTTCACCCACGTTGTAATCGTCATATCGCTTGACAGAATATTATCCGGCAATTCGGCATAGCCGTCAGTACCGTCAAGCAAAAGACCTTTACCCTTGTTACCGTCATCAGTTACACTTGCATCGCCCGACAGTTTCAATTCATTCTTGCCGTTTTGGTCGGCAAGCTGTTTGTTTCCGTCAAACGTGTACTGTAAAACGGGTTTCGGTACATTTTCCGCCGCAATGCTCACACACGGTAATGACGCAAACGTCATTGCCAACGCAGACACCATTGCAATAAGTTGTTTTTTCATAATTTCTCCCTCTTTTTATATAAATTTTATTTGTGACTTCTGTAAATACATTCCGCAACATATTGTTCCAATGCATTCCACTCTTCAACACGTCCTTCTTTTATCGCCAAGTCAATCTCCGCAACTCGCCTCAGCATCCAAACAAGCGAATCCTCCGAAAAGCCTTTGGCGCTGTTTATATATTTTCTTGCAACAAGCAACGGAACGCCTATTCCCGATGCAACCTCAGCTTGTGACGCACCGTTCATTAATTTTACACGGAGCATTTTTTCAAATGTCGAAAGCATTAAATATATAAGCGTAAACACATTTTCTTTGACCGTTTTTAAATCGGCAAGCGTTTCCATTGCCTTTTGTGTATTGCCGAGCATAATCGCGTCCGTAAGTTCAAAAACGATAACTTCCATTGACTTTGCAACAACTCTGTCAATATCGGTTTTATATATTTCTTCATCACAAAAATCAATCAGCTTTTTAATTTCATTATTAATACTCGCCAAACCACTGTCACATATAGTTATAAGGTAATACGCATTTTCTTTTGAAATCTTCTTTTTTGCGTTCAGAAATTGCTTGACAACCCACGTCACAAGGTCAGCCTCGCTCAAATAAGTAAATTCAACCACTGTTCCGACCTTTGCCGCCGCCTTATACAAAGCACTTCTTTTATCAACCGCTGTTTCATCGAAAATCACGACCGTATCGTCAGATATTCTTTTAAACTTTTCGGTCCAAAATTCCTTTTTTTCTTCTGTCGATGCCTCATCTTTTCCGCTTTTCAACTGAAAAATACCGCTGTCCTTAATGTGTATCAGCTTTTTATCCGTCATCATCGGAAAGCTTTCCCATGCGTCGTCATATTCCGAAAACGCAACGTCACGGCCTTCAATTTTTATGTGGTTAAAGTCCGGAAAACCGCCGTCCGGAACACAGTCTTTTACCCTATTAACGTACATTTCACGCAGGTAATCCTCCTCACCGTAAAACACATACAAAGGCGCTAAAATACCCTCTTTAAGCTGTTTTTTCAGTTTTAACAAATTTCCGTTTTTCTTTTCCGCCATACTTATCTCCTATTATATATATCCGTTTCGGCACTGCCGTTTTTATGTATTATAAATTTTATATCGCCGTCATAATCAGTACGAAAAACCTGTGCATTTTTCAGTCTTTCAAGTACATCGTCATTCGGCAAATTATATGGATTATTCTCACCGACGCTTATAACCGCATATTCGGGAGTTAATTTTTCAACCCATTCTTCACACGTTGCGGTATTCGAGCCGTGATGTGCAACCTTTAACAAGTTCGTTTTGCCTGCTTTTCCGTCATCAATCAAATTCTTTTCGGCAAATGATGACATATCACCCGTAAATGTTGCAGAAAAACCGTTATACTCGACGTAATACACATATGAAGTATCATTTTCATCATTACTTAACCCTGTCTTATTTGACGGAGGAATAATTCTTATTGTCATTCCGTTATTATAAGTAAGAAGTGTTTCCTGTGAAATGTAATGCACTGTCGTGCCGTTTTCCCTTGCGGTATTTTCAAGTGCCGCACGCCATTCACTGCCCTCCATATTATCGGGCAGAAATAAATTTCTTACCTTTATATTCTCCATTGCCGCTATAATTCCCTGCACATGGTCTTGATGATAATGACTTACAAACGCACTGTCTGCCTTTGTTATCCCCTCTGTTTCAAGATAATCAAGGTACACCTTTTCACCGGGGTTGTAATCAGAATACGAATTACCACCGCCGCCGTCTATAAGCACATTAAATCGGTACGGTGCTTGAATTACCGCACCGTCACCCTGACCGACATTGACGAATGTAATTTCCACATTATTTGTACTAATCACTTCGCCTATTACATACGAAGTCATCAATGCCGCCGCAACAAAAATTGCAATACGCATTTGACTGTTTTTCTTCTTAATATATTTCACTCCCGAGGCAACGGCAAGAGTGTATATAATAAGTAATAACAAATTCGGTTTTGCAACTGTATGCGATACAAGACCGAGTTTATATGAAATTGTCGGCACAAGTTTTAGTATAAACAGCACACAGTCAACCGCCTGTTTAAACAGCGGTGCGGTGTTGAATACCGCAAGCATTACAAGCAAAATCGGTGCAAGCACCATAATCACCGTCACGCAAGGCAACATTATTATTGACAAAACAATAGAATATATCGAAACAGCACCGAAAAAGTACGCCGAAACAGGCAAAAGTCCGATTGTACAAATTATGCCTATCGCAAAAAGTCTGCGAATGTATTTTATATGTATAAATTTAAGTTTACCGTGCACACAGTCGTAAAAGTAATATATCATAATTGCCGACAGCACCGACATCACAAATCCTGCGTCAAACAGCATTATCGGGTTTGCCGCTCCGACCGCAAGCAACGTTATACCGACTATATCCGGATAATATTTACGTCCGAATTTACTTTTGGTAAATATTATTACCGCTATCATCACAGCCAATCTGACCGAAACGGTATTGTTTGCATTTGCGAAAGCATATATAATAAGAAGAAACACCGTCAAAATATCGCGTGTCTTCTTTTTGAATATGCCCAAAACAAGTGTCATTAAGGACATTAAAAGCATTATATGAAGATACGAAGAATAAAAATATCTTTTCGTACCCGTTTTGGTAAGTATCTTATCAAAATCGTCCGAAAATTCTTTTTTATCCCCTATCAGCACAGCTTTCATTATCGCATTGTAATCGCCCTTGTAATGCTTGTCAATTAATTTTGAAATTGAGTTCTTAAACGAATTGTTAATCGCATATGGTGAATAATCTTTTATCACTTCGTCCGAAAGTTTAACTTCACTGCTGTATGATTTAAAGAAAATCCCCAATTTTTTATAATATTTCTTATAATCAAAGCCATTTCTATTCAATTTTTCAGGAAGTTCGTTGATAAATCCGCCGAAAGTTACGGTATCACCGTATTCCAGCTTATTATCGGAAGTAAGAAGGATTTTATCCCTTACCTTTTCATTATTTACTTTACGCACATCGATTACATATCGTACATTTTCATCTTCTTCACTGTCCTGCGGTATCTCGCACACGCGTCCGACGACAGTCACATACCGCCCTTCATACTTATACAAATCATGTGCATTTTCGCTCACTTGGGCGTTGCAAAGAACTGTGCCCATAACAAGCGCCGTCATCATAACAAGTATTTTTGTATTGAATTTATGTTTAAAAACCGACACAACTGTCAATACCATTATAAGGGACAAAAGAAAAATTAATGCAAACGCAATGTCTATGCGTTCGTAAATATACACCCCAATCGAAAAGAATACGGCGATTTTAATATATTCAACCATATTTCTTACTCCTTGTATGCTTTAATTATATCAAATCGCAGTTTTCTTTACAACGGCAATGTAACTTTTGTAATCTTTGTAACGCGTTTGTAATATAAATGCACCGATTTTTACAAAGAAACATACTTTGCGCGTAATCTACCTGTAATATTAGGCTGAAATTCTGTAATTTTTGAATTATTTGAATTTTGTACACTTTTACATTATTTCACCTGTAAAACGCACTGTTTATGCAACATATTGAACATTTTACCCCTCGTTTTATGTTACAAAAGCTACTGTTTTATTACCGAATTGTTACAAAAAGAATACGATACGATTAAAAAAGTGTTGACAAATGGTTTAATGTGGTGTATAATCCTGTTTGTAATGTTTTAGAAATATATTAGAAATACAAATGCAATTTAAGTAATCGTTAAGAAAACTTAAATCATTAGGAGGTTTTATTTTATGAAGAACTTTAAGCATTCACTTATTGCTGTAATAGCAGTAGCAATGATAAGTTCACTTGCAGTAGCACAAGCATCCGGCTTAAACAATTCAAAAACAGAAAGAGAACAAAGAATAAATGCGGCAGCAGCAGAGCAGAGCATAACAATCGCTCAAAAGGATATTACAGACGCAGTTAAAGGTACTGCCGAGATTTCAACAGAATCTACAGAGACTTCTGCTGAAAATACAGCAGAAGAAAGCGAAATCGCGGCAAAGAGTTTTTACCCTCTTGGCTATGTACTTATCTCAAACGGTTCACTTGACGTAAGAGAAACTCCGTCAGACGAGGCTAACGTTATCGACAAAGTCGAAGTATGTACAGAAGTTGAAGTTATGGAAAACTCAGAGGGTTGGTACAAAATAGCTTATAACGGTGGTAAGACAGGTTATGTTCCGAGCGAATCGATAACTCAAGATAAAAACCTTGCAGACGAGGCTAAAAAGAGTTATACTAATTACAGAATTGCTCAAGTTACACTTTCAGGCGAATCTGTAAGAGTAAGAAGTGCAGCAAACACTGACGCAGATGTTATAGAAGAACTTTCAGACGGTACTTATGTATATGTACTAAGCGGTGAAAATGATTTTATAAAGATTTGCTACGGTGATGACTATAAAGAAGGTTACGTTATCAATACTTCCCTTCAATTCACAGGCGAATGGATAGAAAAAGACACTATCGCACAAAAACAACAGGAAATTGCAGACGCAAAGGCAGCCGCTGAAAGAGCAGAAAGAATTGCCAAGCAAAACGCAGCCGCAGCCAACGTTGCAACATCTGCACCGTCAACATCTTCACAATCAGAAGAAACACAGTCGGCTCCGTCATCTTCATCAAAGGGACAATCTATCGTAAACACAGCAATGCAATATCTTGGTGTTCCGTATGTTTGGGGCGGTACTTCCCCATCAGGTTTCGACTGCAGCGGTCTTGTGCAGTATGTATGTTCAAAGAACGGTATCAGCGTAAGCCGTGTAGCGGCAGACCAAAGAAATAACGGAACTTATGTAAGTCGCGACAACCTACAGCCGGGTGACCTTGTATTCTTCGGTAAGGGCGGAAACATTCACCACGTTGGTATCTATGTTGGTAACGGAAATATGATTCACGCTCCTCAAACAGGTGACGTTGTTAAGATTTCTTCAATCAACACAGAATACCGTATTTCTCAATACGCAGGTGCAGTAAGAGTTTACTAATTCGATTTAATTATACTGTCCTCTCAAAATGAGAGGACAGTATTTTTTTGTGTTATTTTACAGTTAATTATTGACATAAATTTGTTCGATATGATATAATTCGATTATAAATATTGTAAATTACGGAAAAGGAGATGTTGTTATGAAAAAAAGAATTATAAGCCTGCTTTCCGCACTTGCTCTTACTGCTCAAATCGTGCCATGCGCTTTGGCTGACAATGACGTGAAAGTGTATGTTAACGATACAGAAATGATTACGGACGCACCTATAATTATCGAAAACAACCGCACACTTGTACCTGTACGTGCAATCTTGGAATATCTTGACTACAATGTAGATTGGGACGGTGCCACGCAAAAGGTTACAATCGCAAAAGATGAAACTACATTAAATCTAATAATCGGTGACACGCAAGCAACTCGTGACATCATATATAAAGGTAACACACATAGCTATAAAAATCCTCTTGAAGTCGCACCGCAAATAATCAATGACTCCACATATATTCCGCTTTCCGATGTTGCAAATGCCTTTCGTTTAAACATCACTTGGGACGGCGACAACAGAGAAGTCCACATCACCCAATACAAAAAGGGAGATTTAACTCCGCTAATTGAATTCGGCATTATTTCAGATGACGATTTAAACAAAGGCGAATACATCACAACTCAAGAGGCACTTAACACAATACAAAAATTTTATACAATGCCGAGCGAGTCGTATTTTAATCGTTGGTATTCGTCTGATAAATTTGAAAGCCTGAACAATATTGATGATTCATCAAAAAAGCTACTTATTCATCTTCATTCCCGAAACTTGCTGACATTGGATGATATAGCAGAATTAAAGCTTGAAGATAATCTTACCAATCTTCAAGCATTGACTTATACCATACGAATGACAGGCAGTACATACGATTGTAGCTCTCAAATCAAAGAAATAAGACTGAGCGAGCCAAGCGATATTTACAGCACCGCTTACGAAAGAAACTTTATCGATAGCGAAGATACCGCAAACGCACAATCGCCTATATCAAGGGCAAATTTTTACGAACTTTTGAATAAAATATTGTTCTTTAACTATTCAAGAGGTGGCGGTGCAGGCATATATACAACAAGTTTATATAAAACATTGCAAAAACAAGTTTCGTAATTCATGAAAACCTAAACTCTTTTGAGTTTAGGTTTTTATTTTTCCTATTGACAAAATTCGCATACAGAGTTATAATAGTTAGCAAGCTAACTGTTAGTATACTAATAATAGAGGTGCTTTATGGATAAAAGTTTTCATTATATGATAATGGTAAACCAATCATTATTTCAAAAAAAAGTATTGGATGCTCTATCCCCCTATAAACTCACAGCAGGTCAGCCGAAAGTGCTTGACTATTTAGGCAAGCATAACGGTTGCATACAAAAATCAATCGCCACAGGGTGTCAAATCGAGCCGGCAACGCTTACCGGCATACTGTCACGCATGGAAGAAAAAAAGCTTATTATACGTCAAACAAAGGACGGAAACAAGCGTTCTTTATATGTGTATTTGACCGATGAGGGCAAACGACTTCAAGAAATAGTGAATAATACTTTTGAAAAAGTCGAAAATGAGATTTTGGGCGGAATTTCAGAAAGTGAAAAAGAGCAGTTTATCAATACATTTTTTAAAATATGCAATAATATGACAAATACGGAGGAATTACAGTGACAGACAAAACAGAATTAATTAAACGATACATATTTTTACTTGCGGGACTTTTCGTCAACGGACTCGGCGTAAGTTTTATCACAAAAGCCGGACTCGGTACTTCACCGATTACAAGTATCCCCTACACTCTAAGTCTTGGTTTTACGCCGACAGTCGGAATGTTTACGTTGGTTTTTAATATTTTTCTTGTAATTCTTCAAGTAATTCTTTTAAGACGTAATTTTCAACTTCAAAGCTTGTTGCAGCTGCCGATTATCGCATTGTTTTCATTCTTCATTGACTTAACAATGTCATTGCTCGGATTTATGCAGCCCGAAACATATGCTATGAAAGTTGTATCACTTATAGTAGGCTGTTTAATTCTCGGTTTCGGTGTGTTTATGGAAATGGTCGCAAACGTTGCAATGTTACCGGGTGAGGCAACCGTCAGAGCGGTTTCCGATGTGTTCAGTACCGATTTCGGTAAAACCAAAATCGCATTCGATTCGTCTATGACAGTAATTGCGGCAATTTTATCGTTTATAATGTTCAAACACCTTGACGGCGTCCGAGAAGGAACTATCGTTGCCGCTATTCTTGTAGGCTTTATCGCAAGACTTTTCAAAAAATATATCGGCGGAATAGAAAAAATACTTATTTCTTGATTTTAGTCTTGACATTAGAAGATATTTATGGTATTATAATTGGGTAATTTGCCGATGTGGTGGAATTGGCAGACGCGCGGGACTCAAAATCCCGTGATGGCAACATCGTGTGGGTTCGACCCCCACCATCGGCACCACAAACCTTGTAAGCAGTAATGTTTACAAGGTTTTTCTTTTATTCCGACAGAATGTTTTCAAACAAAATTCGCCTGCAAAATTGTATAGGCTGCTACATACTATATCAGACGTTAAATCCCTAATCAAAATCACCGTGTCAATAACCCCACTCACATATTCATCTTTATTTTGAATACCCCAAAACAAAAAAGAAGAACCAAACTAATGGTTCTTCTTTTAAATTGTCATTCTTTTTTAATACTCGCAAGCCGCAAGAAGTATATCGTTATATGCCCAATGTGTTTCAGAAACATCACTGAACGGACAAGTTAATTTTTCAAGAATTTCAGTAGTCATTTTTCTATCAGTAATTCTGTTGATAATCGCGACTGCTTCACTTCTCGTAAGCTTATTATCAGGCAAGAATTCATCATTCTCATAACCCGTAACAATTCCCTTTTCTGCCAAGGCATTTATATACTTTTTGCACCAATCAAATCTTGCAATATCGGTAAATTTATCTTCGCCGTCCAACGGTTCAATATTAATATATCTTGCGATTATAGACGCAAATTCTGCTCTTGAAATCATATCTTCCGGACGGCATAAGCCATTTTCATCACCCGAAATATAATTCTTTTCTACTGCGAAATTGATATAATTCTGATACCATGTACCATCGTGTACATCGCTGAACTTATTAGCATATGTTTTATTTACATCAAAGTCACCGTCAAGCACCGTCAATATCTTCGCCACTTCCGCACGAGTAATTGTATTATCCGGTCTGAATTGTACCACGCCGTTTTCTTCATAACCGCTTATATACGGTTCATGCTTGGTTATCGGCATTTCCGTTGGATTTGGTGTTTGATTTCCGTCATTCGGTTTAGGCGAATTCGTCGGTTCAACTGTCGTTATCGGCGTTTCGGTCGGAGTCGGTGTAGGAGTAGCTGATGATCCTTTATTTCCGCCGCTTGATCTCTTCTTTGTTATCGTTACATAATACTTATGTTCTACACCATATTTGTTTTTCACTGTGTAGACAACAGGATTTTTTTCTGAATCTGTAAAGTCCTGCGCACCTTTTGGCGAATAATCGTCACCGTGTATTTGCAAAACAGGTTCAACACTGTTAAGCTTTGCACTTGACTTCAACACCAATTTTACATTATCGTCTTCATACTCTGTTTCACCGTACTGTCCGTCAACAGTCAAGCTCTCCAAATACGGATCATCACCAACACGTTCAATATGTACCGTATAAGTTACATCTTCATCGGCTGCCGATGAAAGCGTATACTTAACAGGATTGTCCAAATTACTGAAATCCTGTGCGGTATCGGCACTCGGTGATATTTCATCAGCGTCAAACGTGATTTGCGGTGTCACAGATGATAAATCATAGATATACGGTGATGATATATATATATCCGTACCATCTATCTTCGTTTCACCCTCTTGCACATCAGGCAATGTAAATTCAGTTATCTTACGAGTCGTACGTCTTGGAACTGTGATTTTTGTTTCACTTGAATAATTTGTATCAAAACCATCTATAACAAATTCAATTCTGTATTCCTGCTCACTTTCAGTATTGTAGTTAGTAGGAATATTAAGAGTTGCTGTTGCTGATTTATCTTCAAATGAAATTGTTTTTCCTTCTATCTTTGCACCACCGCTTATAGGCACTGCATACACCTTTACATCTTCAAAGAATATACCGTTCAAGCCTACTGTTACAAGTCCGCCCTTAAACGTTACCGGTGAAGTATAACTTACCTCGTTAATAGTAGGTTTACCATCTCTTGAAATATGTACAGTGTATTCTCTGTCCACATCATCCGCCGCCGATACCTTGTATACAAGTGACTTTGTTTCGTTATCAAAGTTCTGCTCCCCTTCCGGCGCATAACTGTCACCGTCAATTCTGAGATTCGGTGTAAGCTTGCTTATGTCAGTATCATACTGTACTTTTACATAAACATCCTTATCCTGTATATCAGCACTGCCAACTTGATTTTGAACATAGAAATTAGTTATAGTCCTCGTCTTACGTCTCGGAACTGTAACAGTTTTTAGCGGAACATACGATACATTTTCAAATCCGTCAACATCAAATACCAATGTATAATTCTTTGAATTTTCAGTATCATCATTTTCAGGCATTGTTATACTTGCAGACGCACTTCTGAAACCGTCCGTTACATCGCCGACAACTGCATCATGGCATTCAATCTTGCTATTTCCGTCCTCCGATACGGCATAAACTTTCATACTTTCGTTGAAAATACCTGACATTTCAACCTTAACATCACTGCCCTTAAATGTTTCGGGAGCATTTGAAACCGATACACTTGTTATTGTCGGCATACCCGAACGCTTAACTGTTACAGTATATGTTTTTGAAACACCTCCGTCACCTGTCACGGTATATTGTACAGGATTTGTGAAATCCTGTGTTCCCTTTGGTGTGTAATCCTTACCGTCTATATCAACTTTAGGCGTCAACGCCGTTAAATCAGTCGTATAAGGCATATACAACGTGATTGTATTGTCGTCATCATTGATTTCGGCGTCCTTAGTCTGGTTGTTAATTCTAAAGCCTGTAATTCTACAGCTTTCTTTACGCGGTACTGTAACAATTCCCGACAAACCGATTTGTTGTTCTCTGCCGTTAATCGTTATTTTAAAGTCATATTTCTTATCCTCACTTGTATCATTTTGAGGTAATGTAACTTTACCGATTGCATGACCTCCGTAGCCGTCATATTCAAGCATTACCTTTTGAGTTTCTCCGTCACCGCGAGGTACTGCAACAACCTCCATTGTATCTTTAACCTCACCATCTCTTAAATACGGTATAAACTGACCTGTTATATCAACTGTTATATCAGTATCATTAAATGTTTCAGGTTGATTTATGTTTACGTTGTTTACCTTTGCAACGCCTTCTCTCAATACATTGATTTGATATACATTTTTTGTTCCGTCCTCTGCAATGACGGTGTATTCTTTTGTACTGTTCAAATCCTGTGCGTCTGTAGGTGTATATGATACACCAGTATGACTTACTTTAGGTATTACATTGTTTAAATTCGTGTTGTACGGTACATACAAGTACAACTTATTTCCGTTTCTTGAAATTTCACTTTGGTTTTCCGAAACAACAAAATCTGTCAATTCTTTTCTGTTCGACTTTCTTTCCGGAACGGTAAGTGTTGTATTTCCAGACAAATCCTGTTTTTCACCGCAAACACTTACAGATAATTCATAAACTCTCTTTGTATCATTATCATTCTTCGGAACATTAAGCGTAGCAATGTAATTACCGGTTTCGTCAACCTGTGCGATTGCAGTTGATATACCGCTTCCTTCAGATTCGCCGCTTATAAGTTTTGCACTTACGGTAATTGTTTTTTCATGGTTTAGGGCATTTGCCGCATTATCAAGATTATCACCGTTAATCCGAACCTGTACTCTGCTTTCCGAGTTTTGTTCAGGGTCTTCAAACGTTATGCTGTTCACTTGAGGTGTTGCCTGTTTTTCAACATGAACAGTATAATCCTTAGTTGTAACCTTATCCTCCGCTGTAACCGTATAAACTACATCAGATGTAAAGTCCTGCTCTGTAGCCGGCGAATATGTCGCATACATATCTTCAAGCTCAACATTCGGCAGCAATGATGTAATATCCGCGTCAAAAGGCATTGTAATGCTTATATTTTTACCTTGTTCACCCGATATTTTTGTATCGCCTATTTGATTATTGATTGTAAAATCATTTATACCGATAAGTCCGCGTTCTTTTCTCGGAACTCGTATAGTTGAATTAATACTTGTTTGTTCGGTATCGCCGATTTTAGCTTTCAATGTATATATTTTATCCTCTGTATCGCTTGTATTTTCAGGAATATTGATTTCTGCCGTATATGTATCAACACCGTTTACAAGGTCATATGTTGCCTCGACAGGATCAAGTCCGTCATCAGAATAAATATATACCTTTCTGTTATTCTCGTTTTCCGCATTCTTTATACTGCTCAATGCACGTCCTATTATTTTTACCGTAACGGTAGAAGCCGCACTTGATGTTGGGTTTCTAAGGCTCAGAGATGTAATCACCGGAGTTGCCTCTTTATATATCTTAATCATATAATCGGCAGTCGTTGTACCGTCTTGAGCAGTTACCGTATATTTTGTTCTCGCATAGCCGTTTATATCAACAGTATATTGTATCGGTTTACCTTGGTCATTTGAAATTCTTCCGCCGATATATGTAAGTTTTGAAGGCGTATAATAATCTTGATACTCATGATCATATGGCATATAAACCGTGATTGTATGACTGTCTTCCGATTCATAAATTGTACTTTGACCAAGCTGACCGTCTATTTCAAAATTCGTTATACTGCACACACTTTTATCATAATCGACTATTAAGTTATTTTTAAGTTTTGTTTCTTTATTCTTAACATCATAATATACTTCATAGACAACAGGTTTTTCTGCACTTTGGTTTTCCGGAAGAGTTATCGACGCAACATAATTGCCGTCTGAGTCTTTAATAACGTCACTTTCCAAAACAAGAGGAATATCCTCCAGGCTCTTTACTCTTATTTTAACGTTGCCTATAATTGACACACCTTTAACAGTAAAGTCAACTTTACCGCCTTTATTGTCTTTTTGCGAGCTGTCATAAGTAACCGACTCTACATATACGGAATATAAAATTCCTTCTGCCATTGCACTGTCAACTTCTATTGTACCTGAATAATCATCTTCGCTATAGCCTACACTCATATTATATGAACCGTTAGGAACCATTAAGCACAATATATGGTCGTCGCCAATATAATAATCTGTATCTTCATATGTACAAATATTTTCTGTTCCCTTTGCACCATTCAATGTTGCTTTTACTTGATAAAGATTATCTCCGTTCGCATTTTTAACTGTTGATGTACTGTTTTCGGCAATATTAATATACGTCTTGCTGTCTGTAATAAATTCACCGTCACCACCGACTGCAGTTCCGGTAACAGCAGTAAGATTTGTCGGTACACCTGTTATTGTCAGCTTCGTATTCGCCTCGGTATTTACTGCATTTGCACCTATTCCGCCTTGAACATCAAGCAGATTGGCAAGTGGATTTGTTTCTGTTGATTTTATAGTAGGCTGTGGATTGTTTGAATATGAATTTTTTACAGAAATGGCATTACCCATCATTGATCTTAATGTACAGTTACCGTCTATTGTTATATCAACATTTCCCATAATATTTATCGGAGTAGCCGAATTAGACATTTTTATGTCAAGATTCTTCAATGTAACAGGCGGAAGTTTCGTTGCCGAATCAAGGTTAACTATATTTTCTGTTGACGTTCCCGTTATTACATATCCTAAATCGTTGGTTTTATATTGTACACCGCCATAGGTTACATAAAGATCAGTTACATAAACACTGCCATTTGAAACATCATAAACATCGGCTTGCTTTTCGGTATGTTCTGAATCCAAAGTAAGATTTACAGTATATGTCACTTCACTCTTATCGTTACCCGTTATTTTATACGTTGCTGATGTTGTATTATTAAATTTCATTGCATCTTTTTGAGTAAATGCACCGATAAATTCTATGTTAGGTGTAATATTTTTCAATATGATGTTATAAGGTACTTTTACAGAGATTACTCTGTTCTCATTATCTATAACAGTATCCCCGATTTGACCCGGAATTTTGAAAGAAGAAACACTTATCTCTGTATTGTTTGTACAATTAAATGTATTCTTTGACATCGAATCAACTTTTGAATATCTGTAATATGTTGTACCGTTTTTGTATACACGAATCCATTGATTTCCGGCATTTGCATACAAATACAACTTACCGTTTTTGTCTGTACGTGTTTTTATTTTCTTTTCTGCACCTGTATCATTATCAGAAACAAGTGAGTATTCAACATCTTGCTCATCTGTTATTCCGTCAACCGTTGTTTCTACCAAATACTGATTATACTTAGTTGCAGGAATTGTTCCGGAATTATTAAACGCATCAAATGATGGGTCATTATTTGGTGTTGTTCCGAGAGTTGCGTCTACACTTCCGCCATTAATTGTAATAGTGCCGTACGGAGTCTTATTTCCACCGTTACCGATGCCGTAACCTGAGCCGTTACCGACAGCTTTAACATAACCGCCGTTTACAATGACATTTCCGCCTCGGCCGCTTGTTCCCGATGCACTGCCTGTACCGCCTCCGATACCTGCCGCATTACTTTCAGAATCATCATCGGCATATGCGTAAACATTACCGCCGTTTATAAGTACGTTGATGCCCGAACCGTCCTTACCGCCTCCGATACCTGCACCGCCATTTCCGCCATAAGCATATACAGTACCGCTGTTTACAGTAAATTGCTTCATATCGCCTATACCGGCGCCGTTTGCAGACTTAAATGTTATAACACCGTCATTATCACCCGAATCTTCAACAATAAGTTTTGAAGTAGCCGTTATACCTCTTACCGCCGCAAGATTTACAGATTGTGACTCAATTTTATTTGTGCCTTTCAGTCTAAGGGTCAGCTCAACATAGTCACCTATCGTCAATGCATTGTTTATAGATGAACGAGATAAAATATTAATATTATCTAAAACAATGGTAGGATTTGCACCCTGTACCACTTCAATTACATTACTTGTTTGACTTGTTGATTGAACTATATATATTTCCATATTCTTTGGAATATCATAGCTTGTTGTACCAACCGTAACTGTTACTATATCGTTATTATCATTGTTTTTTGTTATTTTGATATTTCCTTTTGAAATATCAAACTGTGATTTATCATCACCTGTCAAAGAAATATCTTTTGAATTATTAAAAATATATCCATTTAAAGTTGCTGTTACCTTAACACGAATTTTATGAGTTCCCTGCTTATAATGTGCAACTATATATCCGTCCACAACTTCTGCCAAATCACTGCTTATTGCTGTTTCATTTTCGTCAGCTGTTGTTAATGTATATGTACAATTAAGAATATGAGTAGGATAAGTACAGTCACTTGATTTTTCAAAATCAGTTGTTAATTTGATTTTTGTCTGTCCGACAATTTTATTTACAGTTATTTCATCAGGTACAGATAATTTAATTGATGAATTTGCATCTGTACATGTACAGTCTGAACCCGAATATTCTGTCAGTGTTGTTTGGTTTTCTATATTGTCTGTACGATATATTTTACCGGCATATGTTACGGCATAGCCTGTTGTATCTTCTGTTACATATACATACAGCTTTGCTTCGCTGTCTGTTACTGTTTTCCATGAGCCGACAGTAACTTCTTTATTTGCCATTTCAACTGCATCCGGCATTGTCAGAACTACTTGTTTAAGTTTATTTCCATACTTATCTTGAACTTTGTCATAATCTGTGCTTCTGAACGTACCATCTACACTGCCGCCGTTTATGTATATATTATTTACACCAAATTGTTCTGTTGTGGGAGTCATTCTTCCCGGTCCTATGGAATAAGTCATCGAAGCATCGGCTGTTGCTTTAATATATCCGCCATTTACGATAATCTCCGCATTAGACTGACGCTCCACACCGCCTATGGCTGTTCCGTATCGTCCTGCACTTGCATTTATGATACCGCCGTTTATTTCTATTGTACATCCGCTGACATTACCAGATGTTCTTATACCTCCGCCTATAGCTGTACCTTTCATTCCTCCGCCAGCATTAATAGTACCGCCGTTTATTATAATCTTACCATGTATTTGATTTTTATTTGCACCGATTCCCGATGCTTGTGCAGTACCTGTTACATTAAGAATACCATCACCGTCAACAGTCAAAATCGAATAATCCGACTCTATACTATTTGCTGCCACATTAATACCTGCCTTACCGCTTTTTTTAGCAATAACGGTATTTGTGCCGTTTATGTGCAAATTAACAACTGCACCGGATTCAATTATAATAGGCGAACTTGTTGCAGACGTCATCGTTACATTTTCAACCGTCAAATCCGCCTTTACACCTGTTTTTACCGTCACAATATTTGTAACATCAACAGAACCGATATAATATGTACCGTCTGTATTAATTGTCACATCACCGTTTTGTAAATCTGAACTTAGGTCTGTTCCGTCTGTCATAGGTGCAACATCATTTTTATTTATATTTACAGTATCCGTTGAATTATCCAACGGTACGTTTGTAGCCGCTATATTTTCTTCCGTACTTTTTTCATTCGGAGATGAAGTTGCCAAAACCTCAGTCTGCTCCGAATTGATTTCTGTTTTGATTTCATCAGCCGACACCGCAAAATTCAATGTCGGTAAAAGCATTGATAAAGCCAATATTATAGAAACCGCTTTTCTTTTCATTTTAATTCCTCTTTTCATATATCTTAACAATGTATAGTTATCCTTATTATATATTTTATAATACCACAAAGCACTTGAAATTGTCAATATTATACACTGAAAACGACTGTTTTTAACACCGTTTCTCAATATTTTTAACAAAAAAGAGTTATGACAAATCAACTCCAAAATTGTTTCATCATAACTCCAATGTCAAATTATAACCAAGGATAATAAGCTTCCAATCTTACAGAGAATCTGTTTCTGATTGCATTAACATCATTATTGTCAATCCTGCCATCCTTGTTTACATCCCAAATACGCGCTTGTTTTACGCCGTTCGCATCAGCATCCTTACCAACAAGATTATTTGCATCAATACCGTTTACTGCGCCGTCACTGTTGACATCACCTATTCTTCTGTCCACAACTAACAAATATCTCTCCATAGTTGAATCGTTGATTTGATATGTAACCTTATACAAGCCTTCTACTCCGGATACGGCACTGACCGTCCCTTTTATAGTATCAGATGTCGAACCGTCATTTATATTCACGCCTGGATCAACAAATTTATCAAGACCGCTTGTTATTACAGTATATTCGTTACCGTCTGCATCAATGTTATTTATAGGATTATATGTAATATCGGCAATGCAGTCCTTCGGCAAATAGTTTTCACTGAATTTGTGATTTGCCTTTAGGTAATCCAACGCTTCTTTCTGCCATTCCGCATCATGCGTCGTATCCTTATAAATCATAGCAGCCGGTGAATTACCCAAATTAAATGTATATGTAACATTAACAGTCATTGTTGCACTGAAAGAATTGTCTAAAGTATAGTTGCTGTTTGCAAGTTCAATTACTATATCATACACACCTGCATTTGTAACACTGTTAAGTTTTGTTTCTGTATCACGTTTAACGTATTTTACGGAATACAAATCCGATGCCAAAGCCTCGGTCGGTGTAACCTTTGCGGTATGTTCCTTACCGTCATAATCAACTACATTGTCTGTAACCGTAAAATTAACTGTTTTCGGCGTAACCGTTATTGTTTTCGATGATGTTTCATCTGCAATATAGTTGCCGTTCGGGAAAGTAATTATTATATCATATACACCGACATCCGTAATTTCAGTCAAGTCAGTTTCTGTACCTTGCTTACGGTATGTTATTGTATATTTACTGTCATCATACGGTGCGTCAACCGTCATATTCGGTTTGTGCGTCTTTCCGTCATATACCCAGCTTTCATCCGTTGTAAAGTGACCCGATTGCGGACTTATTGTAAGTTTATTATCATAATCATTTCCGATTGAATACACTATATCATTATCAAGTGTAATTTTTATCGTATAAACATCTGCATCGGTCGGATTTTCTACAGTTTCACCCTTTGAATTAGTATATGTAACTTTATATCCAACATCTGCGGGATCAGAAGAAACAGTTGCCTTATGACTGTTTCCGTCATATGTAAATGATGTATTTGTTACCGTAAAGTTTACATTTTCACCTATGATTTTAATTGTACATTCGTCATATACCGTTTCATAGTTAGGGTTTGTTGTATGCACCCTTGCAGTATATATACCGCTTGAAACAGGCACATCGGTTGTGTATTCACCGCCGTTTCTGCTATACTCAATAACATATCCTGCCGCAGGCGGTGTTACCGTTACGTCAGCTGCCGTAAGCGGGTGAGGTAATTGGTCATATTGATATTCTTTGTCACCGCTTAATGAAATTGACGCACCTTGACGTTCAATTTGAATATGCGTATCACCCTCACGTTCCGATATGATACAACCCGATACATAAACATCAATATAATATGTTCCGGCATCTGTTACAGACGAAAGATTATCTTTACCGTATCTTATAATCGGTACAGCGTCTGTCAGTTCGCCACCGTTCAAATCATAACATTTAACTGTCGCTGTATAACTGTTTCCGTCATATATAATATTCTTGGGAGCAGTTACATGAATCTTGATAGATCTCGCTCTTATATTAATCTTAAATGTAACATCTCTGTATGTACCGTCTACATTACTTATACGGATATTCATATTAGCATAATATCCGGCACTTGTCGGAGTACCCGTTATTGAACCGTCCTCGTTGACAGTAAGACCTGTTGGTTTAAAACCCGATATAAATTCAAAACTATATCCGTCATTGCTTCCGCCGCTCATTGTTATTTGTGCTGAGTACGGCTTATATGCCTCACCCATAGGAAGCAACGTTGTATCTACACTAAAGTCAGCCGCATGAGCACATACACCTGCCATAAGCATTGCTATCATTATAATCAAAAATGCAGATATTTTTTTCATTTATTACACCTCTTTTCCGTTAAATCAATTACACAGCTTATTATTTTAATTGTTATTGCATTTCCGAAAGCATTGTCCAAAGATACGGACAATGCCATTGGAAATGCAATAACACAGGGCGATAACCGCCCTGTGTCATTACATTGCTTTATTTATCGCATTTATTATAATTCGATATTTATTAAGCAGCAGGAGTTGCTTCAGGAGCTGTTGTCTTTTCAGGAGCAACAGTTGCTTCAGGAGTTACTGTTGTTTCAGGAGCAACAGTTTCTTCGGGAGCTGCTGTTTCTTCCGGTGTTACTGTAGGAACTACTGCATTTGCGCCAACCATTCTTTCATTTACTGCAAGAAGAATGTCTGCCTCTGCCCAGTGACCTGCAATGTCATTAGGAGTAAATGTTACGATTGGTGTTGATTCTACAAGAACTCTGTTGATAATTGCAACAGCTTCAGCTCTTGTTAGCGGTGAATATGGACCGAATGTACCGTCTTCATAACCTGAAACGATATTCTTGTCAGCAAGAGTTTCAATGTAATCCTTAGCCCAATCATTTTCAGTTACATCTGTGAAGATGCCATTGTATGAAATCAAATCATATCTTTGAGCTCTTGCGATAACTGCACTGATTTCGCCTCTTGTGATTGTATCCATAGGTCTGAATGTACCGTCTTCATAACCGCTTAATACATCCTTATCTTCAAGATAACCGATGTACTTGTTGAACCAAGCGTCTGAATCAACGTCAGGGAATGATGCTTGATATATACCGTCAGGTAGATCGTCACCATAGCTTAGTCTTGCAATCATAGCTGCAAGTTCGCCTCTTGTGATGTTGTTATTTGGTAGGAATGAACCGTCATCATAACCTGAAGCGTATGGCTTTGTATATTCTGTGTTGATTACAGGTGCTTCTGTCGGCTTAACTGTTGGTACAGGTGTTGGTGTTGCTGTAGCTTCTTTAACAGTTACAGGAATATTCTTAACTACGCCGTTGACCTTAACCATAACAGTTGCTGTACCCTTACCAACAAATGTGATGTTACCGTTTTCGTCAACAGTTGCTACATCTTCATTTGATGATGTCCATGTTGGTTTAGCTGTTGAGCCTGTTACAGTAGCTGTAACTTTAATCTTATCACCTACAACACCGGAAACAGTATCCTTATCAAGTTTAATTGATACGCTGCGTCCGCCGCCGCCGCCACCGCCGCCGGCTGTTTGAGACATATAAAGTGTAGTTTCTGTTGAAAGTGTGAATGGATATGTAATAGCTGTCTTACCTGCAAGATCTGTGAAGTATGCCTTGAACTTGCTTGGCTTAGCTGTAAGAATCTTTGTATTAATATCGTTATCACTTGTTGCTGATGTCTCGTTTGTATAGATTTCAGCAAGTGGGCTTGTTGAAGTATTTACTTTGTAAACTACAAGGTGGTTCTTGTATGTTGTAGCGTCTGCTGTTGATGCAGGAGATGCTGCAAGTGTTTCTGTAGCCTTATATCTTGCAGAAACAGTATATGCCTTACCATTTTCAAGACCTGTAAATGTTGTTCCTGTCTGCCAATCTGTTCCGTTAATTGAATATTCAATATTATCACCCAAAGGACCTGCTACAACAATGTTGTTTGTCTTTTGGTTAACACTTACTGTTGGAGCTACAGGAGCCACTTGTGTACCTTGAGTAATCTTACCTGTTCCTTCAACTGTCTTATCAGCAGCTATTTCTGTACCTTCATCATTAACCAATACATAGTTGCCTGATACATCTTCTGTACCTTCTCCGACCTTAGCGAACTTAAAGTCTGAGAATGTTACCTTTTGAGCGTCACCAACTTGTTCAGGTGTAGCAAATTCAGCTTTAAATGTTAGCTTAACCTTATCAGCATCAGTTGCTATAATAGCATCTGTTGGTAATGTTGCTGATGCATTTACATTATCATCACCATATGCTTTTGATGCCTCAAATGTGATTTCTGAAAGTTTGATTGGTTTCTTCTTTGCTGTTAGAGTAATTGTCTTAGTCTTTGTTACTAAGCCTTCTGTGTATGATACTGTTATTTTTGTATCTCCATAAGGAAGCTTTGCAGTCTTATCAAATTCGTTACCGTCTTTATCCAATAGCTTGTAGTTTGTAACAGGAACCTTTATTGCCGAAGTACCTGTACCATATACTGCATTAACTACCAAGTCACTCAAGTCAGGTATCAACTCAGGATATGTGTATGTTTTCTTTGTAGGACCTGAAATTTCTATATCTGAGAAAGCTTCTTGAGTTACATTACCCTTAGCTGTTGTAACTTGTGTCTTATCAAATGTATAGTTATCCTTATCTGCACCTGTAAGATCTCCTAGTGCAATTTTTACAGGCTTATCATTACCTGCTGTCTTTACATCGTCCTTTCCGAATGTGTATGTATATGGAACTGTTACATTATCGCCGTCAACTAAGTTTGAGTTATCCTTTGTTAGTACCAATGAACCGTCTTTTGTTACATCGGCTGTAGCATTAGGATCAGCCTTTGTTGAAAGACCTGTTATAACACCAGGATTAAGTGTAAGAGCCTTTGCTGTAATTGTTGCAGCTGTCTTAAGTGTACCGTCAGCATTAATCTTATCTGTATCCGGTGCAAATGTGTACTTACCGTTTGTTTCCGGTAGTGTAGTTGTTAGTTTAATCTTCTTATCTGTGCCTACATTTTTATCTGTATATGCAAATGTACCTGTAACTGTGTATGAGTCAGTACCTACAAATGCTGTAGCTAAATCCTTAATTGAAATTGTAGGTAGTGTTTGATCTGCAGGAATAGTTAATCCGCCATCATATACCTTTGTAATTGTTGCGTCTGATACTGTGTAGTAAACTGTCTTTGCAGCTACAGTAATCTTAGCTGATGAAGTAAGTGTTTTACTGTCATAGATAAAGTCAACTGTCTTATCTTTCATATCAGGTGTGATAACAGTGTCAGCTTTAACAACTGTATCACCGATTTTAACTGTAATACCTGCTGCTGCCAAATCAGCATATGAGATTTTGCCTGTTGAGTTATCATCATATGTAACATTCAACTTAAGGTCATCTGTCTTAAGCTTATCGCCATATGTATAAGCTGTCTTTCCACCGCTAATTGTGGCACTCTTAATCTTCTTTGCACCAAGTGTAGCAACTTGAAGTGCTTGTTTCTCACCTTTTTGATTTGTGTAAACAACAAAAATCTTATTTTTATTGTCAATCATTTCTTTTGTAACAGTTGTTGTTGATGCTGTTGCAGACTTTGCAGCTGTATCATCTACAGCAACTACAACCAACCACTTGTTGCTACCTAATTTTGTATTAAAGTCAGCATATTTAACGTCAGTAGCCGCTGATTCAGATGCTTTCTTAGCACCTATAACAAGACCAGATGGGTCAAATGCATCATCAGCATTGTATGAGCTCTTAATCTTGTTATTTGTTGATGTTGAAAGTGTAATCAAATCATAATCTGATACTACATTAAATGTTTCACTCTTAATTGCTTTGTCTGTTGTTGCTACTACAAAGTAGTTGTTGCCGTGAGCATATTTGTCAGCAGCTGTTACTTTTTCAAGAACGTCGCCAGTAGCATTAGATTTGTAAATTGCCAAGCCATTACTGGCATTTTCAAAGTTTGTAAATTTAATATCAGTAACTGTGTCGCCATTATTCTTTGTTATTTTAGCAACCAAATCCTTGAAGTTAATTGCTGTACCGTCATAAGCAGTTGTAGGAGCTCCGCTTACTACTTCAACCTTTGTAGTCTTAACGTCGCTAACTGTTAATGCACCAAGGTCGCATATAAAGTTACCAACGATTGCATATATGTGCTTACCGTTCACTGCTGATGTAAGTGTTGTAGGAACAACTGTCAAGCCTGCATTGTCTGCTGCTGTAATACCTGCTGCACCATACTTATATGTAACAGTATCACCTGTGCCAAGATCTTCGTGTGAACCATCGTTGTAATCGAATTGCATTGTAACACCTGAATCAAATGTTGCACCTACATATTGAGTACTCTTAAATGCACCTGATTTAACAGAAATACCTGTCTTCTTAGCTGCACCTGCAGGGAATATATCTACAACTGCATCTGATGCGGCTGTTCCTGCAGCATTTGTGATATTAAAGTAATTCTTTAAGTTTATGCTTGGATCGCTTGTCTGGTCGTTAACCCACATATATCCTTCAGCGATAGAAGGGTCGCCAAAATTAAGTGTAAATCTATCACCTGTTAAATTACCTTGCAAAACTTTTGTACCGTCTGCCGGTATAGCTTTTACTTTAAATGCAAATGTAGCTACCATCACAGGATCATCACTTAATGTAGTATTAGTCTGGAACATTCTTGTTGCAGAAGTACCTAATTGTGCATATGGATTAGATTGATCGTTCAAACTAATCTGCATAACAACGTCTTTCAAGTTAGCAGTTGATGGCAATTTTGATGGTTCTCCACCTTGCGCACTGCCGCTAACTTTCAAATTCGGCATAACAGTTGCAGCATACAATGTACTGTCATCTACCTCTTCTTCATCATCATTTAATATTCTATTTACAGGATAATTCTTTCTTACTGTATTGTTAAAAATATTAGCTGCTTGTGTGACCGGTTCTAATATATCAGCATCATAAGTCATACTTGCAACGAAAATGTTAAGACCGCCTTCCGCTGTACCTTTCTTTTCCGGCTTTATTATATCAGCAACTTTAGATAGATTAGATAATTGTACACCTACCCAAATATAGCTTCCTACTGTAATGTCTGAAGGTTTTGCTTCTGTATCACCAGGGTAATTACCTTTTGTTGCTTTAGCTGATTTACCCAAATATACATAAGACATATTTGCTCTTGAAGATGATACAGCTCCTGCATTAGACGTATCATACGCATATGCACTGTTGGGTATAACTACAGTAGCTATAATCATCTGAATTGTTATCAAAATTGATAAAAATCTTTTTAATTTCATATTATCCTCCTATTTATTAGTCCAGTGTTGTATAGAATTCATCAAAACCCTTTGTCCATTTATTCTTCAAATCTGAAGCATCATTACTGTTGATCAAAGGAACTGTTGTTATATTAACATCCGCTGTTCTGAATGCAAACAAATTACTTCTTGATGTTAAAGTTGTCCAGTTGTTCTTTAAGTCAGAAGCATCATTAGCATTCAATAATGGCAATGTTGTTAAAGATACATCTCCATGTTTTGATAAGACAATTACCGGTCTAATAATATTTAAATGTTTTGTTGATCCATCAGTCAAATCTGTATATTTAATATCATACTTTAATTCATATACATCAGGTCTATAAATAGCTCCTGACAAATCATATTTATTTACACCGTCAATTAACTTCTCTGACACATTTACCATTGTTCCTTCATCAGCAGTATACTTTGGCACACCTGTAGAAATCTTTCTTAATGTCAAAGATTTTGTTACATTTGGAGATGCTATCTGAGCACCCGTCTGATCATACACAACAAGACCCGGATCGGTAAATTGTGCTGCTTCATATACAAATATCGCATCTACATCCGTATCATAGTTTTTAGTTTGACCTTCCCATGCTGATGCAGTATATTTCAATGTAGTTTGACCATTTGTCGGTACAAGACCGGCACCATATGTTTTGTTTGTTGCATCTGAATTATTAAATGCATCTTTTGCCTGTTGAATTTTTGTTGCAGTCCATGGATCTGTAACATCTGTAGCCATTCTTTGAATCAATCCATATGGTGAATTACCCGGATTTAATTCAACTTTAGCTTCAACAAGTTGTTGAACATGGAATGTATATGTTAGAGTCGGTGCATCATTATCTGTACCTGCTTTTGTTGTAATAGTGATAGTATTTTCAGTTTGCCCCTTATTTGTAAGAGGAGCCTTAATTGTGTATGTACCGTCACCATTCTTTGTAGGTGTAAGAGTTGTACCGTCTGATGCTGTTATTGTTGTAGTATCAGGATTTGTAAGTGTTACATTAAACTGAATGCTATCAGCATCAACATCCGGAACTCTTACATAATAATCCTTAATTGCAGGAGTTTCCGCATTATCAAATGCTACATCATTCTTATACTGGCTATCTTTAAACGGTAATGCAGTTGAATCAACTGTTGAACCCTTGACAGAATTAGCTTTTATTTCTTTAATCGAAGGGTCATTTGCAAGTACTTCATAAACAATGTTTCCGCCAACTTTGGCATCTGTATATTCAGCATAGCCTGTTGTCTTACCATCATAAAGTAATACCGCTTCTGTTGTTGTTGACTTAACCGAATCAATAACATAGTTTGAATTAGCTTTTAATTCAACAGCAACTACATACTTACCAACCTTTGTAATGTCAGTAACTTCACTTAATTCACTCTTCTGAATATTTCCGTCAGGAGCAGTACCTGCGTCGGTCCATGTGTAATACTTAATGTCATATTCGCTTTTTCCGACTGTATTGCCTGTAGCATCAACTACAGTGATAACAGGATCCTTACGAGATGAACCGGCTTTTTGTTTTTGAGTATCAGGATCTACATTTACTGTAAGTTTTGCTGATGTTACTTCAAATGTTGAATCCTGTACACCGATTTTATAACCGTTTGCATAAGTTCCGGCATTATCAATAGAAATTGCTATTGTATAAACACCGACATTTTGAATTGTTGTTGTAGCATTATCCTTATCTGTTACAGTTGCAGTAAAGCCTGCCGGAAGCGTTTCATTTTTTGCAATATCGCTGTCCGCTACTTTTGTATATGTAGTTTTGCTTGCATCATCATATTTAATTTGATAAATATTGTACTTAGGCGAAATAACTTGTCCTGTATATTCAGCATTTGCATTTACAAGCTCAACCTTCAAATACTTAAACCATGTTGCATAATAAGTTTTATCAGCGTCTATTTTTGTATCCTTATCAAACTTAGTACCGGTACCGTCAAACGCTGTCTTCCAGCCGTCAAATTCAAATGTACCGTTTGTTGGTTCTGTTATATCGTATCCGATTGAATCACCTTTGTATAGAGTAACTACACGAGGAGATGTGTCATTACCATTAAGATCCAAGTTCTTGTTAAATGTAACATTAACTTTGTCAGATGTCGGAACTGAAGGATCTATATCCCATTGTGCATACAATGTTGTTTCATATGCAGTATTTGTACCTGCAATTTCCTTTAGTGCATCCTTAAGTGTCGCTTGGTCTATTTTTGTTGTCGAATCAACAGTTACACCGCTGCCATCAGCTTTTGTGTTCCAACCTTTGAATACATAATGTGTTCTTGTTGGTTGATTTGGCATCATATCGCCAAGTGCATCACCAAGATATGGATATACATACTTTGGATTTGCATCTGTCACTGCTGCATTGTTTTGTTTCCTGTAACATTACTGTCAAATGTAACCTTTACACCATTGTTCTTAGGAATATCATCCGGAATAACATTTTCTCCCGGATTTACATTTGCAGCTGCCCAATATGCGTATAATGTTACTGTTGTAGGAGCTGATGCCTCACTGCCTTGTGCTGCAAGAGAAACATCATTCAATGTAGGATATTTTGCTGAAGTAACAAAATTACCTGCTCCGTTAGGTTTAGTATTCCATCCTATAAATACATAATTTGTTTTTGTAGGATTCTGTGCAGGATCTGTATAGTTTGCTGTAGGCGCACCCACAACGTCATTATATGTACCTACACCACCATTTACATCATATCTGATTGTAATATCCGACAGCCATTTTGCATAGTAATCAGTATTACTGTTTATTGGCTTTGTCTTGTCAAATGCCGTAGTTGTCATTGACAATGAACCGCCTGTTACTGTACCTTCATACCAGTTATCAAACGTATAACCTTTGTTGGTCGGTGCTGTTACATCATAGCCAAGAGAGTCACCCTTGAAAATTGTTACGGTCTTAATGTTTGTACCACCGTTGCCGTCTTTGTTATCATTAAATGTTATTGTTACTTTATCATTAGCATCAACATTATCAGCAATATCCCACTGTGCATATACAACCAAGTTGTATTTGCTTCCATTAGCCGTTACACCGTCAAGTGTTGTTGTTATTGCTGTTGCATCTGTAAATGTTGTACCTGAGCCATCTGCTTTTGTATTCCATCCTACAAACTTATAATTTGTTCTTGTAGGAGCTTCCGGCATCAATGTACCAAGAGCATCTCCAAGATGCGGATATACATACTTCGGATTTGCATCCGTTACTGTTGATGAAGCACTTCCTGATGCATTACTGTCAAATGTAACTTTTACACCATTATCATTAGGTGTTTCATTACTCGGTAATTTACCCGGTGTTACAGGAGCATCTGCCCAGTATGCATACAATTCTACCGGATTTGTTCCACCGGCAGCTGTTGAAACATCATTTAATGTAGCGTAATCAGCTGCAGTAATGAATTTACCTGAACCGTTTGCCTTTGTATTCCATCCTACAAATGTATAATTTGCTCTTGTAGGGTCTGAAGGTGCTGTATAAGGTTTTGAAGGTGCACCTTTGTCTGTAGCAAATGGTGCTGCCGGAGTTGTTCCGTCGTTAATGTTAAAGTTTACAGTAATATCAGATTTATATATTGCCTTTACCGTTATATCTGAATTTACTGTTGTTGTCTTATCAAAATCTGAATTATCGGCTGTATTTACCCACTTATCAAAACTATAATTTGTTTTCACCGGTGTTGTTGGCATTGCATCGCCAATCGAATCACCTTTACCGACAGTTATAGTTGTCGGAGCAGTAGGTGATGTTGCACCGTCATAATCAAATGTTACAGTTACCTGATCTCTGCCTGCATATGTCCAATGTGCATACACCGTTTTATTATCTGTTAAAGTAAATGGTGCTTTATCAGTAGTATCAGATTCTGAAGCCGCTCCGTACCAACCGTTAAATGTGTATGCATCACCTGTTGCTGACGTCTTTGTCGGAGTAGGCATCTGATATGCGTAAATTGTATCACCTCTGACAACCGTCATAGATGCAGGTGTTACTTGTGCGTCACATCCTGTAGGACTAAATGTCAATGTTACTGCATTGTCCGGATTCTCCGGTGTCCACATTGCATAATAGTCAGTATTGCTTGAAATTGTTTCTGCCTGTAATTGTGTATTTGAGTATGTAGTGCCTGAGCCGTCTGCTTTTGTATTCCATTCTTTAAATGCATAATCTGCTCTTGTAAATGTCGGAATATCACTTGATTTCAAACTTGAACCGGCACTGATTGTTTTGTTTGTTGTGTTTTCTGTTTGTCCATAATTCTCATGGAATGTTACTGTTACATTCTGTACCCAATGAGCATAAACATCGGTGATTGAAGAAACATCTGTTGCTGATGATGTGTTTGTACCATCATCAAATACGATTTTGTCACCACCGTTTTGCTGTGTAAACCAGCCATCAAACGTGTAACCAGCAGGTATTTCAAAGTCATCGCTTGATGTACCAATTGTTGGTTTTTGCGTTTCAGCAATCGTTGCACCGGCTTTCGGTGATACCGTAACATCCTTGGTTGTCTGTGTACCTGATGGATAGTTACTGTTGAATGTAACCGTGTGACCTGCTTCATATACCGCATACACATTGATATCATCTGTAACCGTTGTATTTGAATCAAATACAGGATCCGATGTAGGATTTGCTGTTGTTGATGTTGTATATCTCAATTCTTTAAAATACATTCCTGTTGACGGTGAAAAATCTGCATCTGTAGGAATATCATCTGTCGATATAGTATTACCCTGAGCAACCGACACAGTCTTAACTGCCGGAGCAGTTAATGTATCATCATTATAGAAATTAACTGAACATGTTTTAGGGAAAATATCTATAACACCACCATTTGCATTCGTCAAATCAAAATAGTTCTTTAAGTTAGATGATGCGTCTGATGTTCTATCGTTTACCCACTGTGTTGTAGGTGATGCACCATCATAACCAACACCAATAGTGAATCTTTCACCTGCCAAATGTGCTTGAAGTACTTTTAAACCGTTAGTTGGTTTTTTTAAGATTTTGAATGCAAAGGCTGCTACAACTACTGGATCATCATTTGATGTAGCCTCAAACATTCTTTCAAGTCCTCTTCCTCCATCACCGTCATTGGCAACAGCATCACTTTGATCGTTAATACGAACTTGTACTATTACATCATTTGTTGTGCTTTTATTATCCAACAAATTTTCTTCTGAGCCTCTTTCTGACCATACCAAATCAGAGTTCATCGTCATTGAATAATATGCACCAAACTCCGCGTCTGTTGGATAATTGCTTCTTATCTTACTTGTATTAAACAACGAACTTGCATTACCAACCGGTTTTAAATATTCAGAATCATATGCCATACCTAAACATAATGTTCCCAAACCACCGCTATTATTATCGCTTGAATTTCTGTCAAGTAAGTCCTTTACTCTCGTCATATTGGACATTTGTACGCCTATCCATACGACCTCGCCAACATCCAAATTCGTATCTATGTCTTTAGGGGTCTGTCCAGGGAAATCACCTAACTTGGTTGTTTCATTTATAGGTGTAGACTTTCCCAAGTAAACATATGACACGTCAGCTCTTTGGGTTGACATTCCTGTTGTTGTATCATCATAAGCAGATGCTATAGGTTGAATTCCACATATCGACATTAGCATAGCCAACGATAATATAACAGAAATAAATTTGTTACTTTTCATTTTTTTCCTCCTTATTATTTTAATGTTGTATAAAACTCTTGAAATCCACTTGCCCACTTTCGTGCCAATTCAGATGCATCATTGACGTTCAACAACGGAACAGTCGTCATATTCACATCTGCGACTCTAAAAGCAAAAAGAGAATTCTTAGATCCAATAGTTGTCCATTTATTTTTCAACTCTGATGCGTCATTGGCATTCAACAAAGGCAATGTCGTTAAAGAAACATCTCCTCGTTCCGACAAAACGCATATTGGTCTTTTAGCTTTAATAGTTTTATTAGTTTTTGTAGTTAAATCAATATAATTATATTCATATTCTATAAAATATACATCAGGGCGTATAATTTTACCGGACAAATCAAACACCCCAGCTGTTGGAGCAAATATTTGATCCTTTGTTTCAGTAGTTGAATATGAAGGAACTCCGGTTTTCGCCATGACCTTTGCGGTGAATTGCTCATTAATTGTCGCATCATTAACTTCATCACCAAGTTCATCAAACACTTTCACTCCCACATCATGAAAAGATGAAGCCTCATAAACAAACATAGTCTCATCAACCATATCGTAATTTGTATCATAATCTTCCCATGCAACAGTAGTATATGCAATCGTTGTCTGACCTCCTGTAGGAATTTTTCCTGCAGCAAACTTTTTATTTGTTGTATGTGAATCATTAAAAGCTTTTTTGGCCTCGTCTTTATCTGTTTGTGTAGGGAAATTTACATCATCTTGCTGAATCAATCCATATGGCGAATTACCAGGATTTAAAATAATCTTCGGTTTCAGCAATCTACGGATATATACCGTATATGTTGTACCTCCGGCTGTAATTGTAACAGTATTATTATATCCGTCGTTTACAGTCTTGTCCAATTCAGCAAGATCAAATAAATCTGACGAATACTTTTTAGCGTCTGATGCTGTCACATTGACGCTTGCCGAATTAACAGTTACAGTCGGTTTTTCGGATGAACTTACGTCCATTCTGATTTGTTCCGTTTCATTAGGAACACTTACATAATACGTTTTAGTTTCCGCTTTAAACTTATCTTCTTTTAAAGTCTTGTCCGATGATAAATAATAAGTTGTATCCGGTGACGGAGTCGCTCCCGGATCTGACGGAGTTTCTCCCGGTTTTACCGCAACTATATTATCTATTGCATCATTTGTTCCAAACAGACTTATATCGCCGCTGAAATCAAATAAATTTTTAAGGTTAGTATCATCCGGGGCCGGATGTGTCGTAGCAAACCATGATGCATAAGGATTTGTACCGTCACTACCGGAACCGATAGCAAACGTATCTCCACCTCGAACCATACTCAATACAGTAGGATTCTGGTCTGCCGCAGTTTCATCGGGAGCACTCAAAAGAACGAAAGGCAATTTCAGCAAATACTGCTTTGAATTACTTGCCAAGTCTTTAAATCTTAACAGCGAGTCCCCTTTAAATACCACACCCACATAGCACATTTTCCAGCCGTCTAAAGCACGTTGAGCAGCTTCTGTGCTATTTTCTCTATCATTTAACGCAGTATCTATATCACATTCACGAACAGATGTAATCTCATATTGTGTATCATCCCACCAAGCACTGCTATCACCTGTTGAGCTCAGGTTTCCCTTTACCAGCTCATCATTCCAGCTTTGTTCTGCAGTTGAAGATGCAGTTGTTTTATCCCAATACGGCTTTACGTAATTCGGATCATATTCAAACGCTACATCTAATGAATAAACACCGTCAGTAAACAACGGTAAATCGTTTACATTTTCAACGCCGATACCTACCCAAAATTCAAGCGGATTGGTTAAGTTTACATCATCTTTGCTAAATCCTGCTTTACCGGGGCTTGCATCATTTGGTGTAGAACCTCTGCCCATAAAATCTACAGACAAAGTTCTGTTTGTTGCCTGTGTTTCTATATTTTCGTATTCATCCGCAATAGCAGGAATACTAATCATACATACAGCACACATAGATAGTGACGTAAATCCTGACACTAAGCTTTTGAGAATCTTATTCATTACGCACCACCTCCATCATTAGTATAGAACTGAATCATTTTTTTAGCACGTATATTATTTGCATCTATCAAATTCACCGCTCTATCTTTATTTACATCGCAAATACGATATCTATTTAGCAATCCGCCAACATCATAACCTGTAATATTTGTGTTGTTAGCTAAATCTGCGCTGAATCTGTTTCTTATTCTTGAAACATCTTTTGTATCTGCTTGTTTATCATTATTGACATCTCCAAGAGTATTAAGCAAGATTAACGGTCTTTTTATTGAAACGATTGAACCGTCAAAATCTGCGAATGAATAAACAAGTTCATATTTATCAGGTCGGATTCGTTCCGCATTTAATTCGGATATTGTACCGCTCGACGGCAGATTGATTGTCTGTGCATTGACAGATGAATAATCCGTAGAACCGCCATCTTGATATGCCGCATTTGTTTCCGTTAAAACATTAACCGTTATCTTTTTGGTGACATCGGTTACCGCTCCGCCAATCGAATTAATAACGCTTTCATATCCCGGGTCTGTAAAAGTTCCCGAATTCAAAACAAACAATGCTGTATCATCCAAATCATAATTCACACCCGACGTCCAAGCTTCACCGCAATAATTTACACCCACTGTCGCACCTGCCGGCGTATATCCTGCAGTAAATGTATAATCATTTTTGTCAAATTCATTTTTAGCCGTCGCCTTATCCGTTATTGCCGTATCACGCATAATCAAGCCATACGGCGAGTTACCATAATTAAATTTCATCAATTTGGACTCTTCTATTTTTCTGTAAACGTGAATCTTATACGACCTTGTAACTTCGCCTTCATCAGGATCGTCATTAGGATCATCATATGTCATCGTCAATGTAAGCAGGTTATCAACAGGGCTGACATCAAGCTCTATATCCTCTGACTTATAATAATTATCCGTTGCGTCCTCCGTTGGCGTGGTCAATGTATCAGTTACAGAATTATGTTCACGCGAAAGAGACAGCGTCGCATTTTTTGCTTCATTTCTAAGTTTGAACCAAAGCTTTACTTTGTCAACACTATTTGGCACTGCAACATAATACTCACGTTTTACAGGGTCAAACTTTACAATTTTCCAATTCTGATCATGCAAATCCTGATCATTGTCATTTGTATCTTTAACCATAAGTTCTGTCGCTCTGAGTTTCGCTCCAAGCGACTCTTTAAAGTGAGCCGTTATTTTAACATTTTCTGCCGGCATTTCAAATGTCGTATTAGCCAATGTGCTGTCTGCGAATGTCACATTACCGGTTTCACAGGTCCATCCGGTGAAAACGCAATCTTCTTCGGGAGTTGCTGTTATTGAAACAGCTTCACCTTCACTTGCAGTATACAATCCCGAGTCCGTTTCTGCTTTACCATAATTTACATTATCAGAAACAAGCTCTATTTTATATGTAGGAGCTTCCGTAACTTCAAAAGAGATTTTAAACGTTCGAAGGACTCCATCATTTGATATAACAGAAACTGTACATTCATAAGTTCCTACATCAAGACCTATATTAGTTGTTATATCAAAGTCTACACTTTCACCTTTTTGTAAAATCTGAGGCAACTTTTTGCTGATGGTAAATGCTTCTTTATTTCCATCTTTACTCAAAGAAATAGCAGCTGTCAAGCCGTATATATCGGTTGAGCCTATATTTTTAACAGTAAATGAATTTGTTTGCAAATCGTTATAATCATACCCAACTTGTTTTTTGTCATATGTAAAATCGGGTATTACATCAATTTCATCTCTATCATCACCGTTGACAACCAAATACTTAATCTCAACTGTGTTATTATTCTCATTTACAACATTTCCGTAGTTTGTATATGACGTTGTTGAAAGCGTACCCCTTACAGTTACAACACTGCCAACCAATGTAGGGTCTCCGTCAATAACATCCCACGAATCAACTGTGAAGGTCGAAAGCTTACCTATTTCCGTACCGTCGTATCCATCATATGTTGTTCCAACAAAATCAGAAAGTACAGGAAGCGTTACAGTTGTCGGCAAACTCACACCCGCTTTGATAGGAAACATTGCCGATTGCAAATCCGAATAATCAAAAGTATAGCTGTCTAAATAAATATTTTTTCTCGGATTTGAACTGAATTCAGTATACGGTCCCGGATTTTTTCCCGGTTCCGTTGATGATATTTCAAACTTACCGGCTTTACTTCCAAGATTTATAATCTGTGCAAGTTTCTTTTCAGAATCTATTGCAATATCAGCCTTTACAGTAATTGTTGCCGTTCCGTCATCATTTACAACAGCATTATAACCCGACATTGAAGAATCAATAAGTTCTCCGCCCGGCATTCTCACATCAAATGTTGTACCTGCAGGAATTGTGTTCCCATCTTTATTTTTAACTGTTATTGTCAAAGTACCGTCATCAGCCGTGACAGCACTTACAACCACCAACTCTTTTGGAAGCTCACTCTCGTTATCGACAACATTTCTTATAAAGTTGACATCAGAGCTGTCCTTTACTGTAAGCCACGGATAATTAATCGATATTTTGTTTATATCCGCAATGTGTCCCAAAATTGTATATTTGCCTACCACTTTATTTTTGATATCGTCAGGTATATCAAGCAGCTGCGATGTTTCAGTGCTAAGCTGGTACCATCCGATATTAAACTCCGGTACTCCGCCGTTTGGAATATATTTATCAAGTATCGGTTTTGCTTTTGGTGCAAGTTTCAAATCGTCTATTGTTGCAGGATAATCCGCCGCACCGGTCCAATACGTCAAATTCTCATTTTCTGCCGTGAAACCAATCAAATTAATCGGCGTCACATGTATTGTAACGGTTATATCAAAATCATCATTGTATTTTTGAACAACCGTATAGTCACCTTCTTTTGGATTCCACGAAATCGAGCTTAGATTGCTTGTCGTCTTATCCCACTTAAACACTGCCGGTCTTTCGGAACCGTCTGCATATTGGAGTGATATAATCGACATTTTATCATTTATGAAATCAAGTAAATCATCTGTTGTACCATTTTTATAGATGTCATAAGAAGTAACTGTCAGCTCCTCATTCAGTGCCTTAACATTTGAAAGTGCCGCTTCAATCTCAAAATTACACTCAACATTTTTATCGGCTCTTGAGTACCATTTGACATCTCCGTCACTGCTGTCGATATAACCTATATGAACACCGTCATCATCTGTAATAGTATCGTCCTGCACTGTAATCATTGTCGAAAACGGTACAATTTTAATAACATCCTTAAGTTCGCTTTTTGAAAGCTTTGCAAACTTTGCAGGGTCTTTTATATAAAAGCTCAATCGTCCGAGTTTTAAATTTTTACCGTTTGCAAGAATAAGATGTTCGTCACGACCTTTTACCGCAGTTATGTATTTAGAAGTTGTACCTTCTTGCGGTAAGAAGTTCATTATTGCTCTGCCGTTGTCGGCATCTGCAATACCTATAATCGGCATACTTACACCAATCATAGACGGTAACTTAAAGTCTCCAAAGCTTCCGATTGGGAAATCATCAGTATTTTGTTCAAAATAATCATGAGCAATATCATATGAATATCCGACACTTCCCGAAGAAGTTGTAGGGTTTTTAATCGGCGTATTCGTCGCCACATCCGAAAGCTCTATGTAATTTTTATCATATTCAATGCAATAAGATATTGCAGTTGAATCAATGTTTTTCAGAGATATATCAACGAAGCCTTGAGTTGTTGAACCGTTAGCCACCATTTTTATGCCACTGAATGATATAGCTGCATTTGGGTAAGATGTTGCAGCCCAAACAATAACAGATACAAAAACAACCACAATAAATGCGCTTATTGTGATTTTCTTTTTCCCAATATGCATGCTCTCCCCCCTACTGCAATTATCCCTATTATGAGTAATTCTATACTTTAATTGTACACCAACTTATACCAAAAGTCAACATTTCTATTCAAGAAAAACACCGTTTATTCTTTACAGTTCATTATCGTATATTGTGTAAATGTTACAATTATTACTGTTTAATAAAATTACATAAAACGTATAAAACAAAAAAAAAGAATCGACAGAATTAAATCTGTCGATTCCTTAAAGCTAATTAATATGCTTTTATTTTGACTTTGTCAGGACCTTGATTATCCAATACAGGAGTCTTCTTTCCGAAATACATACCTGCATACAGAAGGTCTTTTGTTGTGATTGAGCCGTCACCGTCAAAATCACAATCAGCTCTTTCAACACGTCCGCCCTCAAAGTTAATCCAAGAAATTATCTTCTTGCCATTTGCTTCGTAATAAGCGCCGGCTGTATTAGTGCCATCACCATATTGGATTTCTGTATAAGCAGATACACCTGCTACTGCTGTTGAAACAGAATATGATGATTCTGAACTCTTAGCACTGTCTGATTTGCTATCCGACTTACTGTCTGATGTCACACTGTCTGTTGTGCTATCCGACTTACTGTCTGATGTCGCACTGTCTGTTGTGCTGTCCGACTTGCTGTCTGATGTCGCACTGTCTGTTGTGTTATCTGACTTGCTGTCTGATGATGTATCACCATTTGATGTATTATCACTTGATGTATTACCATCTGACGGTGTTTCTGTATTATCGGATTTATCTCCCGTTTCAGTATCTGATGATGTATTATCGCCTGTTTCACCCTTATCAGGTGTATCAGTCGTTGTACTGTCATCCTTACTGTCACCACTGTTTGTTCCATCACTTGGAGTTGATGGTGTATCCGGTGTTTCACTCGGAGTTTCAGGGTTATCTGTTGTTCCGCTGTCAGGAGTTGACGGTGTTGACGGATTATCCGGTGTTCCGCTGTCAGGAGTTGACGGTGTTGACGGATTATCCGGTGTTCCGCTGTCAGGAGTTGACGGCGTTGACGGATTATCCGTTGCTCCGTTATCCGGAGGTTCAGGATTATCACTCGAATCGTCTTTCTTATCAGTATCCTTAGTTTCATCCTTGGTTCCGTCTTCAGTTGTTGTTATCGAATCCTTAATAATTTGTCCTGTATAGTCATTCATAATAATGTTATATAGGAATACATTTACTAAGTTAATATCAACATAATCTATGACGCCGTCACTTACATCATAATCTGTAACGTTACCCGGTGTAATTCTAATCATACCAAAGTCATATTTAGCTTTCACAAAAGTTTCGGTTGAAACAATGTTGGTGATTTCATAATCCAAATAACCTGTTCTGCTTATTACAATATGATATGTATCTGCATCAGGAAGCGAGATTTCAAAGTTGCCGTTCAGACCAACTTGGTAAACCGTATTTCCTGCTGCATCTACCGCAACAAGGTTATTGCTGCTGTCATACATTCTTATTTCTGCAGTATCGTCACCTTGAGCAACCGAATGAACTCTGCCTGTTATGTAAGTTTGAAGTTCTGGAACTGTTTCGGCAGTATCTCTTGTAACAGTTACACGATACTTACCGCCGTTAGTTACCGTAGAGCTTACCTGACTTACAATCTCAAAGTCGATTGTGAACGACTTTTGGTTAAGTGCAAGGTCAAACATATGTGTTAATTCTGATGCCGACTTACTTGCTACCTGCGTGCCTTCAATGCTCATATTTAGGATTGGATTATATTCTGTAGTCTTAATCGTAAATTCGATTTCTGTTGCAAGCGGATCTACAAGAACATCGTAGCTTATTACACTTGCATCGAACTTAGGATTTAGTTCTTCGTATCCGTCTCCATCAACTGTATCTGTTACGATAATGTTGCTTAGGTAAGCTGTGTTCTCTCTTACAATCTTAATTACATAAGTGTATGGAGTTTCAGCTACTGTTACGAATACATAATCTACAGCTTCACCCGCGTCAAGCTCAAATTTCTCACTTGCACTGCCGATTGATTCTGCCGAATTTTTACCCTTATGAGTAAATACTATACTGTCAGTTGGGTTTTTAGCTTCTGCTGTTACCGTAATATCTTCATCATAAGGTGAGATATTAACAACATAACTAAAGATTTCAGGGTTAAATACCTTTGACAAATCGAACTTATCGGTTGTCAGACTTGCAAGTCTTGCATCTCCGTTTGCTCTGTCATCACGAGTAATCTTCAATTCGTACTTGCCAATCTTACCGTCCTTATTTTCAACAGTTACCGTTACAGTTTCGGTTGAATGTTCACTGTCAAGGAAGCTTGACGGCAATGTAATTTCAGTGGCTGTGCCGCTTGTTACCGTTGTAACCTTACCGTCGCTTGTAGTAACGGCAAGTTTATCATTTGCCGGATCTTTAGCTGTTACAGTCAATGTAATTGTATTGTCTGTGTAATTAACCTTAGCAGAATATTCAGCATCTTTTTCTTCAAATGCAGGAGTCATTTCATATAATCCGTCGCCTGCAGCTGTTTCATCCTCAAGTTCAATGTTTTCAAGGAATGCCTCAGGAATTAACTTATCAAGACGAGTTACATTCAGAACATAAATTCCGTCTTTTTCGTCAACTGTTATCTTAACCGTTACGGTAAAGTTCTTAGTATCAAGAGGAAGTTTATCAAATGTTCTTACGTCACCGTCTACATAAGCTCCGCCGTCGATACTCATACTTACTTGTGCATTTTCATAAGTATTCTTTGTATGTACGGTAAATGCTTCGGTATCCTTACCTATTTCAACATCATAATTTCTTACTATCGGTGAGAACTTAGTCTTCATAGTAGCATTATCTGTCCACAAATCAGTTAAGATAGGTGCGTCTGTATTATAAACAGTTACTACATATTCATTAATAAGCTCGTATCCGCTTTCAGTAAACTTAGTTGCACGGAATGTGAATGTTGCCTGTCCGCTTTCGCCTATAGACTGTGCCAAGTATGAACCCATACCTTCTTGCAATGAGTAATCTCTCATTGTTTCATTGATTACTTCAATGTAAACATTCGGGTCATCACTCTTAGCAAACAAGTACGGTGTAGCACCGTCATTAACGGCACTGTAAACAAATACTTTTTCGTCAAACGCTGTGAAGAATGTTGCATCCTTGCCTGTCTGATTGATTGTCGGATCAATCATAATATGATTGATGAACGGTTCATAAGGCTTGTCTGCATCGCTTTCAGCATATACAACGAACGACTTGTTAATACCGCTTATTGCGCTTACAACATTAATGTCGAATCTTTCCTTTTGTGTTGACATTGTAAAGTCAATGTCCTTTCCGCTTTCAATCTCTCTGCCGTTTACAGTAATTATTGCATCGCTGTCGGCTGAAGTTATATTAAGCGGAATTGTTGTTGTACCTTCAGGTACTGTTATTGTTTCACGAGTGCTGTTTGTTATCGCATCTCCGTTCAATGTACCGCTGATACCGTTGATTGCAGTATCACGCAAGATTGTTACAGAATACTTCTGCATTGTAGCACCGTTTCTGACTGTAATAATTCTTACTGTCTTATTACCGTTCAATGCAAATGTTCCGATACCGCTTACGTTTGCAGAACTGCTTGCTGCCTTAGCATTTATTGTTACACGGGTTGTTGATGCATCTACATATGTGTAGTAGTTAAGCTCTCTTGCCGAGAAATCCGGAATTATGTCCTTACCGTCTACAGTCAAGCTGCTTAGGTCAGGAACATCGGCTGCCATATTCTTTCTGAATATATCCAATGTGTATGTTACTTCAGGCAATGAATCATCAGCTGATGCATATACCTTGATTGCAACTGAGTTATATACTCCGTCTGTCAAGTCTATATCCATAGCGCCTGTATATTCTGTGCCGTTTACTTTAATCACACTGCCCGGATTTAATGCAGCTGTTTCAAGAGTTACCTTATTTACCTGATAAGGAACTGTTACATAATAGTTCTTTACATCTCTTGTAAATGCCGGTACGACTGTACCCTTATTAAGAACAAGTTCTGTTAGAGCATTATCGTTATCCGAATCAGGACGATATACATTTACAAGATATACACGCTTAGTTATTGATAACTCTGCAGGAGATTTTGTATTATCTATTGCAGTTACAACAACCTTAATCTGATTCTTACCCTTCTTAAGTTCGATATTTTCTGATGCCATACCGCTTACAACTTCAAGGTTGTTAACAGTAATCTTCGCATCATTGGCAGTTGGGATAAGGTTAATGTATGATGTTGATTCATCTACATTAATTTCATATGCCGTCTTATCCGGATCAAATGCCGGTGACAATGCAAAGTTCTGTTTAACTGCCAAGTCGATAAGTTTAGGGTCAAGGTCAGGTTGTTGACGATTGATTACCAATGTATAATACTCTTTATTTTCCTGAGTATTCGATAGTTCAATCGTGAATATGTTATCACCGTATTCAATAGGTTCAAAGATATTATTCCATGTACCGCTTGATATTACTCTGCCGTTTACTCTAATCGTTAGATTATCTTCATCCGATGGGTCATTTGATACAGCAGTTACCTTAATATCTGCCTTTTCAAATGTACTTGGAACACTTGCATAATATGAATGTTCATCCTTATCGAATGCAGGCGTTATAGCATAGTCATCAAAGTGTTGGTCTTTTAGTTCCAAACCTGTAATTTCAGGTATCGGAGTTTCAAACTTATTACGATATACCGAAACCGTATAAGTCTTTTCTGTACCGTTTACTGTTCTTACAATGAATGTTACTACCGTTTCACCTACAGCAAGCGGTGACAATGAGAATGTATCTCCGCTGCTTATCACCTTAGAAGTTTCGCTTGATGTAACTGTTATATCCTTTATAGCATCCGGAGTTCTTGCAATCGGTATCAAATCAACATTTTCATGCTCATAAGTATAAGTCAAATGATAATTTGTTTCATCACTGTCAAATATAGGAGCGAGTATACCGCCTGCTGTGTACTTAATATCTATTAGGTCAGCATTATCATTTTCACTGCCTCTGTAAATATTAATTACATAAACCTTCTTAGTGTTATTCCATGTTCTATTACCTGCTTTTGCAGTATTGTTAGGAGCAGTTACCGTAATAACAATCTTATTGCTACCCTCTACAAGCTTAATATCGGTATTTATCGTACCAACCGCATCAACGTCAATATCTAAGGCTTCGCTTCTTACCCAAATAGCAGACATTGTATTTTCGGATTTAGCGTTAATCTTAATTGAATCAACGTCATTTGCAACAGTGATCTTATATGATGTTACATTCTTATCAAATGTCGGCGTCATACTTTGACCGCTTGCTGTCAGAGATGAAAGCAATGCGCTTGTATTCTTATCTATTGCTCTGTTTATTGTAATTGAGTAGTAACGACTGTTGCCGTTGCCATCGCTTACTTTGACAATAAACAAGTTATTACCCGCATCAAGCTTAACCGGCGTCGGCTGACCGGACAACATAGTTTCGGTTGTATTATTGGCTACATCATACAATGTTGCAGTCATATTACCGTCTGTACCCGTAACATTTGTATTCGGAATTACTGTGATTGCTTCTTCTGTTTCCGTATTAGTTACATTTGAATAGTAGTTATAATCTACATCTGATGAGCTGTTCATCATTGTCAATGTATGATTTGCAAGAGATATACTTGATAAGAAGTTTTGCTTTGGATTGATATTAGCATTAATATTCTTATAAAGTGTAATCTTATACTCTTTCATTACTACGCCGCTTGCCGATACATTGAATGCAACTTCGGTTGTTGATTTCTCAGTCAAACCGTCTTTGATTGTCACGCTTGTTCCCTTTGTGGTAGAACCGCCGTCAATCTTGTAAGCCACATCGCTTGCAGCACTGCTTGGTGTTGCTTCAATATTAATATCATTAATATTTTCACCTTCAACAATAAAGTAGTAATCCGTAATATCTCTGTCGAACATCGGAACTAAGCTGTAATACTTACCGCCGATAACGACTCTGATGTCGTCCAAAGTAGCGTCAGTATCAGGAATCTTACGATTTATTGTAACCGTATATGTCTTAGTTGTTATTCTGTCTTCAGATGTTACTTCAATCTTCAATATGTTGTTACCAACTGTCAAGTTATCAAATACAAAACTATTTCCGCTTGTATGGTTGATAACCGGCTTTGAACCGTTGCTTGTAGATGTCATAAGCTTGATTGTAGCATTATTGCTTGCTGTAATCTTATCAAATGTCACCTGTGTAACAGCTGTATCTACATCGATTTCGTAGTTATGAACATCCTTATCGAATGTAGGTTTCATCACTACGCCGCTTTCAGGTTCAAGTTCGATAAGGTCTGCATCGCCTGACATTCTTGTTACGTGTACAATATATGTCTTGGTTACATCTGTTGCAACATCCTTTACAGTAACGGTTATATCTTGAGGATTATTCATCAAGTATGTCTTATTGGTAAACTGCTTTGTTGTTCCCGCATCAGGATTTTGTTCAGCAAGAGTACCAATCTTAACTGTCTTACCTTCGGCAAGAGTTGTTACTCTCATCATCGGTGTATATGTCGCATTATGCGGAATACCTATTTCAAAGCGGTTATTTTCACTGTTCCAAACAGCTGCAATAGGATTTGCATATTGACGAGTTGTATCTGTTACAAAGTCGCCGTTGTCAACATCCATGTAGATGCTTAGAATATCACCCGTTACACTAATCAACTTCAATACATAATCTCTGCTGATTGTATCATTACCGGCTGTCAAAGAAACATTAATATCAACATTTGCCGTTGCAGTTGATACAGTAGGTACATTTAACGTTACCCAACCAACTGCCGAAACATCTGCGGCACCGTTTGTCTTCAATGTTGTTGTTGCTCTTGAATCACTTGCCATAGCCTTAACTATAGGGTTAGTACCTGACTCTACATATGCAACATACGTTCCGTCCGGCTGCAATGCGGCAGGCATATCATTTACCAAGATATACTTAACGCTTGCGTCTATCGGCTTACGATAAATATGAAGTTCATACTCTAATTCCTTAGATGTTTCACTTGTTACCTTTACATAGAATACATTATCGCCGTATTCAAGGTTTACATTCTGAGTAATTGTAACAAATGCATTACTCATCGGTTTTTTGTTTGAATCAAGAATTGTAACCATCGTCTTAGCACCGTCATGATTATGATATGCCTTAGCGTAAATGTCTGCATTTGTCTTTTCTGATTCAACATTTACCGTATAAATACCCTGTTTCTTTTCATCATCTGTTGTAGGCTTATTTATCTTATAATTATCCTTATCAAAGTCAGGATCCAAGTCATAACCGATAACTTGTAAATCTGCAAGTCGGTTTTCATCGCTCGGGTCATGAACTTCTATATAATAAGTTTTTGTGTAGTGAGGAACTCTCAAGTAAATAGGTATTCTGAAGTATTCCGAAGTTGTTCCGTCTGTCTTCATACTGTTGACATACTGCTTAATATATTTACTCAAATCGTCGATTTGCTCACTGCCTGCGTCTGTAATCTTGATTCTTGTTTCATAATCATTAGGATTCCAGCCTTGTGTCTTCGCATAGTCAAGTAGTTTCTGATGTGTTTCATGTGCATTTGCATATACATCATACTCATGTAAATCATTTTCAGTCTTAATCGAATAAGTTGTAACCGTCTTTATAAATGATGAATTATAGAACGGTATCTTATTTGAATTGTCCTTCTTTGTGATATACAAATCATCAAGATATACGTCAACCGGAATATGCTTGATACGTAATGTATAATAGATTGACGGGCTGCCGTCCGACTTCTTAAGTTCAATCGAGAAGTAGTTGTCGCCAACCTTCAAATCTACGTTTGCAGTAAGCTGACCGCCCTTACCTGCTCCCAATGTATATGTCTGCGATACTGTAAGACCCGTCAACGTAATTGCGGCGTTTTTATCAACAGCATATATATCAACTTTAGCAGTTGGATTTTCTGCTTCTGAATATGAGTATGCCTCATATATAATCTTGCCGCTGTCAAGAGTTGTCTTAACTGCATCATTGTCATTTACACGGATTGCTCCAAGTGCTGCGTCAAGCATATCACGCTTAATTAAAATATTGTTAATTGTTATTAAGAATCCGTCTTCGTCATATACACGAAGCTGAACAATCGAATTAACTTCTTTTAGCTTAATTATTGATTTAATAGTCTGCTCATTAGTTGTATCATCTACAAGTATCTTTTCACCGTCATCAATCTGAACGTAATATTTATGACCTTGAGGGTCTGCCATATTAATTTGCATATCTGCATCGCTCAAGTAGAACGGAAGTTTTGTCGGACGTTCATAGTTTGAAATGATAACACCGTCTTCATTTGTAACCGGATCGCCGATTCTTTCTGTAAGTTCGTCATTTACTACTGTGTTCAAATCGAAGTTGTAGATGTACTGAACAATGTAAATCGTATAGTTCTGTGTTGCGCCTGACGGAGATTCTACCGTTACAGGAACTTGCGTAACACGACCGTTTAGTTTTACATCATCAATATATGTATTTACTGCGCTGTTCTGATGAACACCGTTTACATATATCTTAGCAAACTTATTCTCACTTATAAGTTTTACTACAGCTGTATCACGTCCTTGCGGAACTGATGCCAAGTAAGTTGTAAGACCTGTTATACTTGCATTCTTCAAGATTACTTCAGATTCATCTATAGGATAATCTTTGTATCCTTCTTTTCTCAAACCGATATTAACATTTTTCAACTGAGTACCCTCAGGGCTGTTAATAAGGTTGATTACATATTCCTGAGATGCGTTGTTGGTTCTCGATGTTACTTTAAATCTGAACTTATATAAATTTCTGTCTTCAATACTGGCGGCATCCGTTGTAGCACCTGCGAAGTTTACATTAGTTCCTTGAATTTGTTTATTATTGCTCAGTACATATGTACCATCTCTGTACTCATAGAACTGAATTACCGCATATGGGTCTATTGCGAATACAAACGGTTGTGCAATGTATGTATTCATCGGCATTTCAACTTTGTACGATATTGCTGTTGTATTAGGTTCCACACCCGCTTCATAACCTGTAACCTTACCTGTAACTCTTGTTGTCTGCTGAGTTTCAGTAGAAAGTCCGCCTGTAGCGTCAACATATACTTTGTCTATACCAAGTTCGCTTGAAGCTTTCTGAATCATCAATGTGTAATCCTGTGTTTTGCCGTCACCGGCTGTTACTCTGGCTTTCAATATGATGTCATCTATACCTGACATTGATGCCTCTGTATCAACTGCCAACATTCCGCTCGCGATCGCAGGTTTACCAAAATCAGTAAAGAATTCAATCTTTGAACTTGCCGACTTAGTCTGTGACTTAACATATGCCATATTTGCCGTTGGATTAATATAGCTTATGTAATTATATGTATAAACATATTTGCCGTTTACAAGTGTCTTATCTTCGCTCTGCTTTGCAGCCTTTACATATGAGCTGTCAACTAACTTAATATCGCTGACAAACATATCAAGTTTCAAATCAGAACGCAATTCTTCAGGAGAAAGCTTTGTAATAATAAGCTTTGTTATTGCTATCTCATCAGGAGTTGTACCATCTGACAGCAAATCAGGTGAACCAACCTTAATATCAATCGTTACCGATGACGATGTCGGAATTGTTGATACGTCATAATTCAAATATGAATTGCTTGAAAGAGCAAATCCGTTATTCTCAAATTCTACGTATTCCCCGGCGTTCAGAGCAGTAGCTTTGATTTCATTTACAAGTGTTTCATCTGCCCCTACATCAATTCTGAATGTATGAGGGTCGTTTCTGTCTTGCTCTGCATAACGTCCGTCAAGTGTAATTTCCTTAAGCTTTAGATTATTCATCTTTCTGATAATCTTAAGTGTGTAGTATGCAGGTGCAATATCGCCTTCATAACTCCATACCGTTACCTGGAATGTTCTTGAACGTTCGCCTGTTGTTTCATCAACATCATCGTCATTACTGTCAAACGGAATATTTATCTTTAGAGTTTGATTTGTCGAAACAGTATCTACACCATCTATCGTCATACCAACTCTTGCTGTTGAGTAATCAGCACCGATTTCAATAGGAACGATTGATGTACCGTATGTTATATTCTTTATGATAATCGGATTGTTTACAGTTATATTTTCAACAACTGACTGGAACAACTTACCCGTTTTATCTTCAGGATATGCATATACGTGATCAATCTTTCTGTTATTAGACTTTCTGATTAGGTCTACTATGTATTCCTTACCATCACCAACACCTGACAACATTTCATCCTGTGAACGTATTCTAAAGTACAATGTGTAGTTTTGGTTAGGTTCAAGATTTGAAAGTTGTACTTGTTTTTGATGTAATTCATAGTTATTTGTATATGATGATGTATATGGGTCATAAATATCTACGCCCGCATATTCATAATCTGCGATTACCTTCATGTCAACAGATGTTATACCTGTTTCAATTTCTACAGTGTATCTGCCTGTGTTCTTATCGTACTTAGCAGGCGGTATGCTGTTAATTGTTCCTGCAGGACCAACCCATACACTGTAATTATCACTTTCGGCATCATATTCAACATCTCTGTTTGTGTTATCTGCAAGATAAACTCTCAATTCATATTCTTGCATTGTACCCGCTTCAGAGATAATTCTGAATTTAACCACATGAGGAATATCAGGATCTGCATCGTCAAACAAGTATGAGTGGGATACTCTGAACGGAATGTTGTATTTAGCATCATTTCCGTGATAATCAAAGTCGCCATCTTCCCATAGAAGTTCTGCTGTTGTATCCTTCGACTGAACAGCCGCCTGAACAACAACCGATGTCTTTTCAGCATTATTAACTGCTTTTTCATATACACTGTAAGGAATATAGCTGTTATAATACGGCAGATCCGAATCGTCCTCAGTGAACGGACCATATGCTTCTACACCATTAACCGTTACATAATCGGCATTAGTATTAATCGACTGGATTGTTACGTTTAATGCATTGTTTGAAGTATGTCTGCCGTCTTCTGATGTTACTACATACGGAATTACCTTAACGCTTTCGCCATCCTTTACAGGAATCAAGATACCGTGAATATCTCCGCCGTTTACTACATTTGAACCACTTATTACAGTGTCATCATCTGTTATTCCGGTATATATTTTACCGTTTAGAGTAATCTTAGCCTTTGAATACTCTGTCTTGATATATACTCTTAAATACTTATTACCGTTTTCATCAACTGTAAGTGTTGATTCGCTTACTTTGTAATAATCTACAACATTTGGACTTGTTTCACCGTCATATCTTGTAGTTTCATTTACAACAGTTTCTGAGTTGTCACTGCTGTTATGAAGTACATTTGTATTTTCTGACAATCTGTAGATTACAACCTTATACTGATGAGTATATCCTGTACCTGCTTCAGGTATTGATACAATAGTAATATTTGTATCAGGAGTATCTTCAGATACTGATCTTGCCGTATTTACAGGGATTGTAAGTACACCATCTGTCGGATAATTATAATCAGATCTGTTTACAATTCCGTTTTCAGATACTGAATTTACCGATACTGTCGGATCATATGGAGTTGGTGCATGTTCATCAATGCGAAGTCCAACCTTTACAGTTGCATCCTTCACGATACCGTATCTATATATAATCTCATCGCCGACCTTTTCAGGATTTTTAAGCAAGTTACCGTCAATATAAATATCAATATCTGCATCAGTGTTCTTATACTTCTGACCTATTAGGAATGTATAAGTCTTAACAGTACCAATCTTTTCATCAATAGTTGCATCTGCTTGAGCCTTATAGTTATTAGCTACACCAACCTGAATCTTAACTACTGTAAATCCACCGTCTTTTTTGATTAGAGGAATCTTATAAGACTGGTTGCTTGTCTGACGCCATCCGCCATCCCATACAACGCTTGCATCGGTTGCTGAATAATCGTTTGCTGCGGCTGTTTCATATGCTGCAACCTCTTTCTCATATTGAGCAAGTGCTGCTGCATACTGTTCATCTGTCATACTTCCCTGAGTAGGTTTTTCAGGTCTTGTCAAGTGACCTATTCTGATGTAGTTATTAGCATCCTTAGCCAACACTGATGCGATTGCACTTGGCAAATCATCAGTCTGCGGATCAAGACGAACAACATATGCATTTCTTGTGCTGTCCCAAAGAGCATTTGACAAGTTGCCGCCGCTGTAAGGTCCTGCCTGTACAGCTTCAAGATCAAGATTCAATCTATTGATATTAATTTTATACTCAGCAGTAGTATTTAATGAAGATTTAATCATTACATTAATAGTGTTCTTACCTGTTATTGTAAAGTTCTTATAAACATTATTATGTAATGACGAAGTATTATCGTCAATCTGTACTTCTGCCAACAGAGTTGATGCTATAGCCTCAAGATCTACTGTTGTAACATCAGACGGAATCCATAGCTGATATTTACCGTTTATATCCTTACCGGCTTCAACAGTTGTTTCTGTTCCGCCGTCATTGTAAGTTGCGGTAAATGTCTCAAGATTTGCATTATCACTCTTCTTGTAGATGTATAGATATGATACCTTAATTGTTTCTAAGTCAGCAGCTTTTGACTTGATTTCATAGATTGTTAATTCTTCTCCGTCAAGAAGTACATTAGTTGCTGTCCACTTATCCGAATTAGCTGATGTTGGGTCTGTTGCCGTTGGGCTGTCTGCATTTACAAGTGTATAAATATCATTAGCCTCTATCAAAATATCAACATATGTCTTATTTGTAAACGGAACATTACCCGGAGTATCAAGTTTAACCACATATACGTCTGCAGTTGCTCCTGTTTCTTCATCCATTACTCTGTTTTCAGCTGTCGGAGTATAAACATTGCTACCGTATGTTACCTTAACAGTCTTTAATGAATCATCAATACTCTTTCTTGTTAAGTGAAGTACATAATGTTCAACAACATTCTCTTCTGTTGTTACGTCAATCGGAATGTAAATATCCTTAATTGATGTATCAAGGTTATATCTTTCGATTTCTTGTACATTAGCCGAATTATACTCTGATGCAATGCTTACCTTTGAAGTAGAGTTTACAGTTTCAGCCTTAATATTGATATATTCAAGGTCCTTGGTAATTACATAATTATAAACATTTTCATTTATATCTGTAACATCTGTATAACCCGAACCTACAAGAACATTGCCTATAAGAGTAAGCGGATCAACCTGTACATACTTCAAACCTGTATGATATTCAGCAGGTTTCAAGATTAACGGATATTCAACTGTTGAAAGTGCATTACCGTTTGTTACTCTCAATGTATAAGTTGTTGTAGTACCGACATTTGCAGGAAGTGCTGTATTAATCCATGTCAAGCCGTTCATGCTCTCATATGAAACAACATTTCTATCTTTGTCAAGTACTTCAACTGTACCTGATATAGGAGTAATTTCTGCATTTACAGAATCAGCTGACTTACCTATTTCTGCAACGTATGTGTTATTTACACGAGCAACTGTCGTTCCGTCAATAACAACGCTGTCAAGTGTTGCCAAAGTAGGTTCTTTAATAATTACAAGATTATGTTCCTGACTTGCACCGCTTGTTGATGTAATTGTAAACGGAATTATTGTCTTATCATTGATAAGTCCGTTTATAACACCTTCAAATACACCTGTATATGAACCGCCTCTGATTGCGATTGTTGAATAAGGATTCTGAGCCTTTATGTAAATATTAGCCGAATTCTTAGTATCTCTGATATATACAATATGTTCGCAGGTTGTTTCTCCGTCTGCAAACAAGTCAATGCTTTGTGCAGAAACTGACGAAGTCTTATTTGTAACTTGTAGCATTGGGTAGCTGCCTGATGTCATATACCATATATCATTGAAGTTCCAATCGCTAAAGATTGACTGAACATATAGGTCAGATGCAGCAATACTGCTATTATCATTTGTCGTAACGATTGATGTATCATTCTTAACAAACAATGCACCCATTACACCGTGTGTATGTGTAATTGTACCGTCACTGTTAATAGCAATCGATGCTTTATCAAACATTGAGCTTGACAGATTTGCGTTAGCGAATACATATCCGATTGTTGCACCGGCATTATTGCTTATTACTATACCTGCAGAAGCATTGTTGCTTACAAGTGCAGTTGATGTAATATATGAGTTTTCAATAGTACCGTTGTTTTCGATTGCAAAACCGGCTGCATTCTTAGCTGTAATCTTACCGCCCGTTTCAATTGCAACTTGTTCGATTGTACCGTTGTTAATGCCTGCTACCACAGATGCATTTTCAACTCCGTTTTCACCGATTGTCGCAACCGCAAATCTCAAGTTCTTAACAGTACCGTTGTTTACAGCAAACAAAGCTGAATAATCTTGACCGTTTACGCTCTTCTGTGAGGTAATCTTCAAATCGGAAATTGTAAATCCGTTACCGTCAAGACTACCTGTAAATGGTGTATCTTCTGAACCGATAGGATCCATTTGAATGTAATCCGAATTATACTTCATTGAAATATTATTCTTCAATACATAATGCTTTGTTAAGCTTTCCTCATCGTTACCGATGCTCTTCAATCCTGCGGCTGATGTGATTTCAAACGGACGTGCTTGGCTGCCGTCAGGAATGTTAAGATTTGATATATCTGCATCAGCTGATTGGTTCCTGAATGTAGGATACTGAGCTGTCTTGATTACCCATGTATTTGCAAAGTCCCAATCATTGAATGTTGCTATATCTCCAAGCTTTTCAGGAAGAACTGACGCACTGTTATATACATTGCTGTTGCTTCCCACCTTGCTGTAGATTTGGCTAGGCATTACTGCATATGCATTATTTATTGTTGAGTTGTCAAGGTTCAATACAACAATCGACGCTACGTGTTCATCGGTTAAATTACTTGATGTTGAGCTTATTGAACCTACATTATATACATTCTTAACAGCGTTATGGTTCAATGCTGCAATACCTGCTGCGTACTCACCTGATGTAATTGTTGCTTTATTATATGCGTCTTCGATAGTACCACGGTTATCACCTGCTACACCACCGGCTGCATATGAAGATTCAATATTACCTGAAGCTACGGCTACTCTTGAAATTACACCGTTTTGTTCATTCTTACCTGCCACGGCACCGATATATTGATATGATGTGCCTGCAACAGATGTAATATTTACATCTTCAAGTTTGAAGTCATAAACTTCACCCTTATTTACACCAAACAAGCCGTATGCTGTATCATTTGATGTAGCTGTAATTGTTAGATTTGATATTGACTTTCCGTTACCGTTTAGGTTACCTGTAAACGGTTTGGAAGTTGTACCAACCGGAGTCCATGCAGTACCGCTTAAGTCAATATCATTCATCAATACATAGTATGCATCAAGATGATCTGACATAGCCTGAAGTTCTTCGGCCGTCGTAATCTGGTAAGGTGATGCCTTACTGCCGTCAGGGTCTTCAGGAAGGATAGTTGAGCCGCCGCCGCACGATGCATCTTTAGCTACATATTCATCCTCTGTACCTCTTTCGGCGATTACCTTTTCTACACTTGTATTATTGCTGTACTTAACAATTACAAGTTCATATCTGCTTGTCTTTGTTCCGTCAGAAACAACAATATAGAATTTATTTACTGTTCCAAGGTTTGCAATATCAGGTACTGATAATTGACCTTGATCTTCACCAAGAACAACATCACCTGTGTCTGTTACTCTGATAAGTCCAAGTTTTGAATCGCTTCTTCTTGTTGCAATTACAATGCTTGCACTGTCATCTGTGCTCGGAATAGCTGTCTTATAATTTCCGTACTTATCCGGAGTTAGCTTTGTATAATCTCTTTCTGACTTGCTCTGAACCATTACATTTGAAAGTGCCAAAGACTGGTCTTGTCTTACAAGTGTAATTGTTTCTGCAATAAAGCTGTTATCGTCATACGGATATGAGTAAATCTTGAATTTAACAGTTGTTGTCTTACCAGAATCAAGAGTTACTGTTTCAGTATTTTCACTTACCTTAAACTCGCTGTCACCAATCTGTACCTTTGAAACTTCGCTGTCTGCAACAACTTTAATATCTGCCGCAGTTGCTCCGTAAGGTACTTCATAAGTGTAACCGCCGCTTGTCTTTGTAAGCTTGGTTCCGTTGACATAGACTTCTTTTTCACCCGTATTGCTTCTTATAATATACAATGTGTATGCTTGCTCTGCCTTACCGTCCTTAGATGTAACGGTAAAGTCAACCTTAGATACGTTCTTTGTAACATTATAAGATACGTTCAAGACACCGTTTGTTGATTTATCGCTGTCAAGTTTAACTACTGCATCTTCGTTTGCCGCAGTTATTGTAAGTATGCCGTTTGTTACGGTACTGTCTGCTCTTACAAGATATGTATTAGACTTAAAGTCTGCCTTTTCAGCTGTTACACCGTCAAAGACAACACTCTTTAGAGCTACGTCTGAATCTTCAACATACTTAATTATTACTTGATATGGATCACTTACAACCTTACCGTCATAACTCATAATTCTAAAGTTAAATACTGTATCATTTTCTGAGTTAAGTGCAAGATTTTCAAATACATAACCGTGTGAGTTGTCACTTACAAGAATACCGTCAATACCGAATCCTGTAAGTTCTACCTTTGCCATGTTACCTGTAGGAACGATTGAAAGGTCAACCGGATTACGTCTGTTTACAACTGCTGTGTAGATACGGTCATCAGGAACTGAGAATAACGAAATATCTACATCTGTTGCGGCACCGGCTGTAAGTTCAGTCTTATTAAGTGAAACCGACTTGACATCTGTGTCTTCGTAATCAGTATATACATACAATGTGTATGTCTGCTTTACACTGCCTGATGATGATCTAATTGTAAATTCAAACTTATTTACCTTTGAAACAGAAGGAGCGTCAAGCGTTCTCTTTGTTATAAGTTCACCATAACCTACATCATCAACACCGGCTGCGTCATTCTTCATTGAGATTTCTGCAATACCGCTTGATGTATGTATTGTGATAGTTGCAGGGTTTTCTGCTCTTGAATCGCCTCCGTTAAGATCTGACGGAATTGCAATCTCATAGATAGTAGGATTATTCTTTCTTGTGATTGCTGCGATACCATTTACGATAACCTCGCCTATCTCCGTGTTATTACTGCTCTTATAGATACTTACTGTATAAGTCTTCTTAGCATTTGGTGTACGTACATCATCAACATACAACTGTGAACGAACTTCTACAGTTATAGTTGTTTCTTCTTCAGAAGACAATGTATATGAAGTATCTGACCATACGTTGATGTATGGAATTGAAAGTGCATTTCCTGCTACATTGACAAGTTTAGCATATTGATTTGCTGTAATTGTTACATCTGCCTCAGTTACGGTTGTCGGAACGCTGAATGTATACTTCAAACCATTTGAGATAGGAGTTGTATTTACAGTATCATTAACCTTTACATTGTCAAGTGACAAGTCATCTGATGCACCCTTTAATAATAAGTAGTAGTTCTTAACCAACTCTGCCTTATCATTTTGAGGTTTAACGGTAATTCTCAAGTATCTCTTACCGCCAATAGGAACACCGCCTACAACCTTATATCGGAATGCACCTTCGTCGGTCTTCTTTCTTGTGATGATGTCACCTGTCGAATCTATGATGTTTTCACTGTCATCAGGCAATGCTACTTCATGTATTGATTCGATTGTTGCATACTTATCTGTAAGCAGTATGTCAAGCAATGTATCGTGGTCAGGAACGTTTGCTTCATACAATACTGTCATTGACATATCAACATTGTATTCGCCGTCCAAACCTTTTTCTGTTGTTATACTCTTAATTGATGTATCGTCTGACTTTTCTCTGAATTCAAGAACATAGTTCTTCTTCGAGCCGTTTTCAGCCTTTACTTCGATTACATATTTACCACCGTTTGCATTTGCCGGCAATGTATCCTGCCAATTATTATCTGTTGTCCAACCGGCTGTATCGCCTGCTGTTGAAGCACTGCTATCGCCGTTATTATGCCACTTATTCTGTGAATCATAGTAACCTACTCTCAATATTGACTTAGGTGAAGTTTCAATCGTAATTTGAGGTACTTCTGTCATTGAGTCTACGAAGAATATGTACTTAACGTCATCACTGTTTTCTACAGGTTCTTCTGTAGCATCCACATTACCACGCTTGATGCTGATAATATCATTTTCACCGCTTCTTCTTGTGACGTGTAACTTATATGTCTTAATCGGCTGTGAAGTATTCTGCGATTGAACATAGATTGTATATATCTTAGCTGTATCAGTTGCTTCTGTAAGAGCGATTGTATAAGCCTTAGATGTTATACCCTTATCAACCAACGTCGGTGCAGGCTCACCATCTTCTGTAATCGCAAGTTTTGTAAATTGATTCTTAGCCTTTACTATAACATTTGCTATTTCGTCAGTTGTTTCAATACTTCCGTCATAGTAACCGCCGTTTGAAGCTACCCAGTTAGCTTCTACACCGTTTACTGTTACTGTAATATCGGTATCAGTACTCTGCGGCATAATGATTAGCTTAAATGTCTTCTTATAACTTGAGCCTGATTTAGCCACATCAACTTCATAAGTATATGGATTGCTTTCCGTCAAAGCTGACAAGTTACTAACCTGTAATCTATACAATGTTCTGTCAGGTGAATCAACAGTTATAATATTATTTGCATTTGTTGTATTTCTTACTTCAGCAATATTACCGTTTATTGATGTTAGGTATATAGTTGCTGTGTTAGAAGTTGTAGGAACATATACAATATATTCGTTCTTGTCCTCTTCCTTCGCAATCTTTTCGTCATCGTATTCTACAGTCAATTCCATATCCATATCTGTAGGTGTTGCGATGATGTAGTAATCCTTTGTACCGCCGCTCTGCGATGTTACAGTTACAGGAATTGCGAATGAATCGTTTGTGCCGTCACCGTCAAAGTCGTAATCGGCTGTAAGTTTTGTAAATGTTGCCTTTGCAGTACCGCCGTTTGTATTTGCGAACGGTGCATTATCAATGCTTGTTACTGCCGCATTTACATCTTCAAGCTCGATTGCAAGGTCAAATACTGTATAACCCGATGTAGTTGACTTAGGAACATATACATGATATGCATTGTATATATTACCGCCTAAGTTTACACTGTCATCTGCTGTAGTATCTGTATCCTTGTTTTCACTGTCATTTGGATTTGCAGTTACCGACTTGATATTTGCATTGTTACTCTTCTTATAAATATATAGCTTATATTCGGCTGTTGCTGTATTTGTAATATCATCAGATTTAACTGTGATTGTTACTTCTGTGAAGTTACTGTTTATAGTATCTTCAAGGTCTGTTGTAACAGTTGCGCCAAGTGTCGGATTTGTGTTGTTATTGCCTGAAACGCCGTCTTTACCTGTAATTTCTACACGGTAATTTGCGTTAGATGCAAGAGCCCATACATCTGCACTTGTTGCTGTACCGTCTACATAATATACATATGAGCCGTCAAGATTTGTTTTCTTAACAGTATTGTTATCAACCTTTACAGTCAATGCATAATCATCGCTCAAACGTTTTAAATATACAACGTTTTCATATGCAGGGTCACCGTCAGCTGTTCTGTACAATCTGAACGGTACTTCCATTTCGGTTACAGAGATAGGCATCGAAACCTTAAGCTCTGCATAACCGCCGGCTGTAATATCGCCATTGTTAATGCTTACGAAGTGGTTCTTGCTCGCTGCCGTAACACCAATCAATACTTCACTTGCGTTCGGAAGTACTTCAAGATATGTATATCTTGGTTCTGAATCAGTCGGTGCATTTGCATCCAAACCGTTTACTGTTACGCTTTCAACAGAAGGAGCTTCGTCTGTACCCTTTATAACAAGCTTATACATCTTCTGTAGTGAGCCATCCTGTGAAACTACCTTAACATATCTAATCTCGTCGCCTGTCTGTAAATCCAAACCTGAAACGATTTGAGTTACATATCCTACGTTGCTTGGATTATTATCATATGCATTCTGTCTAAGTTTCTCAATATCTGTAAGTTCTGCCAATTCATCAGATGCTTGTACAGTTACATTTGTAAACTTAGTTGTATCAGGGATTTCAACAGTCCATGTTTCACCGTTGACGTCTGATGATTCCTTAACTGCATAATATGTGCCAACCTTAATATATTCTACATCTGCATTTGTATCTGTATCTCTGATTATTAAGGTGTATTCTTTAGTTGTAAATCCGTCTTGTCCTGTTACTGTTATACGGTATCTGTTTACCGGCTGACTGTGTAGAGTTACCGCATCATTTGCCCATACATTCTGTGACTCGCTGCCCACTTCATTGTATGACAATCCATATGGTGACTTTGTCAAATCTCTTGTGATAGCTTCAACCTTAACAGTTGAATTTGCATCTTGTGTTGTTATTGAAACATCAGCAGTCTTATCACTCGAAATACCGGTCTTTAGATATGTGTAAGTACCGTTTGCATTGCTTACTGTAGTACCGTTTACAGTTACATTCATAAGGTCTGTGTTTACAGCAACCTTAGTAATTACAAGAGTATATCTCTTTGTTGTACCGTCTTTTGCCTTAACTTCAATCGTTGCAGTTGTTTCTTTACTGTTTACAACCACATTGCTCAAAGTAACAGCTCCGGTCGCTTCATCCTTGCTGTCATAGCTGCCGTTTATATGTACGTACTGAACAAGCGATGTTTGCGGAGTTGCTATAATATCAACTCTTGAAGTTGTATCAGGAATCTTAATTACGAACTTGCTGTTATCATCTGCATCATATTTTGCAGGTCTTACAACACCGTCTACAACAACATCAACGCTCTTAAGCTCAGGGTTACCTTCTACAGAAGATACCTTTACGAAGTAAGTCATTACTTGACTTCCGTCTTCTGACTTAATATATACAGGAATTGTTACACCTGCTCTAAGCTCGTCATCAGTTATACCTGTAAGGTCAACATTAACGCTTGCATCATTGCTGTTTGAATATGTTATTGCAGCTGAACCGACATATGCTGACGGTTTATAAGTTGTTTCGATTGCAACTGTTGACTGACTGTCCTTAGCCTTTACTCTGATAGGAAGAATTGTTCTGCCCGAATCTACATATGTATAGAATTCACCTGCGGTATTCTTGCTTAAGTCAGGGTCTTCATTTGCAATATAGATTGCTTTTACAAATTCAATCTCTGTATTATCAGACTTCTTGCGAAGTACAAGTTTATAATCCTTTGATGTAACTCCGTCTTCTGCTATTACTCTGATTGAAAGTTCAGTTGGACCATCATTCAATGACGGGTCAAGAGTAACTTCTCTGATTGCCTTATATGTTGCACCCGTTGTCATAGTTGAAGGCTGTTCTGTAGCAGGGTCGTAAATTACAACCTTTGAGCTTGTATTATTTGCTTCTGCAGTAATATTAATGCTTAGAGCTGTACCCGTTGTTATAATATCACTTGCATTAATACCAAGATAATACTCAATATTACCGTTTTCATCAGTAATCTGCTTTACCTTACCTGTGTAGTCAGGGCTTGCAGGGTCTGTTGTAGGTGTTGAATCAACCTTATACAGACCAACATTATTTGATGCGTATTTAATAATAAGTGTCGGTATATTCATTGAGCTGTTGTCTATGACAATACCGTCTGCTCTCTTAACATACAACTTAGTTGTTGTACTGCCGTTCGCTTCTTCTTCAAGAAGTTCTTTCGGAAGAAGAACCTTTGCAATACCGCCCTGTGTAGGATCTGCAGCGTTGATAGGTGTCGGAGTTACGAAGTTATTCGGTGTTCCGACTGCTACCTGCGAACGTGCATCGGCAGTTGTAACGTAAATTACAATACCGTCCTCCGAATAAGGGGCTTGACCTTCATATGTGTTAATTGAAGTCTTATATGTTGCAGCAACCTTATTTTCTGTTAAGTCTACTGCTGTTATACCGTTTGTTTCAGGTAATTTCAAAATATTTACCTTAAACGTCTTTTCTGTTCCGTCTTCTGACTTAACATGGATATATACAGCATTTGCCTTTGGCTGAGTTGCTTTAACATCCATTTCATCTGTATATGTTGCATCGCCATTTACATAGAATGTACTGCTTGTTGAAATTGTCAGCTTAATGCTTTCATCAGTTGTAACATTATCGCCGTCTACAATAACACCCTCTGCTACAAGTTTTTGAGTTGTGTTATCTGTTCCGTCAGTTGACGCAGGCAAAGTATATTCATACTCACCGTCAGCATTCTGCGAAAGTTCTTCGCCGCCATATGTTACCTTTATTGCAGTATTAGCTGACATTCTTATAATATCAAGCTGATATACACCCTGTGAATATGATGTATCTGCCGGAGTTACAGCAATATAAAGTGTTGTTGTATCTGCTGTAATCGAAACATTTCTCATGTCGAACGGCATTCCTGACATAGAGTCACTCTTTGCAGTTGCTTCATCAGGACGAATTGCAACCTTTGAGCTTGTGCTTGCCGCTACGGCATTAACCTGTACATAGTTAGTATCATACTTAATCTTTGCAACATACTTACCGGTTGTCTTATCATATGTAACATTGTAATTTTCACCGATTATTATACCTGTCGGCTTGTACTCAAGCTTATCAACAGTAAGGCTTCCCAAACGAGAATCTGCTGTTTTCTTGTAAATACGTAGTGTATATTCATTAACCGCACCCAATGTTGTTGTTACCTTTAGAGCAATATCCATATAACCCTTGTCATTAAAGTTCAAGGTTACATCTTCGGTTGTTGTATATGAATATACGTTGCCGTTCTCAATTTGAACTTGTCCGTTAGTTACTGCAGTTGTCAATGTTACAGACGCTGTCTTAGCATCGTCATCAACTGCCCATACATACATTAACTTTTCATTACCGTCTTCTTTTACAAGAGTTGAGTTAATATAGCCGCTGTTATCAACTGATACAAACGGATCACTCTCTTCATCAAGCTTGAAAATTGTAAGTATGTACGGAGCACCGTCAAGCGAATCGGCTGTCAATTTAATATATGTCTTATCTGATGTCTTTGTATTATCAAGGATAAATCCGTCATATGTAAATTCACCAGGTGTTGTTGCCTCCTTTACGGCATTTAGCAAACCATCAGGAGTGTATGTTACCTTTGCGACATCTCCGATCATAGGAGTTGTGATGATGTTAATATTAGCAACATCCTTAATCGGGATTACAACCTCGTAGTTCTGAGTATCACTTGGATTCTTCTGGTACGCGGTATATGTATTAAGCACATTTCCGCTTGCATCAACGATTTCTACCTTAATTTCCTTGATTGTTGTTGCCTCAGACTGTCTGTAAATAGTCAATGAATGGTTTGATACAGTTCCGTCTTGTGCTGTTACTTTAATAGGAATGACCTTATATGTTTCATTTGCCGACATTGTAATCTTCTGTACGTCATAGTAACCGTCATGACCGTTATCCTTGTCATGATCGCTGTTTACAGTTACATTCGCAATAGAGATTTTAGCTGATGGAGAAACTTGGCTATAGATATAAATATCTCTATCCTTAGCATCGCCGGTTTCCTTAATGATTGCATAATAGTTACCTGTATTACCTATCAGAACACCATTTCTTACATAATCCGATACTGCCGCATCTTTCAATTTAATATGGTTCTCAGGTTGGTCATAATAAACCCAATCAGCTACATCTGTAGCAGGATCGTTTTCACCAACTTTTACAATTCTCAAATCACCGTCATTTGAGTATCTTGTTGTATGAGCTTTATATATTCCGTCAAAGCTTGTGTTGCTGTTCTTAAACTCGAAGTAATAATTATCTTCAAGTTCACTGATCGGTACATCTGTAAATTCATAGTATCCTATAAACTTAGGGTCTTTTGAACCAATATTTGCGTCTGTCAACAATGTACCCATAACAGGATTTTGACCGTTCTTATCTACCATATAGATAACATCTGCGTCTACAATACTCTTAACGTGTACCGTTACAGTTGTAGCATTAGGAATTGTTGTTTGTACAAGACCTGTATAAACACTCTTTAGAGGATCAACAAGCTTATAAGACTTATCGCCTACAACAGATATTATCTCTGTATATTCATCACTGTCAAGATAACCCTTTTCAACTGCGGCTTGAGTTGCTGTGTCATCAAGTTTTGAATAATCAAATATGATTGCTTCAACATGATTATCGCTTGCATCGGCAACTTCTACATATGCAGTCTGTTTTGTACCTGTCTTTACATCTGTTACAACAAGCGTTGCAACACCTTCCTTAGTCTTTCCGCTTACTTTACCGTCTGAATCTACAGATACAAGTGAACCAGGAATAAGAGCAGTTACTCCATCCTTATCCATTTCATTCGTGATTTCCCATTTGTATGTGTTACCTGTTGTTGCATTATCTTTAATCAAGTTAAATCTATTGAATGAAACTTTCATCTGATAAGGTGCGGAACCGATATAAAGTTTCAAGCTTGAAGGAATAAGCTTCATAGTTCTGCCTGTTACAAGCACAGGGCTGAATTCGTTAGAATCAGATGCGTTTGTTGTACCAGGTTTATAGTGTGCAGGATCTTCACCCGCATAAGAGTCACCCAACTGACCGTGTGTATTTTCACCGAAGCTCCATACGTATCCGTCTTCAAGTACAACGTATGATGTTGCACCGCCTGTTGCAACCGAAATTGCCGACAGACTTCCGTCATCAACAGTTACTTCTACAGGAGATACTTTGTCATCAGATGTTGTTACATTACCGATACCCAAACGTCCAAGGTCTGCACTACCCCAGCTCATCACTCTTCCGTCTGCCGTTATCGCAAGGTTGTGCAATGCACCGACTGAAATATCAACTGCGTAGTTATTAGTACCGTCAAATACATCTACATAGTCAGGAGCGTAGTATAACAAGCTTCCGCTTTCGTCAATACCTTGTCCAAGCTGACCTTCGCTGTTAGCGCCCCACGATATAATTCTGCCGTTATCAAGCATTGCAACAACGTGATATAAACCATCATACGTTTTTAAAATATGACCGTTAAATTCATCACCAAGGTCTATCTTTACAGGGTACGAATAGTAACGATTATTGGTATTATTAATTTGGTGATTCGAGTTTTCACCCCAACCCCAAAGTGTACCGTCATAACGTACTGCCTTTGTTGCGCTACCGCCTGCACCGATACTAATGCTGATAACTTTGTTCAAGCCTTGTGCTACAACCGGAGTGCTTGATCTCTTGCTTGTATCCTTTGAAGGAGCACCAAGCTGACCTAAGCTGTTGTCACCAAAGCTATATACATATCCGTCTGCACCAAGTACCATTGTATGTTGTTTACCTGCCGAGATAGATACTATTTCAGGCAGACTTTCTACCTTTTGAGGTGTTGATACGACTATGCTTGCATTACCCAAACCAAGCTGACCGTAATCATTATGACCCCATGTATAAACTTCACCGTCACGAGTAAGTGCGATTGAATGATATTCACCTGCGTGAACAGATACAATATCCTTACCGTTTAATGCTGTTACATTTATAGGTTCATATGCACAAGATACGCTGCCGTCACCAAGCTGACCGTATTCATTGTTACCCCATGTCCAAACTGTTCCGTCCGACTTAAGAGCGATAACATGAGAGTTACCTGCTGAAATCATAGGAGCTGTCTGTGCGTCTTTATCTATTACATGAACGATACATACTGATGTAAGGTTGCCCTTCTTAACAACGATATGAGTAATACCAATCTTATTACCTGTAATCTCGCCGTCATCACCAACTGCCGTAACATCTGCAATAGCTGTATTCTTACTTTCAAATGAGATACTTCCAGGATTAGCATAATCAGTAATCAAGTTGAACTTCTTACCCGAATATGTGTCAAGAGTAGCAGTTTCTCCGACATGAATTGTCATTTCATATTTAGAAATAAGTTCTGTTCTTTCACCGATTAGAACCGGAACATAACTCTTTGTTTCGTTTCTGGCAACCGGTGTACCAAGTGAATAGTCACCATAACCGTAAACGTCACCATTTCTTGTATAGAATACTGAATATTCATCACCAAGACTTACACCTGCGATTGCGAAATCGTTATATGATGACTTGATAGTATCAATAACAGCATTTGCAATAGGTATATTTCTTTCAACGGTGTCACCTATACCAAGTTGACCCTTATTATTTTGACCGAATACATACATATTACCATCCTTACCGATAACTGTACTGTATTTATTACCGGCTGCTATGGTTACTGCATCTGTTAAAATCTTTGTGTATGTATTTTTTGTTGCACTCGGTGTATTACCAAGCTGACCGTGTTGGTCACTGCCTGTTGCATAAACGTTTGATGTAAATGCAAGAGCAATACTATGATCATATCCTGCAGCTATAGCAACTATATCTTCGGTATCTCTTACTTCTGTCGGCAACCACAATTCACCTGTGTTATTACCGACTCCGCCTTGTCCCGAATCATTAGCGCCCATTGCCCAAATTGTTCCGTTTGAACGCAATAGCAATGCATTTTCACTGCCTGCCGAAATAGCAGTTACACTGTCAACTGTTGATACGCTCTGAGGAGCAGCATATGCCGTACCGATATTACCAATACCAAGTTGGCCCTTATTGTTGCTGCCCCATGTCCATACATTACCGTACTTATCAAGAGCCATACCGAACGCATCACCTGCTGCAACGTTAATTATGTTGCTTAGTCCGTCAATCTTTGCGAATGATGTACGAGCCGATATTGCTGTTGATGCAACTCCAAGCTGACTGCAGTCATTCAGACCTGTTGAGTAAACAGTTCCGTCTGATGCTACAGCAAGTGCAAATTCTTCACCGACTGCAATATCAATAAACTTAACACCTGACGGTGTTACATCAGTAGGTTCATCAACAGATATTGTGTTGCCTGTACCAAGCTGACCGTTCTTGTTAATACCCCATGCCCAAAGAGTTCCGTCTGCTCTTAGAGCAAGTGAATGGTTACCCTTCGTTATAGCCTTAGGTTCAAATCCTACATTATTATTTGATACGATTACTTTTATGTATGCACTCTTTTGACTGTATTTGTTTTCAGCCGCAGAAATGTATGCCGTACCTGCTTTATTCGCAGTTGCAACGCCTGTTGACTTGTTGATTTCAAGTACACCAAGGTCACTTGAAACAAACTCAAATTCATTCATACTAAGTATGCCGCTCTGATATAGATTGAATACATTAAATCCTGCATCCAAATCCTTAACATCATCGACATTCATATAGATTGTGCCATAAAGAGCCGTACCGTTTTCATAAATAACAACTTCGTTACCGCCAACCATCAGAGGTACATTCTTATCAATTTGTGTACCGTCACCAAGCTGACCGTATTCATTACTACCTACAATCCAAACGTTTCCGTTTTCATCGACTGCCATCTGATGATTTGAGCCACCTGCAACAAGATCAAACTTCAAATCATCTGATGATTTAATAACCTTAGCAGGTACATACTTCTCTGTTGTGTTGCCGATACCAAGCTGACCGTATTCATTTGCACCCCATCTGTAAATGTCACCATTTACATCAATTGCGGCTGAAACGAATTTACTTGCTGAAATATCAACAATTCCCGACAGATATGAATCTCCCGAATTTTGTTCGCCTTTATAAACTTTTACCGGAACAGTGCTTGCTGTTCTGCTGTTTGTACCAAGTTGACCGTGTTCATTTGCGCCTAATGTCCAAACATTTCCGTTAGTATCAAGAGCAAGAAGATGGTTCGTACCGTGTGCAATCTTCAAGATTGAAAGTTCATTTCCGTTATCGTCCTTGTATCCCATTACCTTTGTAGGAATGTTATCCTTAGACATCTTCCAAACTTCACCGCTTATACTTAGAGCATAATTGCCGCTTACTTGAAGAATGTTATTCAAACCTGAAACGATTGATGCATAATTTTGATTATCGTATTCTTCTCCAAATACTGCAACTGTACCGTTTGCAAGTAGGATATATGCTGTATTGCCGTGAGTTGAAATTCCAACTGCACCTTCTACATCTGTACCGTCTTTATATTTAACTGTGTCAATACCGGTAGCCGATCTGTCATCATTACCGTTACCAAGCTGACCATTGTTATTATTACCCCACGAGTAAACTTTACTGCTCATTCCTATTGCAAGATTATACTTATCACCTGCCGCAATCAGAACAGCTTGTTCATTGTTTGCACCTAACGTCACCTTCTTAGGTTCAAGTGACATTCCGTTTTCTGTTTCATATCCAAGTTGATTTGAGTCATTCAGACCCCAAGTCCATACAGTACCGTCATACTTAAGGGCAATGCTGTGTCCTTTGCCGCCGTCTACCATCGGGTAGATACCACCGTTTTGACCTACGTAAACCGTTACATAACCGATTGTGTTTGAAGATGTCTTAACAACCTTCAAGATTGCTTTGCCGTCTTTAACACCTGTTATTGTAAGTCCGTCGCTTTCTACCCTAACAACTGATGTATCAAGTGATTCAACTGTATAACTGTTATCGGTTGATGTAGTCTTACCTAATAGATTTAGATATTCGGCAATCGTTACCGTAAGTGCATTATTATTAGTGTCACCTACAGAAACATTAACGCTTGAACCCTTATCCAATCTGATAACCTGTGGTTTAACGCTAAGTTGCATTTTACCCGCAATTACAGGAATATATGCATTCGCATTATCCTGATTACCAAGTTGGCTGTATTCATTTGCACCGAAACTCCATACATAACCGTCACTGTCAATAGTTACTGTATGGTTAATACCTGCAGCAACAAAGATAATATTCTTTGCAGAATCAATGTATTCGACCTTTGAAGGGCTCTTATAGTCCTTCTTAATCTTCTGACCTGACTGATACTTTTCTTCATTGATACCCCATGCATATACGTCACCGTTTTCTGTTATGGCTACGCTGTAACGATAACCGGCTGCAATATCAATTACCTTGCCAAGTGTGCTTATAAATTGAATATCGTTTGTACCAACTGAACTTATATCACTCAATTCACCGACACCAAGTTCACCGTTCTTGTTATCACCGAATGTATATAGGCCTCCGTCTCTTGCTATAAGAAGAGTATGAGTTGTATCAATATTAGTTGCGCTGCCGTCACCGATGTGGTCATTAGATGCAACCTTTATAAAACGTACATCTTTAGTATCTTTTTGAATTATTACCGATGACGCATTCTTATTAGGAATTTGCCATATTGTACCGTCAGCCTTTAGACCGTATTTACCTGAAATTTGAATCATTCTCTCGAACAAATCAAGCTGAATAGGTTTATTACCATAACCTGTATTGTTATTGATATTACCCCATGCGTAAATATGTCCGTCCTTATCAAGCGCATAGCTTGTTGTTTCGCCGACACCGATTTCAACAGCCTTTGTGCTGTCAGGAAGATTAACCTGTACAGGTTTATTAGAATTGTTACGTGTACCGTTTCCAAGCTGACCTAAGTCATTTCTTCCCCAAGTCCATACTTTACCTGTATTGTCAACAGCTACAGTATGACCGTTACCCGTTTCAATTCTTGTAATATAATTTGAAGGATTACCGAAATCAAAAGTAATCTCTGTAGGTACAATTCTGTTTTCTTTGCCTTGGTCACCAAGTTGACCCAAGTCATTTTTACCCCATGTATATACTTTACCGTCTTTATCAAGTGCAACAGTAAATCCTTCACCTGCGGCTACCTGCGGAAGGGTCTTATAGCCGTTCATAAGAACAGTTACTTCAACAGTTGTCTGTCTGCCACCGCCTGATACGATAATCTGTGTCTTACCTGTTGATACAGGATTGATTGTCAAGCCACTTACAGATGCAATGTTTCCGTTTATTGAACTTGCGCTGAAGTTTACACTTGAATCTGTATTCTGTATTACATTGAAGAACTTATTATAAACCGGATTGATAACTGATGTTTCACCCTCATGAAGTGTTACAAAATATTCATCAAGTGAAATATAATCTTCACCCGTCTTTGCAGGAACAAGTTCATTTGTTTCTGTATCTGACGATTGACCTGCCGTACCATTACCGATTTGACCAAGGTCACTTGCACCCCATGTATATACATATCCGTCTGTTAATATTGCAGAAGTATTTGTTCCGCCTACTGCAACACCCCAAACATTAGTGTTATTTACAGGGATATATGTCGGTTTAGATACCTTTTCTGTCTGGCTGTTATCACCAATCTGACCACGACTGCCCGCACCCCAAGTATAAACCTTACCGCTGTCTGTAAGTGCAGCTATATGCGTTTGGGCAGAACGCGAACCGCCAAACTGTAAATCAACAATACCGCTTGTTTCATTAGGTATGTTAATTTGGGATACCAAAGAAACCTTTTCGCCTGCGGCATCATTCAATACTTGGTAATACTGATTATTACCCCATACAAATGCTCTGCCGTCAGCAGTCATAAATGCTGAGTTATAAGGGCCTGCCGAAAGTGCGGCTGCCTCAACTTTATCACCGGTTGAAGAATTTGCATCTACAGGTAAATCTACTTCTACAATAGTTGCAGTATATGTATTACCGTCTTTTGTTGTGTCAACACCAAGTTGTTTTTCTGTATTGTCACCGACTATCCACATAGTTTTGTTACCAAGAAGTAACATTGTATGTGCGGCGCCGGCTGCTATATCAACTACTCCGCCAAGTGTACCGTTGCCGCCAACACCTCTCATTAATACCGGAGTCGGATGTTGAGAACCGTTTACATCTGCTGTTCCAAGCTGACCTCTTGTATTATTACCGAAGCTATATACATATCCGTTATCTGTTAAAACAACCGAATAATCAGCACCTGCAGCTACCTTTACCGCAAATACATTTGAAAGTGCCTTAACCAATACAGGCAATGATGCACTGCCATATTTATAGGCGCTTACACCAAGCTGACCGTAGTTATTCATTCCCCATGCATAGACTTGACCATTCTTATCTACTGCAAGAACATGGTCCGGACCTGCCGCAATATCAACGATTGTTTCAGCGTCAAGGTCAAATCTCTGGTCATTATTAGGATTGATATATTGATCAATTCTTGTAGGAGTTGCAATTACAGGAGTTGCTGTATCAATACCTACTCTGCCGTTAGTATTTGAACCCCAACCCCAAATTGTTCCGTCTGCTTTCAATGCGATTACATAACCGTCACCGATTGCAATCTTAGGATTTGTAAATCCTTCAGAAACCGTAATATGAGTTGCAACAGTCTTACCTGTAAGTGAATCTGTTGCAATAAGAACAGTTGAACCTGTCTTAAGTCCCCTAACCTTTACAGTAGTCGATGTCAAACCGCCTGTTGCGGCTGAAGGAGTTGATGATACGATTTCTGCAATATTTGGATTTAGTATCCTCCATGTAACTTCGCTTGTGGTTGTTGTTGATGTATTAAATAATGAGAATACTGTAGCCGATGAAGTTGCAGTTACATCTGCTTCATCTGTCGGATGAAGTCTTAGAACCTTTGAATCAAGTGAAACCGGACTGCTGCCGACAACTACCGGATAAGGACTGTTATCCGTTGTTTGGTCACCAAGCTGACCTTGATTGTTAAGACCCCATACGTATACTCCGCCCGTCTTAGAAACGGCAAGTACATGAGATGCATTATCGCCCGATTCAACCATCATGATATTTGACAGTTTTTCTGTTCCGCTGTTATTCTTATCAACAAAAGTTGGAAGTGTTGAAATTCCTCCGGTAACTCCGTGACCTAATTGACCTACATGGTTATAACCCCATGCATATACATTTGCATCTGCAGTATTGGTAAGTGCAACATGGAATCTGTAACCTGCAGTAATTTGCGAAATGTCCGTCAAAGGATTTGTTCCGTCTGTTGTTACCCTTACAGGATATACATTAGTCCAGTTTGTTGTATTTGTACCTGTAATGCCTTCTGTATTAATACCTGTAGAATATACATAGTTATCAAAAGCATCAGTAGGATCTGTTATATTGTCTTTTAGTTCAAATGTTACATATGCACCATGATAGTCACCGCGGCCAAGACTTACAACACCCTTGAATTCACCGCCGTTGGCACTCTTCTGCATCTTTTGAACAAGACTCGAATTACTTGTATTACCTACACCGCGTTCACCGTATCCGTTATAACCCACTGTGAATACTGTTGAATCTCTGTTCAAAATTGCTGTTGAATAAGTACCAACTTCTGCATCAAATGCATTATTAACACCGATAATCTTATTCGGTAATGTATTATTTGCACCGTTTGTACCTAAGTTACCATAATTGTTATAGCCCCAAGCATAAGCAGTACCGTCATCCATGATTACTATAGCGCTATGAACACCGGCTCTTATCTTAACAGCTTTGTTTGAAAGACCTGCACCGAAGAAACCGTTACCATCTGTACTCTTAACCTTTATCGGATAGTATTGATAGTAATCGCTGCCTGTACCCTGTCCGAGTGCAGCATAGTAATTACGTCCCCACGCATAGACGCTGCCATCTCTTGTCAATGCATATGCTGCATAAATGTTAGCCGAAATATCAATTACATCTTCAAGAGGTGAACCGTTATCAAGGACTACCTGTACAGGAGCTCCTGATTGAGTAACTGTTTTGTCATTAATACCAAGCTCACCGTATGTATTTTCACCCCATGTCCAAACTGTTCCGTCTGCCTTTAGGGCGATTGAGAAGTAATCACCCGCATCAATCTTAGGGAATACAGCTGTTCCGTTGTCAACTGCCGACTGATAGTCTGCAGGAAGGACATTAACCTCTATCAATGCATACAAGTTTGTATCCTTATCTGCAACTACAATGTTTGCCTTACCTACGCCAACAAACGAAAGCTGATTATTAAGTCCGACTGTAACAACATTTGTATCTGTGGATGCAATTCTAAATGTACCTATATCTGTGATATGGTCTTCAAATACGTTAAAGCCCGAAACAATACTCGGTATAAAGCTTCTTGAAGGAGCACCTTCATATGTTGTAATTTCATTATTTGTTATACCGGTAAGCTTAATCTTTTTAGTACCGACAGCTGTAGGATAATTGCTGTTATCAAAACCGCCATTACCGATTTGACCTTGAGTACCAAGACCCCAAGCATATACGTCACCATCTGTTTTTATAACTGCAGAATGATTGCCGTTGTTACTTGCATCTGCCCAGATTACTCTGTCAAGATTATTAGTACCGTTTTCGTCTTTAACGTTTGTAAACTTGCTTTCTGACAGATTTGTAGAACCTACGCCAAGCATTCCGTAATCATTCTTACCTGTTGCAAGAAGTTCCTTACCGTTTTCCTTAATTGCAAATGTAGCTCTTGCTCCGCTGATACGGATTACATTATCTATATTGTTATTCTTTCTTGGCAAGCCGTCTGAATTAACAACACCAAGCTGACTGTCTACACCTTTACCCCAAACATATGTTTCCTTGTTTTCGGTAATTGCAAATCCACTGCCGTAACCCGCAGCGATTGCTACAACTTTATCATTAATAGAAACTTGAGATTTTGCTACTACACTTGTAGAAAGCTTACTTGTACCGTGTTCAATACTGCCGTTATAACCCCAAGCATATACTCTGCCTGATTCTGCAAGAGAATAGCTTGTAGCATTTCTGCCGCCTGCTATTGCTATTGCTCTTGATACACCTGTATATATCGGTGAAAGGATATAACCTGCACTACCGCTCTTGATTTGTCCGTTGTAATTCTTACCCCAGCCATATACGTCCATTGTATCTGTAATTGCAAGTGCAAATTCATCTACACCTGAACCGCCGACTGAAATATCAGTTACAAGCAAACCGTTATTTACAAATGACTGAATCATTTGAGGAGTATTAAGCTGAACACTTGTTACCAAGCCTTGACCAAGCTGTCCATAATTATTTACACCCCATGTCCAAAGATGTCCGTCAAAATCAAGCGCCATTACGAAATTATCGCCTACAGCAATCTTTTTAATATTTGACATAACCTTTCGAGGTTCTGTTTCCATACCGCCTGTGTATCCAAGGCCAAGTTGTCCTGAAGCATTATTACCCCATGACCAAACTGTTCCGTTTGCCTTTAGAGCTACAGTAAATGTTTGACCTGCCTCTACCATCGGATATGTTACGTATTCGTCTTTATCAGGCACTACTGAAACTAAGACATAAAGAGTATTAATTACATTATCTGTACTGTCTTTAATCTTAATTTGAACATATGTCTGTCCGACAGTTTTACCTGTTACTGTACCGTTTGAATCAATCGTTGCAACATTGCTGTCCCATACGTCAAATTCCTGACTGTATGTAGCTGCCGCATCAGCTGATGAGAATAGGTTAAACGAACCCTTAATATCAATTATATTACCAATGTTTTGCTGCTTGTCAATCTTAGCAAGTATTTCTCTTTCCTTGACTAAAATTGTAGGCTCTGCACCTATCATTTGTGCAACATTGATTTTGTCGCCTGCATTTTGCAATGCAAGCTGTGAAGAAGTATTATCACCAACTGACCAAACGCTACCGTTTGAATCAATATATAGTGAGTGTGCACCGTTTCTTGATGATGATGCACCTATTGCATCAGTTGCTGTTGTACCGTCATTCTTCGCAAATTCCGAATACGGAACCATTGAAGTTGAGTTGTCTTCAGAACCGTTTGCAAGTTGACCGTGGTCGCCTAAACCTGATATTTTAAGCTGGCTGTCTTTATCTATTGTATATATGCTGTCACCGCCGCCGATTATCGCTGTATTATCACGTCCAAGCATTTCTGTCGGAGTTCTGAGCGTTGATGTATTATTCGGCGAAATTGCATAGTATGCGTTATTACCCCATGCATATGTCTTTGTTGAAGGCTTACTTGAAGCATCAAGAGAATATGTAACAGCTATACCGTTTTGGTTACCTGCACCGATTGCCATTGCTCTGTTATCAAGCGGTACTAATGTATATACTGAACCTGACGTTCCGCCTGTTCCGTATTCATATGCATAGTTCTTACCTAATGCATATACAAGACCGTTTGAAGTAAGCGTATAAACCGTTGCACCTCTGCCGGCTGCAACATCTACCGCATTAACTGCCGGAGATACAACAGGAGTATTGTAGCTTGCGTCATTTGCAATCTTTAATTGTCTGTATTCATTTGAACCGAAACCATATACGTTACCGTTTGAATCAAGTGCAACAACAAATATCTTCTCGTCATTCAATCCGCCTGCTGCAATCGCAACGATATTTTCAAGATATGTCTTATCTGCATTGCCTTGGTTCTGTTCACCCTTCAATACCTGTACCGGTACATTTGAGCTTACAGTTGTTCCGTTGCCAAGCTGACCGTTGTCATTTCTACCCCACGTCCAAACTGTTCCGTCTGTCTTTAGAGCTACCGCTGTCTGACCTGCTGCCGCAATCTTTATAATATCGCTTAAAGAGTCTATCTTTTCCGGATATACAACTGTTCCGTTTGATACACCGTTACCAAGCTGACCGTATGTATTTTGACCCCATGTCCAAACTGTTCCGTCTGCCTTTAGAGCAACAGTAAAGTCTGTACCTGCAGCTACCTGCGGATATGCTACACTTGTTTTTCCGACCGTCAAATCTGACGGACGCACTTCTACCTTAACAAGACCTGTTGTTAGAGGGTCGTTTGCAATAGATACTATAACATATGTTGTACCTACACCCACCGGCGTAATTTCACCGGTATCAGGATTTACAGTTATAATATTATTGTTTCCGTCATATGTCTGCCATAGAAGCTTAGCATCTGTCTTACCGCCGTTATTTGAGTTGAATACATTAAACGAATCAACTGACGGTGCCGGAATTGTTACACTTCCGCCATTTACCTTTAATGAATATAGATATTGACTCATTGTCAGGTAAGATGCACCAACTCTTACAGGAGTCGACTCATCTTTATTTGAACCGTTGCCAAGTTTATAATATGAATTATTTCCCCAAGCCCAAACACTACCGTTTGACTTGATTGCATACATTGATTGACCCGGTCTTTCATCAGCTGTTACTGCCGCATTAATTATATCTTCAAGATATGTACCCTCTTCACCTGAGTCACCTGCAAGTACATTGCCTACTACACCGAACTTAGAATTCGGTCCTTGTCCTGTTGCATATATACCCGCCTGACCTGATGTATAAAGTCTTCCGTCTGTCATTAAAACAACCGAACTCAATGACGTATCTGCAAATACCGGAGATGCTGTAATTGTCGTTGACGGATAATTTATAAGTTTAATCAAGTAATCAGCGCCTATTCCGCTTGCTGATTCGACATGAACTTTTACAAGTTGTTCAAACTTATCATTACCTGATGTTGCGACATTATATGTATTCAAGCTTGCACCGGCATAGCTTGTGTCATCGCCCTCTGTAAAGACAGTACCGTCAAGGGCAGTCATTTCGACATTATAGAATTGTACTGTTGCATTCTTGCTTGTCGCAAATACAACCGGAGTTGCCGAAACAGCACCAAGAGGCAATTCAACTTCATACAACGCGTCAGCATCTGCCGGAGCTTCATCACTTAGTACACCAAGTGCCGTTGACGCTTCACCGTTCTTCATAACAAGATTTACAGATACCTTTTTCAATGAAGTATCATCACTGTCATCGGCTTGCATTTCAATACTGTCTGCAGACATTGTTTCAATCGCCTGCTCATAATTATGTTTGCTGTAATCTGCGACAACTGTCGGTTTTGTATTAGTAGTTGAATTACCAAGACCTGTTGTACCGTAGCCTGCATAACCCCACATCATAACCAAACCGTCAGTTGTAATTGCAACTGCATTATGCCAACCTTGTTTTGCATACAATGCTTTCTTACCGTTTAAGTCAGCTTGGGTAGTTGTAATTCTGTCAGATGTTGTTCCGTTACCTGCTGAGCCATATCCGTTATATCCCCAAGATACAATTTGTCCGTCACTGCGAAGAACACTGCCGATATGTCCGATTGCGTCAGAATTAATTCTAACTGCACCGTTTAGCATTGAGTTATTCTTTGTGATATTAACCGGTACACCTGTTACATATGAATCGCTTGTATTCTTAGGATCTATTGCTGATTTATAGTTTCTGCCCCATGTATATAGAGTGCCCTTTATATCAAGTGCCATTGAATATGATGCATAGTTACTGTATCCGCCTGCACCGATGTCTACGATAAAGTCACTGCCATTACCGTCGCCAAGATATGTGTTTGTATTATTGTTGCTATAACCTGTACCGACAACTCTCATAGCGACTGTCGAACTATGATCTGAAGTATCACCGTCACCAAGTGAGCCATAAATACCCCAACCCCATGCATAAACTTGACCGTCTGCCGTTAAAGCAAGGTTGTGATATGCACCGACTGCGATTTTTACGATATTTGTAAGAGGTACATTATTTGAATCAGGATCAGACTGATTTTCCTTTCTAAGTACCTGTTCAGGATGATCATGGTCACCGCCTGCAGTACCTATACCTAATTCACCGTGTGCATTGTAACCCCATGCCCAAACTGTTCCGTCTGCTTTTAGAGCTACTGTATGATAGAAACCAGGCTGAACTTGAGGGTATGCAATATAATTTGTACCTTGCGGTTCAACGTTTAGTTTGAAGAAACCTTCTGCTCCGTTTTTATCCGTTACAACAATATATGTTATACCAGTCTTTTTAGCTGTCACAACGCCTGTCTTTGCATCGACTGTTGCAACTTCTGTATCAACCGATTTAAAAGTCAAATCATCAGGAGTATATGCAGACGCTCTCAACAAGTTAAATGATGATACACCGCTGATACCGCTTAAATCAATCGAAAGAATATCTCCCTCTTGAATTGAAGTTACAATTTTACTTGTATTCTGCATCTTTAATGTGTCGTAATATATTACAACATCATTGTCAACTCCATTGTTTGTCCATGTTGCTGTCGAGATTGTAAGTTGTGGCTGACCCATATCAGATACTACCTTAACAGGCGCTTTTCTTCTATCAGTCGTACCGTCACCAAGTTGACCGTTTATGTTATAACCCCAATCCCATACAGAATAGTCTGATTGAACAGAACCCATATGGTATCCGCCTGCATATAGACTTACTGTATCCTCAAGGTAATCTTTCTTTGTTTCGCCTCCAACTACACGTGTTGCATATACATATGTAGCATCTGACTTGTTAAGACCTAATTGTCCGTATGAATTATTACCCCATGCATATACCTTTGTGAATGGATCGGCAGATGCATTTTCAATAACGCGAGCTGACATTTGCTGCATACCTGCGGCAATTTCAACTACGTCACTAAGCTCTGTTGATACGTCTGTCTTTACAACTGTCGGTACATTTACAGTGCTTGCACTCGTATCTACACCAAGCTGTCTTTGGGCATTATAACCCCATGTATATGCTTTTCTGTCAGTTGTTACAACGCCTGCCGATACACCGCCGGCTGTAATTTGTACCACATTTTGTAAGCCTTTGTCTGTATCACCGTTGATACCTACAGGTCGAACCGGTGTTAAAGATGATGTGTATGACTTATTACCAAGCTGACCGTTAGAATTCTGACCCCAAGTCATAACACTGCCGTCTTTTCTTAGAACTACAGCGAAATCGTTAGTGCCGTTTACCCAGTCACCGCCTGCTGCGATTTGTATTACATCGCCCAAATATACTGTATATGCCAATCCACCGCTTACTCTTACAGGAGCATTTGAATCGGTATTTGTGTTATTACCTAACTGACCTACATTATTTTGACCCCAAGTATAAACATTACCTTTTCTGTCAAGAGCCATTGCGAATGTAGGACCTGCTGAAATTTGGATAATATCCTCCAAATAAGTGCTTGAGCTATCCTGCTCACCTGTTACAACCTGCATAGGTGTCAAACAGCTTGTTTTACTTGAATCAGTTGGGTTACCTTTTACACCGATACCTAATTGACCGTAGCTGTTATCACCCCATGCCCAAACTGTTCCGTTTTCACGAAGTGCAAGAGCATAGTAACGATTACCACCGTCAAATGTACCTCCTGCTGCAACCTGTACTACATTTGTAAGGTATTGGTTACCTGTAGCGCCACCCAATACTTGTACAGGAATAAGTGAATCCGCTGTACTGTTGTTACCAAGCTGTCCCGCAACATTGTAACCCCATGTCCAAACTGTTCCGTCTGCCTTTAGAGCTACTGTTGACGATTGCTTAGCTGAAACCATTGGAGTTGCTACTGCGTCTTTCGGCTTAACTTGTACACGAATAATACCTACAAAGTTTCTTGTAGGATCTGTATCACGAATTATTACAACACCTGTTCCGTACTTACCGTTTTGGTTTGGAACAATTGTATTGCCATTCTTGATTGTAAACAAAGTCTCGTCAAATGAAGAAATTTCAATATCCTTAGCATTTGAATATGAAGAACTCTTGTCAGTGATAAGGTTAAATCCGAAGATTTGTTCACCGATTAGCTTTGATGTGTCTATAACAATCTGTTCATCTTCAGCGATTGCTTCACCGCCCGACAAGCTTCTAGGCATTGAAGAATCTTCATATTTGCGTACAGTAGTACCTGTTTCACTCTTCTGTACTTCTGCATATTGAACATCAAAGTTTGTTGTCGGAGGGTATCCGACACTTACCGGAATTGACGAATTTTCATTCTTTGAGTTACCAAGTTGTCCATCTGTATTCAGACCCCATGCCCACACGGTTCCGTCTGTTCGCACGGCTGCACCGAAGTGACCATTTTGCGCGCCGACAATTTGTACAACATCCTTCAAGTTTTGTACGTCCTGAACTTCATTTGTTGTAGTTGTTTTACCATTACCAAGCACACCATATCCGCCAAATCCCAAGCTTGAAACTGTTCCGTCTTCTTTTAGGATATATGTATATCCGGTATTACCTATGCTATTTACATGATAATCATCGCTTCCGCTTT